>OGGQ01003840.1_pt1 | contig 13423 bp, 13 predicted proteins | sample 1571191 | NCBI WGS metagenome assembly OGGQ01 (sample SAMEA2582061, study PRJEB24529) | metagenome | biome: Human gut stool | place: China | collected 2011
ACCACGCCGTGGAGCAGAACCCCCAGGGGGTGGGCGATGTGCTGAAGGCGGCCTTCTCCGGCTTTTACGACGCCGTGGATGTGTGCGTGTTCATCCTGATGGTGGGCGGGTTCCTGGGCGTTGTGATGAAAACCGGCGCGGTGGATGCGGGCGTCGCCAGCATCATCCAGCGCCTGGGCGGCCGGGAGAAGTGGCTCATCCCCATCCTGATGCTGCTCTTCGGCCTGGGCGGCACCACCTACGGCATGTGGGAGGAGACCATGGCCTTCTATCCGCTGCTGATTCCGGTGTTTCTTGCGGCGGGCTATGACGCGGTGGTGGGCATCTCCGTTATTCTGCTGGGCGCCGGGGCCGGCGTCATCTGCTCCACGGTGAACCCCTTTGCAACGGGCATCGCGGCGGGCTTTGCCGGGGTGTCCCTGGGGGATGGCATTTTGCTGCGGATCATCCAGTGGATTGTCTTTGAGTCCGCCGCCATCTGGTTTGTGATGGCCTACGCGGCCAAGGTGAAAAAGAATCCCTCCAAATCCGTGGTGGGTGTGGGCTCTGGAAACATTCACGTGGCAATGGATGAGACGGTACCCTTTACCCCCAAGCGGAAGGTCATCATGGCGGTCTTTACCCTGACGTTCCTCCTGATGGTCTACGCCGTCATTCCCTTTGACGAGATGGGCCTGCCGCTGCCGGTTCTCGGCTGGTGGTTCCCGGAGCTCAGCGCCCTGTTTTTGGTGAGCGGCGTCATCATCGGTCTGATCGACCGCCAGAGAGAAGATGAGATCGCGGACACCTTTGTGGCCGGCTGCGCGGATCTTCTGGGCGTCGCGCTGATCATCGGCATCAGCCGGGGCATCACGGTGCTGATGAACGACGGCGCCATCACCGACACCGTGCTCCACTGGGGTGAGGAAGCCCTGGCAGGCGCCGGGTCCATCAGCTTTGTGCTGCTGGTATTCCTCATCTACCTGCCGCTGACCATTCTGATCCCGTCCTCCTCCGGACTTGCCACGCTCTCCATTCCCATCATGGCGCCCCTGGGCAAGTTCGCCGGGGTGGGCGGAGACCTGGTGGTGACTGCCTTCCAGTCTGCCAGCGGCCTTGTCAACATCATCACCCCCACCGCTGCGGTGGTGATGGGCGCCCTGGCCCTGGGGCACGTTCCCTACGATCGGTGGGTCAAATATGTCTGGAAGCTGATGTTATATTTTCTGGTGCTGACACTGGTGTTTTTGATTGTCGGTGTGGCGCTTGGATGAGGACAGGGGAGCGCGGCGGCTCCCGCGCTCCCCTGTTTTGGATTCAGCCTCTCCGGTCCTTGCGGAAAAGCGCCAAGTCAGGCGCGTTCCGCAGGTCTGCTTCTCCCATCTGATTTTGCACCGATTTGAAAGACACATGCGATTTACATATATATCCAGGGGGATAACCTATAAAAATCAGATTTCCCAAATGATACCATGATAGGAAAGAGGGGAGGGGCGCACATGCGGAAAGAGGAACAAAAAGAAGCTTTTCGGGAAGAGTATCGCCTCCTTGGCCTGAAAATCGCTTATTACCGAAAAAAACGAGGCTACACCCAAGAACAGCTTGCGGACCGGGCGGAGTGCAGTTGGAGCTTCCTGAGCCAGCTGGAGGCCAATAACGGCGACCGCATCCACGCACCCTCCCTATACACGCTTTTCTGTATTGCAAGAGCCCTGGAAATTTCCGTCTCTAAATTGTTTGAGGAATAATGGATTGCCGCCCGGTCTGGGCGGCAATCTTTTGCGCTTGCGGCGCCCTTCGGCGTCCTCCCGTGGCCTCCTCGCCGCCGACAGCAATGCCGCCCAATCTGGGCGGCATTGTCGGCTTTGCAGGGGGTTATCCAAACAGCTTCAGAAGAATTCCATAAATAACGGACGCCAGTGTGCCGAACACGATCACCGGTCCGGCCACGGTAAACATTTTTGCCGCCATGCCGGTGACAAATCCCTCGCTTTTAAAGTCGATGGCAGGGGAGACCACGGCATTTGCAAAACCGGTGATCGGCACCAGAGTTCCCGCGCCGCCGAAGCGCGCCAGCTTGTTGTAGAGATTCAGGCCCGTCAGCAGGGCGGAGAGAAATACCAGCGTGCAGGAGGTGGCGGTACCGGCATCCTCCTTGCCAAGGCCCGCGGCGCCCCAGGCCGTCTGGATGGCCTGACCCAGCACGCAGATGAGCCCGCCGATCACAAAGGCCAGCGCCGTATCTTTGACGATGGGGGACTTTTTTGCCTTTTGCTCCACATACTGTTGGTATTCCTTGGGTGTGAGATCCACTGGAAACACTTCCTTTCATGCCCAGTATGCCCCAGCCCCGCCGTGAGTATGTATTGCAAATCACGGCAAAACGCGGTACACTGATAAATATTTGCCCCGCCGCCCGGCGGGGTCGGGAGGCAAACCAAATGAAACCTGCTCTCAGGCCCCTGGGCCTGTATATCCATATTCCATTCTGCCGGCAAAAGTGCTCTTACTGTGATTTCTACTCTCTGGCGGGCCGGGAGGACCGCATGGACGACTATACCGCGGCCCTCCGCGCCCATTTGGCGGAGGCGGCACCCTTTGTCTCCGGCTACACGGTGGACACCGTCTACTTTGGCGGCGGCACCCCCAGCTGCCTGGGGGAGAAGCGGCTGGCCCGGCTCCTGAAGCTCATTGAGAAGAAATACCGTCTTGCCAGGGAGCCGGAGGTCACTCTGGAGGCGAACCCCGACTCCGCCGGGGACTGGAAGGCTCTCAGGGCGCTGCGCAAGGCGGGCTTCAACCGTCTCTCCCTGGGGATGCAGGCCGCCGATGACGGGCTGCTGCGGGAGATCGGCCGGATTCACACCATGGGCCAGGTCCGCGCCGCCGTGGAGGCGGCCCGAAAAGCCGGGTTTCAAAATCTCTCTCTGGATCTGATATACGGCCTGCCCGGCCAGGCCCTTTCTCAGTGGCGGGAGTCTCTCTCCGCCGCCGTGGACCTGGAGCCGGAACATCTGAGCTGCTATGGATTGAAGGTGGAGGAGGGGACCCCCCTCTTTGCCCGGCGGGAGAGCGCAGACCTGCCGGACGATGACGCCCAGGCAGAGATGTACCTCTACGCTGTGGAATTCCTGGCTCAGTATGGCTACCGCCAGTATGAAATCTCCAATTTCGCAAAGCCCGGACGGGAGTCCCGCCACAACCTCAAGTACTGGACGCTGGGGGAGTACGCGGGCTTCGGCCCCGGGGCGCACTCCGACTTCGGCGGCGCCCGCTACGCCTACGAGCGGAATCTGGAGGGCTACATCCGGGGCGTCCGGGACCACACGCCCATGCTCTCGGAGAGCGAGCGGATTCCGCCCCTGGAGCGGGACACCGAGTGGCTAATGCTGCGCGCCAGGACGGTCCAGGGCCTGGACCCCAAGGAGTTCGAGACCCGCTTCCGCCGGCGCTTTACCTGCTTTTTACCCTTTTTGGAGGAGTGCCGCCGCTCCGGCTACGCGGTGGAGGAGGCGGGGTGCTGGCGCTTGACGCCCAAGGGCTTTCTCGTATCCAACCAAATCATCGGCGGGCTGCTGGATGCCCTGGCCCAGGAAAAGCGCCAGCGGGCGGACGCCGCCGCCCGGGGAGATTTTCGGGTCCGCCTGGACTGAGAGGAGTTGTTTCATGCATATCTATTCCACGGGCCAATGGGTCCTGCTGTTCTTTTTCTACTGTTTTTGCGGCTGGGTATGGGAGTCCTGCTACGTCTCCCTCTGCCAGCGGCGGTGGGTAAACCGGGGATTTCTCCATGGCCCGCTTCTGCCCATTTACGGCTTCGGGGCCATTCTCATCCTCTTTGTCACGCTGCCGGTGGAAAACGATCTGCGGCTGGTGTGGCTTCTGGGCATGCTGGCCGCCACAGCGCTGGAATATGTGGTGGGCGCCGCCATGGAGCGGCTATTTCAGGTCCGCTACTGGGACTATTCCAAACACCGCTTCAACCTCCATGGCTATATCTGCCTGAGCAGCTCCATTGCCTGGGGCTTTTTCTCCATCTTGCTGGTCCGGTTTGTGCATCCCCCGGTGGGGCGGCTGCTGGCGGACGTGCCCAGCTGGGTCGTGGACCCGCTGGCCCTGGCCCTCACTGCGGCGTTTACCGTGGATGTGGTCCGCTCTGTACAGGCGGCCCTGGACCTGCGGGAAATGCTGGTCAAGCTCACCGAGGAAAACGAAGACCTGCGCCGCCTTGCAAGGCGCGCTGAGATCATCGCCGCCTTTGCCGAGGATGATCTGCGCCGCTTCCGGGAGCGGACGGAGGTGGATACACTGCAAGAGCGTATTCAGGCGGGGCTGCGGGAGGCCCAGGCCGCCCGGCGCAGCCGCCGCCAGGAGCGGATTGAGGCTGCCTTCCGGCGCCGCACCAGCGCCAAGCTGGAGGCGCTCTCCGCCATTGCTGAAACGCTGGAGCACTGCCGTGCCAGACTGCCGGAGAGCGATGAGCTGGACGAACTGCTGGAAAAGGTCCGCACCCGGCAGGCGGCCTTGCGGGAGCGCACCGCCAAGTCCCTGCGCCAGTCCCTGCGGATTCTGCGCGGAAACCCCAGCGCCAGGACGAAAGGCGGCCTCCAGGAGGTTTTGGACGCCCTGCGGAGAATGGACGAGAAATAAGGCCGCGCTCTCCAATCTGCGGCCGTGTTTCAAACCGCTGAACCCGTCTGAGAAACGGGTGATGGAAGCCCCGGTCTCTTTCGCAGGGATCTCCCTCTCCGTTTTTTCGACAGTCTCGAAGGACCGCCTCCGGCGGTCCTTTTTCACGCGGCAGTCCGCGGAAGCCCTCGGATTTAGCGCCGGCAGGCTCCCCGCAAGCAGGAGAGCGGCCCGCCAAAAGGCGGACCGCTCTTTCCCTCCATAAAGAGGCCGGACTTCAAAAGAGTCCCACCTGCCCCTGCAGCACATCGCCGCCGATACTCCGCAGCTGCTGCACATTCTCCTCGCCCAGGCGGTCCAGGATGGCAATCTTGCGGATAATATCCTTCACGGTTGCATCCAGGGCGGTGCCCTCGCTGTAGTCCGCCCGGAAGATGAAATCCACCCGGCCCTTCGCCAGCAAATCCTCCACGCCCAGGCGGTTGCTCTCCTGGTACACGGCGATGGCCTGACCGCCGTAGGCCCGCATCATCTTCATGCAGGGTACGTCCGAGAGGCCGTCCCCCACATAGACCATGTTGTGGAAGGGGACCCGCTTGCTGTCGTCCGGCATGGAGTCATTGAGGGTCTTGTCATCGGAGACGTCCAACACCCCCTTGTTGATGCGGTAGACAAACTGGGTCTTGGCGGTGAAATTGACCGCCAGCTTGGGCCAGACCGGACGTCCCGTCTCGTCGTAATAAAACTCGCTGGCATAGATCTCCTTGAACGCGGCGCTGATGGAGGACCCCTCAATGATCTCCCGCAGCCCGGAGGAGATGATGTAGTGCTCTACCCGGACGCCCTGTTCCTCGCCAAAGGCGTTCACCCGGCGGAACCAGTCCTCCACCCCGGGAAAGAGCACAATGTCCCGGCCCTTCTCCACCAGGTCTCCCCTGGTAAAGGGCAGTTCCCTCCGCTCCGCCTCCTGAATCATGGTGTACATATAGGCCAGGACGCTGTCAATCCGGTGGCGGCGGCCAAAGTCGTTTGCCACCGACCAGAACTCCGCCGGGGTCATGCCCAGAGAGGGGATAAAGGCGTAGTCCTGCATATCGGTGGTGCAGAGGGTCTTGTCAAAGTCATAGAGAAACGCCGCAATGGGAAGCTGCATAAGGCGGGCCTCCTTTTCAAAAAGCGGCTCTTGCGAGCCGCTTTTCCTCATTTTTCTCCGCTGTAGTTGCGGCCAAATTTCAGCTCGTCCAGATTGATGCGGCGGGTGGCCTCCAGGTCATCCTCCGGGGCAAAGGGGTCGCCCTCCGGGTAATCGGGGGTCTCCGGCTCGGCGGGCTGCTCCACCTCCTGGGGGGAAAAGGCCGCCATCACGTGCTCTTCAATCTCCTCCACCGGCGGCTCCGCCTCCGGCGCGGCCGCCGGGACCTCTGCCTGGGGCAGCTGCTCTAAAAACCGCAGCTCCCGCTCGCACAGCTCCCGGCTGGCGCGGATAAACTCCGCCAGCTCCTGCTGTCCCTGGCGCAGGCGCTCCTGGGCGGCCTCCAGCTCAGAGCCATACTGGGAAATCCGCTCCTGGGCGCCGCTCCTGGCCTCCTCCAGCATCTGGTCCCGCTTGGCCTCCGCCTCATGCACGATGGAGTCGGCCATCTTCTGGGCGGTCAGCAGCGTCGCCCGCATGGAGTCCTCTGTGGCGCGGTATTCCTCCACCTTCTCCACCAGAACCTTCAGCTTGGCCTTCAGCGTGGCGTTTTCCTTATATAAAGCCGTGTAGTCGTCGGTCAGCTCGTCCAAAAACTCGTCGACCGCGGCCATATTGTATCCTCCCATCACCGCCTTGGTGAAGGCATGGGTGGAGACCTCCTGTGGAGTCAGCATGGTTTCTCGTCCTCCCTGTTAAAAATACAGACCGTTGTTTTCCAGCTCGTCAATCAGGTCGCCCTCAATATCCACGTGATAGGGCGTGATGATGTAGGTGTTGGCGGCCACCTTTTTGATCTTTCCCTCGCCGGCGTAGGCAACACCGGAGAGGAAGTCAATCAGACGCCGGGCCACATCCTTGTTGGTAGACTCCAGATTCAGCACCACTGTGCGCTTGTCCTTGAGCTGGTCGGCAATTTCAGAGGCATTTTCAAACCGCTCCGGCTTCACCAGCACCACCTTGAGCTGGGTTGTTGCGTGAATATTCACCACCTTGTTGCGGCGGTCCTCGATTTTGGACCGGCGGTCCTCAAACGCATCCCTCCGGGGATCGTCCTCAAAGTCCTCAAATTCCTCGTCCTCGTCCTCATAGGGGTGGGTCAGCTTTTTCAGCTCATCAATGAAACTCATGGCAAAGCCTCCTTATCTGGTGTCTTCAAAGGTAGTGGCGCGCGCCGAAAATCGCGGTGCCCACCCGGACCATGGTTGCTCCGGCCGCAATGGCATCGGCATAATCACCGCTCATACCCATGGAGAGGTGTTTCAATTCATTATGGAACAATTTTGCATTGATGTCAACATAAAGTGTCCGTACCTGCTCAAAATACCGCATATTGGCATCCCGATCCGCGTCTGCCGGGGGGATCGTCATCAGGCCCAGAACCCGCACATGGGGATGTTCCAGCGCCGCCTCCGCCGCGGCGAAGACCTCCTCCGGCAAAAAGCCGCTTTTGGCCGCCTCCCGGCCGATGTTGACCTCCAGCAAAAGCTCCTGGGTCAGCTCCCGGGCTGCCGCCGTCTTTTCAATCTCCGCCAGCAGCGCAAGGGAGCCCACGGACTGGATCAGCGCCGCCTGACCCACCACCTTGTTCACCTTGTTGCGCTGGAGATGGCCGATGAAGTGCAGCGGCACCCCGTCATAGGCGTGCTCCGAGAGCTTCTTCACCATCTCCTGCACCCGGTTTTCCCCCAGGGCGTCAATCCCGGCGGCCACGGCCTCCCGGCAGGCGGCCGCGTCCGTCATCTTGCTGGCTCCCACCAGCGTGATCTCCCCCGGGTCCCGCCCGGCGGCCCGGGCGGCCCGCGCGATCTCAGCACGCACCTGGGCAATTCTCTCTGCAATGCTCATCTTTTCCACCCTTTTCCGCTATTCTCCAACGACCTTCCCATCATACAGGTCGTATGCCTTCACAATGACTTCATCCCCGGGCCGCAGGCGTAAAAGCTCCTGGTTCGAGGAGATCTCCGCCTTGACCAGCGCAAAATTCTCGTTGCTGTAGAGGACGCTCACCGGCTTGAAGGCGGCCTCCCGGCCCATCACACAGTAGACGCCGGTGGTTTTGGTCTCGCTGGTGGTGCCGTCCTCGTTCTCCACCGTCTTTGCAACAACCCGCAGGGCCTCTCTGGGAACTCGGATTCCCTCCACGCGATTGGTAATCACCTGGGCGCTCTGCTGGCGCAGCAGCGTCAGCTGGGTAAGGTAGGTATCGCCCTGAAAAACCGCCACCACACGGCCGTTCTCCTCCGCTCCCACCGAATGAAGCGTGACCGGCAGATCCTGGTCCACCCCCTTGGTAAAGCGCAGGGAGAGCGAGACGCCGTCTGCCTGCTGGTCCTCCAGCTCCTGGGCCTGCGCGGCGGGCATCGCCGCCGCGTAATACCACGTATCTCCCAGCACCAGCTTTCCCACGTTGGAGCTGACGGTCCCATCGGCCTTCAGGTTCTCCAGAGAGGAGGGCGTCAGCGCCTCCAGACTCTCTGGCGTCAGCACCGTCTCATACCCGTCCACCACCGCGGAGTAGAGTCCCGCCACCGGCGCGGTAATCCGCCGGACAGACCCCGCCGCCCGGGACTGGAGCGTTTTCCGCTGTGCCTGAAGCTCCTGGAGCTGCGTCTTCAGATCCTCTGTGCCGGATACGGAGAAGTCCCGCTTCATCACCTGGGTCCGCAGGGCGTCCCCCTGCTTTTCCGCGTCCTGAAGGCGGTCTGCCGCGAGAGCCGCCCGGTAGGTGAGAATACTGTTATTGATCTGCGCGTCCAGCTTCTGCGTGATCTCCACGCCCAGGGCCGCCTCCTGCGCATACTGGAGCTGCTCGATCCGGTTTTCCAGGCTGGCAAGCTCTGTTTGCAGGTCCAAAGAGGCTTGATCCGCGAACACCGCCGCCACGGTTCCCCCCTCGCTCACGCGCTCCCCCTCCTCCCGCAGAAGCTGCAGCAGTCCGCTGCTCTCTCCGGGAAGCACCTGCTCCTCCCGCACCACATACCCGGAGAGATGGACGCTCTCCTCCACCTCATAGGTGTAGGCCAGGGTTGTGGTCAGGGGATCGCGGAAGTACCGCGCGCCCTGAACGCCGAAGTAAACCAGCAGGGCCAGCGATATCGCTGCCAGCAGGGCCTTGGTGCCAAAAGAATTTCGTTTCATGGTTCCCTCTTATGTATTCCTTTTCGTGAGGGGACAGCAGGGGTCATTCCTCCGTCGACAGGTCCACGCTCCGGACCGGCGCGATGGTGGAAATCGCGTGCTTATAGATGATCTGCTGTCTGCCGTCACTGTCCAGGACCACCACAAAGGCGTCAAAGCCCGTGATGATGCCCCGCATCTGAAAGCCGTTCATCAGGAACATGGTGACAGGCACCTTGTCCCGTTTGGCTCGAAGAAGAAAAATGTCCTGTAAATTCGCTTTTGTCTGCATAATCGTCCGCTCCTTTTCTGTATGGTCCGCCGCTTGCATGCGACGGTTCTTTTGGTCGGACGAGTCTTGATCGTCCGCCGGGCCATGCCCGCAATCAGCATACCCCGGCGGCGGTCAGAATTTCTGTCGAAAGCTGTAAGGCCTGCTCAAAATTCCGCTCTTTTTCCCATTCCATCCAATGAATGGCCGGATTCCGCCGCAGCCATGTCAGCTGCCGCTTGGCGTACTGCCGGGAGCGGAGCTTCACCTCCGCCACGGCCTGCTCCATGGTGGCCGTCCCCTCCAGCACGCCTAAAAACTCTTTGTACCCGATGGCCTGCCATGCGGTTGCCGAGGGGGGGAGGCCGCTTTGCAGCAGGGCGCGCACCTCCTCCTCCAGCCCGGATCGAACCATTGCGTCCACCCGCCGGTCGATGAGGGCCTTCATATCCTCCCGGTCGGCAAACCGGAGACCCAGCCAGACCGCGTCATACCGAGGGGGGAGGCTCCGGGTCCTCTCGTCGTGGGCGGTGATGGTCTCCCCGGTCTCCCGGTAGACCTCCAGCGCCCGCAAAATCCGCTTCGTGTCGGCAGGGTGGAGGCGCACTGCGCTGTCCGGGTCCACCTGCCGCAGCTCTGCGAGCAGCGGCTCGATACCCTCCTGTTCGAAACGGGTCTCCAGCTCCCGGCGGACTGCGCCGCCGGCACTGCCCTTGGCAAAGCCATGTCCCCGGAGCAGGGCGTCCATCCACAGCCCCGTGCCGCCTACGATCACCGGCAGCCTGCCCCGGGCCAGAATATCGTCCACCACCGGCGTAGCCCGCTGCACATATTCCGCGGCGCTCCACTGCTCCGCCGGGTCCGCCACGGCGATCATGTGGTGCGGTACACCCTGCATCTCCGCCTCCGTGGGGGCGGCGGTGCCGATAGTCATGCCCCGGTAAATCTGCATGGAGTCGGCGGAGACCACCTCGCCGCCGTATTTTTTAGCCAGCAGAACGCCCAGCGTGGTTTTTCCGCAGGCCGTTGGGCCGACAACGCAAATCACCTTCCGTCGCTCCACAGGTGTTCTCCTCTCCGTGCTCAAAGTGTCCGTGCCAGCGTCTCCGCAAGGCTCCGGGCGGCGGTCAGCGTCTCTCCGGCGGTCTCCGGGTGCGCGTCCAGCCCGCCGGCAAACACATAGTCAAATTTCGGAATACCGAACATGGCGGCTAACTGCCGCCAGTGTAGCACACCGATGCTGTCCTCCCGCTCCACATCGCCGCCGCTGGTGAGATACACCAGCCATTGCGCGGCGCAGTCGCCGCAGCAGCCCGCCTCGGTATAGTGATAGGTCAACCCAACGGCGGAAATATACTCGATATACGTCCGCAGGGCCGCCGGATAGCTGAGGTCCCAGAACGGCGCCGCCACCACAACGGCGTCCGCCTCCCGGAACTGCCGGGCCAGCGCATACACCGGGGCGTCAAAATTCCCGGCCTCCGCCAGCGCGTCCCGCTTTTGCAGCAGCGCCGCGTCAAATGGCTTCAGGGCCAACAGCGTTTCCGGCGTTATCTCCTCCTCCGCCGCGTCGGGATGCGCCGCCCGGAAGGCGGCCAAAAACGCCTCCGCCAGCGCATGGGTACGGGAGCCTGCGCCCCGGCGGCTGATACAGCAATTTACAAACAGCAGCTTCATTTTTGTTTTCCTTTCAGCCATTATGCGCGCTTGAACAGCTTCTCCAGCTCATACTTGGAAACCTTGACCACCACCGGTCGGCCGTGGGGGCAGTAACGGACCTCGCCGCTCTGCACCTTCTCCACCAGCACCCGCAGCTCAGCAGGGTCGCTGGTCCAGCCGCCCTTGATGGCGGCCTTGCAGGCCATGGTGTGCAGCAGCGCCTCCCGCTTCTCGTCCGGGCTCTGGCCGGAGCGCAGCTTTTGGGCCAGCTCCTCCAGCGTGGCGGCGGTGTCCGCCGCGTCCATATCCGCCGGGACTTCCCGCACGAGAATCGCGCCATCGCCAAAATCCTCGCACCCAAAGCCAAGCTGCTCCAGCAGCTCCAAATTTTCCAGCAGCAGAGCGGCATCCTCCCGTCCCGGCTCTACAGCGATGGGCTGCAAAAGCGTCTGCCGCATGGGCGGCTCCTTGGCCGCCATCAGCCGGTCAAAGTTCACCCGCTCATGGGCGGCGTGCTTATCAATGAGCCAGATATTGCCGCTCTCATCCTCGCAGACGATGTAGGTGTGCAGCACCTCGCCCGCAATGCGCCACGGTGCCTCGTGGGGCAGCACCGTTTCCTGACCCGGCAGCTCCATGGACGCCTGCGGTGCGGGCGCGGCGGGAATTGCCGGTACAAAGGGCCGCGGCGCAGGCAGCTGTTCCCGCTCTGCCGCCGCTGCCGGGGCGGTCACGGAGGCCGGTGCCTTCCCCAAGGCGGAGCCGGGGGCCTTTGCCATTCCTCTGGGCGGCCAGACCGGCTGCACGCTGTCCGACACCTTGGCGGCGGAGCGCCATTCCGTGTTCCATGTGGGCCTTACCGGCTCCGGCGCGGAGACTGGCTGTGCGCCAAAGGCGGCCCGGCTCTCCGGTTTGGGCGGCTGAGGCGTGGGGGCGGGCTTTCCGCCCTGCTCCCGGTATGTCTTGGCGTCCATGGACTGAAAGAAGTCCTGCCTGGGATTTTGCACCTGCTGCGGCGGATTTGCCGGCCGCGTCACTGCGCCGCCCCGGGCCTCCAGCGCGTCCATGACCGTGTGGTACACCGCCTCGAACACCTCGTGCTCCCGGGCGAATTTCACCTGCGTTTTCGCGGGGTGGACGTTGACATCCACCGCCGTGACCGGCAGCGTCACCTCCAGCACACAGCCGGGGAAGCGGCCCTTGAGAAGCTGGTTGCGGTAGCCCTCCTCCAGCGCCGCCGTCAGCAGCTGGGACTTGATGAACCGGCCGTTGACGAAGAATACCTGCATGGACCGGGAGCCCCGGCCCATCAGCGGCGCGGTGACAAAGCCGGAGACGGAGATGTCTCCCCCGCTGCCGGACACCGGCACCAGTCCCCGGGCAAAGTCCCGGCCCAGGGCCGCGTAGACGGCGGAGGCCAGCTTTCCGTCGCCGGGGGTCAGCAGAGCCTCCACCCCGTCCTTGATGAATTTGAAGGAGATATCCGGGTGGGACAGGGCCAGGTGCTGCATCAGGCCGTTCACCGCCGCGGTCTCCGCGCTGTCCTTGCGCATGAATTTCAGCCGGGCCGGGGTGTTGTAGAACAGATCCCGGACGGTGATGGTGGTGCCCTCCGGCGCGCCGGCGGACTCCACCGCTCCGGGCACGCCACCCTCCAGGTGGAGGGCGGCTCCCTCCGCCGCTCCGGCCTGGCGGGTCAGGATGTCCACCCGGCTGACGGCGGAGATGGCAGCCAGGGCCTCGCCCCGGAAGCCCAGGGTGCCGATCTTCCCCAGGTCCGCCTCCGTCCGCAGCTTGGAGGTGGCGTGGCGCAGGAAGGCGGTTGGCAGCTCGGCCGGGGCGATGCCGCAGCCGTTGTCCGTCACCCGGATCATGCCCATGCCGCCCCGGCGGATCTCCACCACCACGGCGGAGCTGCCGGCGTCAATGGCATTTTCCACCAGTTCCTTCACCACGCTGGCGGGCCGTTCCACCACCTCGCCGGCGGCGATCAGGTCCGCCACATGGCTGTCCAGTTGTTGAATGTGTGGCATTTTGCGTTCCTTTCTAAGCTCAAAGCAGCATCACGGCGACAATGGGAATGGTCAAAATGGAAGCCGCCGTGGTCAAAAAGGTGATCTGGGCCATGCACTCTGTGTCGCCGCCGTACTCCATGCTCAGAAGCGTGCCGTTCACCGCCACGGGCATGGCCATCTGGGTGACGGCGATGCCCAGCACCAGGGAGTCGATGCCCATGAGCCGGAGGGCCAGGCACAGCACCACGGGCAGCACCAGCAGGCGGATGGCCGTCAGCAGCCACAGCTTGGGGGAGCGGAGCACCTGCCCGGCGGACATTCCCGCCAGCAGGGACCCCACCACCAGCAGGGACAGCGGCACGGTGATATCCCCCACAAAGTCCAGCATCTCCCCCACCAGTGCCGGGGGACGCAGCCGGGTCAGGGCCAGCACCAGCCCCAGGACGGAGGCCACAATGCAGGGAGTGAACAGCTGCTTCCACCGGAACCGGGCGGCGCCGGCCAGCAGCAGAGGACCAAGGCTGTAGGACAGGAGATTGAAGGGCAGGGCCAGGCTGG
>OGGQ01003848.1_pt1 | contig 13396 bp, 9 predicted proteins | sample 1571191 | NCBI WGS metagenome assembly OGGQ01 (sample SAMEA2582061, study PRJEB24529) | metagenome | biome: Human gut stool | place: China | collected 2011
TATTAAAAAAAATCAAACCAAAAAGAATTTCGTATATTTTACCGGTGCTTTTAATAATGGTCGGATGTGTACCGTTTATTTGGTTAGCAATAACGAAGCTATAAACAAACTGGCAGGTCCTGATTAAGCCCCAAGCGGTCTGCTCGTTTTTATAAAAATAGATCCCGCTATTTATACTCATATAAAATTTCATAGTAACTGGTATAAAGAGGATACTCACAAACATCCGGATATGCTTCTAATAATGCATTGCCAAAATCAAAAACTATTTTTCCGTTATTAGGCTTATCCTTTATGATATCTATTACTATATCACATTCGCAGTATTCTAAAGGTGTTAAATCACCATAATAATAGGTCAGACCATATAAGGCTTCAGCTCCCACCATTTTTAATAGGGGGATTTTCAAGCGTCCTTTAAAATAATAATTATCCTCATTTTCGCCTACCGTAAGCTGATCACGATACTCATAAAAATACTGAAAAATATATAACAGATTTTCATAATTAAGCAGTGGCTTAAGTCCCAATTTGCTAAACAGCTCCTCAAAATCTTCACCAGCCTGCGGTTTTATTAATACATTGTTATCTTCTGATAAAATTTCAAAATTATAGTTATCCCCCTCAGAACTGCATTGAAACGTAAGCCGGCCTCTTGGTGCATGCATCCATAGCATATGGTAACTTCCACTTCCATTATAATTGTCTAATATCTTATTATAGCTTTGATCCATTGTGCTCTCATAAAATAGTGCCCATGGAATATCCGCTATTCCAGTATAGCTTACACTTGTAATGCTGCTTGTATCAAGAGATGTATATTTATCAGACATTACGTCGTCCATTAACAGTGTATATATTTTATCCCTATCTAATTGCATATTATAAGCATCTTCTTGTGAAGGAAATGATTCATTTAATGTAAAAAATTTTGATATTTGCGGTAAACCGGCGAGACATAGTATAAATAAAAATATTGCCAAAACAATTATAGTCTTTCTCATTTTATATCCTTACATTAAAAAATATCTGGTTGTTGTCTACTACTCTAGTTTAGATCAAGCAAGTCAATAATACAAGGCAGTAAAAAGGGGGAATTGCAGAAAGAACCAAAATATCTGCACTTACCCCCTATTAATTTAATTGTTACTTAACAAATTCTATGCTTTTCAGCATCTCATAAATTAGTTTCTTAAAAGCTTCCCATAGATTTTCAATTTCAGGTGCAACAGAAGGAACTAGTGAAGTTCCTGAAAGGTCTTTCGTTATCGCCCAAAATGCGCCTCCGGATAAGACATCAACAAATAGGGTTACAACAAATGCACCTACTACTTTTTCCCTATAAGTAATATGTGTAAGTTTATATGATGTCATAATTTCGTCAACTACCTGGTAAACCTCATAGCAAGGAGAGTTTTGAATATCTCTGTATAGTAATATAAATTCCAATGTAGTTTTTAACTCACTATTATCAGATTCACCTCCTTTATTTTCAGAAATTATTACAATAGACAGTGTAACCGTTATTCCTTCGTTAGTTTTAGTAAACGATAAGGCAAACAGACCATTTTCCATTGCTACTGCAACAGTATCGAGTTCATCAAGCGAAATCATTGGTGCACCTATTGTCAACGCTCCAATATGTATATCTTCTTTTGCTGACATTGAAATATTATGATCCGTAACAGTCATAAAAATATTGGTATCCGGAATACTCAGTTCATACGAATTGCTAACCTTCAGAGATAACCGTAAATAGCCCCAATCAAATAGTGGTATTTCTGTATCTAATGGTGGTTTCTTTAAGAACATTTGAGTTACTTTTAGTGATTCCAGTAAGACATATGTCCAATTGTAGGCAACACGCTCCAAACCACTCTCGTTAAGGATAATCTCGTTCCAATCTATCGGATACGCCTTTTGATTATATATTATGCTATTCTGATTAAGAATTTCAACATCAAATGTTCTAAGACTATTATTTTCATCTGTTAAAACAATAGCCCAGTGCTGATGGTAATCACAAAAATCAGGTCTATTATTTTCTGGAATCTCACTTATATCATACAAAAAAGAATGCATAGAATATTTATTTGAAGCAACAATACATGCCGTTATATCTCCATATACACCAATGGAGTATCTATTTGATATACCACATTCATCAAAATATGATCTTATTCCCTCAAAATAATAGATTTCACCGGTTAACCCAATATGTTTAGGACTAAACAAATAAGAGAAATAAATCCTAGTTCCATCGGGTATCTGATAATAATCCAGCATTGTTTTTGCGACAATCCCATCCTGTCTTCCTTGTTCATATGTAAAATAGTCTACTTTATTAGCATAACTATTGAAAACCGGTATTAAACTAATACCAGATTGCAGAAGTCTCCTAAACGCTATTAGCTCAATGCCATAGGCACTGTTTCCCGCAATATTAACCGCTGCTGCAGTTTTTCCCGCATTTTTTATAGTATCTGTATCTGATATTCTTAAGGGGGCATAAATATAAATTGCATTGCCTTTTGCCAGATTAATTGGAAGACCAAATAAAGCATTCATTACTCTTTCATCAATCGCCCCATCAATCTTAAGTGCAATTCTGTTTTCATCTTTTATGTAAGTACTTATGCCATCTCTTACTGCTTTAAATTCCTCTTCATCAATACCCATAGTCTCATTTTCTGAAAAAGGACCATACCCTATTTCTATAGCAGCCATCATTTTGTACCAGGACTCATCATGAGACAACACACCATTATGAGCAGCACTATCAGCAATTAGCAATGATCGGGATTTTTTTAATATACCTAGTAGCCATCTAAGAGCAGTTTCACCAAAACCATACGCTCTTCCTAGATACCCATATGTAAATCCTCTTAGGTATACAGGTATGTCTTCTTCAATAACTCTACCATTACAAATAATTATATTCAAGGAAAATGGTAAAAGACATATTCTTTTTGTTCTATTCCAAATATGGCTATTTGATATATCCCATTCTCTTCCATAGTCAGCCTTTTCCCAAAAGTGCAGTATATTATCAGCATTCATCATTTCGAAAGTCTTATCATGGTTGTCCAATAATTCGTACTCGTTTTCAGTAATATAGGCGTGATCATAGCAATCCTGTAGATAAGATTCTAAATATGTTTTGAGTAACCTTGTTATATCAAATGCGTAATTATTATGAAGATTATATAGTTTTACACCTTCAGTAAATAAATCACTTGTCAAATCATTGTGATCTGTAACCCAACACCATTCTACCAAATTAGCACCTGGTTCGAGACACCATTTATTATTTTTTAAGGTTAATGAAGAATCGGGTTTATAAATATTACGAATAAGAACGGAACCATTCATATTGCTTACCACACTCCATAACTGGTAATAATCAGAATATGCTCCTATTTCATCCAATACAATTTCTCCAGTTTTGGGATCATAGGATACCAATTTTGAATTCAGTTTTGATTTAATTCGGAATCCATATGGAGTATACAGAATATAAAATTGATAGGTAATTCCTACATCATTCAGTATATGTTCTGCTTTTAGTTCATCAGTGCCTGATTTCATATTGTAATTATTATCGCTTATATAAAATTCATTAATCGCACCTGGTATTGTATGGTATCCGATCATAACATCAACATAATAGTCCGCATATTTCCGATATTTCTGATATGTTGTAGTACTTGTGTCCACCTCTCCGGCTAAAGAGGTCGAAAATCCCATAGTCACCCAAGTTTCACTTCCAATTATGCCATCACTGATGAGATTCTGATCAGCCTGATACTTTTTAACCGCATCAACAGTACTTTCTCTGAATCTTCCATCTACCATAGGCAAAAAATACCCATTATACTTCAAATACGCCTGAAACAACTCCACCATACTGCCTTCCGCTCCCAGAGAATAGCTGGTTGTGCTTACGCTGCCGCTCCAGGATTTGCCCATCACATCCACAATCGCATCCGCTACCTTCCCGGCATAGTTTCCGCTGATGATTGCCGCGGGATTGGCGGGGAGGGGCAGTTCGATCAGAGATGCCTTGATTCCCTGTTCCTGGCACCATTTAGCGGAATAACCGCTTCCGTTCGCCAGAGACTTATTGTAGAAATTAAACTGATCAATGAAACTCTTTCCGATTTCCGCATCGCCGATGCTGTAACCCAGCCAGCCGTGTACATCCAGCGCAATGGTGACGGATGAACTGCTCTTTTTGGAAGTGATAAAGCTCTTGAGCAGATTTCCTTCCCTAACGGATGCGCGGTTCCAGTTTCTCGCGTCGCTGTAATATTTGAAGTTGTTGGTAGGGAACCAACGGTTGATATCCACACCGCTGTCCACCGCAGTACGCCCCGGGCCATTGTTCGTCCAGCCGTTTAGCACGCCCTTCCGGTTCAGGCAGGGGATCACATAAACGGTCCAGCCGCTTAAATTATCCTTCTGGGAATACAGCCGGTCAAATACTCCGCAGCCGATCTGTGCCAGTTCCCAGCCGTCCGCTGCCCACGCATCCTCAAATCCATGCTCCGCGAAATATGCGATCAGAACATTGGGCCCGCCGCCAAACTGGTAATATTCCAGAGTCTCCGTGGAAACACCGTCGCTGTACTCCCGCTTTAGGGCAGCATTGCCGGGTGCAGGCACCGTTTTAAAGGAAGCAGACACATCTGTAAGGTTGCTGTTGGGAACATACCCCCTCTTAGAAGCTGTTTTTCCGGTGGAATATTCAATATAGGAATACTGGCTGGGGCCGTCCTCCTGCAGAACGATTACCCTTTCTCCGGCGCTTACAGTTCCCACCTTGGCATAGCTTCCCGGCCCGTACATAACATTTCCGTCATTTACTACTGCACACATCTTCAGTCTCGATCTGACTGTGGCGGGGATCTGTCCGGTATACGGCAGCAGCGTGATGCTGGTCTTGTCCACATATCCTCTCTTTCTGCCTGCCGAACTGTTGTATTCTATATAAGACCACTTTGTCTGATAGATGGTTTCTTTATCCTCGGCCAGCACAACAACAAATTCGCCCTGATAAACGCCTCCGGCTTTAAAATAAGTGGTATCGGTTCCCACGTATGCACCCGCTTTCGCGTCGCTGACATACGCCAATTTTCCCTGAACCGTTTCGGGATTCAGGCTGGATGTGGGAATGTATCCGCGCTTTGTTCCCTTGGAGGTGGCATATTCAATGTAGGTATATCCGTCCTTCGTATAGTTGAATACGGTTACACCCTCCGTAGGAGATACCGTTCCCACTTTCGCAAAGGAGGCGTCCGGCCCTGCTTTCACGTCAACAGCCTGGCTGCCGGCATTGACCTGCTGCATATGCCCTGCATAACTGTGCGTATCCGTACTGATGCCCGCATAATCCTTAATTACGGTCTTAGGTACGAAGCCTGCTTTCAGATTGCTCTTCGCCGGATACTGGATATAAAACCAATCACCTTCCTGCCATATGATCTTCACAGGGTCTCCCTGATCCACACTGCCCACCTTGGCATAGTTGCTGGTATCGGGACCGTGATATACATCGTAGTTCATGGCCGCCCGGTGATCAAAGCCGGTGGCATTTGAGAACGTTCCCGCCACATACCCTCTCTTTTTGCCGCCGGATGTATTATATTCGATAAAGCGGTAGCTGCCGTTTGTATCCCACTGGTCAATGAGGCTCACCAGTTCACCCGCGCCGATGGAACCTACGCTGGGGAAAGTCGTATTCGGCCCATAGTATGCCTTAGCCGAAGCCGTACCCGCGAAAGTGGCAATGGACTGGATTTTGCGCATAACATTTACGCCGGAAAAGGAAGTAATGGAAATGTAATGTCTGGGAACATATCCCCTCTTTCTGCCGGATGTGGTGTTATACTCGATCATCAGCCATTTATCCGCTGATATCGGTGTCTCATACTCCAGCACAGCCACCACTTCTCCGGCGTCCACGCTGCCCACCTTGGCATATCCGTCCAGATCGGGTCCATGGTACACATCACAGCTTTCCGCCACCACGCCGGTCCTTCCTGTATTAGAGCCGGAAGACAGGGACGATGTGAGGACAAATCCCCTCTTTGTTTTGGAAGATGTGCTGTACTCTACATAAGTATACGCATTATCTGTTTCGTCAAATCTGGTAAAACTCTCATTCGCGCTGATGCTGCCGACGGATGCGGATCCCCCTACGGGTTTATTGATTACTGTAAGCTTCGATGTGCAGCGGCATGCCCTTCCATTTGCCGAACGGGCAGGAAGCTTATTTACATCCGTAACGGAAACATTAACTGCACTGACAGGGATGTACCCTCTCTTGGCGTCAGCCGCTTCTCCTACATTAATCGCATATCCTGCATAAACATAATTGCTGTCAATCGGGTCTCTGCAAATCAGCACGACATCTGCGCCGGCATCGACTGATCCAACCGATGCATAAATACTGCTGCTAGGTCCGCAATACACGGTACTGCCTGTTTTCATTTTTGCATTAATCATAATCATTCTCTTCTTTCTGTGCGGTAAATCCGAACCTTTTGGGATGTGCACGGGCTTTGGCCAAATTTAATCCTCCGGAACCCATGCGTTTTCAGTGACATCTATATAAATCCGCCTGCGGCGGGTCGCTTTAGCGACATAATACCTTCCCGCCGCAGTGCGATCCTTGCGGAGCATTTTAATTCAATAGGGCACGCTCTATTGAATTAAAAATAGCAGGAGAAACCAACTCTGTATCTGAGTTGCGTTTCTCCTGCTATTGGTGCGCTCCCGGATATCCTTGTGCATCCGGATGCCCAAACAGGTAGTTGACGCGTGCTGTTTCGCTATCCTCTTATATAACGCCGGCGGGAACTGCAGTCTGTGCATCTGTCCCCGCGGTTTTCTGCATAAACTGGATAATTTCCAGCAGCTGGCGGATGTCCACCCTCACCAGCTTCTTACATTTCGGACACTTCACCTCGATCTGACAACCGTCCTCCGCTACCAGATCAAACAGCCTGGCATTGCAGTCATTGCAATGATACGTAGATTCAATCATATTAACCGCCCCGCTTTCCTGACTTAAGCAGTCATCTTCAAACTTATGTTCCAAACATTTGTTCTGTATTTATTATAACGCTGACATTGTATCCTGTCAACATGTTTTTAAATTTATTTTCAGATTTTTCCATCCGCCGTAAATTCGCCGTCTTTTCTCTCACAGATATCATTCCACTGGCAGCCGCCGCAGATTTCCTTCCTCCGCCCTTTCTCCAGTATCCGTTCCTTCACCAGTCCGGCGAACTCTTCCCATTCCGTTTCCGCGCCGTCCGAGAGGCCGCACAGCCGCATCACCGCTGTGTCATATCCTTCTGTCAGCCCGGCGGTCTCACAGACTCCGTCCCGGTTGTTTGGGCAAAGACGGCATACCTCATCCGCACTGCAGATGACGCGGATGCGCGGATTGTCCTGCATCCTCTGTTTTACCAGCATCATATGGTGTACAAAACCGTCGCTGTAACCTTTACCTTCAAAATAAGCGATGCACATCCCATGATGTGCTCTGATTCTCACAATATCGGTATTTTCCATTTTTTTCTCCTTTGATCGTCTGATTCTTATCAACGGCAGGCTAATAGCAATGAAAACAATCACGTTTCCAGAATTCTTCTATAAAACAAATGCCGGAAGAATGCGGTCACATTCCCCCGGCGTATCTGCCCGGCGCTTCGTTTCTTTTTTTCTAAACACATGCGTATTTCCGCTCTATAGTCACGCCGCGGTTTATCTGATCCGGTTCATCACCGCCGACATTCTCCTGCCCAAAGCCAGCGCCATCGCAATTTTCACCAGATCCGGGATGATAAACGGAAACACACACCATCCCAAAACCGTTCCCAGGCCCACCGCACCGCTGTTCCTCGTATACACTAAAAGGAACCAGGCTGTCCCGAAGGCATAACAGACAATCAGTCCCAGGACCATAGCAAGCGCCAGCGCCCAGGTCTTTCTGCCAAGAAGTATTTCCAGCCCCCACATAACCAGCGCGGAAAACAAAAATCCTATGATATATCCGCCCGTGCTGGTGGCCAGTATGCCGATCCCTCCCGAAAATCCGGCGAACACCGGAAGGCCCACAGCTCCCATCAGTATGTAAACCAGGACCGCCAGGGTTCCTCTCCTGCCTCCCAGCACCCCGACAGACAGAAATACTGCAAAGGTCTGCATAGTAAACGGCACCGCCATCGGTATGGATATCCAGGAGCAAATCGCTATAAGGACTGCAAATAATGCGATAAACGCAATGTCATAAGTTTTATTTTTGACCGCTTCTGCTGTTGACATCATTTCCTCCGCTTTTTGTGCACCGCGCTGCAGCCTTCCGGTCCGTAACCCCGTTTTGCAGATCCGTCCGGAAAGAAAACGCAGCATCACAGTGCGCTGTTTTTAATATCGGAATAAAGAATACCATAACCGCTTCCAATTGTCAACCCAAATATTTTATTTGGTTTACATTCGGTTTTTATGTTTGCGGTAACTGTGAATACTACTGCGTTCTGCCTCCCAGATCCCGCCTGAACTGCCTGATCACAAAACCAAACGTATACACTGCCATAATCCCCGACACAGCAGGCGCTATGGCGCCGATCAGCAGCAGATTATCCGGGCACCAGGTATATGCCAGCCAGATCAAGGGCATGCGCAGGCAGAGAGCGCCAAAGCAGCAGCTGATCATGGTGAATACAGTTTTGGACCTGCCGTTTAAGTAACCGTTCAGTGAAAATACCACGCTCACAGCCAGATAATCAAAGCTGCAGGACCGGAAAAACGGAATGCCCTCACGAATCACAGCGCCATCGTCCGTAAATATGCCGATCATGGTCTGCGGGGACAGCTGCGCCCACAAAAAGAAACAGCCGGACGCCAGCACCGCAAAGATAAGGCCTGCGAATACCGCTGTCTTCACGCGCTTTGGCCTGCCGGCTCCATAATTCTGAGCGGTGAACGCAGCCAGTGCGCTGGCCATGGATGTGGCAGGCAGCATGGCAAACACATCGTATTTGCTGGCTACCCCCACTGCCGCTGCCGCGTTGACCCCCAGCCGGTTTACCACTGAGGTCAGATACAAAAAAGAAAGCCTGACCATGCACTCCTGCAGAGAGATCGGGATGCCCACCCTGGCCAGCTCCCCCGCCTTATGCCAGTCGATCCGGAAGTTTGCGGGAGTAAAGCGGAAGATAAAACGCTTATGGTTCAGGTAAACAATCGCACAGCACATGCTGACTCCCTGTGACAGGATTGTAGCCAGCGCCACGCCGCGCACGCCCATATCCGCATACTTCACCAGCAGCACATCTCCGATGATGTTCAGCACACAGGACAGCGCCACAAACAGCATGGGTCTTTTAGAATCCCCATAGCCCCGCAATATGGCGCTGACCGCATTATATCCGCAGATAAAAAATATGCCGCAGGCGCAGACTCTCACATACTCTCCGGCCAGTTCGAAGGCCTCCGACGGAGTTTTTAAAGCCGTCAGAATCGGATCGGTGAACCATAAAAAAAGTCCTGTCAGTATCACCGCCACGCCGGCAAACAGTGTCAGCGTAGTCCCGATTGTCTTTCTCGTCTGCTCTTCCTCACGCATGCCGGTATATTTCCCCACCAGAATGGTCCCGCCCAGCGTCAGCCCGGATATCATGCTGGTGATGATCTGGGTGACCTGAGTGCCCGTGGAAACCGCAGCCACGCTCTCCGATGAGCAGTAACGGCCGATTACCATCAGATCAACGGCGCCGTACAGCGCCTGAATGATATTCGCGATTAAAAAGGGAACGGAAAACCGCAGCAGCACTCCGAGCACGCCGCCTTCCGTCAGCAGATTTTCGTCTTTCATACTCTCTCCTCTTCCCGGGAGTCTTCATCGGGCGGTGAAATACCGCTCTCATCTCCCCCAATAAACAGGATAAACCTTCCAGCAGCTGGAAGGTCAAGTATAATTTTTTTCACAGTCGTAAAATGTAATATTAAACTGTAACGCTTGTAATTAGGTATGTCCTTTGCCCCATCTAAACTTGTGAAACACTAGAAAAACCTTTAAATCCGCCGATTTTCTTGCTATTTAATAGATTTTGTTGTATGTCTATACTTAGGAAGCACCCTTGATGTATCCGCTTTCTCTGACATACTGAAGGAAGCCCCTGCTTATGCGGACAACTGCACGGTCATAGCTGACAAGCTGTCCTTATCGGGCAGCTTCTTTTGATGGAAATATTATTCAATTTGAAATTAAATTGAGTAATGCCTGAACTTGCTCGTAAGCATCCCTTTTTATCATTGCCATATCTTCATCATCACTCAACTCCAAGAAATCAGCTACATCTTTGGGACCTGCATGGTCTGCAGAAGCAAATTTACCAGCCAGTTTCTCTTTCATTTCCTGTACAAGTTTTTTATCTTCGGCAGGTTGAAACTCTTTTGCCAGCTCATTTATACCACCTTTATAGTGCTTAATTAAAAAATAAATATCATAAGCATCTTTGGCCTTTCCTCTTCCCATTGCTGTCGCTTTCATAATCAGATAAGGAACTACCGCAACAACACTCACATTTGCCACATCTAAGGCTCCATCCGGTCTCTTTGCCTCCACATGTATTTTCTGTGCTGGAAAATCAAATGCAAAATTTCCACCTGTGGCCTTTAATGCCTTAATCCCCTGCACATGTTGACTTCTTCTTTTTTGTTGTGTCCCACCATACATTCCCGCCAAAATATCAACATCTACATCATAAGAAATTCCCTCTATCTCCACTGTTTTAACAAATGAAAAATATTTATCCGGATGCTCTCTGTATCCACAACTCTGCAGAATTCTTGACATATTCTGATATCCTTCATCCTGTAGTGTTAAATGATTGATTAGAACATCAACATCTACACTACCTATATGTCCCTCTCCCGGGAACATCAAATCTGGAACCCAGCCGCCTACAATCCGAATATCTTCCTCATACTCTTTAAAAATATTTACCAGTTCCACCAATATTCTGTGAGCTGCTTCCTTTTGTCCTTCTGAATAATCAATACTGCTTTTCAAATCTTCATCTCTTATCACTTAATAATCTCCTTTTTAAGGACTGCCTCCGCCATTTCTTCGCCTCGCCCTTTTAACTGTGTGCTATCCAAATATATCTGTAATGGTGACACAACCTTATCCTCTTGAATTATTCTACAGTCTTTTATATAAGAATCATTTTCTAATGTAAAGATAATCACATTCGCACCACTATCCACTTCTTTTAATTCTAAATAATTGATTGCTTCCTGTATGTCTTCCGGTGCTATATAGACATGCACTTTGTTATAACGAACTACTGGCGCATATCGGACTCCACCGGAAAAACCGGTAAGATAACTTTCTATCCCCATATCCTGCCTTAATTTTCTTAATTTTTTTTCCAAAGCTGCTGGATTTTCCAGACTATAGCAAGGATAAGAAGATACTTCCTTTTTACCATAGGTCTTACTCCATTCCTTTAAAACAGATTCTGGCTCAGAAATTTTATATCCTTCTGACGTTTTAACCGCCCATGCATTCTTGACCAAGAAATCCATTACTTTTGACACCTGACCAATACTACAGTTGACCTTCTCTGATAAATGCTTTAACTTCCATGCTTTAGTTAAATCTGCAAAAAGTTCCCGCAAAATTAAGGAAGATACCCTGGAAGATCTCCCGAATACTGAAACCGCACTGTTCTGCTTTGGCTGAAGATTTTTATTTCCCCGCTCTGACAAGTAAATTGAATGTCCAACAAACCAACAGTTCCCAGCATAATCAAAATACCCCATCCCATTTTTTTCACAAATTTCAGCTGTTCGCTCCGATATATAGGGCGACACTATAATATGGATTTCTTTTTCATTACTTTTCTTTTCAATCAGTTGCATTACTGTAGATGGATACACTTGCTGTACGGAATAAGCATGTATTTTAAATTCAAAGCCGTCATCCATCTCCACAGATGCAATAAATCCATTCTCTGTTTTACGACCTACTTCGTATTTTTGGATATTCGGAAGCTTAAGCATTTTACTTGCTACACATTCCATTCCTTTTCTATCATCAAGTTTCACTGTAATCACCACTTTCACTCTTATAGTGAAACCTATTATATCAGTGAAACTAAATCAAGTCAATAACTACTTATCCCCTGCTCCATAAGTAAGCTTTATAGCTTCAACGTCGCCATTTAAGGGATTTTGTAAGATATCGTTTCAAACTTATCTATTCACCCGCCTGACCGGGATCTGCAGCTCGGTCAGATACCTGGCCGTATCGTCCGTAAATCCGGAATCAATCCAGGTGATCTCCACCGAATCTCCGGCGCACACATAGCCCATCTCCGGCGCCGCATCCAGCAGGCGGCAGTAGTACTCTTCCGAGTGCCGATGGGTGCCGGAATAGGATATCGTCAAATATTCTCCGTCCGGCAGACAGCGGCACTCCCCCCGGTACCCGTCTTCCTCCTCCAGCAGCACAAAAATACCGGAAAAGCGGTCAAATTTCCGCTGAAGCAGGCGCTCGCAGGAAACAGAAACGCCGACCTTGCCAAGGAACATAACCGCCTCCAGGTTATTCTCCCTTTCCAGCTCCCTGATCGGATATTCCAGATCTTCCCCCTGCAGTATGTCCCGGCGAAGGAAGACAATGCGGCGTTTTGGCAGGCTGCAGAGACGGATCCGGCCGGTCTCGGCACCGACCGCATCGGCAAGGCATGACAGCCGTTTTTCCAGCTTATGTTCAATACCGCGCAGATTTTCAATCTTGATTCTGGTCTCTTCCAGCTGTTCCTCCATGATCCGGCGGATCGTCGCGGTATCTTTATTTTCAAAAAAACGGCGAATTTTTTCCAGAGGCATATCCAGAGCCCTCAGATATTTGATTGTATTTAAGCGCTCAAACTGGCGCGTGGAATAATAACGGTACCCTGTAACCGGATCGGTGCTTTCCGGCTTCAGCAGTCCGATCTCATCATAATACCGAAGCGTCTTGGCGTTTATGTGAAAAAGGTTCTGCATTTCCCCTACGGTAAAAAGCTGTTTCATCTGGCATACACTTCCTTTGGATATAGTATATCATCCGTTGCTGTACTCGACTACTGAAAACGTCCCGCGCAAGACAGGGCCGGAACAGTAACATCGTTCGCTACTGTTCACAGTTAGCGAATAATTCCCGCGTATGAGAGGGCAGGGTGTAAACAGTAACATCATTCGCTCCGAATCCTGTGAAGCAGTCCATCTCCTCTTGTGAAATCTGGTTTTTATTGATATAATGTCGGCAGACATTATATCGTGCTGATTTTCGTCTGCGCAGCAGACTCTTACTTCTGAAAATCATGCGCAT
>OGGQ01003852.1_pt1 | contig 13383 bp, 12 predicted proteins | sample 1571191 | NCBI WGS metagenome assembly OGGQ01 (sample SAMEA2582061, study PRJEB24529) | metagenome | biome: Human gut stool | place: China | collected 2011
TGCGGTAGCCCGCCCGTTGCAGCAGCTTCCCGCACTCAATCAAAACCGTACCTTTTCGGTCTGTTTGTCAAGGACATAGAGAAAAGTTTTCCTCATTTTTTTGCGGATAGGTCGTTTTCCAATAGCCGCATGACTTTATCGCTCATGCGCTCTGTGCTTGTCTGGCTGAAATGGAGTGATAATTCATAGGTGGTCTTGCCGATTTTCCGCTTGACGGTCTGCGGCTTCGGGGCGGTGGTGGTCTTAGTGGCTGTCTGTGTGTTTTCCTGCATAGGTTCTCCTTTCTGATTTTGAAAAAGAAAAAGCAGGAAGTCTTTTTCAAGATTTCCTGCTTGGTGGTGCTACTGTAAGGGTAGCGGCTATTTAGTTTTCAACGGCTGTGTTACGCAATAGAAGCCTGTTTTTGAGGGTAGAGATATAAAATATCATCTGTATGATTTTGATACTTAAAAAGCCTTGTAGAATAGGCGTTTCAAACCGCCTACTGCGTAACAATACAAGACATTTTCAAAGTGACAAACGGGAAATTGTAGCATTATTGGCTTACTACTGGTTTTCCGTCTTTATCAAGTAACGGCGTAAATCCCGCTGCATTTCCGTTTCTATGGAAAACATAGTTTACACCTGTTTGTGTATCAACCCAAATTTCCACCACATCAATCGTACCTTGTTGATAAATCTTCTTAAAACGCTCCATAAGTATTCCTCCATAAAAATTCCAATTTTTTGTTGCCTTTCAATATCGCCATTATATCACTTCTCCGGCGCAATCACAATTCCATATCACGCCGTTTGCTCTGTGTCTTTTCTCTGTTTTGCTCCGGCTGTACTGCCTGCTCCACGCATTTTTTGCCTGCTTCGGCTTCCTGCACCTCCGCTTTCAAGGTCTGCAAATCGCTATACAAGCTACTTTTCTTTTGGGTAAGGTCGGCAACCTCGAATTTCCATGCTTTCAGCTTCAGCACATTGTCTTTCCCTAAATGCTCTTTGAGATAACGCTCGGCACTCTGATACAAAATCAATGCGGCTCGGTTGCTCTCAAAAAATTCCTCTTGCTTTTTGGGTTTTGTCTGCATATAGGCTTTGTAGGTGGGGCGGTGTTCCAGATATTTCTCGGCTTGGTCTATTAGTTCTTTACGCTCATGGAGTAGCTTTTCTGTCTGCTTGATTTCCCCGTTTGTATTCCAGTACCGCTTTTTCATATCCGATACAACTTCCTGCAACTGCACAAGGGTAGTGATGTTTCTGCTCTGCAAGAAATTAAACGCCTTTGCGTACAGCTTCAAGTCTTGGATTTTCCCGTAGCGGCTCTGCGGCTTGGCGGCTTCTGCATAGGCTCGGTTAAGCAATTCTAAGAGAGTGGGCGGCTGTTCTGGACGCTCGGAAGGGATAGGAACGGAAAGGAATGGATTGACGGATTGATTTTCCTTTGCCTGTGAAGCCTTTTCTTTTATCCATGCTGTGAGGGCGGCAATCCGGCGTTTGACTTCCTTTAGCAGACGGTTTTGTTCCCGTATTTCTCTGTTCAGGTTGCCCTTATCGGTTACAATCCCTCTGCGCTCCATTTGGGTGGCGGCAACGCCCATGTGGACGGTTGGTATCTGCTCTATGCCTTGTCGCTTAAAAGAACGGTGGTCTATGCGTTCCGGTCTGTCCTGTGCGGCAAGATAGCGGTTTGCAATATCCGCCCACGCCTGCCGCCATACCTCCGCTTTCTCTTGGCTGCTCCAGTCAACCGTATCAACCTTGCGGCTCTTAAATGTGCCGTTTTTCAGCTTGATACGCTGACCGTCCTTGTCTAAAAGATATTCCTTTTTTGACTTTGCTCCCCACTCGCCGGATTGCCCCAACGGGCGCATGGTTAGCATGATATGGGCGTGAGGGTTGCCGTCCTGCTTATCGTGAATGGCAAAATCGGCACACATTCCAACAGACACAAAGTTTTCTTTCACATATTCCCGTACAAGCTGTATCTGCTGTTCCCTGTCCAGTTCTACGGGCAAGGCAATTTCAATCTCCCTTGCAAGCTGTGAGTTCTTGGCTTTCTCGATTTTCTCCACGCTGTTCCAAAGGATAGAACGGTCTGCAAAATCCGGCGGCGCATGGGGCGGCAAGAGGATTTCCGTATGCACGATACCGCCTTTCCTTGTAAAGTCATGGGTAACGCCGTCATAGTGATTTGTGAGGGTTTCTCCGCTTCGGTAAGCGGCGGCGGCAACGGCTGATTTGCCTTTCCCTCTGCTGATTATCTTAATGCTACAATGATATATCGCCATGCTGTCAACCTCCTTTCGGGCGGCATATCCTACCCACTTAAAAACGCCATATCAAGGCTTGTCCAACCTTGCTACGGCGTTTTAGGTGTAATCATAGGGGCTGTTTAATTGTCTTTAAGATAGTGGAAAGCCGCATGGTTACGGCATTTTCCGTGTTGTGCATATATTGACGGCCCAGTGGGCCCAGTGGGTCCTCCGGAAGGTCCTGTAGGCCCTGTGGGCCCGGTCGGTCCTGTAGCTCCGGTTGTTCCGGCGGCGCCCGCAGGTCCGGTAGGTCCGGTAGGCCCTTCGTTGCCCTGTGTTCCGGTGGCTCCTGTGGGCCCGGTCGGTCCGGTAGGTCCTGTAGCGCCCGCGGCTCCTGTGGCACCAGCGGCTCCGGTAGGCCCAGTAGGCCCAGTAGGTCCTCCAGAAGGCCCAGTAGGTCCAGCAGGTCCTGTAGGCCCTGTGGGTCCTTCCGTACCCTGAGCGCCCGCAGGCCCAGTAGGCCCAGTCGCTCCGGCGGCACCGGCGGTTCCAGCGGGTCCTGTGGGGCCTGTAGGGCCTTCAGCTCCGGTGACTCCTGCCGGTCCCGTGGGGCCGGTCGCTCCTGTAGGGCCGGTAACGGTCACAAGGCTGAAATCCGGAGACGTTCCGGGATCGCCGGAAGGATAGTTTCTGTTTACCTGATAAAGCGCGCCGTCGTAATAGAGAAGCGTTCCGGCCGAGTAAAATCCTCCGGGCTCAAACTGAGCCACGGTGTTAAGACCCGCTCCTGCCGGTCCGGTGGGACCCGTGGGGCCGGTAGGGCCGGGTGTTCCGGCAGGGCCTGTCGGGCCCGTTGACCCGGCGGGGATGACGAAGTTTAAAACGGCGTCCGAGGAAGTTCCGGAGTTTATTACTCTTGCGCCGCTTCCGGGCGCTCCTGTAGTCGTGCTTCCGACGGTAACAGTGGCGGCTCTTCCGGGAACTCCGGGAATACCGGGGTCGCCTTTATCGCCTTTTGGACCGACGCAGCATGAGCAATCGCCGCAGCACTGATCCTGGGGCCACTGACAGTTTTGTCCGCAGAGGCCGCAGTCCTGACATCCGCAGTCGTTTGCCGAATTAAGCATCAGCCTTTTTCTTTCGATGAATTCATAATCATCAGTCATAGACGTTTTCCCTTCACTATATTTTGTAATACAATATTCCGAAAGGATAAGCCGCGTTACTGTTTGCGGCAATTTTACGGAATTTAATAAATTATATGTAAGCGGGAGATCGTCCGATACATAATAATTGACTGACAAATAAAAAAACCGCAAACCGGTTTAAGTCCGGTTTACGGTATAATAAGCTGCGTTTATCAGCCGTTTGTTATATAGTTCAGTGCTTTATGAACACGGAGATACTTTTCGTAAAGCTCTCCGCAGGCTTTGACGGCGGCTTCCTGAGGTTCAAAACAGTTATTGACTATAACGGAACCCTCGGATATTTTTTCAAGTGACGGGAAGGCTCCATGGCGGTAGGCCGCCAAAAGAGCTATGCCAAAGGCAGGGCCGACGTTTCCGTTAAGCTGTTCTATACGAATATTAAGCACGTTGGAAAGGGTCTGCATCCAGGCTCTGCTTTTTGAGCCTCCTCCAACGACCTTAACGCTTCCAAACCTGTCAAGGGGCAGACGCATCTTTTCCGCCAGTTCGCGGAAACTGAAGCAAAGCCCCTGTATGACGGCATAAAGCATATCGGCTCTTGTTGTCTCGGTACTGAGACCTATGAACGCTCCTCTGAGATTGGGGTCGGCATAAAGAGTTTTGTCTCCCATAAGATGGGGATAAAATATAAGACCGCCCTCGGAGAGCTTTCTTTCCTCAACAAGCCTGTCAATATTTGAATAATCCTCGTTAAGTATGTTTTTTACCAACCAGTCAAATGTGCTTCCGTTGGACTGTACGGCTCCCTGAACAAGATATGAGTATTCCTTGTCGTCAAAGGAGAAAAGTATCATTTTTCCCATTGCGTCGTCTCTGAAATCCGGTACGGTCATCATAAGGACACCGGACGTTCCGAGAGATATGACAGGATAGCCCTGTCCAAGACAGCCCGTAGATATGGCCGTTGCGGGATTATCTCCGGTACCGGTAAGCACATCGGTATCGGGGTCAAGTCCAAGAGCGTCGGCTATGTCTTTTTTTATCCTGCCGGCGGATATGACGCTTCCATGTATCTCCGGATAAACTTCATCGTCAAGCCCGATAAGCTCCTTCATTTCCTCAGACCATTTCCTTGCCTTTATGCGGTAGAGGCAGGAGGTAGACGCCTCGCAGTAGTCCGTGCCGCAGTGACCCGTCAGGCGGTACACAAGGTAATCGGGTCCGATGAGGAATTTTTTGACCCGCCTGAAATTTTCGGGCTCATTGAGCTTCAGCCAATAGAGGTTTGCCGCCGGGGAGCCGGTGGAAATCGTCTTTGAGAGATATGCGCCTTCGGGGAATTCTTTTATAATTTCCTTAAGGCCGGGTATCAGATCCTTTGTCCTTATATCGTTCCACATAAGAGCGGGGCGGACGGGAGAGCCGTTCTCGTCAAGGGTGACAAGGGTGTGCATCTGTCCCGTTACGCCGATGCCCTTTATATTTCCCGCGGGATATTTTTCAAACAGCCGCCTCATGGCTTTTATCATACAGTCGTACCATATTATCGGATCGATCTCGTTGTATCCCTGCTCGGGCTGAGCGATCCGGTATTCTTCGGTCAGCTGCGCAAGCACATTTTTTTTGTCGTCTATCAATACCAGCTTCATTGCAGAGGTTCCCAAATCTATGCCCAAAAATGTTTGTTCCGAATGTTCCATACTGCAATCCACCTTTTCGGACGGCTTAAGGCCGTCATTAATTCTCATTGATCATCATTACAAGCTCTTTAGCCTTTGCGCTTACATTTTTGACTGCCGCAAGACTTAAATGAATAACGTCGTGTTCGTTATGATTAGCCTCATAGGCTTCGCCAAATGTGCGGATAAATTCTTTTCTGAGATCAGAGCCGTAATTTATCTTGATAAGGCCGTGTTTTTTGGCTTCCCATATAACTTCTTTAGGTATGCCGGAGCCTCCGTGAAGCACGAGGGGAACGGTGGAAACCTTATTTATTTTCTCAAGAAGAGGAATGTCGATCTTAGGATCGAGGCAGAGACCGTGGACATTTCCGACGGATACGGCGAGAACGTCGCAGCCTGTGCGCTCAACGAAATCAGCAACCATATCGGGATCGGTTTTGCACTCGGCTTCGTTTACGATGTCCTCCTCCTTGCCCTGAAGAGCTCCAAGCTCAGCCTCTACGGGAAGGCCGTAGAAATGGCAGTATTCAGCGGCGCGGCGGCACTCCCTCACGTTTTCCTCAAAGGGAAGGTGAGAAGCGTCGATCATGATAGACGTAAATCCGGCGTCAACGCAGGCCTTAACGTCCTCAAAGGATTTGCCGTGGTCAAGATGAAGTCCGATGGGCGTATCTGAATTTTTAACGGCGTCCCTCGCTATCTCGGCAATTATATAAGGATTGGAGAGACGGAGATTGTTTGAGGATATCTGAATATATCCGGGAAGATCAGCCTCCATAAGACCGTTGGCGATGGCGTAAGTCATCTCAAGGTTTGTTGTATTGAACGCCGGTAAAATATAGTGTTTCTTTTTTGCGTATTCCATGAGGTCAAAACCATTTACAAGCTTCATAATATTCTCCTTTTAATTTCTAAAATAATTCAAAATCATTTAAAATCATACATTTTTTCGTACAGCAGTTTATATTTCCTGAATTTCTCCATATAGTAGGTATGCATTTCGCTGTCCGGAGTAAACACCTTTTTGATCTTTACGGCTCTCTTTATCCCGTCCTGGATAGAAGGGTAGGCTCCGACGCCGGCGGCTGCCATAATCATGCAGGCAAGCGTTCCGGACTCCTCGTTTTCAAGGGACATTACCTTCATATCGAATACGTCGGCTCTTATCTGAAGCGTCAGATCAGAAACGGCTCCGCCTCCTGTGGCGACAATGCTCTCCATTTCCGTTCCGAGACTTTTGAGACGCTCATAGGAAAGATACATCTGGAAGGCCATTCCCTCAAGTATGGCGCGGTATATTTCCTCGGCCTTCGTATGGATAGTAAGGCCGGTAATGGTTCCTCTGGCGTCCATTGAAAGATTCGGATTTCCGGCCGAGCCAAACTGGGGAAGAACCATAACGTCGGTACGAATGTCAGCTATGGCCTTATCTATGCAGGCATAGAAGTTTTCGCCCCTTGACTCGCACTCCATTTTAAATCCCTTTAATATGGTATCCCGTGCCCAGTTTTTCAATACTCCGCAGGTTGTTACCTCCAGGCTTGAAAGATATGTTCCGGGAAGGATATAGGGGATGCATGTGAAGTCGTTTTCGATCATATAGGGCGTCATAACGGCATGGGGCAGCATGGTGAATATAAATTCGCACGTTCCCATTCCGCACTCACCTGTTTTCATATCCGTCAAACCACTGCCTAAAGCCGCGCAGCTCTGGTCATGACCGCCGACGACCAGCTTCATATCCGGATTGAGATGCAGCTCCTCCGCCACCTCCGGAAGTATGGTGCCGATGACTGTGCAGGGCTCTACAGGCTCGGACATCTGTTCCTTGCGTATGTCGGCGAGACTCAGAAGCTCCTCGGACCAGTCCTTCTTTCTTATGTCAAAGGCCATGCTCCTTGCCGCAGAGGAATAGCTGACTTTTCTTTCGCCCGTAAGCATATAGCCGACATAATCCTCGTAAAACAGGATTGCCTTTGCGTTTTTAACGGCGTCGCTGTTTCTGTTGAGCCACATATATTTTGGAAGACCGTAGAGCTCGTTGGGAGGCAGTCCGGTGATCTCAAATATTTTCTGAGCGCCGATCCTATCGATTATTTCCTGTGTTTCCGGTATTCCCCTGCAATCTCCGGTAAGCATGGAATTCGCAAGGGCTCTGTTGTTTTTGTCAAGGCAAACTACCGATTCTCCAAGACTTGTGACAGCCATGGCATCGATCTTTTCCGGGCAGTTGTCGCCGGCTTCCCGTAACACCTCTTTGACATATTTCATTACGGTCTCAGGCTCAAGCTCCCGGCGTCCGTTGTCGCCAAGCTCCGTATATTTTCTGGAAGCCGTAAAAATAATATTTCCGTCAAGGTCGTAAACCAGCATTTTACTTCCGCTGGTTCCAACGTCAAGTCCTGCAAATGCCATAATCCCACCTCTTTACTGCTGACTTGAACGGCTCTTTTTGATAACGTCGATTACAACGGCTACAAGGATAATGATACCTTTGAATACTTCCTGCCAGAAGGAGTTGATCATCATAAGGTTAAGACCGTTGGTAATAACGGCGATTATAAGTATACCGATAACCGTTCCGCCTACTGTTCCGACACCGCCGGACATACTCGTTCCGCCGATTACTACGGCAGCGATGGCGTCCATCTCAAATCCGCTTCCGAGAGTAGCGGCAGCGGAGCCAAGACGTGCGGACCATACGATACCGCCGATACCGCAGAGAACACCGATGAGTATGTAGGGAATCATATTGTATTTTCTTACGTTTACGCCGGAATACTGAGCAGCGGTCTTGTTTCCGCCAAGGGCGTAGATATAGTATCCGAATCTGGTCTTGTTAAGCAAAAACCAAGTTGCTATAAGTATAACGGCAGCGTAAATGATAATTATTGATACCTGGCCGATGTTTGTGTTTCCAAGAGCGGTATACGCGTCGTTTCTGATACGGATCGTTACACCGCCGGAAATGATCTCGGTAAGACCTCGGCCTATACACTGTGTCGCCAGCGTGGCAACGAAGGCGGGCACCTGCAAATAAGCTATGGCAACGCCGTTGATCGTACCAATGAGAGCTCCTATGGCAAGACAGGCGATTACTGTCACCCATACGGGAGCCTCAAGATTTGTTATCATATAAGCGCCGATGACGCCGGTAAGACCTACGGTTGAGCCGACCGATATATCGATCTCGCCCATCAGAATGGCCATAAGCATACCGCAGCAGATAATGGCGTTTACCGAGTTGGCCTTCAACAGGTTCAACAGGTTTGACGTCGTTAAAAATTTTGGTGTTGACATCGAGACGATCACAACAAGGATGATGAGACCTATGATCGTTCCAAGATTACGCTTCAAAAACGAGTTCTTGGCCGGCATAGCAAGACTTTTCTTTTTTTCCATTACCATTATAAATACCTCCTGAACTATTTACTCTCTTTGTGTTGCCAGCGTCATTATGGCTTCCTGGGAGAAATCCTCCTCCGACAATTCGCCTGTGATTTTTCCCTCGCACATAACGTAGCAGCGGTTGCACATATTGATTATCTCCGGAAGCTCGGAGGATACCATGATTATGGACGCTCCGTTTTCCGCGAGCTCGTCTATGATGGCGTAGATCTCAGCCTTGGAGCCTACGTCGATACCCCTTGTGGGCTCGTCAAGGATGATTACCTTTGGACTGTTTGTAAGCCACTTACTTAAAACGACCTTCTGCTGATTTCCGCCGCTGAGGTTTCCCGCAAGCTGTTTGGGAGAGGTTATTTTTATCGAGAATTTCTTCTTATATTCATCGACCATCTTATCCCAAGCGGCGTGCTTTACGGCTATACCGTTTACGTATTTTTTCAGAGAGACAAGCCCCATATTAAATTTGACGTCGTTTTTGAGTATAAGACCCTCCGCGCGTCTGTCCTCTGAAACATAGGCTATGCCGTTGTCGATGGCGTCTCTTGGCTTTTTGATTTCTATTTTCTTTCCGTCAAGATAAACTTCTCCGCCTGTGTTGCGATAAGCTCCGAAAATCGTTTTCATAAGCTCGGTACGTCTCGCTCCGACAAGTCCGGCGAAGCCTACGATCTCACCGTATCTTGCGTAGAAGCTGACATCATTGAAATATTCTTTATGTGATAAGCCTTTTACCTCAAGGGAAACGCCTTTTATTTCATGTTTATTTCTCGTATAATAACTGGTAAGTTCACGTCCGACCATCATTTTGATAAGCTCGTCCTTGTCGGCCTCGGCCGTCGGAACGCTTCCTACCATTTTGCCGTCTCGAAGTACGACTATTTTGTCCGTAATCTCAAAAAGTTCTTCCAGTCTATGGGATATATAAATGATACCAACGCCCTTTGCCTTAAGCATCCTTATTATTCCGAATAAAGTCTCAACCTCGCTCTGAGAAAGGGAGGAAGTGGGCTCGTCCATTACAACGATCTTTGCCTGGGCCGATACCGCCTTGATGATTTCCACAAGCTGCTGCATACCTATGGAAAGATGTTCTACAAGCTGGTCAGCGCGAAGATTCAGATGAAAATCGTCTATGACCTTCTGAGTCTCCCTTTCCATGGCCTTTTCGTCAACAAGACCCAATTTGTTTTTTACCTCGCGTCCGAGAAAAACATTTGCCGCTATGGTTCTGGCGGGCACGAGGATGATCTCCTGATGGATGATTCTTATTCCGTTGGCTCCGGCCACAGCGGCGGAGTTTATATTTTTCTTTTCTCCGTCAATATATATCTCGCCGGAATCAGCTTTATATATTCCGCCGAGAATTTTGATCAAAGTCGATTTTCCGGCTCCGTTCTCTCCGAGGATGGAGACTACCTCTCCGGAGTCTACGGAAAGATTTACGCCGGTAAGAACGACGTTTGACGCGAATGATTTTGTTATGTTTTCCATTCTTAACAATTTAGTTTCACTCATAAGCATACCTCGTATTCCCTATAGTGCGAAGCCTTTGAGCACGCCGTAAAAACTTATAAAAAAATTCGGCTCAAAATCAAATTTTGAGCCGAATCGCGTAATCAAAGACTATTTACACGCCAGCCAATTCTTTGCCTTTCACTGTTCAGCGCGGGCGGTATAGCCGTCCGCGGCTTAAACTGAAATTCTGTTACTTGATCAATTACTCAAGTGTGTCCCAAGCGTCGAGATCATAATCGGCGATGTTGTCGGCCGTTATGCTGTAAGATTCGATACTTGTGTTGAATTCGACCTCTTCACCGTTTAAAAGATCAACTGCGTACTGAACGCCTGTGTAGCCCATGTATGTAGGTCTCTGAGCTGAGCTCTGAACCATTGTTCCGTCTGCGATGGCATGTTTTCCGATGGGAGCGCCGTCTTTTCCGAGGATATCAATGCTGCCCTCAAGACCAGCCTCAGCAACTGCCTGAACAGCTCCTAATGCTGATGTATCGTTGATAGCATAGATAACGTCGATGTTGTCGTGTGCCTGAAGGGCATCGCTTACAACCTGGAAAGTAGTTTCTGTTGAGCCTTCGCCCTCAACAACCTGTACTTCTACGAAAGCGTCGGGATTTTCAACATTGTCCCTGATTCCCTGCCAGAAACCGTCAACGTTGATGATGCAAGATTCAGCCGTCTGGAGATGAACGATAAGGATGTTTGCTCCATCGGGATGATTTTCAGCAACCCACTGTCCGGAAAGGTATCCGAGCTGAGTATTGTCTGAAGCGATGATAGCATCAACAAGGTCATAGTCATCTTCCGTGATAACGTTATCGATGTTGATAACTTTTACACCGGCGTCTTTGCAGGTCTGAAGAACTGTGTGAGCTCCTGCTGAGTCATAAGGAATGTAAACAAGAGCGTCAATGCCTGCAGCGATCATATCGTCGATCTGAGAAGCCTGCTGAGTGGGGTCGTTCTGAGGATCGAAGTAGATAAGCTCGCATCCAAGCTCGTCACAAGCAGTCTGAACACCGTCAAGAACAGCTGTGAAATACTCGTTTGTAAGAGTATAAGGTGAGAAGCCGATTGTATAGTCGCCTTCAGCGCCTTCGGTTTCTTCAGTTGTTTCCTCTGTTGTTTCGCCCTCAGTCTCTTCAGTTGTTGTTGAAGAAGAACAAGCTGCTACAGAGAGAACCATTACACCTGCTAAGATAACAGATAAAAATTTTTTCATAAAATAATCCTCCTTATAGTTATATTGAATTAGCTGAGCTCTATTTGATTGTACGAACATCTTAACACATAGGTTTTTGTACTTCAATACTGATTTTACATAAAATATACAATAAAAAATTGTGATTATTGCACATCGGACGTTCGATGTTGAAATCGTATATGTTTGAAAATGTGCGGAATTAAAGGGAAAAAGCCCACTTTAGTGTGATTTTAGTCTAAAAAAGATATATACGAAAATATTTATGTTCGTTTATGTTCGAATTGAGGGGCTATGAATGATCGAATGTATGAATGAATAAAATTAAAAAAACCGCCGGTTTTTTTCGGCGGCTGATACTCATGAATGTAAAATTATGATTTTTTTCAAGCGATTATGACATCGACGTTATATTTTTTTAACAGGTTCAGTCCTTCCTCGTCTATACCCGAGTCGGTGATAACTCCGCTTACCTGCGAAAGATTTGCGAACTCATTAAGATCATAAGTATTGAACTTTGACGAGTCGGTAAGCAGGTATATCTTTTTTGCTACGGAAAAAATTGAGCTTTTGAACCTTGCCTCCGGCGAATATCCGTCGTATAGTTTTCCGTCGGCTCCAATGGCGGCAGCTCCGATAAAGGCTGTGTCAAGCTGATATTTCTTTATCTGTTCCTCGGCCACGCTTCCGGAACTGCAGTTTGTTATGCGGATCATCTGTCCGCCAAGCATAATAACCGAAAGATTATCGAACATAAGAGCCCGCTCCGCTACCTTCAGATGATTGGTGACTATTACGGCCCTCGTGTCCCTGTCAAGGTAGTTGAGCATTATCCTTGTGGTAGAGCCCGAGTCTATAAAAACGCGCTTGCCGTTTTTTACGAGAGTAGCGGCTTTAGCGGCTATTTTTTCCTTTGCTTCCTTATGAGAAATGCGGGACTCGTCAAAGGAAATCATCCTTACAAGGGGCTGGTTGTCCATAAGAGCGCCGCCATGGGTCCTTATTATGTTATACTGCTGAGCCAGCAGATTAAGATCTCTGCGCACGGTCATTTCGGAAATACCGAATCTCTTTGAAAGCTCGCTGACTTCCACCTTATGCTGTTTTTGAAGAATATTAAGTATTGCAAGACATCTTTCGTTTTTATTCACGGCGCCGCCACCCCCTCTAATGACTATGTTTATATTTAACATTATAGCACTAAATCGAACATAATCAAGCATGGCAAAAGGCAAAATTTAAGGCAAAGATATCCATAAACGCCGGTGAATTGGGGCTTTGACGTCGTAAAAGACGAATGTAGTCTGACAACGGAATAGATTGTCGATGATTTTTGGCTGTAACCCCGTAATTGCGGATTTATTCTATTCCAAACGCTTTGTCGTATTTAAGCCTTCCGCAAAGAACCGGAGCTGAATCGTCAAGTTTAAAAGCCATAAAATTTTTGTCGGGCACATCAAACGGAGCAATTATTCCAAATCGGCTTGCAGGTATATATCCTGATTTAGGATAATACGTTTCACTTCCCAGTACCACAGAATATTGATAGCCTAATTTTTTGGCTATATGATGGCCTGCGCTGATTAAAACCTTCCCGATCCCCTTATTCTGGTATTCCGGCAGTACGGAAAGAGGAGCCAGCGCCAGAACGGACTTATCTCCAACCTTAGCCCTTGTAAACATAATATGCCCCACGATGGAGCCGTCGATTTCAGCGACTAAAGACAGCTCCGGAATATACGCTACGCTTTTTCGCAGCATAATTACCAGTTCCTGCTCGTTTCCGTCGGAATGTTCCGTGCTTTCAAAGGCTTTCTTAACAATTTTGTGTATTATTTTATAATCGGATGGCTGCTCCTGCCGGATCACCGCTGTTTTGTTATTTGGCATTTTAATCTCCTTTTTTACAAAGTTTACTCTAACAAGATTTCGTTATATCTGCTTTCTGCAAAATAGATATCAACCTCTATTGGCGTTTTTCACAAGGAGCACGACCGTCTCAACGTGTACAGTCCTCGGGAACATATCCACGCACTTTACCTTCTTTACTGTATATCCGTTTTCTTCAAATATTTTCAGGTCTCTGGCGAGAGACGTGGGCTTACAGGAAACATAGACGATCTCGTCAGCGCCGAAGTTGATTATCTTAAGTATGGCCTTGGGATTTATGCCGTCTCTGGGAGGGTCAA
>OGGQ01003856.1_pt1 | contig 13363 bp, 13 predicted proteins | sample 1571191 | NCBI WGS metagenome assembly OGGQ01 (sample SAMEA2582061, study PRJEB24529) | metagenome | biome: Human gut stool | place: China | collected 2011
GAGATCTACACTCTTTCCCTACACGACGCTCTTCCGATCTACACTTCCAGCGCAAAATCCATCTCTGTTCCTGTAAAACTTTCTGGAGAATATTCCAGCCAGAGATTACCGTCAAAATTCTTGGCGCCTTCCTTGACCATTCGGGTTCCCTCAATGGCAATCTGCTTAATCTCTTCCCGGTTCATGTGGAATACCACATCTCTCTGAAGTGTGGATGTGGAATTATAAATATGGAAGACGACGTTCTTGATACCCTTAATAGCTTCAAAGGATTTATCAATCAGATGCTGACGGCACTGACACAAAATCTGCACACGTACATCATCAGGAATCATCTTGCGGTCTACCAATGTCCGCAGAAAATCATATTCCAACTGGGATGCGGAAGGAAAACCAATCTCAATTTCCTTGAATCCCAACTTTACGAGCAAGTTAAAGAATTCCAGCTTTTCTTCAACCACCATAGGTTCGATCAACGCCTGATTACCATCCCGCAGATCCACGCTGCACCAGATTGGAGCTTTCTGAATCTCTTTATTCGGCCACTGACGTTCTTTATAATCTAATACGGGTACGCGTTTATACTTTTGATAATTTAACATTCTTTCTTCCTCCTAAATAAAAAATAATAAAGAGTATTGCAGAAGCAATACTCTTTAAACACACTTAGATATATTCATGATCAACACTACTCGCCCAGGCCGGTTTCGATGACTCCCCGCATAGCTTCCAAAGCCAATTCCTCGTCCTCGCCGTCGCAGCATAGCTCGATGATATCTCCACATTTGACACAAGCTCCGAGAACACTCAATACGCTCTTTGCATTAGCTGTACTTCCCTTAGCTCCAAATGTTATCCGTGATTTAAATCTCATCGCTTCTTTGCAGAAAATTCCGGCTGGTCGTAGGTGTAGCCCTGAAGGATTTGTGATTTTAATTTTATCGCTTACCATATACAATCTCTCCCTGCAATTTATACCCGGTCTTTCGTCAAAATTCCGAACATCTAAAATGTTACCACTTTTTAAGCGTCATGGCAACTATTTTTTACTTAGAATCTATTTTTATTTTTACCGGGACTTCTGCTGCCAGCGATATCTCCTGACTTGTCGTCATCTGAAGATTGACCGTATGCGTTCCCGGCTCCAGTCCCGTAACATCCAGACTGAATTTCATTTTTGAACGTTCTGCCGTCTCAATGTCCGCATCCAACCCATATAGTGTATAGGAAATAGATGTATCGCCAATGATTGAATAATTATAGTTATCGTCTTTTCCCGTCAATTCAACCGAATCAAATGCAACAGTTCCGCCGACTCGATTATAAGGCTCCACCTTCACAGCCAGTTTCGCCGTTTTATCCGTATCCGGACGAGCCAACGCGGCCCCCAGTCCTTTGACAATGGATTCCAAATCTACTTCCGCTTCCTGATTCTCCGAAATATCTTCCGCCGAATAATCATCCAATACAATCTCATCAATGGCATCCAGTACCTCCGGACTTCCGGCAATATCCACCTCTGACGGAGTATAATCCGAGGATTCGATGCCATAGCCCTCAGCCGGACTGACATCAATATTCCACCTTACCGGTACGGTTTTCGTGTCCAGCAGACTTACATTCACTTTTAAACTATCTTCACTGAAAGTAATATCCGTACTGTCAATCTTATAGCCATTGGAATCATAAAGTACCGGTTCCACCACAAAGGAGCAGTCCTCCGAAATCCCAGACACATTGACCACCGCATAAACACTGGAAATCCGGTCAATCGTCGTCTTTGCACCTTCGATACGAATCATATTTGGTTCCACGGAGATGCTTCCCAAAGCCTTACCGGTAATGACCGTTCCTTCGGCCTTAGTCGACACCATCTTATCCACAGTCGCCAGATCTTCGATGCTGACCCGCATCATCGTATTGGCTCCCCTCTCAATCGTCACCTGATTGGCATTACGTAACACTGTGATCTCTATCGGCACAGCGCCGGTAAAAGAAAGGTTGGCAAAATCCGCCACAGCTTCAAAATCCTTCGCTGTCAGGTCTTTTAAAATTGACTGTCGGGCACGGACAGTGATCGTCACCGTATTGCCTTCAATAACTTCATAGGTTTTATCATTTTCACGAATTAATTCTTCGTTGATCTTTGTAACGGGAAGCTCCAGAGGTTTGGTCTGCTCCGGGTCCTCCATCGTCACGACAACAAGCCAGAAGACAATCGCCAATAATAAGGATATTATTTTCATGCCTAAATTATCCGTTAGCTTTTTTTTCATTTTTAATGATTCTCCTCCATCGGCTGCGCTTCGGTGCATCCTGATTTTTCATCAGCGTACTGAGCTGTTCGCGAAGCTCCTCCTGACTTAAGCCTCTGAAAAGCATACCATCATGCGCAACGGAAATCATTCCTGTCTCTTCCGATACAATCAGCGTAATGCTGTCCGACACCTCACTGATTCCCACTCCGGCCCGGTGACGGGTTCCCAATTCTTTACTGAGAAGCATATTATCTGATAAAGGCAGATAACAGGTTGCAGCCACAATACGGTTATTGCGTATAAACACAGCGCCGTCATGCAGCGGCGTATTATGTTCAAAAATGTTAATTAAGAGCTGACTGCTCACCAGCGAATCCAGAAAAATACCTGTACGCTCATATTCACTAAGCTGAACATCCTGCTCAATAACGATCAAAGCGCCTGTGCGAACCTTCGACATCTCCATACAGGCCTTTATAATTTCTGATTTTGTCTTTTCAACGGTCTTTACCGTCTGCTCATCAGCCGCCCCACTGCCGCTCAGATTAAAAAAGGAGGACAGAATATTTTTTCGTCCAAGCTGTTCCAAAGCCCGACGGAGTTCCGGCTGAAACAAGACAAAAATAGAAATGATCGCTACACTGATCAAATTCTGGAACAACCACAGGATCGTATCCATCTGAAATACATAGGCAAACAGCATAAAAGCACAGATAACTAAAATTCCCTTTAGCAGAGTCCAGGCCCGTGTATCCCGAATCCAGATTAAAATATAGTAGATCAATACACTGATAATGAGTATTTCCAATACATTATTCAATCGTATCGCAGGTATAAATGATACCATACGACTCACCCAATCTGCAATCGCTCCCATGCCGCACCTCCTTTACAGTAACAATCTGTCCCCGACGGACATATCTTATTTCTGGTCTAATTCATCAAAATCAAAGCCATCAAAAGACAGTTCATCAAAGTCATTGACCGGTTTCTGTACCGATACAGTTTTTTCCGGTTTCAAATCCTCATAAATCTGTGTTTTCTGTTCTTTTGTTCTTCCTGAACCTTCTGCCGCAACCATCATTTCTTCCTCATGCCCGGAACCTTTTTTAGTTTTTTTCGCTTTTTTAGACTTCTTTCCATAGGTTTTTACAGTCCGTTCTGCCTGTGTGATCTGAATCTTCGGAACCGCTTTAACATAGTAGTAATAATCATCATCTTCAAATTGAAGAGATTCTTTCCGGGCATAGTCCAGTGTACATCCCATGAACTGGGCTGCTGCCGCCAGAAGCCCACCGATGACTGAGCCGATAATCACCATAACGACACTCATCCCTTCAATACCGGAAGCCTGCATTGCCAGACCAATGACATTCACCAGAGTACCCACACCGATGGCAATATACCAGGAATAGTCAACAGCCAAACGTGAAATTCCATAAACAATGAGAATAACTAAAGTGAATACCACAATATATGCAACCATCTCTCTGTCTGCGAACAATTTATCAAAAATGTACTGATAGCTTGTCATGATCTCTTTAACATCCGTTCCCGGATCTCCCAGGCTGGCTGCTTCCTGCAGATAACCAATGACCTTCATAAATATGACACCAAAGGCGATCGGCAGTGCCGCAAAGGGATTAAAGGCCATCGCACCAACCAGCGGAATCATGTAATGCAGATTAAACTGGGCCAGTACCGGATAAAGAACGATAAGAATTCCCTGGTCCGGAGCAAATTTTAAATAGATAAAATAGAATAGTAAAAATACAACAAGGGCAACAGCCGACAGCACCATCGACAATTTAAACAGATGGAGCAATACGACCAGCGCAAAAATCAGCACAAATATAGCTACCGGGACAACCGCACAAATAACAGACAAAAACAGCATCGGAACTATCCCTGTCAATGCCTCAAAATATCCCAGATCATTATTAATGTAATTGAAAGCCAGTATCGCCAGAATAAATTTTCCAACAATCTGAATCGGGTATTCAAAATTTTTATAAAAACCTACAACTTTTTCTTTTAATACTAACAAATTTGTCATTATCTATTGTCCTCCGTCAAATTCTTTTTATCGCTTCCATCATTAATCTCATCCAGGCTCTGCAGGTCTTTATAATACCATCGCACCCGCTTCTGGGTATCCGCATATTTCCATCCGTAAAACAGAATACTGATCACAGCAAATATAATCAGAACAATGACGTAATATTTCAATATGCTCTTTCCAAAGGCCAGAAAGTCCATTCCGACAATATTTTCCATGTAATATTCCGCTTTCAGCACCAGATAGAGTCCCAGGCACATCACGAAACCTATGGTCACTCCAATCAATGTTTTTAATGTATTCAGCCGGACATAATCCCCCTGAAAATACCGGTTGATTGCCAGATCATCTTTGCCCTGCCCCTTTTCATACATGGCACAGCGGCTCATAATTTGAATTTTATCTTTATTGAGCATATGAACACCTCACATTTTCTGTTTTTCCGCCCTTCATCCCTCTCTAAGCATAAAACGGCATTATTGAAATATTATAGCACAAAAAAAAATAAAAGTCACCCCATTGTATAAAACAGGATTTTCATATACAATAAAATACGACTTAATTTTTAAAGGAGGAACAAACCATGGGTGGTTTTTTTGGCGTCACTTCAAAGCAGGACTGTGTGCTTGACGTTTTTTTTGGAGTTGACTATCACTCACATCTGGGGACCCGGCGAGGCGGTATGATCATTTATGATACAGAGCAGGGGTTTCAGCGCCAGATTCACAACATCGAAAATACCCCTTTTCGTACAAAATTTGAAAAAGATCTGTACGACTTTCACGGCTGCTCCGGCATCGGCTGCATCAGCGATTCCGATCCCCAGCCGCTTTTAGTGCGTTCCCATCTGGGATTGTATGCGATCACAATGGTCGGTATCATTAATAATGCGGATGAACTTATCAAACAGTATTTCTCTGACCATGGTCACCAATTTATGGCCATGAGCTCAGGTAAAGTCAATTCCACTGAATTAATTGCGGCGCTCATCAACCAGAAAGAAGACCTGGTCTCCGGCATTCGTCATGCCCAGGAGCTGATCGACGGTTCTGCAACCATTCTGATTCTGACCAAAGACGGCATTATCGCTGCCAGAGATAAGCTTGGTCGCCTGCCGGTTCTGATCGGAAGGAGCGACAACGGACACTGCGTTTCTTTTGAGTCCTTCGCTTATACGAAACTTGGATATGAAAGCGTCTATGAACTCGGGCCTCAGGAAATTGTATTTATGGATTCCGATCATTATGAAACTCTGGCACCTGCGGGAAAAGATATGAAAATCTGTGCCTTCCTCTGGAGCTACTATGGATATCCGAATTCCAACTATGAAGGTGTCAATGTTGAAATCATGCGTTATCGCAACGGCGAGATCATGGCCCGTGATGAGATGGAAGCCGGAACCCTCCCGGATGTGGATTACGTGGCCGGTGTTCCTGACTCAGGGATTCCTCATGCCATTGGCTACTCCATGCAGAGTGGAAAAACCTTTGCACGCCCATTTGTAAAATATACGCCGACCTGGCCCCGTTCTTTCATGCCGGCCAATCAGGATATCCGTAATCAAGTTGCCAAGATGAAACAGATTCCGGTTCAGGAATTGATTGAAGGTAAAAAATTGCTCTTTGTTGACGACTCTATTGTCCGTGGCACCCAGTTACGGGAAACCGTTGAATTCCTTTATGATTCCCATGCCACAGAAGTACATATTCGCTCCGCCTGTCCACCGATCATGTACAGCTGCAAATATTTGAACTTCTCCAGTAATGGTTCCGATATGGATTTGATCGCACGACGGACAATTCAGGAGTTGGAAGGCGATGAGGGGCAGAAACATCTGGAGGAATATGCCAATTCGTCAACTGAAAGGGGCAAGTGTCTGCTTAGCTCTATCTGTGAAAAAATGGGCTTTGATTCTCTTGGATATCAGTCCCTCGATGGACTTCTGGAAGCCATCGGTATTGACCGTGAAAAAATCTGTACCTATTGTTGGGACGGAAAGAAATAATAAATTTTAAAAAAAGACAGACCATCCGCTCACTCCTGTGGACCAATGGTCTGCCTTTTTTAGTTTTGCATGTAAATCTGCTGATTTTGAATCAAGGGATAGCAGATCAACTGTCTGCCATCCAGATTTTCCCTGTACATATCTACACCGCTGATCTGGCTGTTTTCATAAGTTGTATAATAATAAATTCCCTTGTCCGTGTTACAGCAGGAAGAATATACCGTTATCTCGTACAGTTGATTTTCTAACCGTACGCAGCCACGCTGCTGGTCCACTGAACCAAGGATGTGGAAGAATTGGCTGATACTCTCCGACTCCGAATCCCCCGAAACCGAATTCAGCCGGGTAAACGCAGCTTTGACAAATCGGGAGGCTGAGGATAAATCTCCAGGCAGGCCCAGACCTCCCATGCCTTTACTGCAGGCTTTCAGGTCGAGTTCTTCTGAAAATCGGTTTTTCGCCTGTCCGGCCGATACATTCATGTAATTGCTCAGATGAAACATCTGAAAGTCGAAAGGCGGATTATTTGTCAAAATTCCTATCGGATTATCATAGATTTTAAGACCGTCACCGACAGCCTCCAAAACGATGCTTTCTTCTCTGTCAGAAACCATCCAATGAAGCGGCATCGCTGGAAGTTCCCTGCTGAAATTTTCATTCCAGATATTTATATGTTCCAGTAAAACTCTGACTTCACTGATATTCCTGCACTGTCCCAAAATCCAGGGAATCAATTCAAAAGTGGTCACATTATTCATTTCCCGGACTTCTGGCTTATAATGTGCATTCCCCGGAAAATATAATCCTGCCATGCTCAGTCCTTTTTCATTGGTTGCATCATAATACAGGGGATAATCTTCAACCACGTAGGCCATACCAACCATAGCATAATGCTGCATCAGGTCATTCACCTTCCGAAAATGAAAGGGATAATTTCTCGGTGAGACCGTAACCGTCTCATCATAAGAATATTCTAAATCCAAGTTTCTCCCAAAATAATGATCCTTTGTTTTATACGTTGCCGCCGTACACATGTTTCACGTCTCCTCCTGACATCTTGTTTTTCGCTTCTTCCCGGCCGAACCAAAGAACGGTCATACAATTAATTATATTATATCCAAAAAACAGCGCTGCAACCGTCTCAGAATGTTTATTTCTCCATATTCTCTGAATCAGTGTCAATTTTTGCCGTTCCCATCTTATCTTCAAGAAATTCCGGCAAATTTCTACTTACAGCATGGAAGCCCGAAGTTCTTCACCGCTTTTTGCACTTAAATAAGCCGGTGCAATATCAAATACGGTCTTGCAGCCTGTCTGTCCTTCTGAAGCCAGCCGATAAGCTGCCCGGGCATAAGCCACAATGACACTGGCTGTAAATTCCGGATTAGAATCCAGTTTTAAACTATATTCGATCAGATGGCTGTTTTCTTTCTCCCATCCGGTCACACCGCTCCGCAGCACAAAGCCTCCATGCGGAATACGGCTATGGTTTCTCTTCAATTCTTCTTCACTGATAAAATGAACGGTTGTATCATAATCAGAAAAATAGTTCGGCATATTTTTAATCTCTGCTTCAACCTTTGCAGCATCGGCACCTTCCTCTAATACAACAAAGCATTCCCGCGTATGTTTCTGACGCGTTGTCAGTTCCGGATTTTCACCTGCACGCACAGCCTTCAGAGCACTTTCCACAGGAATGGTATACTGTTTCGCATCCTTGACCCCCGCAATCCGGCGAATCGCATCGGAATGTCCCTGACTGACGCCCCGGCCCCAGAAGGTATAATCTTTTCCTTCCGGTAAAATGGCATTCGCATACATACGATTTAATGAAAACATCCCCGGATCCCATCCAACAGAAATAATGGCAACATTGCCTCCTTCTTTTGCTGAAGCATCAACATTGGCAAAATGTTCCGGAATTCTGGCGTGGGTATCAAAACTGTCGACCACATTAAACAGTCTGGCATATTCCGGTGTCTGCATCGGCAAATCTGTGGCACTTCCGCCGCAGAGAATCACCACATCCAGCTTATCCTTCCACGCCGCCGCTTCTTCCAAGCGGCATACAACTGTGCCTTCTGTTAATATCTTTACCTGTTCCGGGTTCCTTCTTGTAAATACGACCTTTAATTCCATATCCGGGTTCTGGCAAATGGCACATTCTACGCCCCGGCCCAGATTACCGTAACCTATAATACCAACTCTTATACTCATTGTCTCTCTCCTATTTGATTCCAGATTTATTGTAATTTATTATAAGCGCACTTTTTTCTTTATGCAAGGTATTTCATTTTTCTTTGTTTATTATTGCAATCCACAATGACATACAAAACAGATGTCCGGACGTTTTTTATCATGCAACGGTTTTTCGGTTAATCCAACAAAACGGTTACTTCCACACCGACACATCGAAGCTTTTCCCCAAAGGCTTCTCCTTCACTACGCAAAACATCCGCCTGACCATTGATGATCATAGTCTGGGGCAGACCTTTTAAACAATCATGTTAAAACTGGTTATTATTATAAAATGCAGCGCTCCCGCCCTTAAACAAACAAGAGGTAAATTTCTAAATAATTTCGAAACTCTCAGCCTTTCTGCTTTAAACGACTGCCAGCAACACCGTTCCCACTGTAATCAGTATCACTCCAGCGGTCGATTTTTTCGTCAATTTTTCATGAAATACAATCCACGAAAAAGCAATGGTCACCAGCATACTCAATTTATCAATGGGAACGACCACACTTGCCGGACCGTCTTGCAGCGCCCGGTAATAGCACAACCATGATGCCCCCGTTGCCAGTCCGGATAAACAGATAAAAATCAGTTCTTTTTTCTCTATCCTCCGGACTTCCCCCTGTTTCCCGGTAAGAAACACCATCAGCCACGCCATAACAAGTACCACGGTTGTACGGATTGCTGTCCCAAGATTTGAGTCAATTCCCCCAATACCAATCTTTCCCAAAATAGCAGTCAAACTTGCAAATACCGCAGACAGAACCGCATAGATCATCCATCCGCCGCTTTGTTTTTGTACATTCGTTTCCTTATCCATTTTATCAATCATAAGCAACGTGCCGCCACCGATCAGCAAGACGGACAGTATTTTTACTCCTGAAATTCCTTCCTGAAGAAATATAAGCGCCAACAGAATTGTCAACACCGTGCTGGACTTATCAATGGGCACAACTTTGTTAATATCCCCTTTTTTCAGGGCATGAAAATAACACAGCCAGGATGCCCCTGTCGCCAATCCCGACAACACGAGGAACAGGAAAGTCCTGCTGTCAATCTGTCTGATTCCTTCCCCGGTTCCCGTAACCAACACCATCAACCACGAAAACAGCAGTACAATCACTGTCCGTATCGCTGTCGCCACATTAGAATCTGTTTTCCTAATCCCACATTTTGCAAGTATTGCTGTAATTCCCGCAAAGAAGGAAGACCCCACCGCATAAAGTATCCACATCGTTCTTTTCCTTTCTCTTTTCCATAAACCTCCATACATTATGCCTCTTCATTTTCCCATATCGGTCACAATATTTTCTGCCACTGGAGAGGATGCAAGTAACATCCCTATTATACCGCAGCCTGCTATAAGTGCAATACCTCCCTTGTGTTCATGCATCTATGATACGATTCGTATTTAAACAAAATATATCCAAAAACCTGAACATTTTCTAAGCAAATTCTTTATTTTTGTTTTACATACAAAGAGCCCGGAAATCCGCATAAATGCTGGATTCCCGAGCTCCATTTTCTTATTCAAACAGTTTACTACTATTTCATCATTTTTACAACTACATTTCCCGAACGATTCACATCACTTGCAGTTCTGATTGCTGTTTCTAACTGCTCTAACGGAAATTCGTGTGTAATAATATGTTCCAAGTCCCATTTCCCACAAGACATTATCTTTTGAACGTCTGTCACATCTTCAGGCATATAACCGCAGATCCTATGATACTTTGTTGTGCATAAGTCATATGCAGCAAATCAATGGAACGGGGTATATTATTGACCGCAACAGAAACAAAACGACTTTCAATTTTTCCTGACCGTTTCGTATCATCTTTTTGCATATCATTGGTACGGATATACCCGTTTTCCAATGGTAAAATCCTGCTTTCATAATCCCTCCTTATCATTCAGTTGCTGCCTTACACATCTCTGCATCACATCTATGATCTGTTCTATCGTATCTTTGCAATCATTTTTTAACCACTGTGTAATGATGGCCATAAGTCCCTGAACATAAAATGCCATCAGATATTTTCTGTATTCGTCAGATACCTGATAACGCTCTAATATTGGTATAAATACAAATTGAAACATCTTATCGTAGCTTTCCTCCAACCGCAACGCTTTTGTATTTTTTTTCGCTGTTAGAAAAAGGCGCTTATGTTCCTTTATATAATTCAAATATGGTGTCAGATACTTTGGGGTTATTAGATATAATTCACTTAGTGGACACTCCTTAATGTTTGTTATAAAAACATCCGTATCTTGTTTCATATAAGCAAGGAAATGCTCATTCATATATTCCATACTTTCAGAAAGCAAATCTTCCAATGTTTCATAATGAAGATAAAATGTAGAACGATTCACCCCTGCTTCTTCACAGATTTCTTTAACGGTGATATAAGCAAAATCTTTCTTTTCAAGAAGCGCTAAAAATGCCTTGTCCATTTTAACAGCAGTATTAAAATACTTACTTTCATTTTTGTTCATTACATTCTTAATTCTCGCCGATTTCCCTAGCAAGCTGCATAATCTCAAAAGCATACTTTTGTTTACTGTTTGCCAACATTTTCTTGTAAATAGGATAATTGATTCCCATTCCAATGAGCCCGATAATACCAATAATAACGCCCAAAACAAACATTGTAGTAGTACCACTTCCAATCACTTTCATAGAAAGACACATTCCTACCCCTGTAATCAAGGATGTAATAATACCGAATGTATAAGTGAAAATCGTAGCCGGTAATTTTGCTCTTGCATCTAATTTGCGAAGTGCAATTACCTTCGATGTGTCTTTGGGTGCGTACTCATTCGCGAGCTGTTCCGCATAAATTTTATCTGTGTTCATAATCATAACCTCCTGTATTTGATGCGTTTATTATACGGAAAGCTGATATGAAACTGAACAACACAAATGACGGTTTGTGTGGTTTTCAAAAAAACATTTTGCTGTTAATGCTCATCAAATACTGACAAATTGCCGCCGCACATCTTTCCGCTCCAACAGAACTGTCTATAAGTAAATCATAATTGTGTCGCTCTCCCCAAGATTGTCCTGAAATATTTTTGTAGTATGCAGCTCTTGCTTCATCAGAATGGCGAATATTTTTCTTTGCTTCTTCTAAAGTGTCCCCATAGACTTGCATAACACGCTGTATACGATACTCTGCGGGCGCATAAACAAAGATATTGACAACATTTTTATATTCCCGTAAAACATAGTCGGCAGCTCTGCCGACAATAACACAGCTTCCCTCATCTGCAATTTTACGAATCACCTTATCTTGAGCAATAATCGCTTGCTGTACCGCATCTGTACTCAAATAGAGGCTGTGCAGCATAGCAGGGGAATTTATATTGATGTCAGAGATAAATTCTTTATCAAGTCCGCTTTCCTGTGCAGCAAGTGCGGTCATTTCCTTGTAATAAAAAGGAATACCCAATCTTTCAGCTACCAGCTTGCCAATCTGTTTTCCAGACGAACCATGTTCTCTGCCAATAGTTATGATAACGCCTTGTTTTGAAGATTTCAAAACGGTTTCATCCTGTATTTTTGCTTGCTCAGGTTTCATAGACCTCATAAACGCAACTGTCAAAGCTGTCGCCACAATCATAGCAACAAAATCCGCCACAGGTGCAGCAAATAAAATACCCTCGATACCAAAGAATCCAGGCAAAATCAGGATGAGCGGAATAAAGCAAACAATATCTCTTATCATTGAAGAAATAACTGCTTGCACAGGTTTTCCGACCGCCTGAAAGAAAATAGAGGTCATCTTAATAATACACGTAAAAGTAACGAGTGCAAGAAATATGCGGAAAGTCTTTTCGGCAAAAATCCAGTAATCTTGAGGATTCGGTATGTTGGTAGGTGTCCCGAAAATACCGACAACCGCCTGTGGAACTAACTCAAACAACAAAGTAGAAATTACGCCGATAACAATAGTACACAAAAGAATAGACTTGTAGAGTTTCCTTACTCTGTCATAATTCTTTGCGCCCATATTATAGCCGATAATTGGCTGACATCCCAGAACAATACCCACAACCAAATTAATGACAACCGTAAAGACCTTACTTTCAATACCGATAATTGCAATCGGTATATCTATTCCATAATGGGACATAGCGCCGTATTTTGCCAGCATAATGTTGCAGACCAGCGAGATGATCACGATAGTCATCTGCGTAATGAAAGAAGATGTTCCGAGCTTTAGAGCGCCTGAAAATGCTTTGAAATCAGGAATAAAACTCTGCTTTGTAAGTTTAAATGTCTTGGTACGGAAGAAATAAGTCATACTGATCACAAAAGAAACCAGCTGACCAATTACCGTAGCAAGAGCTGCACCTTTCATACCCCAATGTAAACCAAAAATAAATGCAGGGTCTAAGATAATGTTTATAATAGCACCAATAGCCATCGAAGCCATAGACCAAGAGGGACTTCCATCCGCACGGACAACGGCGTTCATCATATTAGAAAGCATATACACAGGGAAAAAGGCTAAGATGATATTGAAATATTCAACGGCCATACGAATACTGTTTTCCGATGCACCGAAAAGCATTAAAAGCTGTGTTTTTAACGGAAAAAACACAACCATCAGCAAAACGCTGGCAAACAGTGTGACCAAAATTCCTGTTCCGATTGCTTTATGTGCAGACTGTGTATCTTTTTTGCCTTGACAAATATTTAGGTAAGCGGCACAACCATCACCGAAGCACCAAGCAAAGGCTTGTGCAATAATAAAAATTGGAAAGACAACACCCGTTGCCGCATTTCCAAGAGCACTCAA
>OGGQ01003859.1_pt1 | contig 13352 bp, 13 predicted proteins | sample 1571191 | NCBI WGS metagenome assembly OGGQ01 (sample SAMEA2582061, study PRJEB24529) | metagenome | biome: Human gut stool | place: China | collected 2011
AAGCTCCAGGGAGAGCCGGTCGGCGGCCTGGTGAAGATCGGAGAGGGTGTTATATTCCTGCTCTGTCAGGGAAACCTTCCGGCCGATGAGGGTGTAGGCATATTCTCCCGTCTGGTTGATGAATTTCTGCACCTGCTGCAGCCCCTCTGTCTCCGGAGGCAGGGAAGAGAGGGCCTGGGACGCTGAGGCGGCCTCCCGCCAGATCTGGGCCGACATCTGAGAGAGCATGGAAGCGGTGCCGGAGCAGCGGGCCTTCTGCAAGGCGGTTTCCAGAGAGGAAACGCTGCTGACCAGCTGGGAATAGGCTTGCTGGCGCAGCTGCACCTCACGGCGCTGGGCCTGCTCCCAACGGAAGCGGAAGAAAAAAGCGGCAGTCAGAGAAAGCAGACTGACGCAGAGCAAAAAGCTGATCATGCGCTTTGCGCGGATGGTCTCATACATGGCAATAGGCTCCCTTCACGGCAGATTCAAAAAAGATACTGGAAAGATGCTTTTATCTTTTGTAAAAATGGAGGAATTATCCCGGTAAAATCCCCAAAGCTCTTGTCCCAGAGGGACCCATGTGTTAAAATCACTTTATATGCCTGTGGGACATTTCCCCAAGGAGGAAAGAAAAATGGAATTTCATTTTTTGGATAGATTTCAGCACATGGCTCCGCCGGCCGGCGGCGATGTGCTGAAAATGGCATCGGCCCCCGGGGTGATTCCCTTTTCGGCGGGCAACCCTTCGGCAGAGACCTTCCCGCTGAAGGAAATGGAGCAGGTGACAAAGGATCTGTTTGCTCAAAAGGGAGCGGCGGCCTTATTTCAGTATGGAGTCAGCGAGGGCTATGGTCCTCTGCGGGAGTTCCTCCAAAACCGGATGGAAGGCAAGCACGGCACGGGCCGGGAGTTTGATCGGTTGATGATCACCAGCGGCGGACAGCAGGTCATCGATCTGTTCACCCGCCTGATGGTGAGTCCGGGGGATGCTGTGATCGTGGAAGAGCCCACCTTTATGGGGGCGCTGAACACCTTCCGGTCGGCCGGGGCCCGCATTGTGCCGGTGCCCATGGAGCAGGACGGCATGGATCTGAACCGGCTGGAACAAGTGCTGCAAGAAGAAAAGCAGGCTAAGTTCATCTATGTGATCACCACCTTCCAGAATCCCACCGGTTTTTCCACCACCATGGAAAAGCGCCGGGCCATCTACCAACTGGCTCAGAAATACGATGTGATGATTCTGGAGGACAACCCCTATTTTGAATTGCGGATCAGCGGGGAATACCTGCCGCCTCTCAAAAGTCTGGATGAAGAAGGCCGGGTCATTTTTGCAGGGTCTCTTTCCAAGATCCTGTCTCCCGGCGTGCGTCTGGGTTATGCTCAGGCCCATGAAGATGTGATCGCCCGCATGACGGCTTTGAAGCAGGCCGGGGATGTCCATTCCAATCTGTTTTTCCAGGCGGTGGCGGCGGAGTATTTTGCCCGGTACGATCTGGACGCCCACATTGCCTCCTGCACGGCTCTTTATAAGGAAAAGCGGGACTGGATGCTGTCGCTGCTGGAAAAGAATCTTCCGGAAGGGGTCACATTCTCCCGTCCGGAGGGAGGCCTGTTTGTCTGGCTCCAGCTGCCGGAAGGGCTGGATGGGTCGGCATTGGCGGCTCGCTGCGCCCAGAACAAGGTGGCCGTGGTGCCGGGAGCTGCTTTCCTGGCCGATGGCACACAGGTTTCGGCCGGTGTCCGGCTGAACTACTCCACCCCCAGCCATGAGCAGATCGATGAGGGTGTGGAAATACTGGCCAGATGCGTCAGAGAGATCATGGGTTAGGATGTGAAAAAATGATGGAAGAAAAAATAGAACAAAAACAGGAAACCGAAGCACAACAGGCTCCCCGGCCCAAAACAGTGTTCAGCGGGGTACAGCCTTCGGGTAAGCTGACCCTGGGCAACTACCTGGGAGCCATGGGCAACTGGGTGGCTTTGCAGGAGGAAAATCGGTGCATCTTCAGCGTGGTGGATCTTCATTCCATCACCGTGCGCCAGGAGCCGGCGGCTCTCCGCCGTCAGACGCTGGAAGTGCTGGCCCAGTATATCGCCTGCGGCATCGATCCGGAAAAAAGCCTGCTGTTTATCCAGAGCCATGTGTCGGCCCACGCCGAGCTTTCCTGGGTGCTCAACTGCTACACCATGTTCGGCGAATTGTCCCGCATGACCCAATTTAAGGATAAATCCAAAACCCATGCCGATAATGTGAATGCAGGATTGTTTACCTATCCTGTGCTGATGGCTTCCGACATTCTGCTGTATCAGACCGATTTTGTGCCGGTGGGCCAGGATCAGAAGCAGCATGTGGAGATTGCCCGGGACATTGCCGAGCGATTCAACGGCATTTACGGCAATGTGTTCACTGTGCCTGAACCTCGCATTGCAGGAACGGGCGCCAAGATCATGTCCCTGGCCGATCCCACCAAGAAGATGAGCAAATCGGACAAAAACCAAAATGCCTTTGTGCTTTTGATGGACAAGCCCGAGGATATTATGCGGAAATTCAAGCGGGCCGTCACCGATTCCGGCAGTGAAGTGCGCCGGGGCGAGGGCAAGCACGGGGTGAACAATCTGATTGCCATTTACAGCGCAGCCGCAGGCTGCACACCGGAAGAGACCGAAGAGCGCTTTGCCGGAAAAGGTTATGGCGACTTCAAAAAAGCGGTGGGCGAAGCGGTGGTGGAAGTGCTGCGTCCGGTGCGGGAAAAGACAGAAGATCTTCTGAACAACAAGGATTATCTGGAAAAGGTCTATACTCAGGGCGCAGAGAATGCTTCCCGCATTGCCCGGCGCACCTTGGAGAAGGTCTATAAAAAAGTCGGGTTTATCAAGAAACCCTTCTGATGGGAGCTTTGAATAGAAATGATAGACAATAGTGTTTTGATCACATCCTTTTTTGCCTTCAGTGTGGCGCTGGCCATCTCTTTTGCCATGACGCCCATTGTCAAGCTGTTCGCCAAAAAGGTGGGGGCCATCGATGTGCCCAAAGACGCCCGGCGGATGCACAAGGTGCCCATTCCCCGGCTGGGAGGCTTGGCCATTTTCCTGGGCTTCCTCATCAGTATTTTGCTGTTTGGCCGTATCGATCCCCAGATGAAATCCATTTTGCTGGGGGCGGTGTTCATCGTCATGCTGGGCGTGGTGGACGATATCCATCCCCTCAAGCCTCTGGTGAAGTTTGCCGGTCAGATCGTGGCCGCCCTCATCCCGGTGTTGTCCGGCGTTGTGGTGGAACGGCTGATGAATCCTTTTGGCGATGGAAAATATTTTGAGCTGGGGCTTCTGGCTGTGCCCCTGACGGTGATCTGGATCGTGGGCGTCACCAACGCCGTCAACATGATCGACGGTCTGGACGGTCTGGCGGTGGGTGTTTCCACCATTGCCACCGTGACGGTGTTCACCATTGCCGTGCTGGTCAGCGAAAGCTATATTGCCGTGACCATGGCCGCCTTGGCCGGTGCCTGTATGGGCTTTATGCCCTACAACATGAACCCCGCCAAGATCTTCATGGGAGACACCGGTTCCATGTTCCTGGGGTATTTGCTGGCCACCATCTCTATCCAGGGCCTGTTCAAGTTTTATGTGGGCATTTCCTTTGCCGTGCCCTTTATCATCCTGGGCTTGCCCATCTTTGACACTACCTTTGCCATCATCCGCCGGCTGCTGAAGGGGCAGAGCCCCATGCACGCCGACCGGGGTCATGTGCATCACCGGCTCATCGATATGGGCTTTGACCAGAAACAGTCGGTTGCCATTTTGTATATGCTTTCGGTGGTGCTGGGCTTGTCCGCCGTGGTGCTGGCCACCAGCGGCGAGGTGAAGATCATCATCCTGGCGGTGGCCATTCTGGCTTCGGTGCTCATCGGCCTGAGCGTCACCGGCCACGATCAGAAAAAGGAAAAAGAGCAGCTGGAAGAGAAGCAGGACAAGGGGACGGAAGACGCCCCGGGAAGTGAGGAAAAGCATGGATAAGATCAAAGTGATGTCGGTTTTCGGCACCCGGCCGGAAGCCATCAAAATGGCGCCTCTGGTGAAGGAACTGGAGAGCCGGGAGGAAGTGGAGAGCATCGTCTGCGTCACGGCCCAGCATCGGGAAATGTTGGACCAAGTGCTGGAGGCTTTCCAGATCACACCGGATTACGATCTGGACATCATGGAGCCTTCCCAGACGCTGATGCGCATCACCGTCAAGGCTCTCACCGGTTTGGGGGATGTGCTGGAAAAGGCCAAGCCCGATCTGGTGCTGGTCCACGGCGACACTTCCACCACCTTTGTGGCGGCTCTGGCTTCTTTCTATGCCAAGGTGAAGGTGGGCCATGTGGAAGCGGGACTGCGGACCTTTGACAAATACTCCCCCTTCCCGGAGGAGATGAACCGAACCCTGACCACCGATATTGCCGATCTGCATTTTGCTCCCACCAAGGCCAATGTGGCAAACCTCCATCGGGAAGGCGTGGAGAAGAATGTCTATATCACCGGCAATACCGTTATCGACGCTCTGAAAACCACAGTGCGGGACAATTACACCTTCCAGTGCCAGCGGCTCAATGAGATCGATTATCAGCAGGAGCGGGTGGTGCTGCTCACCGCCCATCGCCGGGAAAATTACGGCGAACCCTTCCAGAACATCATGGACGCTGTGCGCATGGTGGCGGAAAAGGAGCCGGATGTCCGCTTTGTCTATCCGGTGCATCTCAGCCCCTATGTGCAGCAGATGGCCCGGGACAACCTGGGGAATATCCCCAATGTGGACCTGGTAGAACCTCTGGGCGTGATGGATATGCACAATCTGATGGAGCGGGCCACCTTGGTGATGACCGATTCCGGCGGTATTCAGGAGGAAGCTCCTTCCCTGGGCAAGCCGGTGCTGGTGCTGCGCCGGGAGACCGAGCGACCGGAGGCTGTGGAGGCCGGTACGGTGCGTATGGCCGGTGTGGAAGCCAAAGAAATTGCCGAGAAAGCATTGAAACTGCTGAACGATCCGGAGGAATACGGCAAGATGGCCCGGGCGGTCAATCCCTATGGTGATGGTGAGGCTTGCCGCCGCATTGCCGATGCGATTTTGTATGCCTTTGGAAAAACAAAGCAGCCCCCCGAGGACTTTACACCGGGCATCGGGGAATAAGGGAGACCCATGAAAAAGGGGAAAATGGCTCAGGCGGTGGCGGCCGTCACCGCCTTGCTGCTGGTGGTAGTGCTCATCAGCTTCTATCTCTCCATGGTGGAGATGGAACCGGCGGGGACGATCACCCTTCCTTCTTCCCAAGGCTCTATTTCCGCCGATCCGGACAAATTGGGGGAAAATGGGCCGTTGGTGGATGGGGTGCAGGTGGATGCATCCAATGTTCTGAATGTCATTGCTGCGCTGCACCGGCCCAAGGAATACACCTATGAGCTGGAAAGTACCCTTTCCTATCACAGCGCAGAGGATGTGCTGCGCATCAAAGGGGCCGTGCAAGGCCGCCGCAGTCATATCCAGCAGCTTTCGGAAAGCGGGACTGTGAAAAAGGAGATCATCATCGCCCCTTCCGGCTATTATGCCTGGCGCAGCGGGCAGGTCAATCCCTATGTGGGGACGCTGGGGCAGGGTATTTCTCAGGACGGGGAGCTCACCGCCTTCTATGACGATGCCAGCCGGGTGCCTACCTATGAGGCGGTACTGGCACTGGACCCTTCTCAGATCCTGGAGGCCGGGTATGTGGAACAGGATGGGGAAGCCTGTATTTATGTGCAGGTAGGAAATTCCTTGGCCGGTACCCAGGACAGCTACTATATCGCTGTTTCCAACGGCCTTTTGTATCGGGCAGAAAGCGAGAAGGACGGCATGATCACCTATTCCATGAAGCTGACTCGGGTGACGGTAGAAGATGTGCCCGAAAGTCAGTTCCAGCTGCCCAATGGTCAGATGGTGGAAGAAGAGTAAGTCCTTTTGGCACTTTGGAAAGCTCCGGTTTGTGAGTGAAGAGTTGTTTATGTGTATGGCCCCGGCGATGCCGCCGGGGCTGTTTTTGAGCCAAATTGTTTCAGGAGAATAGTATAACCTTATGACAAATGATATGACAAAAGGCAGCCCCATGCGGCTGCTGCTGGCCTTTTCCATTCCTCTTTTTATTGGAAATGTGTTTCAGCAATTTTATAGCATGGCCGATACGGTGATCGTGGGACGCACCATCGGCGTGCAGGCTCTGGCGGCGGTGGGGGCCACCGGAGCTATCTCCTTTTTGATCCTGGGCTTTGCCCAGGGCCTGACCAGTGGTTTTTCGGTGATGGCCGCCCAGTGTTTCGGCGCAGGAGAGGAGGAACGGCTGCGGGATAGCGTGGCCACTTCCATTTTGCTGTGCGTGGGAAGCACTTTGGTCATCACTCTTTTGGCGGTGGTCACCGCCCGACCGCTGCTGGAAGTGATGAATACCCCGGGGGATATCATCGACGATGCCTGGCGGTATATCGTGGTGATCTATTACGGTATCGGCGCTGCGATTTTCTATAATATGATCTCCGGCATTATCCGGGCGGTGGGGGACAGCCGTACGCCGCTGTATTTCCTCATTATCGCTTGTATTATCAACATCATTCTGGACTATGCCTTTATCGCCTTTTTCGGCATGGGCGTGGCCGGGGCCGGTTGGGCCACCGTCATTGCCCAGCTTCTGGCCGGATTGTTGTGTCTTTTTTATGTGAAACTCCGGTTTCCTGTGCTGCATCTGAAGAAGCAAAATTGGCATTGGGACAAAGGTTTTGCCTGGCAGCATCTGCGAGTGGGTCTGCCCATGGCTTTTCAGTTTTCCATCACAGCGGTGGGGGTCATGGTGCTGCAAACGGCCCTCAATGGCTTCGGTTCCACGGCAGTAGCTGGCTTTACCGCTGCCACCAAAATCGAGAACCTGGCTACTCAGGCGTTGGTGACTTTGGGGGCGGCGATGGCTACCTATGCTGCGCAGAATTATGGAGCGGGACAGCCCCGGCGTATTCGTCAGGGTGTGTGGGCCAGTGGAAAACTGGCCCTGGTGTTCAGTCTGGTAGGCGGGGCCTTGGTGATCTTTTTCTGTAAGGGGCTGGTGGGCCTGTTCCTGGGAGAAAATGACGGAGCTGTGACGGCCTATGCACAGACCTATCTGAACATCGTGGGGCCGTTCTTCTTCATTCTGGGGCTGCTGTTTATTTTCCGCAACACCCTGCAAGGAATGGGATTTGGCGGTATTCCTCTGCTGGCCGGTGTCAGCGAATTGGTGGTCCGTGTGGTGGCGGCCATGTGGCTGGCCGATGCCTGGGGATTCAGCGGCGTATGTGCGGCAAGCTCCATTGCATGGGTGCTGGCCACCGCTCTTTTGCTGGGAGGATATATTGTCATTTTGAATAAAGTGGAGCGATACCCGGCTCAATATGGCCGTGTGTCTGCAAACAAGGAGGAACAGAAATGAACCTGCGGGAATACCGGCCGGAGGATTGTTTCCGGCTGATGGATCTGTTTTGGGACTCGGTACATGGGGCGGCTTGCCGGGATTATACCCCAGCCCAGCTGGACGCCTGGGCTCCCCGGGAAATGGATGGGGAGCGCTGGGCCAAGGTCTTTTCCCATCACCGCACCTTTGTAGTGGAAGAAGGGGGCGAGATCTGGGGATTTGCCACTTTGGATGGAGATTATTTCGATCATCTTTTTGTCAGCAGCACTGCCCAAAGGCGGGGTGTGGCCACGGTCCTGGCCGATCGGGTGGAGCAGAGCGCCAAGGAACAGGGCTTTTCCCGCATTTCGGTGCACGCATCTCTCACAGCCCGGCCTTTCTTTGAGAAACGAGGCTATCGGATGCTGAAAGAGCAGCAGGTGGAACGCTTTGGTGAGTGGCTGACCAATTTTGTGATGGAAAAAGACCTATAAACGAAGAGAGTGTCGAAAAAGTGGCTTTGACCATTTTTTCGATACTCTAAAAAAGGCCCTGAAAGGGCCTTTTTTCATCAAAATCCCAGCAAGAGCAATGCGCCTACAATGAGCAAGGTGTCGGCCAGATTGGATTTTTCACCGTTTTCATCGGTATCGGCCAGCAAAAAATAGACCAATACCAAGAGCAAAATGGTGTCACTGTCCAACTCCGGCAGCTTGAGGCGCTGGCCCAGACTGCCCAGCAGACCACTTTTTCGAGGCGGCTGATTTTCTGGCCTGGCCTGGGGTTCGGGAGCGGAGGAAGGAGAAGGCGGGGGCATTTGGGCCGCCTGGGGGAAAAAGGCTTCAAAGCCATCCCCTTGAAAATAGCGGTCATACATGGGCTCATCTCCTTTGTATCCCGCCCAGGGCTTCTTGGGCCGCCCGGGCCAGATTGGCCATTTTTACCGCCCGGTCAATATCCGGCGCCCGACGCTGTCCCAGATAGGGCTTGAGGGCTCGCAGCAAGTTGACCTTTTCCGGCTTGAGATAATTGGCATCTCCGGAAAAAGCCATCATCAGCCGGGGAAGCAGGGCCGGGTCCATTCCGCTTTGCTTTTCGGTGGGCTCTTCGGCAGAGGAAGAGGAGCTCTTTCCAAACAGAGAGAATAATGAAGAAAGATCCAGTCCGCCTTCTTTCTTTTGATCCTCGCCAGCAGGTGCGGAGGAAAGACCCTTTCCCAAAGAGGCCAGAAGAGCAGAGAGATCACCGCTTTTTTGTTCCTCGGATGGAGGTGGAGTTGATTGCCCTGGAGAGCCGAACAGGGCTCCCAGTCCTCCGGGGGCAGGAGGCGGGCTTTGAGAAGCGACAGATTCCTGCAGCGCCGGAGCCAGGCCGGCGGCCAGATCGGTGACTTTTTTCATGCTTTCCGGATCGGAAAACAGCTTTTGTAAGGTATCCTGGATGTCGGCCATCGGTTCCGTCCTTTCTCCGCGTTCTCAGGAAAAGCCCCAGGCGGCCGGCGCGGAAGGCCGCCTGGGAACAGCGGGTCAGCGGCCCACCACTTCGATGATTTTGGCGGCCAGCTGTGCCCCTTCCGGGCTGGAAAGCAAAGTGGAAAGCAGCACACGGGCTTGATCCTGATCGCCACTGGCCGCAGCCGCTGCGGCATTTTTGATGGCATCGCCTCCGTCGCTGGCCAGCATGGCAATGAGCTGACGGCCGCTTTCGGTGTTCACCACACTGTTGAGCTTATCCAGACTCTTCACGATTTTGGCCCCCTGGGGACTGGCCATGAGGACCTTGGCAAGATTTTCGTAATCGTTTTGCATGATGTATCTCCTCCCATGGGCTTTTCAACACAGTATATGCGGTGAAAAACCGTCCGGTTCCGAAAAAACGGAAAAATTTCCGCTGCCCCCTTTCTTTTTTCATGCAAGTGATGTATTCTAAAAGCCAAGATCAAACCAAATGGAAAAGAGGAGGGGATGGGATGAAGTTGTGCGTGGCTTCCGATTCCCATGGGAATTTTGATGCGCTGTGCCGGATGCTGGAAAAGGAAAATCCCCATTGTCTGCTTTTTTTAGGCGATGGCGTGCGGGATGCAGAGGATGCTGGAATGTTGTTCGGCTGTCAGGTGCTGGCGGTGGCAGGCAACTGTGATCTGATGTGCCAGGAGCCTTTGACGCGGACGCCGCAGCCGGAGGGAGTGCGGCTTTTTCTCAGCCACGGCCATCGCTTTGGCGTCAAGGATGGGTTGGATGAATTTCTGCGGGCGGCCCAGCAGGCCGGTGCACAGGCGGCCTTTTTCGGCCATACCCACCAGCCGGTGGCACTAGAAAAATGGCCGGTTCCTTTGTACAATCCGGGAAGCATTGGCTATGAAGGCACATATCTGCGCCTGGAGATCAACAAGGGCCAATTTTCCTGTAGTTTGGAAAGGATCGATAGGAATGTATAAACAGATTTTGCAAGGCTTTCGCCGCAAGGCTGTGCCTTTTTCTCTGTGGGTGGGATTGTTCCTGCTGATGATCAGCTTTTATGAGGCCATCTGGCAGACGCCCTATGCTACGCCGGTACATTTTCTCATTCCGGCGCTGCTGTTTTGCCTGGTTACGGTGGTGATCTGCGGCTATTCTTTTGTATCCTATGAATACCGGCTGATGCACGATCACCTGTTTATCCGTCTCCAGTTGATGGGGCATCCGGTAAAGGCCAAGGTCATTGCGTTGGGAAACCCGGAATGTGTTTTGATGGAGGGCTGCTCCATTTGTAGTACACTGGGAAGGGGCAAGCAGCATTATTATCTGCCCCTTATTGGCCGGGATCGGTGCTGTATGCTTCGTTATCGGGACAAGGGGGCTTTGCGGTACCTGGTGTTCCGGCCTTGTGCTGTATTGGTGGATATGATCCGCCTTCAGCTGGAAAGTGAGCGGGCCAGCCGGAGAGAAGAGGAAGAAGAAAGAAACAAAAATGAAAAATAGGTCACAGATGCAAGAGCAGGGAGAGGAAATATTTCCTCTCCCTGCTCTTTACTTTTAGATGTAGCGGTGATATATTGAAATCAGTACAGAAAAATATAACTGCATTATGGTGAGGAGGTATGGGTATGAAGAGGAAATGTTCTTTGTTGCTGGCCATCATGTTTTGTCTTACATTGCTGCCGTTTTCGTCCTTGCCGGCGCAGGGCGCAGGAGAGACCGAAAAAACGCTGGATTTTCAGAACCAGCGCACGGTCACAGAAAATTATTTTGTCATGGAGAATGGCGACTTGTATTATGGGCGTTCCGTGTTGTATGAAGATCAGCTGAGAGAAGGGTCAAACACATACACGGGCCAGTGCCAGTTTGAAAAAGTGGAAGGAATTTCTAATGTTATCCATGTGGCGGAATCGATGAGCCAGACCCTGGCTGTCACAGCGGATGGCAGCCTGTACACCTGGGGAAAAAATGATCGTGGTCAGTTGGGGCTGGGTGATACAGTGGATCGGGATACTCCTCAGAAGGTGGAGGGTCTTCCCCCTGTGATCTCGGCAGATATTTCTGAGACGCATGGGATTGCTGTCACAGCGGATGGCAGCGTCTATGTGTGGGGAAACATCTACATGGGAGACGATGCAAAATGGAACCAGATCTGGGAAAAGTACACCTCACCGCACAAAGTGGAGGGGGTTCCTGCTGGCCTCCAGGTTTCCACCGGAGGGGGTAATTTCACTTTGGTGACCCAGAATGGTGACCTGTATACCTGGGGTGTGGGCCAAAATGGCTATGCAGAGGGACTTCCTCAATACAGCCCTGTGCCAACAAAGATTCTCTCCAATGTGAAGATGGCAGCGAGCAGAAAGTGGAGTAGCTATGCCATTACCAACAATGGGACTTTGTATGGCTGGGGTGAAAATTGGAACAGTTCTCTGGGAATTTCAGGAGGAAAAGTTTGGGAACCGACCCGAATTATGACCCATGTGAATCGGGTGAGTATGGACTGGTATAAATCTGCCATTGCTATTACCGAGAGCGGAGAACTTTATATATGGGGATTCTATGGCGACACACCATATGCTAACTATGAAGGCCATGATCAATATGACTGGACTTTCACAACCCCCGAGAAAATTGACTGCGGTGATACCGCTGTGGCCGATGTGGTGGCTCAGGGGAGAGACACCTTGATTCTCACCCAGGACGGCGGCTTATATCTGTGGAATATCGGTCCGGTCTATAATGTCAACTGGGATCTCAAACAGGTGACCACCGGCGTGATGGTGACGGAGCAGCTGCAAAGAGAGCCGAATCCGCCGGAGGCACCTGGAAACCGCCCCTTGGATCCAAAAGGAATCTTTGATGCAGAGTATTTTGTGGACCCCGCAGGGGATCTTTATTCCTTTGCCGATGGGACCGCAAAGCAAGTGACAACCCCTGGCAAGGTGTCCTATTGCGATGATGACCTGATCATCACCCGGGATGGCAGCCTGTATCTGTGGGAAGGCAAGTGGGTGAAGAAGGAGGGCCTGCCTCCTGTGCTCAAGGCAGACCGTTGGAAAGAAAACGGCATAGCGATAACGATGAACGGGGTCTATGTCTGGGGGAATGTGTATACCGGGGATGATGCAAACTGGAATCCCATCATAGAAAAATGGGACACGCCCCAAAATATCAACTGGTTTGCTGCGGATGTGGCCTGCGGCCCCAATGTCTTCGCCCTTGTTACAGCAGATGGAAAACTGTATACCTGGGGCATGGGCCCCATGGGTGAGACCGGCTATGGGGAAGGAAATTCTAAGAATAGTGCAGAGCCCCAATGGATTCTCTCCGATGTGCTCACGGTGCAGTGTGATGAATACACCTGCCAGGCCCTTACCGAAGATGGAGATCTTTATGTGTGGGGCGGCAATTTTGAACATCGGTCTCTGGGGATGGATGACTTCTATGTGATGGAACCCACCCGGCTGATGCGGAATGTGCAGCAGGCCGATCTGGATCGCTTTTCCGGTGCAGCCCTGACCCAGGATGGACAGCTTTATCTGTGGGGCTATTATCAGGGAAAGGACAACGATCCTCAGGAAGAGCAATACCGGCTGCCGGAACCCACATTGGTGGATACGGGCGATCTGCGCTTTACCGAGCTGGCCTATGGCGGAACCCGGAGCGCTCTTCTGGCCACCGATGGAACACTGTGGCAGTGGAATATAGACGGCGTGACAAAGGATCAGCTGGGTAAACAGTGCCTGACCAAGGTTGCAGAGGAAATCAAGATGTTTGGTGCCGCTCGTGGATCGATGGACAATTTTGTTCAGGAGCGGACCTATCAACAAGGCCAGTTCTCCGATGTGGATGAAAACGCCTGGTATGGGGCAAATCAGCAGGGCACCATTCAGGGGGCCTATGAGCTGGGCCTGATGGATGGCATGGGAGATGGAACCTTTGCCCCGGGAGAGTACTTGTCTTGCAGCGAAGCCATTAAAATGGCAAGTGTGGTGCGCAGCATTTATACAGATGATGGTGTGGACCTGACTGGCGGGGAACCTTGGGATGCTCCCTATCGGGCGTATAGTGTTTTGGAGGGCATCATTCCCTTTGAAATATGGGATAAATTTGTTGATTCGTGTAGCCGCAGACAGATGGCCTATCTCTTTGCCCGTGCTCTGCCGGAAGAGGAACTGGAACCGGTGGACGGTGCGATTCTGCCACCTGATGTGAGTGACGACCAGACCTATGCCAAGGAGATCCGGCTGTTGTATCAGGCAGGGATTTTGCAGGGAAGTGATGCAGAAGGAAACTTCCATCCCGGTGATCGGATCACCCGGGCGGAAGCGACCGCAATTCTCAACCGGCTGTGCCAGAAGGATGCACGAATCGGTGCATAATGGCGAATTGTCTACGAGAAAAAGTAATAAAGACAGCCCGGACAGGTTTTGAACTGGACCAGTAAAAACGGACAATAGACAAAAAGCCCCCTAATGTAGGAGAA
>OGGQ01003864.1_pt1 | contig 13344 bp, 11 predicted proteins | sample 1571191 | NCBI WGS metagenome assembly OGGQ01 (sample SAMEA2582061, study PRJEB24529) | metagenome | biome: Human gut stool | place: China | collected 2011
CTTCCACAGGAGCGGGCTCCTCCACGGGAACAGGCACTTCCACAGGAGCGGGCTCATCCATGGGAGCAGGTGCTTCCACAGGAGCGGGCTCCTTCACGGGAGCGGACTCTTCCACAGGAGCGGGCACTTCCACAGGAGCGGGCACTTCCACAAGAGCGGACTCTTCCACAGGAGCAGACGCTTCCACAGGAGCGGGCACTTCCACAGGAGCAGGTTCCTCCACAGAAGAACCATCGGATTCATCCAGAGCCAGGGCGCTTTCCAAAGCTTCTCGGATGGTTTCCTCCAAAGCTTCGTTATTGGCTCGAGCCACCTCCAGCACAGGAGGAGTGAGACGGCGTTCTTCCCGCGGAGGCGCATCGTGATGGGGCGTAATGTTTTTCTCAGGAGCCGATGTGGGGAGTGTTTCCTCCGGCGCTTTTTCGCTTACAGCTTGCTTTGTAGGCTGCTGGGGTTCCGGTGTGGATGGATGAGAGAGCAGATTGAGCACATGATCGGTTTTGCTGCTCCGGCTGCCTTTTCTGGGGGCCATCAGCGCACCTCCTCAGAAGAGGGCTCGCCCAGGATCTCCTGGCACAGAGCTTCAAAATCCATGGCGGGTTTGGAGCGAGGGGCATAGTCTATAATGCTCACCCCATGGGCCGGCGCTTCGGCTGCCGATACGCTGCTGCGGATTTTCGCCTGGAAGACTTTGGTTTGGAGCTGGGCGGCGATCTGTTGAGCCAGTTCCAGCATTTCCCGGCTGAGATTTAGCCGGGCATTGAACCGGTTGAGCAGGATACCCAGCACCTGGAGCCGGGAGTTGTAATAATTGCGCACACTTTCAATGGTCTCTTTGATCTGAGATACACCCAGCAGACTGAGCACTTCCGGAGCCATGGGAATGATCAGACTGTCCGAGGCCACATAGGCATTGACCGTCAGGATATTCAAGGCAGGAGGGGTGTCGATGACGATGTAATCGTACTGATCCTGGATCTTGGAAAGGGCGGCCTTGAGGAGAAATTCCCGCCCGGGTTTGTTGAATTCCAGCTCGGCAGCGGACAGCAGGATGTTGGAGGGCAGAATGTCACAGGTATCGGTTTGGCGGATCACCTCTTCCGGCTGGGCCGCTCCACGGAAAATGTCGTAGACTGTCGCACAGTGTTCAATGTCCAGCCCCAGGCTGAAACCCAAACTGCCTTGAGGATCTAAATCCACTCCCAGAACTCGGGCTCCCCGCTGATGGAGGCAGGAAAGCAAAGCGGCACAGACGGTGGTTTTTCCCACACCGCCTTTTTGATTGGTAATGGCTGTGATTTTGGTGGGCATAGCCCTTTCGCTCCCTTCGCATCCTTCGGCCGATAAAAAATTGGCCCGCACCCAAAGAAAATACTCTGCGGGCCCTTAATTTTTCGCCGGAATAGGACGATATATCAAGTGAAAAAGAATAAACTTTTGTGGTTTTTCCACATTTATTTTACTGAATCACCGTTCATTTGTCAATCAGACGCCGGTATCGGGAGAATGATTCATCTTCCGGCGGCCATGTAAAGGAGTGGAATACAATGGCATCGATTTCTAGCATTATGGGCGGCTCTTCCTCCACAAGCAGCATCTATGGAAGCCGCAACACCAACATCATTTCCGGCCTGGCTAGCGGCATGGATACCGAATCCATGATCGAAGGCATGGTGCAAAGCTATCAGCAGAAGATTATCAGCTTGCAGCAGAGCAAAACCAAGCTCCAGTGGCAGCAGAATGCCTATCAGAGTATCTCTGACAAATTGGTCGAATTTTCCAGAAAATACAGTTCTTACAGCTCCACGACCAACCTGAACAGCCAGTCGTTTTTCAAAAATGCTGTCATTACCACAACCGGCGGCAAATATGCCGATCTGATCACGGCCGTCGGCAAAAGCAGCAGTGAGATCACTATCAATAGTGTGAAAAGTCTGGCTTCCTCTGCCCGGTATAGCTCTACCACATTGAAAGCCGGCGCTGTGGGGTCCGCCGTGGATCGGAGCCAGCCGGTGGTGGTCAGCCAGATGAGTGGTTCCCTTACCATCAACTATGGTGCAAACCAGTCCATTGAGCTGACATTTGACACCAATGAGGATTTTTCCATTACACAGGAAGAGGTAGAACAGGGCACAGTGGGCACAGTGGGCACACTGAATGTAGAGAAATTCCAGAAGGCTCTGGAGAAAAAGCTCTCCGAGCAAACTTTGAAAAATTCCAATGGGGATATTGTCAGTGCGGATAAATTGATCGAGATCAATGTGGGCGCCAAGGGCACCGTTGAATTGAAAAACAAGGCCACCAATGGTGACAGCGTTACCATTGGCGGGGCTTATGGCAAATTTGCTGACATGGTTACCGACCTGGATTCTGCCGTTAAAGATGAAAGCTCCACCTTCCAGATGGACAGAGACAAGCAGGTGGTGGATAAGAGCCAGATCAAGGCCGAATACCTCAGCGGCAAAACCTTCTCTGTCACCCTCAACGGCCAGACCAAAAAGATCACTTTGGGAGAAGTGAAGCGCGAGGGGAAAGAAACCTGGAGCGAAGCGGTGGTGCGTACCCTGCAGGACGAGTTGGATAAGGCCTTTGGTGGAAAAGCATCCGATGGTACAAGCCGTATTCAGGTACGTATGAGCAAGGATAGTGCGATTTCATTCCATCCAAGGGAAAAAGTGAAAACGACGGATGGGAAAGAGCAGATGGAAGATTCCAAAAGTGATACCTTTGCCATCCGCGCCGAAGATTCTGCCGCTGGAGAGATCCTGTTCGGCGAGGGCAATACTTCCTTGACCTCCTATGTGGATGTGTCCAAAAGTCTGGGGCAGCTGGGCACTTTCGATGCAGCAAAAGGCACTTTGACCATCGGCGGCGTCAAACTTGAGGGTACAGCCACACCTGTGGACCGGAAGGACTGGGTGGAAGAGGACGGAAAATACTACGACAAAGACGGCAATCTGCTGGACGAAGAGGGATACCGGGTCAATAAAGACGGCGAGCGGTTGTATGAGTTCGATATGACCGTCAACGGGGTCAAGATCGGCACCTATACCCAGGATACCGCCCTGGAGACCATCATCAATGACATCAATGCCAACAGTGAGGCCGGTGTGTCAGTGAGCTATTCCAAACTGACCAACGAGTTTGTGTTCACTTCCAAAGCCACCGGTTCTGCGGAAAAGATCGATATCGGCGAGGGATTGGGCCAGGCTCTGTTCGGCAAGGTGGATACGAGCAATAAGGATAAGTATACAGCAGGTACCGATGCTGTCTTTACCGCCACGGTCAACGGAAAACAAATGACCTATACTCGCAGCAGCAATACGGTGGACCTGGACGGTATGACCGTCACCTTTGAAGGCACCTTTGAGGAAGCCGGAGAGTCGGTGAGTTTCACCACCAAGACCGACACCGATACGGTGTTCAATGCCATCAAATCCATGGTGGATGACTATAACGCCATGGTCACCGAAATCAAAAAGGCCTATTCCGATATGCCTTTGCAGAAGACCGACGGCTCCAAATATGATCCGTTGACTTCGGAAGACGAAGAGGGCATGACCGAAAGCGAAATCGAGGCCTATGAAGAAAAGGCAAAGACCGGTATTTTGTTTATGGACCGGGATCTGTCTTCTCTGTATAGTGCTCTCCGGGATGCTGTGGTATCCAGCGGTGCTGACGGTGCCTATCTCCGTTCCATCGGCATCAACACCAGCTATGAGGATGGCTTGACCACAATCAGCCTGGATGAAAAGGCTTTGCGGGAAGCCCTGGAGACCGACCTGGATGGCGTGGCCAATGCCTTCAACAAGAGCAAGGAAAATGGAGCAGCCACCGATGGCCTGATGACCAAGATCCAGGAAGTCACCGATCGTTATGCAGCTACTACCGGCGCGGTCAAGGGTATCCTCATCGAGAAGGCCGGTTCCAAGTATGCCCCCACCGCCGCATTGGATAACACCATTCTGGATCAGATGAAAGAGCTGGATAAGCAGATTTCCACCTGGCAGAGCAAAATGTCCGACAAAGTGGATTATTATACCAATAAATTTACCCAGCTGGAAATGCTCATCAACCAGATGAACTCCCAAAGCTCTGCTTTGGCAGGTTTGACGGGCGGCAGCTATTGATCCTGAAAAGGAGAAAGGACAGCGAATATATGGATATGCGAGGCTATCAGCGGTATCGGGAAGAATCGCTGAATACCATGACCCAAGGCGAGCTTCTGCTCTTGTTGTATGACGAGCTGGTCAAGCGGCTGCGGCAGGCTGATTTGGAGATGGGGAAGCAGAATTACGAAAGTTTTGAAAAAGCAGTGGACCGGGCGGTGGAGATCATCCACTACCTGTCCGACACCTTGGATCACCGCTATCCCATCAGCGGGAATTTGTCTCGTTTGTATGAATATTTTTGCTATGAACTCAGCCGCGTGAAAGCAGGGCGGAACCAGGAAGAGCTGATGCGGGTGACCCGTATGGTCAGCGAATTGCGGGACAGTTTCCGCCAGGCGGAAAAGACTTCCGGGGAGCATTAGACCATGGATGAGCAAGTGCTGAAAGTCGCCATGAGCGCAGAGCAGAAGATGTATACAGCCCTCAGCGAAGTGATGGAGCTGACCGAGGAGCTGGCCAATGCATTTCAGCGTCAGGATCAGGTGGCGGTGCAGATGTTTCTGGGAATGCGCCAGGAGCCCATCGACCGGCTGGAAAGCTGCAAGGCTATGCTGGAGCGGCAATGTCTCCAGCTTCCCCCTGGGCAGCGGCAGACATTGCGGGGGATCCTGCAAGGCGAGACTCCCCCACCCCAGGCTCAGACGCTGGGGGATCTGGTTCAGAAAAACAAACGGCTGCTGGACAGAATTCTGGAAGTGGACCGGCGGCTCAATTTGAGAATCGGCGGTGAACATTCCTTTTATCGCCAGCAGCCAGGCAAGCCCTAACGGCCTGAAAAATCCCCTGCCAAACGGGCAGGGGATTTGTTCGTGTTTATAATGGGGAGATATCAGTCTTGTTGGGGCAAAGTGGAGATACACCATAGCGGTGCACCGGAAGAGCGGGAGTGGGAGAGCTCGTCAATGATCAGTTGGGGGTCCCAGGCGATCAGACTGCGTTCACGGCTGTTGGGGTCGGCCACCAGAATTTTTCCCTCCAGCGTCACCCCGCGCAGCACGATAAAATGACCGCCGGAAGTAAAATGGCCTTCTCTCATCAGAGCCACACACACCTGGCCGGAAGCCAGGGCCTGGGTGAGGGAATCGGCTGTCAGGTTTTTCAGCGGTGACACGGTGAGGCCGTAGGCGGCTCCTGCATTTTGAATGAGTGAATGATAGGAGCCGCTGCCTTTTGCCCAGTGCTTATGCTGCACGGACCATTGGGCCATGACGGAGGGGGTTACTGTTTCATCGGTGAGAGTGGCGATGATCATGGCCATGGAGGTGGGACCACAGCCATAGCCGCCGATGTCATCTGAACCATAGGGCTGGGAGGCCCAGGGTTCTTCCGCCTGGTTGAAATAGATCATGTCCACATTGCCGCCGGTGAGAATTTCCCGGCCTTTTCGTTGAGCGAAATGAGTGACGGCAGGGGCTTCTTCCTGCTGGGTGGTTTGGAGAGTGGGATCGGTGGCCAGCTGGTTGGCTGGCGCCTCCTCTTGTGTCGGTTCCTCTGGCGCTTCTTCCTTTTTTAGGGAGGGAAGACGGATGGGTGGGATTTTTTCTACCAGCTCTTTTCCAGAGGTCAGCGCTTGACGGCCGAAAGACAGCACCGGCTGGGTGATGCGGTCAAACAGCTGAGGCGCAGCAAAACGGCACACGAGCAGTTCCACTCCACCGATGCAGAGCACCGCCAAGAGCAAAAGTCCTATGATCTTTATTTTTTTGCGAAAACGAGATTTGCGAGACAAATACAACACCTCAACTGGAAAAATCCATCCCAAAGGATTATACTTGATATTATAATAAGGGAAGAGCAAAGCCGCAAGGCAGAAGATTCTTATTTACATTGGGATGAATAAAATAAGATCTTTTTGTATGCAGAAAAAAGGAGCGCCTTATGCCGGAAATACGCTTGGAAAAGGTCAGCAAATATTATAAGCAGGAAAATCGAAAAATTGCTGCGGTAGAAGATATCGATCTGGTGGTGCGCCAGGGGGAATTTGTCTTTGTCACCGGCAGCAGTGGTGCGGGGAAGAGTACTCTGCTTCAACTGATCCACGGACAGTTGAAGCCGGATTATGGGGCAATTTATCTCAATGACACCGACACCACCCATTTTCGCCGCTGGGGTCGGGAGCGCTATCGCCGGCAATTTGGCTATGTGCCTCAGATTCCCCAGCTGATGCGGCAGAAGACCATCGGGGAAAATTTGGAGACGGTAGTGATGATCGGCCGTCGCCGCCGGGAAGGAATGGTGCAAAAGGCTTTGGGCATGGTAGGGCTCTATGGGGTGGAAGACCGGTATCCGGTGGAGCTTTCTCTGGGTGAGTGCCGCCGTGTGGAGCTGGCCCGGGCCATTATCCTCAGCCCTCCGGTGCTGCTGCTGGATGAACTCACTGCCAATTTGGATGAAGATGCCATCTGGGATGTGTTTCATCTGCTGGACGAGATGAACCGGCGAGGTACCACCATTATTATGGCCACCCATGCCAAGATGTTTGTCAATATGATGCGCAAACGGGTCATCACCTTGGTGGATGGCAAAGTCTTTGGGGATGTGGCCAAAGGCCGTTATGGAGATATCATATAATCAGTAACGCCCCGCAGGCGTTTGGGAAGGAGAACGGGCGATGGAGCAGCAGAAAGAAATGGAGATCCTGCAGGAAGAGGATCTGATCTATGCCCTGGACATCGGCACCCGCAGCGTCATTGGGATGCTGGGCAAGGTGAAAGAGGGCAAGATCCATATTTTTGCCATGGAAAAGCAGCCCCACCAGCAAAGAGCCATGCAGGACGGCCAGATCGAGGACATCGGTCAGGCGGCCCGGGCTGTGGTGGAAGTGACCCGGCGTCTGGAAAAGACGGCGGGAAGAAAATTGAAAAGAGCTTGTGTGGCGGCGGCTGGACGGGCGCTGCGCACCGAAGAGGGAGTCGGTACGCTGGAGCTGTCCGGCATGGAAACCATCACTCAGGAACAGGTGGCCCGTCTGGAAGCGGCGGCGGTGTCCGATGCGGAGAGGGCCTTGCAGGGGGAAGAGGAAAAAGGGCAGCGGCGGTTGTTTTTGGTAGGTTATACCGCTATTCGCTATCTGTTGGACGATTACCCTCTGACCAATCTCCTGGGGCATAAGGGACAAAAATTGGAAACGCGGGTGGTGGCCACCTTCCTGCCCAGTGAAGTGATCGATAGCCTGTACGCCGTGCTGGAACAGGCTGGGCTGGAGGCCATGAGTCTGACACTGGAGCCCATTGCTGCTCTCAATGCCGCCATTCCCCAGGATCTGCGGCTGCTGAATTTGGCGCTGGTGGATATTGGCGCCGGAACCTCAGATATTGCCGTGTGCCGGGAGGGCACTGTGGTGGGGTATACTATGGCCACTGTGGCCGGAGATGAGATCACCGAAGCGCTGATGCGGGCATATCTGGTGGATTATGATACCGCAGAACAGATGAAAATGGAGCTGGGGAAGATGCCTCAGATCACCTTTACCGATGTGTTGGGATTGGAGCAGACATATCCGGCGGAAGAGGTGATGGCTGCCGCTGATGATGCGGCGCAGAATCTGGCCACTCAGGTGGCGGAAAAAATCCAGAAGCTGAATGGTGGAGCGCCATCGGCGCTGTTTTTGGCTGGCGGAGGCAGCAAGTTGTCTGCCTTACGGGAAAAATTGGCGGAAGCTTTGGGGATGGACCCTCGCCGCGTGGCATTGGCCGGAGCTCATTTCAAGCGGAGTGCCCAGTGGGACAGCAGCGAAATAGAGGACCCGGAGTATACAACTCCATTGGGGATTGCCATCTCTGCGGGATTGGGCTTGATCGGTGACAGTTATCGGGTATTTCTCAACGGCAAACAGGCCAAACTATTTCGGAGCGGTCAGTTGAGTGTGTTGGAAATTCTGATGATGAACGGCTACACCTATCGGGAACTGCTGGGACGCAACGGAAAGAGTGTACTGGTGGAAGTGGACAGAAAACGGGTGGTTTTCCCCGGTCAGCCCGCCATTCCAGCGCAGTTGAAAGTCAATGGCAAGGAAGTGCGCCCCTCCACAGTGGTTCAGGCAGGAGATCGAATTGAATTCATCCCAGCTCAGCCAGGAGAAGACCGGGTGGTGCTGGTTCGGGAGTTGATGGAGCGGGTAGGAGCCCGGCAGATTTTGGCCCAAGGGCGGCCTTTGGCACCGGATGAGCCTGTACCACAAGGGATTCCTTTGCGTACAGCGGAAAAGGAAGAGAGGAGCGAGCCACCGGTCGCTCCAAAGCCAATGTCTCAACCTTCAGAAAATTTTGCCTCATCGATAGAGACAAAACCTCAGAATTTCACTCCTGCCCCTGTTGCACCAGTGGTAGCCGCAGCACCGGCAACCCGGCCTTTGCGGCTGACCTTCAATGGTCAATCCATCCTTTTGCCGGGGAAGCCCGATGGGAACCCTTATTATTTGATGGATTTGCTGGAGCGATCAGGAATTGATTTCGAAAAGCTGGATCGGCCGGTGACCTTACGGGTCAACGGAAAAGAGGGCGCCTTTCAGCAGATTTTGCAGATGGATGATCAGGTGGAAATCCGCTGCGATGAATGAAATGAGGCAATAAAATGAAAAAAATGAAGAAATGGCCAGTTTGTCTGGGAATGGCATTTTTGTGCACAGTGCTTCCTGGATGCTCTGGTGAGGAAAAGGGCGAGGAACTTCCTGCAGAGTATTCCTTCAGCGATGAGGAAAAGCTGCCTGCCCTGGGAATGGTAGAAGAAAAAGAGGGTACTGTGTGCACGGTGGAAAATAACCCGGATACAGAAACCGAAAGTTATGTCTATACTGGTTTGTCTTCGGGAGGAGAGACTGCCAAGGAATATGTCAATCAGATGATGGAAGAGCAAGGCTGCGTTGTGGTGGATGAGCAAGGGACAAAACAGCAGGAACCGGCTTTTACCGAAGAAAGCGGCAGCGTGATTTTGGGTAAGAATTCCCAGGATGAAACGGGCATGCTCCAGTTAAAGGTGGAATGGAGCAAGGATAGCTGCACCGTGACGCCTGCACTGATGGAAGGGATCACAGTGCAGGATGGCAGTCAGAACAATCTGACGGTGGATGAAGCGGTGAGCCAACTGCAGAGTATGTCACCGCAGCAGCTGGGGCTGACAGGGAACTCTATGGCGGGCTACCAGGTGTATGCCCAGGAAGGCTACGCCATGGTGGACGACATAGGATGTTTTTGCATCAATGTATACACTTTAGATAGTGTAGGCTCTCATCAGATTCAAGGCACTTATTTGGTGCGTGTGGATGGGATGGGTATCTATCGTCTGAACCGGCAAACCAATCAGGTGGAGCCCCTGCAATAAACAAAATAAAGGATCTATTGCAAGCAAAAGCGCTTCAGGCCATGGAGGAAATGGCTTGAAGCGCTTTTTGAATCAGGTTATTTCAGAAGTTTTACTGTGGGTAGAAGAGGCTTTTACACAGCTGTGGTGAAAAAGCCGGCAGCCAAGAGGGAAAAGTGTCATTTGAATAATGGAAGAAAAGACAAAAAAAGAACCGCCTTTGGGCGGTTCTTTTTTTGTGCAAGAGATCAATAATTATCGCGATTCTCCTCGCTTAGAGTGAAGCGGCTGATCAGCTCTTTCATAATCTGAGCCTGGCCAGACAACTCTTCGCTGGCGGCGGCGCTTTCCTCAGCAGTGGCGGAATTGGTCTGTACCACGCTGGAGATCTGGTCGATACCATCGGCAATTTGAGAAATAGACTCAGCCTGATTGACCACATTGTCTACCACTTGGTCGATGAACTTCACAGCAGCGCCAGTGAGGGATGCAGTCTCTTCCAAAGCAGCGGAAACTTCTTCGCTGAGCCGACTGCCATTTTCCACATTGAGAGCGGAATGTTCGATCAGCTCCTTGGTCTGCTTAGCAGCCTGATCGGACTTGGAAGCCAGGTTGCGCACCTCATCGGCCACAACGGCAAAGCCCTTGCCAGCGCTGCCAGCCCGAGCAGCTTCCACCGCGGCATTCAGCGCCAGGATATTGGTCTGGAAAGCGATATTTTCAATGGTGGCGATGATCTGGCCGATCTGTTCATGGCCTTCCAGAATGGTGGACATGGCCTCTCCCAGCTCGTGCATCTTCTGATTGCTCAGAGCCACCTGAGTGCCGGCGTCATTGGCCTTGTCTTTCGCAGTTTTGGCAGCTTCGCTGTTACTCTGCACACCAGAGTTGATGTCGGCCGAGGTAGCGGACAATTCCTGTACAGCGCTGGCTTGTTCGGTAGCGCCCTGAGCCAGAGCCTGAGCACCGGAGGACACCTGATCGGCGCCAGCAGAGACCTGAGCCGCCGCAGTGTCGATTTGGCGGAGTGTATCGTTTAGTTTGTACTTGATGTTACGCAGAGAATCCAGAACCGAGGAGAAGTCACCCTGGTATACAGTGTAGTCCTGGGAATGAACAGCAAAGTTGCCCTGGGCCATTTCGCCGGTTACATGGGCGATATCGGAGAAAAGGGTGTTGAGGGAGTTCACAATGCTTTCGGTGGAACGGGCCAGCATACCCACCTCGTCCTGGCTCTTGACTTGGGGAGCCGGAGTGGTCAGATCGCCCTTTTCCAATTGCAGCAGGCGATTGGCGCAGGCGCGGATGGGAGAAGCAATGGCTTTGGCCAGCCGAATACCCAACAGGGAAGAGACAACCAGCACAGCCACCAGCAGCACGCAGATGATGATGATGCTCCGATAAGTAGCGCCCATCAGGTCGCTGGTGTAAGAGGTAACAGCAATGCTCCAGCCATCGGTGCCCGGCACAGGAGCGTAGCCAGTATGCTTGCTGATGCCGTCGATGGTGTAGGTACCAAAGCCGGTTTCGCCATCACGCATTTTTTTATGAATCGAAGCCAAAACAGAAAGAGAAGAATCGGACTGAGCTTCTTCTTCAATATTTTCTGTGGCGATGGTGTCCATCACGATATCAGCGATGGTGGTGCCGTCTTTATCCAACATATAAGCGCCGCTGTGTTCGCTGGTATGGATGGAAGACATAATATCGGAGAGGAATGTTTCGGGGGGGACGAAGTACACAACGCCTACCACTTCCGAATTGGGGACGCCGTCTTTCCATACCGGGGCGGCAACCATGATAGACAGCTCACCAGTAATTTTACTGATGGTGGGAGTGGAAATGGATGTAGTGCCTTGAATGGCAGTCTGGAAATACTCCCGATCAGAGTAATCGTTGCCATCAAACAAGCTTTTACCGGTTTTATCCAGAAGGTTGCCCCGCTTCATGCCGGAAGATTCAACCCAACGATTGACCAACTCCTGCTTTTCAGCGGTTGGAACCGTAGCATCGCTCATTTGAGGCACCATGCCCAGAGAAGAGGCGATGTTTTCATAATAGGACAGTTCGTAGGATACGCGATCCGCAGCCAATGTGGCCAAGGCCCCCAGTTCCTGTTCAATCATAGATTGATTGCTGGTGTAGACCGAGAAGATCCCAACACCGCCACAAAGCAGCGCTGCCACAGCCACCAATATAAGAAGGATGGCGGTGATTTTTTTCTGGATACTCTTCATAACAGAAGTTCCCCCCAAACAAAATACTTTTAATATTTTTAGACATTATATTTATATAATCGGCACGAAACGACAAAGCATAAGGCACGAAACAAAATTTGCAAAGGAATACACAATATGCGTGGGAAAATAGAGGATTAATTTTGGGCAGCTTTCCGGTCGGCCCGGAGCAGATCCACAAAGAGGATGCCCAGGGGGATGAGGGTGAAAAGCAGAGCCCGGCCCAAAAACAACCGGCACAGCACTGTGGCGATGACACCACCCAGAACGAAAAGCACCAGCATACTCAAATGGCACAAAAGCCGGCCCACATGATCCCAGTTGCGATGGCGCACTGCCTTGGCAAAAAAGATGCCCATCTGGCGCACATGGTTGGTGCAGAAGGTGGTAGCCATGGGAATGCCCTGGGTTTTGCGGAAGGTGTTATACTGCATGGAGCAGATGAAATTGATCACCACCTGGGTAATTGCAAAGGGAGTGCTTTCGGGAAGCAGGCCCAGGAAAACAACGGCCACCATCTCCAAAAAGATCAAAAGGGTATCCCAACGCATCCAGCCCAGCTGCTCCATGGTGGAGGAAGCGGCCTCGGACAGAACAGCTCCCAGAAAATAGGCGCTCATGGGGATGAGGAAATAAAGGGCATGGCTCCACTGAGCTCGGCCCAGAGCCATGGCAAAGAGAACGAAGTTGGCGGTTTGAGCGTTGCAGAACACCCCACCTCGAATGGAGTAAGTAAAAGCACCGAAAAAACCGCCTACTCCCATCAAAACGGCAAAGACCCAAAACCTCTGGGCTTCCACGGGGGCGGAGTCCGATTCGTACAGCTTGATTTTTTTCATAGAATCATCCTTTGTTTCCGAGGGGAAAGGGATCAAGCCTTGCCCAAATAGGTTTTCATTTCTGGCGTAGGGGGAATTTTCCCCTTTTTCAGCATACGGGCCATTCGTCCAGCCATGCCGCTCTGGGAGCCGTCGCTGGTAGCGCCGTCCCGCAAAGCCAGCAGGCACATCTCAGCGGCACCCTGAAAATCACCCCGTTTTTCCAGCACCATGGCCAGGCGTTTGTAACCTTCCCCATGGGTGAAGATCCAATCTCCCTTTTCCAGCTGAGGCAGGATATCTTTCCGCAGGGAAATGGCCTGGTTGCACAAGAGCAGGAATTCATCGGCAGCCGGGCCTTCGAAAACGCCGCTGCTGCGCAAGGCGTTATAGGCTTTGGGAATCTGGGTGACCAAAAGGGAATAACGGGAGCGCTGTTCCATGATCTCTTCCCCATAGGGGGTTTGCTGGTTGAGGGCTGCGAATGGGTCAGGTGTGGTTTCCGGTGGGGGTTCTACTGAGCTTTCCGGAGGAGCAGGGGGCTGGGAAGCGGTTTCCTCCACCTCTTTTTCTTCCATAGGCTCCGGCTGAGGAACCTCTGGGGATGTATCCGGATTTTCTGCCCCAGTGAACATTTTTTTGATGGACTGCAAAAAGCTCATGTTGATTTCCGATCCTCTCTAAAATTAAGAACAAAAAAATAGCTGCCTTCCGGCATTTCAAATCTGTGGTTGAGTTTATTCGGTATCATAGCTGTTCTGCGGTTATTATACCATAACCGCAAGTCCATGCAGACTTGCACGCCGCCAATGCGGCGTA
>OGGQ01003865.1_pt1 | contig 13344 bp, 17 predicted proteins | sample 1571191 | NCBI WGS metagenome assembly OGGQ01 (sample SAMEA2582061, study PRJEB24529) | metagenome | biome: Human gut stool | place: China | collected 2011
GAATACCAAGTTTTTCTTCAGTTTCGATAATTCGCTTGCAGGCCAGCGCTAGTCGATACAAAGTAACAATGCTTTCCTTAAGCTCTTCTGGAATAACATTGATAGTTGGATTGATCCATTTTATCAATAAGTAATAATAAAGTTCACTTTCTTTGGCAAGTTGAGCGTAAGATGAGGCTTTTTCGAATTTAAATTCCCAGTGAAATTGAACTTGTTTTGATCCTGAATCTCGATAAAAAGAAAAATTGATAATCGATTCTGGATCATTTCGCAAAAAAGTACCTCCGAGTTTTGCCGTTTTATAAAAAATAATACTATTACTTTGTCCTTCATAAGAGATTGTAAATACAATAGGTTCTGCTGGATAATAACACTCAATTTTATCAATATTGGAATTAGATGTGTTTTCCAAAGGATATTTTCCTTCTGGAGGTTTTCTAAATCTGTCTATATCATCAATTTTTTTACCTTCAACAGAAAAATGATTTTGCTTTGGATTAGTTAATAACTCTCTTAATTTTGTCTGAAATTCGGTAGCAGACTCAGAGTCCTTAAAACGAATTGTAAACCCGAAAGGATCTTGTTTTTTAAAAAGTTCTTTTAATTTATTTCCCATGATTACATGTCCTTTCTTACCTCATCTAATGTTATAATTTTACTGCATAATAGATACTTATCATCTTGAGGGTGTTCTCCGTTAAAACTTAAAGAATCAATGAACTTTATTAAATCTCTTCTTTCAGTTGCTCCGGGGACAATAAGGTATCGAATATCTTCATATTCAAATAGTAATGAACATACCTTTTGCGCAGCGAGAGGATTTGATCTATGATTAGCATATTTTTCATCTATATCAATCGTACTTGCAGTTTCATCATTGAGAATAACGGGATATTCTTCTGGAAATACAGTCTGTATATCTTTCATTTTAGGAACAAATCTCCATTCTTTTTCATTATGAAAATTTTTTTGATAAAAGATTTTGATATCCTGTTTAATTGTTTTATCTTTGTTTTTTTTATCTTTTGATAAAAATTCCTTATTTCTGGACATAGTGCCTCGGAGAGGTTTGATGTAAGATAAGCGTAAAAAAGCATCCTCAAAATCAAGGTCGGAAATGCTATCTTGATCTATTTGTCTCTGTATATAACTGCCCAACTGTTGCGTATAGTAAGAAGTTGGTTCAAGATAATGAACGGGTTGAATGTTTTTATCTTTACACCATTTTTTGGAAAAAGCAATTCCAAATGAACCATAAAAATCAGTATGACTCATCTCTTCTACGGAGCTAATGGAATAGCCTGTTTTGGCTTGGACTTCTTTCACACTACTTTCCTCGACTCTCACTTTAGAAGGTTTGACCGCCATAGTAAGAGGGATGTCGCAAAAGCATTTTACAAGTACAGCAATTTTTGTTGTCGGCTTACCGTCCAAATTTAAATTCAAATAAGAAATATCTTCGACACAAAATCTAGCACCTAAAGCTTTATTCTGTAATGCCATTTTAAGAAATCTAAAGTCTTTCATAAAATGGAATAAGGTATTTGCACTTTGAATATAATCTTCAGATTCAAGATTATTTACTTCGAAAAAAACATCATTTTTATCCACTGCTTTTCTATTCTCCTTTTAAAAATTCCCCTGCGATGAAATAAAAGCAGGGGAAAATGTATTTTTACTTCATATATCTTTTCAGAACTTCAGTCAGCTGATCTTTGTACTTTTCGATGTCGTACAAATCGTCCAGAGGGAAGATCTGTTCTTTCTTGTTTTCATCCGGAATAATCAGGAGTTTCCTGCTGTCGCTGAGTTTCAAGCGGCAGATCCATCGCCAAGTATTGTTCTGATAGAGGATGTTAAAGTACGAAGCAGTGTCTTTGTATGTAATATCACTAGGAGGAACCGTTTCTTTCAGAAGATTCTTTACAATGAAGTATGCCTCTTTTTCCTCTTCGGTTGTTACGATTTTGGAGGCAGCAGGAGTCTCTACTTCTGGTTGAACTTCTGTTTCTGGAGCTGGTTTAGCAGCAGCTGTTTCCTGGTTATCACTGCTCAGTGCAGATTGGATACGGTCATTCATCAATTCACTGATGTAACCATTCAGTGCTTTTTTCAAAACAGGACGGAAGTGATCGATAACATTGGCAGTTTTCATTCCATCATAGATGGAGTTAAGGAAAAAGCGCACCAGATCGTCAGAAGGGTTTTGAAGTTCATTGGAGAATTTTTTGCGGAACTCATAGGTGTATTTAAGCTCAGATGCAGCGTCAAAAATCTCAGCTTCATTAAAGTTTTCTTTGCAGAATTTCTTGAGCTCAACCACTTGTGTTTCCTTCAGAGCCAGCAGGTCAATATCTAAGAATGGTGTTTCGTCCATTTTATTTGGTTCTTCCAAATCAGTGTAGAAACGATAATATTGACCGTTGGTCAATATTGCAAACTTAGCTTTACAGGTAGCAAAATAGCGGAACAACTGGGAATCGTGCTTCTCAAGTTTTTCACCAATCCATTTTGCCTCGATCAATATTACTGGCTTACCATCCTGCAAAATAGCGTAGTCTACTTTTTCACCTTTTTTGATACCGACATCAGCTGTAAACTCCGGAATAAATTCATCCGGGTTAAAGACATCATAACCGAGCAAAGAAAAAAATGGCATGATAAGGGAAGTCTTCGTGGCTTCTTCCGTTTGAATATTGTCTTTTAAGCTTTCGACACGTTTGCTAAATTGTTTCAGTTTGTCGATAAAATCCATACATTTTCCTCCTCATTAATTGACAATTTTTTCCAATTTATTATAATGTATTATGAGGAGGATGTGAAGAGACACATTTTTCTTCAGGAACAGAAACCCTGTTCCAAGAGCCGCTTTCGGGGGTAGGAGCCCGGGAGCGGCTTTTTATTTTAGAGGTAGAAAATAGTAGGAGTTATTTTCCATCTCGTTCCGATACAATAGATCGAATACAATTCAAGACTTTTTTTATTTCTTCATCCGTAAGAGATTCAGAAACCTTGAACAGTTCCTTCAGAAGGGGCGCAGGGGAAGTGTCTGGCTGTAACACATCCATGTTATTAAGATCAGAATTGTTAAGGTCCGATAGTTTTAAACCAGATGGTGTACACCTCATTTTTTGAAGTGGTATACTATATTTTTCGGAAAGAGAAAGTGCTCTTTTTTGATCTTCTTTAGATATTTTTGAACCTAAAATGATTTTAGATGGCTTAAAAAACGGATACAGAATTCCCTTGTCAGAAAGCAGCTTATTGTAGTCTCCTAACAAAGCAATTAATTCATCTTGTGTAGGAATAAGTCGCCATTCAGTTTCGTTATTCCAACAATTTAATTTATGGACTAAGCATTTTAACATAGCGTTGGGAGAAACTGGTTCTGTAAAAAGGATTTTAAGAATATCGGGCAATAAATTGGTATACCTTACAGGATAAATATTGGTTTTCCATTTATCTTCGATATCATACTCCAAACAAATTCCCGAATGCCCATTAGCGTAAAAATTCCACATAGAAGTGTTGCTGCTTTCTTCTGTAAAACAAGCAATTCTATATTCGTGGAGACGTTGGTTATGATATTCAGTTATTTTTTCAGCTATCTCCATTACGGTATGTTCTAAAGATTCAACGGCATCCAATACAGTTTGAGGTTGTGCTGCTCTTAATTCAAAAGCAGTTTTTACTAACACCTCAAACCATTCAGGTTGTCGAAAAATATTATCTAAGGTAGAATCATCAATACCTTTAGCAAGGCTTAATCGCATCATAGCTTGAGATTCTTTTTTTCGATAATTTAAAAACTCAGAAGCAGTACAAGCATGCAGTACAGAACATGAGTCATAAGGATCATTTAGTTCTTTATAATGAGAAAGGTAAATATTTCCTTGAAGTTCATTTTCTCTAACAGCAGGCCGATACCGATATAGTTTTTTAGGAAAGTGCATTTCCTTTAATTTGAGGGCTTTTGCAATGTCTTTTTCATTAGCAGAAAAATATAAATTAGTAAATTCTTTTATCCACGTCCTGTTTGCCATGGTTATTCTCCTATCGTTTCTCCTGCTGATATTTTTTAAACTGAATATAGTCTAAAACATCCTGAATCTGTTCTTCGGATAGTTCAGAAGCAACCTCATAGAGTTTCTGGAGAGAAGGAGAAATGTTATTTTCGGAAGATGGCGTTTTTACGCCATCTTCTTTTTTTTGCACATTGTTAACTCCGAGAAAATAATCAACAGAAATATTAAAGTAGGCTGCTATTTTTTGGAGGGTAGAAGAAGAGAGGCTTTTGGTCCTTCCGATTTTTAAATCAGATAACGCACCTCGACTGACACCAGCGTCTTTACACATTTTTGTAATATTTATATTTGCTTCGTCGCATAGCTGGGAGATTTTAATATATAAATCATCCATTGTATCTATCCTTTATTTGTTATTTTTCACAAATTACGTCAAAACGAAATAAACGTATTGATATTTACGGCGAAACGTAATATAATATACACAACGAATACGGAACCCCGTAAAATATACCCATTTCATTGTATTACATATTTCCGTAAACGTCAATAAACTAAGTAGAAAGGAGGACTAAAGTTGAAAGAACTTTGTCTGTTAGGCAAGGAAATAAAGAAAAAACTTGTAGATCTTAACTGTACCCAAGAATGGTTGATTTCTAAAGTGACAGAGGATACAGGCCTTTATTTTGATGACTCGTATTTACACAAGATTTTAACAGGTAAACTTGCACCTGAGAAAATTGTAAAAAGCATCAAAAAAATATTGGAAATTGAGGTGCAATCATGAATCCAAACGAGAAAATAACTCATAAAGTTTCCGCCGAGGCTGCTGGACGATTTGAAAGATGGATGACAGAAGCCGAAGAAAGGTGGAGAAAGGGTGTACTTATAATTTCAGAAGAAAATATTGACATTCTTGATGTAGATACTTTAGCGGGACATCAACTGGACAAATGGTTTGAGAGCACTAAAGACAGAAATCTCACAGATTCTCAGTTTTTGGTAGAAAAACTCTTAGTGATGGCAAATCTAATAACGTGGAGCAATAATTATCAAACTGCTGCTCGTAGCGGTGAAGCAGGAATAATGGCTTTATGCAATTTTGTTCGAGATCAAGTACTTCAAGAGATACCTGAAATGGTGCGTCAATGTTTATCTGAATCTATTCTACCAACCAAGGAGGTAAAACAAAATGGGACAAAATCCAACGAAAGCTGCCAGTAACATATTCTGTCAGAAAAGGAAAGAGGCAGCGAAGTTTAATGACCGGCTCAATAGCCGAGAAGGAGCATCTGAACTGATCGGTGTTTCACCATCCGCGCTGGCTGACTATGAGCTGGGAATTACCAAGGTCGTACCGGTGGATGTCGTCATTAAGATGGCGGAGGTTTACAACGCACCGGAGCTGCTCTCTTACTATTGCCACAACGAGTGCCCGCTGGGGGATCTGTGTTATCAGGAGCCAAAACTCAAAAGCCGTGATCGGGCAGTCGTTCAGTTTCTGGCATCGATGCAGTTGGGGGAGAATGCCGGTGCGCAGCTACTCGCCATTGTAGCAGACGGCGAAATTACGCCGGATGAATACGAACGGCTGGAGCAAAGCATGGTACTGCTGGACAACATTGCACACTGTATCGCAGAGCTGCAGTTGAGAATCAGGAAAGGAGCATAGAAGATGGAATTTAAGCTTGAGCTGAAAACCCTTGACGGAAAGCCGGTACCACTTGACGCAAAGTTTAAGCCGCAGCAGGAGGCCTGCCAGATTGTAGCGGATGCAATGCTTCGGCAGCATTCCAAAGAAAAGGCAGAACAGCAGCAGAAGAAACAGGAGGAATAATTTGAAACGAGTAGTTTTTATCCTCTGCCTGTGCTTGCTGGCAGGAGGATGTAAACCAAGAGAACAAAAAGAAGATGCGAGTCCAACGGAACAGCCGGAACCGGTTATTTTGACACTGGCAGAGGAACCAGAATCCGTAGTTTGTGCAATGCGTTTTGAGATAAAACCTGCAGAGGTACAGAAAGTCTACCGGAATATTCCATTATCCCATGAGCTTCAGGATGCAGTAGACAACGCCTGCAAGGAATACCGTGTATCACCGGAAGTACTCTACGCCGTGATGGAAACCGAGAGCGGATATCAGGTGGATGCGCAAAACGGACAGTGTATCGGCTTGATGCAGATCCACACCATCAACCTGCCATACCTGGGAGAACAAATCGGCACAACAGATTTGAGCGACCCTGTCCAAAACATCCACGCAGGAGCTTATCTGCTGGGAGGCTACCTTCAAAAGTATAATTTGACCGACAGCCTGATGGCGTACAACCTCGGAGAAGGTGGGGCAAAAAAGAAGTGGGCACAGGGTGTGCATGAAACCGGTTACACCAGAAAGGTGATAGAAATTATGGAAAGGAGTGCTGCAAATGGAAGTGTTTGACCTGCTGTATCTGATGCTGTTACCTAGTGTTTTCCTGCTGACCTTATGCGGACTGTACGGGGTGACTGCACTGACAAAAGATTTGCTAAGACAAAAAGAAAAGGCCCCGACAAAATGTCAGAGCCAGGGATTAAATCAGATAAAAAACGGAAAAGTTGCTCAACCGACCAAAGCGACCAACTTCTCCGCCAACATAGTGGACTAAATTAAAAGTCCACTCCTATCATATCTGATTTTCAAAGAAAAATCAAGGGAGGAATCTCAATGCGTGATTGGACAAGCGAAAACGAATCACATGACTCACAATGCAGAGAACGACATGGAACACGTTGTTCCCAGTGCGGCGAGAGGTATCATGAGGACGATATCACTTATATAGATGGAAAGGCGATCTGTTGTGATTGTCTGAAAGAATACATAGAGGAATACGGAAAAGAGCATGCCGAAGATTTTATTGAGGATTTTATCAGTGCTAACCTTGATGCTCGTGCTGAAGATTTTTGGAAAAATGATTTGGACGAGCAGACAAAGAAAAGGCTCATGAGAAACATTTATCAGGAAGAAAAACGGATGCGTCGTATGTCCAACCTTCATAATATTGAGCAGGCAGATCGAGACTTCTGCTTATCATCGGATGATTACAGTGAGTTTGTGAGGGAACGCTTATGCTGGTAAACAATCGTAAGGAATGGCTCAAAGCAAGGCAGAAGGGGATTGGCGGCAGCGATGCCGCCAGTGTTCTTGGAATCTCTCCTTGGAAAACAAATGTGCAGCTTTGGGAGGAAAAAACCGGCATCACAGAGCCGGAGGATATTTCAGAGAAAGAGGTCGTCCGCTTCGGTAAAGAATCTGAGGCAGCCATCCGGCGACTGTTTCAACTGGATTTCCCAGAATATCAGGTTTCCTATGATGAGTTTGGCATGATTGCAAACGAACCAGATTGCCCGTTTATCTTTGCAACGCTCGATGGGGAACTGACCGATAGCAGCGGTCGTAAAGGTATTTTGGAAATCAAAACCACTGAGATCCGGCGCTTTATTGATTGGAAAAAGTGGAACGGACAGATACCCGACTATTACTATGCACAGATTGTTCATCAACTGCTTGCCACAGGGTATGAATTTGCAATCCTCAAAGCTCGTATTCGGGAACGTGGAGAGTATGGCTGAAAGATAACGGTTCGGCACTATACCTTTGAGAGAGGTAAAATGCTGGACGATCTTGTTTATTTAAAAGAAAAAGAAATTACTTTTTGGAAAGCGGTTCAAAACAAAACCAGACCGGCACTGATTCTGCCGGAGCTTTAAAGGAGGGATAATGGATGGAAGTGAGAGTTACACCGGCGATTGAGCAGATCATTCCACCGCAGATCGGCTTTAACTTTGAAGAGATTCGGGCAGAGCTTGCACAGAAGCTGCAGGTCTACCAAAACATGGTTGTCACCGAGAGTGGCGTCAAGGAAGCCAAAGCGGATAGGGCAAACCTAAACAAGTTTAAGACCGCATTGGCGGATAGCCGTAAATCGGTCAAATCGCAGTGGAATCAACCTCTCAGTGATTTCGAGGATAAGATGAAGGTACTGGAACAGATGGTGGATGAGCCGATCAGTGTTATTGACCGTCAGATCAAGTCCTTTGAGGAAATCAAAAAGGAAGAAAAGCGACAGAGTATTGAAGCGTTTTTCGAGGACAATATCGGCGATCTGGAAGAAATCCTCCCCCTTCAAAAGATATGGAATGACCGCTGGCTCAATGCGACCTATCCGATGAAGGAGATCGAACAAGAAATTATCAGCAGGATGAGAAAGACCCATAACGATATCAACATTATTGTTGCGATGCAGCTGCCCTGCACCGAACAGATGCTGTCCACCTATCTGGATACGCTGGACATGAGCAAAGCGATGGAAGAAAAGCATCGATATGAGCAAGCGCAAAAAGCCAAGGAACAGATTGTAAAACCGAACCAGGAAGAAACAGTTCCACAATCTAAACCGGTCGTTGTTGAAAAGAAAGAGCAATCATCCGATTCGATTGCGATGCAGCATGTGGGCAGTATACCAGAAAATAAGCAGATGGAACAAACTGGGCAAGCTGCCTACAATCTGAAAGTGCTGGATTTCCGTGTATGGGTAACACCGGAGCAGATGCAGGCGCTCAAAGCTTTCCTGCTCCAGAATCATATCCGATATGGGAGGGTTGAGTAATGGCAAACAGTTTGGTAAAAGGTGAGAAAAAGCAGACGTTCAGTGTCTTTCTGACGCAGGACGCCATCAAAAAGAAGATCAATGAGGTGATAGGCGGCAAGGGTGGTCAGCGGTTTATGACAGCGATCCTGTCCGCAGTAACTAATTCTCCAGCGTTGCAGGAATGCGATTCTATGTCCATTCTCAACTGTGCGTTTCTTGGTGAATCCTTAAACCTTTCGCCCTCTCCGCAACTGGGGCAGTATTATATGGTACCGTACAAAAAGAGGGATAGAAATGGAAATGTGGTATCGGTGATTGCCCAATTTCAGATTGGTTATAAAGGTTATATCCAGCTTGCCATTCGTTCCAGCTACTATAAAAAGATCAATGTGCTTGCCATAAAGGAAGGAGAACTCAAGCACTTCGACCCACTCAATGAGGAGATTGAGGTAGAGCTGATACAGGACGAGCGGAAGCGGGAACAGGCAAGAACGATTGGTTACTATGCTATGTTTCAGTATCTTAACGGATTCCAAAAAGCAATGTACTGGAGCTATGAGAAGATGCAGGCACACGCCGATCAATATTCTCAGGCATACAGTGCCGAAGCCCACCAGAAGCTCTTAAACGGTGAAATCCCGCAGAAAGACTTGTGGAAGTATTCTTCTTTCTGGTACAAGGATTTTGACGCAATGGCATACAAGACGATGCTGCGTCAGCTGATTTCCAAGTGGGGCATCATGTCCACTGAGCTGCAGATGGCAATGGAAAATGACATGGCAGCGATCAGAGATGACGGTACTCCAGAATATGTGGACAACGCTGATCTGGAACCACAGCCGGTAGCAGAAGCACAGTCTACGGAAATCACAGCAAACGATGAATTAAACAGTGAATTTGATAGCAAGGCTAATAGCGAGGCTGATAGCAAGGCTAATAGCCTGGAAGATGACTTCTTTGCAGGATTAGAACCACCACCGGAAAGATAGGAGGAGATGACGGGATGACAGGAGAAGGATGGCTTCCGGGATACATACAGGACTATGACGGACAAGCTCTGACTCTGGTTGTCCCGTTTTCTGATTCAGAGTTTTTACAGACCCACGATGTGACCGAATGTTCTGTTCGAGTTGAGGATGGACGCAGGATCAGTGCAATTCAGCGGCGCAAGGTATATGCACTGCTTCGGGATATTGCAGATTGGACAGGGTACGAGCCGCAGGAGCTAAAGGAGTTAATGAAATATGATTTCCTTTCCCAATGTGAGGATGGGACACAGTATTTCAGCCTGTCTGATGCGGATATGACAACCGCCAGAAACTTTATCACCTACTTGATTGAGTTTTGTGTTGTCAATGCGGTGCCCTGCAAAGTTAGTTTACTTCAGCAGTGCGAGGACATCGAGCGATATGTCTATGCCTGCGTAGCGCATCGTCGCTGTGCCATCTGTGGTCAGAAAGCTGATATCCATGAGGTAGAGCGTGTCGGTATGGGTAGAGATAGACGGCAGATCCACCATGAAGGTCAGCTGGTAGAACCATTATGCCGGCAGCATCACGCAGAGGTGGATCAGCTCGGACAAAAGAGCTTTGATGAAAAATACCACCTGCAGGGGATTCGGCTGGATGCCACCCTCTGCAAGATATTAAAGTGGAAGAGGTAACGAAATGGCACGTCCACAAAAGGAAGGTTTAGAATACTTTTCTTTGGATGTGGACTTTTTCTCGGATCGCAAGATCAAGATTTTAAAAGGCAGGTTTGGTGCCGATGGCATCACATACTATTTATACCTGCTTTGTGAGATTTATAAGGGACATGGGTACTACCTTGATGTAGATGAAGATTTCGATTATATATCATCATCCGAACTGGGTATGAGCCCTGAGAAAATAGGGCAGATGAGGAAATTCTTATTGGAACGGTCACTGTTTCATAACAAACTTTTTCAGTCGGACACTATCCTCACGTCCACCGGAATACAGAGACGATTTCAGTTGGCAGTAAAGTCCCGTGCCACAAAAAATCCAATCGTCGTAAATGCAAAGTTTTGGCTTCTTTCAAACGAAGAAACGCAAAGCTTTATTAAAGTGCAGCCTTTTTTAAATAATTCCAAGAAAAACGGCAGTTATTCCGAGAAAAACCCTTGTAATTCCGAGAATTATGACACAAAGAAAAGTAAAGTAAATAATGTAGTAGTTGTAGTATGCGCGCGCGAGGAAGTCTTCCGTTGTTTTGAACAGAATATCGGTCCGATCACAGCAGCGGTAAAAAAGGAGATTGACAGCTATCTGCAAAAGATGTCGCCGGAACTGATACAGGCGGTGATTGAATATTCGGCTTTATCCGCTGCAAGAAGCTGGAGATACGTGCAAACAGTTTTAGACAGTTGTTTGCGGGATGGTATTACGACAGCAGAAAAGTTTCTCGAACATTGCCGTTACCGTGCCGAAGAAAAAACACCAAGACAAACGACAAAAACAAAAGCAGTTTGTAGCGGGTCTTCTCTGGATTTTGAAGCAATACAGCGTTATATCACCGATGGGAAAGGGATAGCTGAAGGTTAAGTGAAACATCAAATGGGTGTTTCACCCCTGTGAGTTTGGCAACCCCAAACTCTGAAAGAAGGAGAAACCATGAAAAAGAGAAAATGCAAATATTTTTATTGTGATCGTCTAAGAGGCAAATATTGTTGTGCAGATTGTAAGCACAAGATAAAATGCAAAAATCCTTGCAGAAATGATCCTTCGATTTGCAGGGCAGTATTGCCAGAAGGGAAAAAGTGATGTCAAAGAGGCAGCAGCAACAAGTAGAAAAGCGTTCGGCAGGTTTCATGGGAGAATTTAAAAAGCTCCTATACCGTCATCAGGCATGGGAGGTATGGAGAGATTTCTGTACGTTAGCAGCCTGTTCCATTGCCAATGCGGTGGACAAGCGCCATTTTGAGACGAGAGAAAAGCTCTATCTGGACACTATCAAACGCTACAACAAAACCGAGCAGCAGGTGTTTCCGATGCTCCTTGCTGAAACGGTGCTGGAGTTGGAACGCAATCCTGACCAGGACTTTCTGGGAAAGATGTTCATGCAGCTGGAACTTGGAAATCACTGGAAAGGACAGTTTTTCACACCGTACAATATTTGCCATCTGATGGCGCAGCTTAATCTGGATGAGCAGAAAGAAAATCTTGAGCGGAAGGGATGGATCAGCGTTTGTGACTGCTGCTGCGGTGCCGGTGCGATGCTGATTGCTTTCGCAAATGCCTGCCGGCAGGAAGGTATCAACTACCAGCAAGATGTTTTGTTTGTGGCGCAGGACATTGACCCGACGGCCGCCTATATGTGTTATATCCAGCTTTCCTTGCTGGGATGTCCCGGGTATGTCAAAATCGGCAACGCGCTGAGTGAACCGCTGATAGCGGGTGAGGAGAACCAGGAGTGCGTCTGGTGCACACCATTTTATTTTACACAGGTTTGGAATCTGCGAAGAATGGTAGAACGGTTTCAGGCAATGCTTCCGGAAGAAAAGCCAAAAGAAGAGCAAAACGTTATTATCTATCTGAAACAGGGAAAATCACAGACGTCTGTGATTTCAGGAGGTTTATCAAATATGACAGAATTACATAAACAGATGGGACAGTACGGAAAAGAAACCTTGGAATATGGTGTTGGTCAAAAACTGCTGGAGCTGTGTGCGGATAGCAACACTGCCGAGCTGGTCGAGAAGGACCTCACGGTTAAAGGAATGTCGCTTGCTGACTGTGCAAAGAAGCTGCAGTCCTACGCTCGAAACCATCAGAAGGGCAACTTCTTCTATATGAACGATGAGATCGCTGAAAAGCTGATCTGTGAGTTTTACGGGATTGAGCGGTCACCGAAGACGGTCTGTGAGACAGAGCAGAAACCGGAAGAGGTCAAAGAGGAAAAAGAAACGTCCAAAACAATCAGCTTTTCGCTGGAAGATCTGTTGTAGAGCAAAGGAGGCAGCAATATGCGTTTGGCAGACAAAAGAGCGCTGATGGCACTTGACTTTGATCCTGCACCGGAGATCAAGTTGCCGCAAACAGCTACCATGAAGCGAGGTACATACCATTACACTCGAACAAACTATCTTGCATCAGCCCGAACCGAGGGTGATCTGCTGGTCCTGACCATTTACACCAACGATGGCAAACCGTTGTACCGCACCTTTCAAAAACCAGAGGAGCTGTTTTCGCAGTTTCCGGAGCGAGAAAAGCCCAGTGATGCTACCTTGTACTCCGCTTTTAACATATACAACGCAACATACCACATGACGGAGGAGGACACCAATCTGGTCCGGGCGTGGTGCAAAAACAACGCGCCGTTTTCGTTCTTCAGCACCGGGATAAACGGGGTTCAAATCCTGAGGGATTATCAGCAAAAGGTTCGGGAAACTGCCCTCAAGCGGCGGCGTGACAAAATCCGAAAACAGGTGGACGAGGTGATGAAGGAAATCCGTCCGCTGCCGCAGGCGGTGATGGATTGGATTCGGGATGACCTGATGAAAGAGTATCGCTATTTCTTTTACGATTACCAAAAGGGAAAGCAGGTACAGAAAGGAACTTGTTCCCACTGCAAGCAGGAGGTAACAATCGAAGGGGTAAAGCACCGGGGAATCAGAGAATGTCCACATTGTCACAGCAGAGTGATCTGCATCGCAAACAGAAAGTTTAAGGAA
>OGGQ01003868.1_pt1 | contig 13327 bp, 10 predicted proteins | sample 1571191 | NCBI WGS metagenome assembly OGGQ01 (sample SAMEA2582061, study PRJEB24529) | metagenome | biome: Human gut stool | place: China | collected 2011
TCATTGCCTCATTGCACAAAATCCCCGCAGGTCTCAGATGAAGACCTGTGGGATTCTTAACTGTCACTTTCTTATTAACCATTGCATTGTTCCTCTTACTGCTGTCTGTCAGGCAAGCAGTGTTTTCCTACTCTTTACTGTCGTCAACTGCTGTTCCTGAGGAGATCACTACTTCTGTAGTCACATCCTCAACTGTCTCATATCCATCTGGCAGAACGACTTTAACAGGGACTTCATAATTTCCCTCTTTCTTACCATCCAGATCTATAGAGAGCTTTATATCTTTCTTCGCATCCAGATCATCCATATTCTTCGTATCTGACTTGATTCGAAGCTCTATCTGCGCTGTCTCAAATGTCACCTGAAGATCATCCGGTTTATTCTTAACCTCTATATTCTTGGTAGGAATATCAAACTCTTTACTTCCGACAGGCAGGATATTTACCGTTACCCATACATCCTCACTGGAGTCACTGGTAAGCTTCACATTATCCGGAAGAAGATTGTTAAGACTGATCTTCTTCTCCACATCTTTCGATTCTCCTGAAATGTCAATGCTGTCTGCTGGTATTGTAATTACGTTATTATTCTCAGCAAGGCTCTCCAGTCCTTCTGTACTGCCAGCAACACTGATAGTATCCGGTACTGTTTTAACAGAACCTACCTCATATCCATCTGCAGGTGTTCCTACATAGCTTGCTGAAATCCCTACTCCCTGACGGATTTTCCATAATCTTGCAGTCACTACAACTTTTGCATTATTTTCAATTCTCAGTGAATTCATTTCAGAATCAGAAAGTGCTTCCTGATTTTTATCAATGATCGTAAGATTTACATCCTGTGTAAAATCCTGTGTATTTCCATCCAGTTCAATCGTAGCATTTACTTTATCTATTTTATTCACCAGAGTCTTAGGACCTGTAATCCTTACTTTTTCCGGATTAGCTGTCAAGCTTCCCACTTCGTAATCCTTGCCGGGTTTTGTGTCGCCTCTACTGACATTGACCACAAATTCCTGTGTCTCTTTCTCATCAAGATTTACACTCAGATTCTGTGGGGTAACCTTGATATCATTTGAAGATACTCCCGGAACTGAACAGGTAACTGTAATAGGCACCATGACAGGATTCGTATCCAGGCTTACGGCCTGCTGTAAATCTGCCACTGCTGAGATATCTGTCACCTTGATCTTGTCCCTGATTTTCTTACTCGCCGTAATAGCAATCTTAATCGAATCCTGATTCTGCTCCGGCATACACATCTTTCCAATCGTATCGGAAGATTCCACATATTCTTTGTTGATCAGTTCCACATCATTGATCGTGTAATAATTAGTACCTATCGGATTGTCTATATTTACAACGATCAGCCATAGCACAACAGCTACTGCAACAGACATGATTTTCAGAGGTATATTATCTGTTATTTTTCTCTTCTTCATGCTTCACTCTTCCTTTCAGTAAATGACGAAGTTTGCTGTTGTCTACAATCTGTTTGTTCTGTGCTTTCACAAGAATCTCTCTGAGTCTGGCACTGTTCACTCCCCGAATCAGTCTTCCTCCCTGAGCTACAGATACCTGTCCTGTCTCTTCTGATACAATGATCGTAACAGAATCGGTCTGCTCACTGATTCCAACACCGGCTCTGTGTCTTGTTCCCAGCTGTTTACTCAGCTCCATATTGTCAGACAATGGAAGATAGCACGTTGCTGCTACGATTCTGTTTTCTCTTACAATAACAGCTCCATCGTGAAGGGGTGTATTATGTTCAAATATATTAATGAGAAGCTGACTTGTAAGAATCGCATCCAGATTAATACCAGTTCTGATATAATCGGTCAACAGCTCGTTCTGTTCAATTACGATCAGCGCCCCGGTCTTGACTTCTCCCATATCAAAACATGCCTTTACCAGTTCACTGATTGTTTTATCTGTAAATCGTTCCTTCACTTCTTTACCCGCATCAAACGGTATCAATGAAGCCATGATTTGCTTCTGCCCAAGCTGCTCCAGAACTTTTCTAAGCTCCGGCTGAAAAATAACGATCACGCCAACGATCAGCGTACTCGCCAGATTTGAAAAAATCCAGAGGATCGTATTCATTTTAAAAATATACGCTATCAAAATAAAGAGGAGAACAACCAGTATACCCTTTAACAGTGTATACGCATGGGTATATTTGATCCACACCATAAACTGATATACAAAAAATGCGATCAGTGCAATCTGTATAATATCAATGATCCCGATCTTCGGAAATGCCAGCCTTGATAAGATTTCTATCAGATTTCCTGAAATATTCTGCATACAGTTCTCCTTTCCTTATCATTCTGTGCCAGAGTGATAATTGCCGCTCTTCACTCCATTCTCAGTAACTTAAATTTATAAATTTTAGTAACTGTAAAGCTGCTGAACAGTTACAAATTTTTTAATGACTCTTCCAGTTTCTTTTCAAAGTCAACACTGTCAATATCTTTTTTGTGCTCTACAGGTGCCGCATCTTCTGATGTCTGCACTACTTTCTCCTCACCATGAAAAATAGGATCGGCATAAGACACGATATTATCCTGTGACTGTTTCTCACTTTTTGCAGAATCACCGTTAATTTTCTTTATGCTTCTCTCAGAAGTTGTAACTGTCGCCTTCGGAACAGCCTTCACATAATAGTAGTACTCGTCATCTTCATATTCCAGTCTCTCTGTGCGGGTATAGTCACCGCCAAACACAAAGAATTCCAGCACCAGTCCGACTACTACAGAAATCACAGTATAAATAATCAGTGTGATCACATCAATGCTCACTTCAAAATAAAATCCGCCGGCAAGAACTACCAGAACATATACAACACCTCCCGCAACAATAGCAACTCTCCATGCATAATCAAAAGAGCGGGTACGGATAAGGTTCACCAGTAAAACCACAGCAACAAAAGCAACAACTGTGATCCACATTCCCCAGTTCTGTACAATTCCATCTGCCAGGAGTTTTAATTTGTCAGCCATGACAATATCTGCATTCTCCAGAAGCTTATGCTGCACACGTATAAAACGGATAAAATAATATATGATAACACCACAGCCTGCCGGAAGCGCGGAAAATGCACTGCACAGAAGCCCGCTTCCGATAGGAAGGAGTGCAGGAATACCTATGCCAAAAGAAAGCGGGGTAAATACAAGTACCAGATTATTGCCTGCGCTGAATCTCAGGAACAAAATTGTCATAAACAAAATCAGGACCAGCATAAATCCGGCCACTTCTATTCCAACAGCATAACTATGCGCGATCATTAATAAAAATCCGGCAAAAATCATCACTCCGGAAGGTAATATCGAACAGATCAGTGCAAGGATCAGTACAATAAATATATTATTAAGCTGTGTCATATATCCCATGTTCATATTGATCCATGTAAAATAAACAAATGCCAGAACAAAGCGCAAAACAGGCAGGATATAAATCTCATACTGACTGTACAAATTCTTTATTTTCTGTTTTAATTCAAGTAATGCTGTCATTTCTTATATCCTCCTGAAACTCCTCGGGCTGAGGATTTTTTCTCTTCGCGGCTGTATATTTTATTCAACTGAGTGAGTTCTTCATAATAATTCTTCACACTCTTCTTTGCCTTGTGGTACTTCACAGTATACTGGATGTATGTCAGAACTGAAAAAAATATCAGTACTACTACATAACCCAGAATTGCCTCCACGCCCACTGAGACAAGGTTCATCTTATGGATATTATCTATCAGATATTCTCCAAAATATGCTGCAATACCGGCCAGAACCAGACAATATCCAATCGTAACCAGAAAAAAGTTCTTAATCATGGCAAGTCCGATATAATCACTTCTATAGTACTTGCTGACCGGAAGATACTTTTTTCCCTCACCCTGTTCATACATAGCAAGTTTGTTCATGATCTTTATCTTCTCTTCATTTAACATAAATTACTCCTTACTGTACGCTTTCCCTTTTATTACATATCCTGATACCTGATGATCACTGTTATTGTATCTATCCGCATTTCACGCTGATCCGTATTGGTATCATTATATAATCATACAGATTAATTGTAACATATCTCATTATGTATGAAAAGCATTTTTTCGGTTAGCAGCCGCTCCATACCAGTAACTTTTGTTACTATTCTCACGCACGTCCTATACAGACTGTAAGAAAATAAATATTTTTTGCGCCTCTTTTCCGAAGGCATCCTGCCATGGCATCTATAGTACTTCCTGTCGTGTATACATCATCTATCACCAGAACATCTTTCCCTCTGATATTCTTTGTTACGAGAAAAGCTTTCTCCAGATTTTTTCTTCTCTGCATAGCATTCAGTTTCTTCTGCGATTTTGTTTTTACAACTTTCTGTACCAGATCCGTATCCACTGGAATCCCTGTATAGCAGCCAAGTCTCTCTGCCAGATATGCAGCCTGATTAAATCCTCTTAAACGTTCTTTTGACTTATGTATGGGAACCGGCACGATTAGATCCGGCTTCCACTGATTCAGATTTTTCCAGGCATATCGATACATTGCTTTCGCATAAAAATCTCCATATTCCCGGCATCCATAATATTTATATCTGGTAACAGACCTTCTCATTATGCCATCATAAACAAAAATACCTCTTCCCTGGTCAAATATATGTGTATGTTTTTGGCAGTCTTTACAGTATTCTCCCTCTTCTATGGGTTTTCCGCATTTGTAACATCTCGGATGTCCAATCGGTCGAAGCTTCTTTTCACATTCAGGACAGATCATCCTTCTCTGATCCTTCAGAATTTTCTGACAGACCGGACAGCATCTCGGGTAAAAAATATCAAGAATTTTTCTCAGCAATCACTTTACTCCTGCTTTTTACTTCTATTTTTCTTTCAATTTTTATTATTTTCTTTTTATCTGTTTTCGTTACCGTTTTTATTTCGCGAAGTCTCTTTCACCTTCATTCTCCATAGTGTCACTCAGCTCTATAATGCGCTCATCCAGCGCACTGTATCGCTTCTGCTGTTTCTCATTGCAGATCATCTCTGCAAAGGTTTCCTCATTTCCCACCACAGTTACACATTTTCTTGCTCTGGTAACAGCAGTATAAAGGAGATTTCTGTTTAACAGCATTTGCGGTCCGGAAAGCAACGGAAGAATCACTGCCGGATATTCAGTTCCCTGGGATTTATGAATTGTAATGGCATACGCAAGTTCCAGTTCTTCTAACTGTTTGAACGAATAAATTGCGAAACGTCCATCCTCAAATTCCACTTCTGCAGTCTCGGCAAATTCATTGATTTCCGTAAGAATCCCGGTATCTCCATTAAATACACCAATACCTTTGTCTATAACAATTCCATATCGCCCCCGAATTTCCCACTCCATCTGGTAATTATTTCTGATCTGCATCACTTTATCACCAGTACGGAACAGACGGTCGCCGACTGCTTTCTCAGGCTTTCCGTCTTCCGGCGGATTCAGATATCTCTGCAGAATCTGATTCAGACGTTCCACACCTAAGAGTCCCTTTCGCATAGGTGTCAGTACCTGTATCTCAAATGGTTTTGCATCTACATATCGTGGCAATTTTTCCTGAATAAGAGCAATCACTACTCTTATGATGATATCTGCATCATATCTCTTCAAAAAAAAGAAATCACGGCTTTTATTATTGATCTGTACTTGCTCCCCTTTATTTATTTTATGGGCATTCACAACAATATCACTCTCAGAAGCCTGACGGAAAATCTTCGTCAGTTCTACCACCGGAAAACGTCCGCTTCGAATAATATCTCTCAGGACATTACCCGGTCCCACACTCGGAAGCTGATTCTCATCTCCTACCAGAATCAGCCTGGTTCCGGTCGTTACTGCAAGAAGCAGCGAGTGCATCAGATGAATATCCACCATGGACATCTCATCAATAATGATCACATCCGCTTCCAGAGGATTCTGCGCGTTTCTTTCAAATTTGGCAGAATGGCCATCCCGTTCCTCCTCCGGCATTCCATTTAATTCCAAAAGACGGTGAATCGTCTGCGCTTCATATCCGGTAGTTTCTGTCATTCTCTTCGCAGCACGTCCGGTAGGTGCAGCCAGTCGAAGTTCAGCTCCCTCACCCTCAAAGAAACGAATGATTGCATTGATCGTTGTTGTTTTACCTGTACCCGGTCCTCCCGTCAAAACAAACAATCCATGACTCGCAGCCTCCGTCACTGCCTTCTTCTGCATCTCATCCAGGACAGTTCCTGTCTCTTTTTCGATCATCAGGATTCTCTTCTGAACAAGCTGCTCATCCTCAGGGCACAAAACATTCAGTTCATTAAGCATACGGGCAGTATTTAATTCCAAATAATAATACTGAGACGGATAAACTATGGTTTCTCCATTCTTTTCTTTAAGCACCAGTTTCCTGTCAATAACCATGTCCATGAGATGCTTCTCCATATAGGACTCGTTAACACCCAGAAGTCTGGCACATCTTGTAAATAGCTGCTCCTTTGGAAGGTATGTATGTCCTTCCCCTGAAGCCTGTAGGAGAGTATACAACATTCCACTTCGGATTCTGTAATCTGAATCTGCATGGATTCCGATCCTTGCCGCAATCTCATCCGCAATTTTAAAACCTACTCCTGAAATATCCTCTGCAAGCCTGTATGGATTTTCCTGCAGAACCGTATAGACAGATTCTTTATATTTCTGATAGATCTTTGCGCCCAGATTCAGAGAAATACCATATTTCTGTAAAAAGATCATAGCCTTTCGCATATCTGCTTTCTCAGTTACCTGAGCTGCGATTTCCCTTGCTTTTTTTTCGCTGATTCCCTTAACTTCGGCCAGTCTTTCCGGTTCTTCTTCTACAATACGAAGTGTATCCTGGCCAAACCTGCGTACGATTCTGGCTGCCAGTGCAGCTCCGATTCCCTTAATGGCTCCCGATCCCAGATACCTCTCTATGGCATATGTATCTTCCGGCATTTTCTCTACAAAAGAACTGATCTGAAACTGTTTTCCATAGACCGGATGATGCGTGTATACTCCTGTTGCCTCAATCGTGGCTCCCTGTGTAATTGTCGGGAAACTGCCCACACAGGTCAGTTCTTCCTCTTTTTTTGTATCTTTTAATACCATAACGGTATATCCGTTATCTTCATTTCTGAAAATAACATGATCTATGTATCCTGTAACAGTCTCGCTCATGTATTCCTCCTGGTTTCTTCCGAGTCATCTGTTTCCTACCTAAAGATACTGGAATAAAAGTCTTTTAATCCCTTGGTATCTAAAAAATAACATGTAACGCAAAAAGGCACTGCATATGCAGTACCTCCTGCTTTATCCATCAAATCGTGCCATTACCTCTGCATATTTTCCGGTCCCTACCGCAACTACGCTCATTGCATCCTGTACTGTCAGAGTGCTCACTCCTGTTCTCTGTTCAATCAGAGAATCCATACCATGAAGAAGTGCACCACCACCGGTAAGTACAATTCCTCTGTCCACAATATCAGCAGCCAGTTCCGGCGGAGTCTTCTCCAGAACACCATGGACGGTCTCAACGATCTGTCCTGTGGCATCCTTCAACGCCATACGTATCTCTTCAGAAGTAAGTGTCACCGTCTTTGGCAGACCTGTGATCACATTTCGTCCTTTTACTTCCATGGTTCTCGGATTCGATTCCTCAATAGCAGTTCCGATCTGAATCTTAATCTTCTCTGCCATATCTTCTCCGATAAAAAGGCCATGATTCTTTCTCACATAATTTAAGATAGCCTGATTAAAAGTATCTCCGGCAACCTTTACGGAGGCAGAAACTACAACTCCCGCCAGAGAAATAACCGCAATATCTGATGTTCCTGCTCCAATATCCACAATCAGATTGCCAAATGGCTTCGTCACATCAACTCCGGCTCCGATTGCCGCTGCAATAGGCTCCTCCACCATGTAAACATCCCTGGCTCCGGCCTGATAAGTTGCCTCCTCTACAGCCTTTCTCTCAATCTCTGTAATTCCACTTGGAACACAGATCGTGATCCTTGGCTTACGAAAGGCTCTTCTGCCTATCGCCCTGGATATAAAATATTTCAGCATTTTCTCTGTAACTGTATAATCAACGATCACACCCTGCCTGATTGGACGGATAATCTCCATATCTGAAGTAATACGTCCCTCCATCATACGGGCTTCTTCACCGATTGCTCTTATTTTTTCTGTATTTTTATCATAAACTACGATCGAAGGTTCGTTTAATACAAGTCCTTTTCCCGTAGAATAGGCCAGACTGTTTCTGGTTCCCAGGTCAATTCCAATATCACTTGCCGGCATGGAAATCCCCTTTCTTAATTTTTATCTATGGTTGATTTTAATATTCTCAATCTGCTTCCGCTACTTGCTCATAACCGAATAACTGCTCCGCAGTTTATTCGATTAAATCGCTTCTATTATATACAACTTCCAGCCAAAAGAAAAGCCCTGCTTAATTTTCCAGATATTTTTTTACATATTTTCCCGTATAGGAAACCGGTGACTGTGCAACTTCTTCCGGAGTTCCCTGTGCTACTACAGTTCCACCCTTGTCCCCACCTTCCGGGCCAATGTCGATAATGTAATCTGCTGTTTTAATCACATCCAGATTGTGTTCAATAACAACTACCGTATTACCGCCTTCAGATAATCTCTTCAGAATCTCCACCAGTTTATGCACATCCGCAAAATGAAGTCCCGTCGTTGGCTCATCCAGAATATAGATTGTCTTTCCGGTGCTTCGCTTACTCAGTTCCGCAGCAAGTTTGATTCTCTGTGCCTCTCCTCCGGAAAGTTCTGTAGAAGGCTGTCCCAGACGAATATAGGAAAGCCCGACATCATACAGTGTCTGTATCTTTCTTTTAATAGAAGGAACATTTTCAAAAAATGTCAATGCTTCCTCTACAGTCATATTCAGTACATCATAAATGCTCTTATCTTTGTATTTTACTTCCAGAGTTTCTCTGTTGTATCTCTTACCTTTGCAGACTTCACAAGGCACATACACATCCGGAAGGAAATGCATTTCTATCTTGATGATACCATCGCCGCTGCATGCCTCGCATCTGCCACCCTTTACGTTAAAGCTGAAACGGCCTTTCTTATATCCTTTTGCTTTGGCGTCTGCTGTTGCGGCAAAGAGCTCACGAATCTGATCGAACACACCTGTATAAGTCGCAGGGTTTGAACGTGGTGTACGTCCGATCGGCGACTGGTCAATATTGATCACTTTATCCAACTGGTCTACTCCCAGAATATCCTTATGCTTACCCGGAATCACTCTGGCGCGGTTCAGATCTCTTGCCAGATGCTTATACAGAATCTCATTGATAAGTGAACTCTTACCAGATCCTGAAACACCTGTGATACAGGTCATAATCCCCAGTGGGATCTTCACATCAATATTCTTAAGATTATTCTCTGCTGCCCCCTTGATTGTAAGGAAGCCTGTCGGTTTACGTCTCTCCGTTGGTACCGGAATCTTTAACTTTCCGCTCAGGTAAGCTCCTGTGATAGAATTCTCATTCTTCATCAGGTCCTCTGCTGTTCCCATGGCAACCAGTTGTCCACCATGTTCTCCCGCTCCCGGACCGATATCCACAATACAGTCCGCCGCGCGCATGGTATCCTCGTCATGTTCCACAACGATCAGACTGTTTCCAAGATCTCTCAGTTTCATCAGGGAACTTAACAATCTGTCATTATCTCTCTGATGAAGACCGATACTTGGCTCATCTAAAATATATGCAACTCCGACCAGACCGGAACCAATCTGCGTAGCCAGACGGATTCTCTGCGCCTCTCCTCCGGAAAGTGTGCCCGTCGCACGTCCAAGTGAAAGATAATCCAATCCTACGTCTGACAGGAAGCTTACCCTGGCTTTAATTTCTTTCAGAATCTGTTTTCCGATCAGTAACTGCTGGCTTGAAAGCTGCATGTCAGCCAGAAAAGCTTTCAGTTTCTCTATAGAAAGATTCGTGATCTCATAAATATTCTTGTCTGCAACAGTTACAGCCAGAGATTCTTTCTTCAGTCGCTGGCCTTTGCAGGTTTTACATGGTGTAATACGCATAAAAGACTCATATTCCTGTTTCATAGTGTCAGAACCAGTCTCTCTGTATCGCTGCTCCACATTTCGGATCAGTCCCGGGAAAGCTACGTCGTAAACGCCCTCTCCGCGCTGACCTTTATAATAAACCTTAACAGAATGTCCATTCGTTCCATTAATCAGAATATTCTTTATCTTCTCCGGATAATCCTCGAATGGTGTCGCAAGACTGAAATCATACTCTCTGGAAAGCGCATCCAGAATTGCTCTGGAAAAACTTCCCTCACTTGTGCAGGATTGCCATCCTGTCACCACGATCGCGCCTTCCAGGATACTCAGCGATTTATCCGGGATCATCAGATCAATGTCAAATTCCATCTTATATCCGAGTCCCAGACAGTCCGGGCAGGCGCCAAATGGATTATTGAATGAGAAGCTTCTCGGCTCGATCTCATCTATGCTCACACCACAATCCGGACAGGAAAAGCTCTGGCTGAAATTATGAATATTTCCATCCATGGTATCTACCATGAGAAGCCCGTCCGCCAGATCAAGTACTGTCTCGATGGAATCAGAAAGTCTCTTCTCAATTCCTGGTTTCACGATCAGACGATCAACCACAATCTCAATATTGTGTTTGATATTCTTATCCAGACTGATCTCCTCGGAGAGTTCGTACATATTTCCATCAATCTGCACACGGACATAGCCACTTCTCTTCGCATGTTCAAGAAGCTTGGCATGAGTTCCCTTGCGACCTCTTACTACAGGAGCCAGCAGCTGAATCTTTGTTCTCTCCGGAAAAGACATGATGCTGTCTACCATCTGATCAACTGTCTGTTTCTTAATCTCTCTGCCGCATTTCGGACAGTGTGGGATTCCGACTCTCGCATACAGCAGTCGGAAATAATCATAAATTTCCGTTACAGTTCCTACTGTGGAACGTGGATTGCGGTTGGTAGATTTCTGATCGATTGAAATCGCAGGCGGCAGTCCTTCGATACTCTCCACATCCGGTTTCTCCATCTGTCCAAGGAACTGCCTTGCATAAGAAGACAGTGATTCCATATATCGTCTCTGTCCTTCTGCATAAATCGTATCAAAAGCCAGCGATGACTTTCCAGACCCGCTTAATCCTGTAAATACTACAAACCTGTCTCTCGGAATATCCACACTTAAATTCTTAAGATTATTAACATTTGCTCCTCTGATTCTGATAAATTGTTTCTTCGTCGTATCCGCAGCCATCGTCTGCCTCCCGTTTCTTCTATATATAAATACATTTTCTCATTGCCAGATCACAATGTAGCTCTCACAATCTTCATAAGATTAGCTTTTATTGTGTACAATTCTCCAACTGCTTATTGCCTTTCACAAGTCAGTCAGATATTCACAATCCGCTTTCGCTACTTGCTCATAACCTACTTGATTCAGTTAAATCTGCACTCAGTATAGCGCAGGAACATGTGTTCGTCAAGGCGTTTAAAGTAAAAAATCAGCCATAACAGAATTACTCACATGAATTCCCTCTCTGCTCAGGAATATTCTTCCATCTTTCTCCAACAGTAGCCCCATAGCTTCATATTTCTTTAGTACATCACCATATACAGTCTCTATCGCACAGCCAAATTTCTGCCTGAAATCAGTTTTCGCAATTCCCTTTGTCATGCGGAGTCCAAGAAACATAAATTCTGCCATTTCATCCTCTCTGGTAAGAACTGGTTCTCTTTCTCTGATCAATTCCGGGGAGGAACTGTTTTCCAGATATTTCTTCATATCTGCCGTATTGGCAAAACGGTCTTTTCCATAAAGAGAAGAGGCCCCAAGGCCGAATCCCAGATAATCCCGCCTGGTCCAGTAACCCACATTATGCCTGCAGCATCTGCCTTCTTTTGCATAATTGGAAATTTCATACTGTTCATAGCCATATTCTTTCAGAATGCGGGAAGTTGCCTCATACATATTGTATTCCGTATCTTCATCAGGCAGATTCAACTGTCGCGAAGCAAAAGGTGTCCCCTCTTCAATGATCAGGCTATATGCAGAGATATGCTCCGGCTTCAGTTCTGCAACTATTCGCAGATTATTGCACCATTTTTCATAAGTCTGGTCCGGAATTGCGCTCATAAGGTCAATATTTATATTCTCAAAACCTGCAGTTCTTGCACATTTACAGGTTTCCAGAAACTGCTCGTAATTATGAATCCTTCCAAGAATTTTCAGCTCCCGGTCATCTGGGGACTGCAAACCGATACTCAGACGGTTGATGCCAAATGTTCTGTACGCCTGAAGTTTCTTCTGATCTGCAGTTCCCGGATTTACTTCAATCGTAATCTCTGCATCATTTTCTACCAAAAAATTCTTTCTTGTTTTATTCAGGATTTCTCCAATGAATCTCTCATCCAAAACAGAAGGAGTGCCCCCTCCAATAAATATAGAGGATACACTCCTTCCTTTACCTTCCTTTACTGCATCGATTTCCGCAAGCAGAGCCTGTGCATATTCTGCCTGTTCTTTCGGACATGACGGACCTGAAAGGAAGTCACAGTAATCGCATTTTTTTACACAAAATGGAATGTGGATGTAGATTTCCATAGAAGAACCCGTTGCGTTCTCTATTTCCATTTCACTCTCCTGCTATCATATATACGCTTCAAACGCCACTATCTCGGGATTTTGGCATTCTCATGCCAAAACACCTCGCGGGATAGTGGCGTGTGAATAGTAACTGAACAGTAACTCTTTTCTTATTCTTCACTATCCACTGCACTGTTATCTTCCGTATTACTATCTGTTGATGCGTCTGTGCCACCGTCTATACTTGTGTCTGTATTTGCATTATTTCCACTGTCCGAAATTTCAGAAGCGGAAATGTCAGTCGTACTCTGGTCTGCCAGATAATTATTTACCATCGTCAGATTCCCATTTGTAATAACAGCTGCTGAATCCACCTGATCAGGTGCAGGTGTAGGAGTTGCCTCCACCGGCGCTACACTGATCTGAATCACCTGTGAGGATGCTTCATCTACTGTTTTCTCTTTTCCACAGCCAGAAGCCAAAACGCTCAACAATACCATACATAGTATTGCTATTTTCTTCTTATTTATTTTCATAAATATCTCAACTCTCTGTCAATATTTACTTGTCATCAAGTTTCAATACGCTCATAAACGCTTTCTGCGGAATCTCCACATTACCTACCTGGCGCATACGTTTCTTACCTTCCTTCTGTTTCTCCAGAAGTTTCTTCTTACGGGAAATATCAC
>OGGQ01003871.1_pt1 | contig 13315 bp, 8 predicted proteins | sample 1571191 | NCBI WGS metagenome assembly OGGQ01 (sample SAMEA2582061, study PRJEB24529) | metagenome | biome: Human gut stool | place: China | collected 2011
GCTGGCGCCCACGCCCACGTACAGCTCCACAAAGTCGGAGCCGGAGATGGACAGGTACTGGCACCCGGCCTCCCCGGCCACAGCCCGGGCCAGGAGGGTCTTGCCGGTACCCGGAGGGCCCACCAGGAGGACGCCCTTGGGAATCCGGGCCCCCAACTGGGTGTACTGGGCGGGCTGGCGGAGGAAGTCCACCACCTCGGCCAGCTCCTCCTTCTCCTCGTCTGCCCCGGCCACGTCGTTGAAGGTGACGGTGCGGCCGGTCTCGGCCAGGGTGCGGGCCCGGGCCTTGCCGAACTGGGCCGCCGAGGGGCCGCCGCCCCCGCCGCCCTGGGCCCGGCGGAAGAAGAGGAAGTACATCAGCAGGGACATGACCACCAGGATGATCACCCAGGTGAGGATGGTGCTCATCCAAGCCGGGGAGGGGCTGTCCGGGTAGTCGTAGTCGGAGATGATCCCGTCCTCATACTGCTGCACCACAATGTCATTAAAGTCGTCATAGAACAGCTGGAAGCTGTAAATGGAGTATGTCACCACATTGTTGCCGTTGACCGGTTCCTTCAAGGTCAGGGTGAGGATGTCCTCATCCACCTGCACGGTCTCCACCTTCTCCTGCTGGAACAGGTCCCGGATATCCGCATAGGAATATGTGGTCTGGTGGGTCGTGGTGCGGAAGATGCTGGTGGCGCAGAAGATCAGCGCCAGCACGCAGATCAGCAAAACGACCCCGCGGAAGGGATTGGCGTTTGGTTTCAAAAAATCACTCCTTATCGGATGGAAGGTCCCCCTTCACGCCGCCGCTGCAACACGGAGAGGTTCCTGCCAAACCGTAGTTTTCAGGAAGGCGCCGGCAGCCCCTCATCTCTGGTAGACGCTGGGCTTCAGAATGCCCACATAGGGCAGGTTGCGGTACTGCTGCTCATAGTCCAGCCCATACCCCACCACGAAGGCGTCGGGGATGGTAAAGCCCACATAGTCTGCCTCCAGGGGTCTGACCCGCCGCTCGGGTTTGTCCAGCAGCACGCACAGCTTCAGGGAGGCGGGGTTGCGGCTCTTCAGTTCCGCCACCAGTTTGGAGAGGGTGTTGCCGGTGTCCAAAATGTCCTCCACCAGCAGCACGTCCCGGCCGGCGATATCGTCGTGGAGGTCCAGCTGGATGTTGACCTTCCCGGAACTCTCCGTCCCGTGGTAGGAGGAGGCGGCCATAAAGTCCAAGGTCAGCGGGAAGTCCAGTTCCCGCACCAGGTCGGCCATAAAGACAAAGCAGCCGCGGAGAACCCCCACCACCAGGGGGGTCTTGCCGGCGTAATCCCGGCGGATCTCGCCGGCCAGTTCCTTCACCCGGCGGGCCAATGCCTCCTGGGAAAAGAGGATCTCCTGGATATCCTGTTCCATCATGTTTCCTTCGGTCCTTTCTCGTTCTCTGTTTCCTCAACGTCGGGGGTGGGGCGGTGCTTCGCGGTGAGCTGAATGTACAGGGCAGGCTGGCCGGGCTGGGCCACGCGGGGATAGTTGGGCCCCAGGCCAGCCGCCCCCAGCAGGCCCGCCTCGTCTGCCAGGACGGGGAGCATCTCCCGGTTCTGGCGCGGGATCTTTTCGTCGATGTACCATTTTTTCAGGGTCTTGGTCCGCCGGCCAGGCAGGCGGAGCTGGTCCCCCACCTGACGGGGGCGGAGGATCAGAGGATAGGTCACCGTACTCTGGGCGATGTGCCAGGCATACTCCCCCTGCTCCGGGGGATCGGGGCAGAGGGTCTCCTCCACGGTGATGGTCCAGCCGTTGTCCAGGGGGAAGGTCCCCGGCCCGGTGATCAGCCGCAGGGAGAAGGCCGCCGGCATGTTGGCCGCCGGCGACATCACCAACCGGTCATACTCCCGCCACACGAAGAGGTCCCCCGGCAGGTTGTGGGAGGCCGAAGGGGAGGTGGAGGCCGCCAGGGCCAAAATCTGGTCCAGATGGACCGAGGAGATCTGGTAATACTCCACCTTGGCCAGCAGCAGCTTCACCGCCCGCACGGCAATGGGGTGGTCCAGCGCCGCCAACGTGGAGGCCGGGATGGACACCCTCCCCTCCGTCACCCTGGCCTCCTGGATGGCCCGCTGGGCCATGCCTTCCAGCAGATCCCGGTCCTCCCGGAGGTGGTCCAGGTTGGCGGTGAGGGTGGAGATAAAAGCAGGGTTGAGTTCCTGCAGCACCGGCACCACCTCCTGGCGCAGGCGGTTGCGGGCATAGGTCAGGTCAAAGTTGGAACTGTCCTCCACATGGGGGATGCCCTCCTGCTCCAGGTAGGCCGCAATGTCGCTCTGGGGGATGGCCAGCAGGGGGCGGATCAGGATCCCCCGCACCGGGGGGATGCCTGTGAGCCCATCCAGCCCGGCCCCCCGGACCAGGTGGAGGAGGACGGTCTCCGCATTGTCATCGGCGTGGTGGGCGGTGGCCAGCTTGTCGGCCCCCAGATCCTGGGCAGCCTGGGTGAGGAAACCGTAGCGCATGGCCCGGGCGGTCTCCTCCACCCCTTTGCCCTGCTCCTTGGCCTCCTGGGCCACATCCCCTTGGCCAATGATCAGGGGGATGTTCCGCTTCTCGCACCACTCGGTGACGAAGGTCTCGTCCCGCTGGGACTCCTCCCCCCGCAGCTGGTGGTTGAAGTGGGCGGCGTGGAGGTGGAGGTCCCGCTCCTGGGCCAGCTTCTCCAGCACGGAGAGCAGGGCCATGGAGTCTCCCCCGCCAGACAAGGCCACCAGGATGGTGCTGCCTGGGGGGAGCATGTTGTATCTGTCGGCAAAGGCCGCCGCCTGGGCGACCAGATCAATCGGGTTCTTCATAGTTACGCTCCAAGGAAGAGAAGGCAGTGAACTCCGGCAGCCACTGGAGGGGGATGGTCGTGGTCTCCCCTCGCCGGTTTTTGGCGATGATGCACTCGGCCTGGTTGCGCTTGTCACTGTCCTTGTTATAATAGTCGTCTCGATAGAGGAACATGACCACGTCGGCATCCTGCTCGATGGCCCCGGACTCTCGCAGGTCCGAGAGCATGGGCCGCTTGTCCGAACGGCTCTCGTTGGCCCGGGAGAGCTGGGACAGGCACAGGACGGGCACATGGAGTTCCTTGGCCATGATCTTCAGGGCCCGGCTGATGTCTGCCACCACCTGCTGGCGGTTCTCCCCGGCGTATTTGGTGCCGCTGCCGGAGGACTGCATCAGTTGGAGGTAGTCGATGACCACCATCCCCAAATCCTCCACCCGCCGGCACTTGGCGTTCATGTCCGCCACGGAGAGGGAGGGGTTGTCGTCGATGAAGATCTTGGTGTGGGCCAGGGCCGCAGAGGCCAGGGTCACTTTGTCCCAATCGTCGGGGGAGAGTTTCCCCGTCATGAGTTTCTTGTTGTCCAAAAATGCCTCGCTGGAGATCAGCCGGGTGGCCAACTGCTCCCGGCTCATCTCCAGGGAGAAGAACACCACGCTTTTCCCCGAAAACTTCCCCGCGTGGAGCAGGACGTTCAGGGCGAAGGAGGTCTTGCCCATGCCCGGCCGGGCGGCCAGGAGGATGAGCTCCCCCCCGTGAAAGCCGGTGAGGGTGCGGTCCAAGTCCCCGAACCCCGTGGCCATGCCGGGGATGTCGCTGTCGGACATGGCCAACTCCTGGAGGCGGTCAAACACGTCCACCAGGATCTGGGCCAGGGGTTCCAACCCCTGGGCGGCCCGGCCTTGGCGGATGGCATAGATCCGCTGCTCCGCCAGATCCAGCACGGCCTGGCCGGTCTCTCCCCCCTCCTGGACCAGGGTGGTGAGTTCCCCGGCGGTCTCCGCGATGCGGCGGAGAAGGGCCTTGTCCTTGACGATGCGGACATACTCCTTCACATTGGCCGCGGTGGGGGTGATCTCCATGAGCTGGAGCAGGTAGTTCCGGGAGGTGTTCTCATCATAGACCCCCCGCTGCTTCATCTGGTCCAGCACCGTCACCGGGTCAATGGTGGCGGAGAAGTTGAACATGGCGTAGATGGTCTCGTAAATCTCCCGGTTGGTTTTCAGGTAGAAATCCTCCGGGTGCAGGGCCTCAATGACATCGGGGATGCACCGGGCGTCAATGAGCATGGCGCCCAAAACCGACTGCTCGGCCTCCACACTGTGGGGAATCTGGCGAAGCAGCAAACTCTCCTCCATGACGGGAAACACCTCCTCTCCAGGAAACTCGTGGTCTTTGGCATATTCGAGGGGTTATTTTTTCCGGATGCCAAAACCACTTTGGAACACCGTTTTCCAGAAAATACGCGAAAAAAGCATCCCCCGAAAGAAAGTCCCCAAATCAGGGCACCTACTTGGGCCTCGAACTAGCCCCACAACCGTTTCGCTGCGCCTCTAACCCCAAAATGAGCGAGCAGCGAGCGGGCCATAAAATGGGGGGGCGGGGGCCACCCCCCGCGACTCTTTGCGTCCGGGCTTTCTCTAGAGAAAGCCTGGATCCCCGCCCGGGACCGGGCGGGAACCCACCTCGCAGGGTCCCCCCTGCGCCGGTCCCAACGGGAACCTACCGATCAGGGAGCCCCCCTCACTTCTCCTCCGTGACCACCACGTTCACGGTGCCCGTGATCTCATACCCCAGCTTGCACTTGAGCTGGTAGGTCCCAAAGCTCTTAATGGGCTCGTCCTGGACGATCTTGCTCTTGGCGATGTTCAGACCGAACTGGGCCTGGAGGGCCTCGGAGATCTCCTTGCTGGTGACGGCGCCGAAGAGGCCGCCGGCGCCGGCCTTGGCGGGGATCTTCACCATCAGCTCCTTCAGCTTCTCGGCGGTGGCCTGGGCCTCGGCCTTCTCGGCCTCCATCTGGGCCTTCTTGGCCTTGTCCTGCATGATCATCTTGTTCATATTGTCCGCGTTGGCGGGGACGGCCAGCTTCTTGGGCAGCAGGAAGTTGCGGGCATAGCCGTCGGATACGTTCACCAGCTGGCCCCGCTTACCCTGGCCCTTCACGTCTTGCTGTAAAATCACTTTCATGGGGATACCTCCAATTATAATATCGTTCTTTTGGCAGCAGCGCGGATGCGCCCTGCGGTGTTATGCGTCGCTTCCATCGTCGAAGTAGGCGTCGATGGCGCCCTTCAGCAGCGGGAGCACCTCCTCCGGGGTCTTGCCGGGGAACTGGGCCCCGGCGGTGGCGGCGTTGCCCCCGCCTCCCAGGGTCTCACAGATCACCTGGACGTTGACATTGCCGCTGGACCGGGCGGAGAGGTAGGCCTGCCCCGCCTCCGGGAAGAGGACGAAGGAGGCCTCAATGCCGGCGATGTTCAGCATCTCGTCGGCCGCCTGGCCGGCGATGGCCCGGCCCACCAGCCGGTCGGTGAGGGTGATGGCCATGGTTCCATGATAGGGCTGGGCCCCCTGAATGATCTGGAACTTGGTCACCGTATCCCGCAGATTGTGCTGGAAGCACTTGTTGACCTGGGAGATGTCCGCCCCGGCCTTGCGCAGGAAGGCGGCGGTCTCAAAGGTGCGGCTGCCGGTGCGCATGGTAAAGCCCTTGGTGTCCAGCACGATACCCGCCAGGATGGACTCCGCCTCCACCCGTTTCAGGTCACCGGAATCCAGGATGTACTGGACCAGCTCCGCCACCAGCTCGCTGGCGGAGGAGGCGTAGGGATCATGGAAACTGAGGGCCGGTTTCTCGATGTAGGAGGCCGCCCGCCGGTGGTGGTCGATGACCACGATCCGCGCCCCGGAGGTCAACAGGTCGGGGGCCTGGGTCTGCTCCGGGCGGTTGGTGTCCACCACCACCACCACCGTGTTGGGCCCTGCCAACCGGAGGGCCTCCTCCGCGGGGACAAACAGCCCCCGGTACTCCGGCAGGGCCATCAGCTGGCGGACCTGCTCCTCCGCCGGGTAGGGGGAGGGGGCCCGGACGGCCCGGATGGGCACGCCCTTCTTCCGGGCGATGGCGCACACCCCGGCCACTGCCCCCACCACGTCCAGGTCGGGGTAGGCGTGGCCCATGACGATGACCTGGTCGGTGCTGGCCAGCAGCTCGGACAGGGCGGAGGCCACCACCCGGCTCTTCACCTTGGTGCGGCGCTCCACCTCTTTGGACCGGCCGCCGAAGAAGAAGAATTCCGGGCCGTCCTTCACCACGGCCTGGTCTCCCCCCCGGCTGAGGGCCATGTCCAGGGCCAGGGAGGCAAAGGAGTGCAGCTCCCGCGGGGTTTGCCCCTGGCAGCCAAAGCCCATGGAGAGGGTGGCCGCCACGCCGTTGGGGCTCTGCACCTGGCGGATCTCATCCAGGATGGGGAACTTTTTCCGGTAGGAGTCCCGGAAGGGGCCGGTCTCCCAAATCAGGAGGTAATGGTCCCGCTCATACCGCAGCAGGATGGCCCCGGAGGGCTCCAGCCACTGCACCAGGCGGTGGTTGATCTCCGTGCGGATGGCCGAGCGCTCCCCCTCTTCCAGGCCCCGGATCAGGTCCTCGTAGTTATCCACCTGTAAAATGCCCACCACCGGGCGGGTGGTGTGGAACCGGTCGGCGATGCCGGCATACTCCGTCACATCCACCCAGTAGGTGGTGGCCAGGAACGCATCCTCGTCCCCAGTGCACACCAGGTTGCCGTAGACCAGATACTGTTTCTCCCCCACCGGAATGGGCTCTGGGGCCAGATGGTCCCCATCCAGCAGCCACTGGGACTGGAAGGAGGGCACCAGGGCGGAGAGTTTGGTCTCAAAAAGATGGTCCGGGTCCCCGGTCAGGTGGAGGAAGCGCTCGTTGCTCCAGATGATGTCGTCGGTGTCCGGGCGGAAAATCACAATGGGCAGGGGGGAGGTGATCATGGTCCGCCGGGAGGCGGCATCCACCCCGCTGGTCATGTGGTCCAGGTAGACCATGACCTCCTTCTTCCGCCGGGTGATGCCCGTCTGGAAGTAGAGGTAGAGGATCAGCACCAGCACCAATTCTGCCAGGCACAGCCAGCGGTTGTAGCAGGCCGTGAGCCCGGCAAACAGCAGGCTGGCCACAAAGAAAAGGCGGAAGCCTGTCTCTGTCATTTTGGAGAGCGCTTTTTGAAACGACTGCTGACGCATAGCAACACCACCTGTACCCGCTGCCCCAAGTGCAACGAGGGCAAGAATACCATAGTAATGATACATTATACCATAGCCCATCCAAAAAATCCAGAGGAGAAACCCCTTACGCCCCCAAATCGAGCACCGACTTGGGGGCGTTTTTTCCGGAATGGGGCTGTTATTTTTTTCGCCGCCGGTACCACACACTGGTAAACACAATCCCCAAAAACAGGATCTGCCCGCACAGGTACAGCCACAGCAGCAGAATGATCAGAGACACCAACGACCCATACACCAGCGACAGCCGGGTGGACAGGCCAATGAACCAGGAGAACACCGCCGAAGACACCACCAGCGCCAGGGCAGAGACCAGGCTGCTCACCAGCATGGGCAGCCGAGGGGTGCCGAAGGGGGCCGCCAAGTTCAGCACCCCCATCAAAAACAGGAAGAAGATGCAGAACAGCAGCACATACCGGGTCCAGGACCACAGGTCCGCCGCCGGGGACAGGAAGGGCAGGCGCTGGGCCACCGCCGCCAGGGTTCGCTGGCCGGTGACCACCACCATCACCGACAGGTTCACCGTCACCAGCAGCGCCAGGGGAAAGAGGATGCTGGACACCAGCCCCCGCAGCATGGACTGGGAGACCTCGTCGTACATATCCACAATCACCTGGGTCACCGTGCGGAAGGCCGCCGCGGCAGAGAACCACCCCGCCGCCAGCCCTGCAAAGAACAGACCAATGGACTGGTGGGAGGAGATGTAGACCAGGTAACTCTCCACCACATCCAAGGCCGCCTCCGGGAACACCGTCTGGAGCTGGTCGATGAGGCTCACCACATCGATGTTCACCAGGCCTAACAGATAGGAGACGCAGATGAGCACCGGGAACACCGTCAGCAGCACGAAGTAGGCCAAACTGGCCGCCGCCTGGGGCACCCGGCGGCTGAAGTAGAGGAGCAAAGCCTCCCGCAGGAAGAGCACCGGCGAGGAAGACCAGAGCTTTTTCATGGGGGCGCCTCCTTTCCGTAGGTTCTGAATCCGCCCTTGGGCGCATAGGGTAAGGGCATACGGGAGTGTGATGCCAATGAAAACACGAAAGGCCAGGGGACAGGTCCGCCGCTTTTTCCGGCGGGGCATCGCCTGCCTGCTGGCCCTGACCGGGGTCGCCATGGCAGCGGTCAACGCCGGGGTCCCTCTGGACTGGCTGGGAAACCTGGCCGCCATCCCCACCGCCTCGGCGGCCCAGGAAACCCCAAGTTCGGACGAGCCCGTCCCCCTCCTCCAGCGGCTGCTGTTGGGGGACTCCGCCCTGCTGGCCCAGTGGGCCTCAGGGGCCGGGGACACCGCCCCTCAGGCCCATCCTGAGGAAGGGGAGGCCGAAGCCGAACTCCAGCAGGTCTCCCCCGACCAGATCCAGGAGAAAACCATCTCCGGCGGCGGCACGGGGTATGTGAACGCCCAGGGGATTTCCCTCTTCAACCGGACCAGCAAAACCGTGGACCTGGAGGCGGTGGCCCAGAGCGGGTCCTCCCTCACCTTCCAGTCCGCCGAGGCAGGGCCCCAGGTGCTCATCGTCCACACCCACGCCACCGAGGCCTACGCCCAGGACAGCCAGAACCCCTATGCCGAGACGGGGGTGGCCCGCACCACAGACACCAACTATAATATCATACGGGTGGGGGATGAGATCGCTCGAATTTTCCAGGAGATGGGCATTGCCGTCATCCACGACAAAACCCTCCACGACTCCCCCTCCTACAACGACGCCTACGACAACGCCCGGACGGGGATCGAAGGTTACCTGGAACAGTACCCCACCATCCAAATGGTCCTGGACATCCACCGGGACGCCCTGGTGGACAGCGACGGCACCGTCTACAAACCCGTCCTGCAAATCGACGGGGTGAAAACCGCCCAGGTCATGCTCCTGGTGGGCACCGACGATGCCGGGGCCACCTTCCCAGACTGGACGGAGCACCTGGCCCTGGCCATGGAGATCCAGCAGGAGATGAACTCCCTCTGGCCCGGCCTGGCCCGGCCCATCACCCTGCGCACCGCCCGGTTCAACCAGCAGCTCACCAAGGGCTCCCTGCTGGTGGAGGTGGGCAGCCACGGCAACACCTTGGAGGAGGCCCTGGCCGGGGCCCGGCTCTTCGCCCGGTCGGCGGCCAAAGTGCTGCTGGCCCGGGTGGGGGCATAACCCCTTCCGGCGGACGGCCCCGGTGCCGCCGCCCCCTCTGCGCTCCCAAGGCTCCGGCCTTGGGAGCGTTTCGCTTTCCCCGCCCGCCAGCAGGCAGCGGGCCGATAACAAAACCCCCTCCCCTGGTTTGGAAACCCAGAGAAGGGGGCTCGGGGGAAGGGACCTTCCTCCGTCATGTTCTTTCCCGCATACCGCCCTCCGTAAGGGCGGTGCTGCCTGGCAGGGCGGATGTCTCCGCGCCCCAAGGCCGTTGGCCGTTCCCAACGGGCGCCGGCCCTGGGGATGGTCCCCCCGCCTCGGGGGCGGCCGGTTCTCCCTCCCCTTCAGGGGGCATGCCTTCGTCTGCCGGGTCATCTGCGGGCTCCTCCGGCTGGGCAGGTTCCTCCGGTGGGGCAGGCGTCTCCGGGGTCTCCGGGGTGGCGGGGACCTCAGGCTCCGCAGGCTCCTCCGCCGGCGTCTCTTCCTCCGGTTCCTCCTCGTCTACCGGGGTGCGGGCGGGGGCATTGTTCTCCCCCGGGAGGTAGAAGAGGGGATCGATGGGCTCGTTCTCATAGCGGACCTCGAAGTGGCAATGGGGGCCGGTGGACCGCCCGGTGGACCCCACTGCGGCCACAGGGGTCCCCTGGGTCACCTCGTCCCCCACCTCCACCAAGATCTTGGAGCAGTGGGCGTAGTAGGTCACAAAGCCGTTCTCGTGGGTGATGACCACCAGGTTGCCATAGGTCCCCCGCTCTCCGGCGAAGGTGACGGTGCCGTCGGCGGCGGCGTTGATGGCGGTTCCCTCCGGGGCGGCGATGTCCAGCCCCCGGTGGAAGTTGGTCTCCCCAAAAATGTAGCGGTAGCCGAACTCCGAGGTGATGGTCCCCTGGACCGGCCAGAGGAAGAGGCAGCCTTCCGGCAGTTCCGGCATGGCCTTGGTGCCTGTGCCCACGATGAGGGGGGTGGCCTCGGTGACGGTGACGGCGTTGAGGTCGTTGCTGGCCACAGGGATGCCGCACCGCTTCACCACCCGGGACAGGACGTTGGCCTGCCCGGCCTGGCCCTCCTGGATCACCCGCTGCTGGCCCAGGAACATGGTGTCATCGTCCTGGGTCTCCAAGGCGGGGGCAATCTCCCGGGTCACGGTGGCCTCCTCCACGGTGGAGACCACCAGCAGCGGGCAGTTCTGTTCAATGGTGATGGTGGTGCCTGCCTCCAGGGGCGTGCGCACCTGGTCCCCCAACAGGTCTGCCAAATCGATGGTGGCGTTTTCCGCCTCCTCCGCCGTTTTGGCTGCCTGGTCGGCGGCCTCTCCCTCTGCCGGGTCCTCGGCAGCGGGGGCCTGGGCCTCCTCCTCGGATTCCTCCTCCAGGGGGCTGGAGGCCAAGGTGACCTCCGTGGTCAAGGTGAGGTCGGGGTTCAGGGCCCGGAACCGCTCCTCGGTCATGGAGAAGAGGGCGGTCACCGATTCCAAGGTGTCCCCCTCCTGGACGGTGTAGTCAAAGGTCCGGGGGGAGGCGGCCAGCATGGTCTGGGCCATCTCCTCAGCGGTGGACTCCTCCTGCCCGGCGGGGAGGTACTCGTAACGGATGTCCACCTGGCTCTCAATGTACAAAGACCGGGTCTCGTCGGTGGTGTAGTGCTCCTTCACCAGGTTCAGGGCCTGGGTGATGACGTCGGCATCCCCGTTGACCCCCACGGTGGTGCCGTCCACCGTCAGGGTGTAAACGTGGTCCAGCTGGGGGATGCTTTCCAGGATGGAACCGGTGACGCCGGACAGGCTCTCAATCTGGTCCTTGGGGGCCAGGGCCGTGGTCAGGGTGAGGTCCTGGTTCAGGGAGACCGGCGCCTCTAAAATCTGGGAGGCCCGGTCCTCCGCCTGGGCCACCGCCTGGTCATAGGTGCCCGGGTCCTGGAAGAAGGCCAGGGTCTGGCCCTGGGCCTCCACCTGGTAACACAGGGTGCAGGAGGCCGCTGTAATGGCGCCGGCCAGCACCACGCCGCTCAGGCACAGGAAGGGCAGGGAGGTGCGCAGGGGGTGGGCCGCATGGGCGGCCTCCCGCTGTTCCCGGCGCCGCTGGGCCTTCCGCCGCCGGCGGTACCTGGTTTGTTCGGAAAAGAATCGCTTGTGCACGGGGATCTCGACTCCTTTGACAACGAAAACTGACAGTTTATAACAACGTACAAACGGGAACCCTCCCCACCCCGGCCATTAGCCCTCCAAGGCGATCATGGCGGCGTGGTTGCCCCGCTGGTCCCCCATCTTTCGGTGGGACCAGTAGAGCTCCAGGTGGCAGGCGGTGCACAGGGGCAGGGTGTCGATGTGTTCCTCGGCCAGCCCCGCCTGGCGCAGTTCCCAGGCGATGATGCCCTTGAGGTCCACGGTGAACTTGCCCGCCGCCTGTTCCAGGGGGCGGCAGAAGGGACGGACCGCCGGCCCCAGCCGGTCCTCCAACGCGGTGGGGACATCGTCGTGGGTCTCAAAACAGCAGGGGCCAATCCCTGGGCCGATGGCGGCCAGAACGTCCTCCGGGCGGGTGCCGTAGAGGGCGGTCATCTTCGCCACTGCCTTGGGGGCGATGCCCAAGCTGGTCCCCCGCCAGCCGGAGTGAACGGCGGCGATGGCCTTCCCCACCGGGTCGTAGAGGAGAACGGGGATGCAGTCGGCGTAGTAGATGGTGAGGGCCAGGCCAGGCGTATTGGTGACCAGCCCATCCACCCGGTAGTCGATGGGGTCCAGCAGGTCGGGGAGGACGTCGGCGGCGGTAGCCACCCGGATCCCGTCCTCGTGGACCTGGTGGGTCATCACCAGGCGGGTTTCGTCCACGCCGATGGCGGCGCAGAAGCGGTGGTAGTTCTCCCGGACCGCCGCCCGCTCGTCCGGGCGGGTGATGCCCAGGTTCAGCTGGGCATAGGGGCCGGTACTCACGCCCCCCAGCCGGGTGGCGAAACCGTGGGCCACCCCGCCGACGGCGGTGAAGGCGTCTGCCGTGTGGAAGGTGACGCCGTGGTGGGTCTGCTGGGTAAATGACATAGGGGCAAACCTTTCTCCCCCACAAGGGGGCGTCAAAGACCCCGGAGCCTTACTGGGCGGCCTTGTCCTTCAGGTAGCAGCACTTCTTGTATTTCTTGCCGCTGCCGCAGGGGCAGGGGTCGTTGGGGCCGATCTTGATGGTCTTGCGGACGGGGGCCTTCTTCTGGGGCTCCTCGCTGCCGCCGGACTCGCCGGTGACCTTGGCCACCCGCTCCCGGCGGACCTCGTTGGTCTGGACCCGGGCCACCACGATGCGGCGGATGGTCTCCTCCTGGATGGCCTGGACCATGGCCTCGAACATCTCGAAGCCTTCCTTCTTATAGGCGTCCACGGGGTTGGTCTGGGCGTAGGCCCGCAGCTGGATGCCCTTCTTCAACTCCTCCATGGCGTCGATGTGGTCCATCCAGTATTCGTCCACCACCCGGAGCATCATCACCCGCTCCAGCTCCCGCATGAGCTCCTCGCCCAGGGACGCCTCCTTGGCGTTGTAGACGGCCAGGGCGGTGTCGCTCAGCTCGGTGATCAGCGCGTCGGTGCTCTTGGCGGCCAGCTCCTCATCGGTGTACTGGAACTGCTCCGGGGGGAAGAAGAGACCCCGGAAGGGCTCGGTGGCCAGCTGCCAGCTCTCGGCGGTGAGGTGCTTGTGCTCTCCCTGGTGGCCTCGGACGGACTCCTCGATCCACCGGTGGAGCATGTTGCGGATGTGGGAACCCATGTTCTCCCCATCCAGCACCTGGCGGCGCTGCTTGTAGATGATTTCCCGCTGGACGTTCATCACGTCGTCGTACTCCAGGGTGTTCTTCCGGGCCTGGAAGTTCTTGGACTCCACCTTCTTCTGGGCGTTCTCAATGGCCCCGGAGAGGACCTTGGCGTCGATGGGGGTGTCGTCGTCGATCTTCAGGGTCTCCATCATTTTCTGCATCCGCTCGGTGCCGAACAGACGCATGATGTCATCCTCCAGGCAGAGGAAGAAGCGGCTCTCGCCGGGGTCGCCCTGACGGCCGGCACGGCCGCGGAGCTGGTTGTCGATGCGGCGGGACTCGTGGCGCTCAGTGCCCAGGA
>OGGQ01003873.1_pt1 | contig 13311 bp, 8 predicted proteins | sample 1571191 | NCBI WGS metagenome assembly OGGQ01 (sample SAMEA2582061, study PRJEB24529) | metagenome | biome: Human gut stool | place: China | collected 2011
GGCGGCCACAATCCGGTCGGTGTCCCGGTCCTTCCAGTCCTCCGGGTCCACCGACCACAAAATCAGGGGTCCATCCGCCCAGCGCTCCACCGACGGGTCCACAATTCCGTAGGGCGGGCGCAGCCAGAACTCCCCCTCCCCCAGCACGTCCATCAGCAGTGCCCGGGTCTTGCCCACCTGTAAATCAAAGTCCTCCCGGGACAGGTTGGTGACCATCACATGGTCATAGGTGTGTACCCCCACCTGGTTTCCTGCCTGGGCCATCTCCTCAATCAGCTCTTCACAGCCCTCAATCCGCTCCCCCACCAGAAAGAAGGTGGCATTTACCTCCCGCAGCTCCAGCCCCTCCAGAAGGCGCCGGGTGGTGGACAGGCGGGGCCCATCATCAAAGGTGAGGGCCACCAGCTTGGTTGGCCCCGTTTCGATCTCCACCTGGGCTCCGCCTCCGGCCATTTGAAGTTCTTCCGGCGTGCCCGGGCCCAGAGCCAGCGCCACACACAGGCTCAAACATCCCAATCCCACGCCCCGCATTCCATATTGTCTCACACCCGCCGCGCCCCTTTCCTTGCCATGCAGGTTCAGTATGTGAAGGGGACGGTCATTTTTCTCTTGAAATTTCTGTTAGTTTTTTAAATAGCGCCGGCGCAGCTCCTCCCAACCCGGCTCGGCCCGCAGGAAAGCGCAGGCCGGGTCCCGGTCCAGCTCCTCCAGCATGGGCTGAAGCAGCGTCTCCTGACACGTCTCCGCCATCTTTTCAGGAAAGAGATGGGAGTAGAGGGACAGCCGATTTCCCTTCAAGGGTTCGGTGAAGCTGCAAAGAATTTTCTCCAGGAAAGCCAATGCCTCCGGTCCATTTTCCTCCCCAATGGCCAATTGGAGGGGCGCGGAAAACACCGCGTAATCTGAGAGCTCCAAAACCTCCCCCACCCGCTTTGCAATGTCTGAAAACTGGTGGGCCCGCTCCCGCTCTCCTTCCTCCAGGGCCAGGTCGATGAGGTGGATCAGTGTGGTCTGAATTCCATGGGCCCGGTCAAAGAGCTCCCGCTCCAGAAGTGTCCAGGCCTCCTCCCGCTTTCCCTGTCTGCGCCGCAGAGAGGCCAACAGTTCCCGCTTGTCCCGGTGTGTGTCAGACAATCGGTCCAGCAGCTCCTCTCCCCGCTCCAGTTCCCCCCGGGAAATGCACCGGGAGGCCAGCGTATAGGTTGCCCACTCCGCCACCCGGGAGTCGGCACTTCCGGCACAGCGCTCGTAGAGGGCGGCGATCTCCCCTTCCAGCTCCTCCCGGTCCCCGCTGCTCTCCTCCGGCCACAGGATCAGGATTCCCTCCAGAAGTCCGGCCACGCTGTACGCCAGATGGTCGTTGTTGGGAAATTCCCTCAGCTTTTCCCGGGCCATTTGGAAGGCCGCTGCACCGCCCTCCTGCCGGGCAGCCTCGTACAGTTGGTTCAAAAACTGCCCGATCTCCTCCTGGGTCAAATCCTCCTGGAAGGAGAGCAGCGTGTTCAAATCCACTCCCAGCGTCCGGGCCAGCGTGGGCAGGAGGGTAATATCCGGGTAGTTGAGCCCCCGCTCCCACTTATTGACCGCCGGGGCGCTCACCCCCAGCCGCTCTGCCAAACCCTCCTGGGTGAGGCCCAGCTCCTGCCGGCGCTGCCGAATGACCTCGTTTATTTTCATGCGTTCTTCCTCCTCAGCGGCGTTGCGTTCTGCCTCTATCATAACAGACCGCGCGGTCCCGCCGCAACGGAGGGCTGCGACAACGTAACGGCTCTATGATTAACCAGTGGTTAACTTTAAAAAAACAGTCCCAGGCCGCGGCCTGGGACTGTTTTTTGGTGTAACGTCAGGGTTTGGGAACAACCTCCACCGTGTAGCCCAAATCCTTCAGGCCCTGGACAATTCCGCCCGAGCCGATCATGTGGCCCGCGCCCACCACCAGAAGTCCGGTATGGGTGCCCGCCTGCTTCAGATAGGCGTCAGCATAGGCGATCATGCCGGGGTCCCGGTCTGTGAAGAGCTTGCTGTTGAGCTCATCGCTGCTGTTAATGACCTCGTCCTTGGGATAGGCCTGGGCAAAGCCCTGGGTGTCCCGGTCCTTCCACTGCTCCATCCAAAGACCGATCTGGGCCATCTCCTCCTCCATAGCGGCCTGGGTATCGGCAGTGAGGGCGTCCTCCCCCAGCACATCGGTGAGGGCCTTCTTTGTCGCCTCGTCCATGGTGTCCACGTCCAGCAGCATCAGCAGGGAGGAGGCCAGGTACACCTCCTGGTACTCGGGGGACAGGCTGTCAAAGATGCCCCCCTGGAAGGCATAGGTCTCCACAGCGCCGATGTCGATCCCCGCATTCACTGCCTTGGCGTTGACGTACAGGTCGATGGCCATGGCGTTGCTGCCGGTCGTCTCATCGGTGATGCTCATGGACTGCAGGCTGCTTGCCAAGGCCCAGGCCTTGTACTGCGCCACCGTCGCCTCATCCATTCCCATCTTGGCCAGGGTGTTGACCACCACCTGGTAGAGCTCCGGGGAGATGTGGTCGGCCAGGGTGGTGCCGTCGGAATAGACCTGCATGGCGGCAAACTCCATCAACTGCTGCACGTCGTTGAAGTCCAGCTCAAAGGACACCTGCTCCGCATTCAGAATGATGTCCCGCAGCTGCTTGTGGAAGGGATAGACATTGTTCCGGTCGGTGTGAATGGACCCCAGCAGATACAGGGTGTTGCCATTGCCCTCCGCCTTCCACAAAAGGCCCAGGGAGCCGGCGTTCTGCTCATCGTACAGGGCCAGAATCAGGCTGTTGGCCATAGTGGCCGCCTCCAGCAGGGTGCAGGGCTGATCCAGATGCAGCCCGGTACCGTCGCCGCACAGGGCGCCCACCGAAACCAGGAACTCCTCAGGTCCCTCCTCTACCCCCGGGAAGGCATAGGCAGCCGCCTCCTGGTAGAGGGCATTGGCCACGCCGCCCCGGGTGGTATCCAGCACCAGCCCGGTGGTGTCCGCCGCCCGCTGCGCCACGCCCAGCAGAGCCAGCTTGTCCCCCACCACTTTGGTCATGGTGTCAATTTGTTCCTGGGTCACCACTTGGTCGTATTGGGTGTAGATCTCTTCGCCGAACAGGCCCATGGCGTAACCATCGGCAAGCATGCCATAGGCCCAGAGGGGAATGGTTTTGGCTGTTGTCGGCGTCTCCTCGGCCGAAACAGGGACAAGAGTCCCCACCATCAGCCCCAGGGTGAGCAAAAGAGCAAGCAGTCGCTTCATTGGTAAATCCGTCCTCTCCTTCGGGTAAACCCGTTTTTTTCCATCATACCCACAGTACCCGGCAAAGTCAAATTAAAATACCATTAAGGGATCCGCATAAAGAACGTGCCCCCGCCGGATGCTCCGGCAGGGGCACAGTTGGGTCAGGATTTGGGAACCGTCTTGGTAATGGTGGCCTTGGGATCCTCGGTGTCAAAGACCGTCTTGGCAGCAGCGGCCAGACCGGCCAGCCCCTGGATCTCGCTGGGGATAATGATCTTGGTGGCTTTGCCGTTGGCGGCCGTCTCAAAGGCCTCCAGGGCCTTGATCTTGATGACGCCCTCACTGGGATGGGCCTCGTTGATGAGCTTGATGGCGTCAGCCGTGGCCTGCTGCACCTTCAAAATGGCCTCAGCCTCGGCCTCGGCCTCCAGAATCTTGGCCTGCTTGGCGCCCTCAGCCTGGAGAATGGCGGCCTGCTTGGCGGCGTCTGCCCGCAGGATAGCGCTCTGCTTTTCGCCTTCTGCCACCAGGATCTGCGACTGCTTCTGGCCCTCGGCCTGAAGGATCGCCTCACGGCGCTCACGCTCGGCGCGCATCTGCTTCTCCATGGACTCCTGGATATCCCGGGGCGGCATAATGTTCTTCAGCTCCACCCGGTTGACCTTGATGCCCCAGTTGTCTGTGGCCTCGTCCAGAATGGCCCTCATCTGGCCGTTGATGTGGTCGCGGCTGGTGAGGGACTGGTCCAGTTCCAAATCGCCGATGATGTTGCGCAGCGTGGTGGCAGTGAGGTTCTCAATGGCGGACATAGGGTTCTCCACCCCGTAGGCGTACAGCTTGGGGTCGGTGATCTGGAAGTAGATGACCGTGTCAATCTGCATGGTCACGTTGTCCTTGGTGATAACGGGCTGGGGCGGGAAATCCACCACCTGCTCCTTCAAGGACACGTTTTTGGCCACCCGTTCAAAGAGGGGCATTTTGAAGTGCAGGCCCACGCCCCACACGGTACGGAAGGCGCCCAGACGTTCAATCACGAAGGCCCGGGACTGGGGCACCACCTTGATGCAGGAACCCAGAAGGATCAGGATCAGAAGTGCCAGGATGATCCAGGGCAAAAGTTTTAAAATCAGTTCCATATGTACTCCCTTTCCGCGCCTGTTACAGCGCTTCCACAAACAGCTTTACTCCTTCAATGCGCAGCACCCGCACCTCGGTACCCGTGGGAATGACCACATCATACTGGCTGCGGGCTGACCAAATCTGGCCGGATACATTGACCTGTCCCTTCCCCTCCACGTTGTCAATGTCTTCGGTTACCACGGCGGTTTTTCCGATGACCCGGTCGGCGTTGGTGGGGGTACGGCTGGTCTTCAGCAGCCGGGCGGCAAAGGGACGGATCAGAGCCAGAGACAGGCCGGACAGCACCAGAAATACTACAATCTGTACCCAGACATTTCCGCCCAGCACTGCGGTAATCAATCCGCCCAACGCACCCACCGCAAACCAAATGAAGGTGAGTCCCACAGTCAGGGCCTCGCCCACCACTAGGACAACGAGGGCAATGAGCCAAATCGTGCTTGGAAGCATACGATCTCCTTTCCCCCCAGACCATTCCGTCCGGGGCTTACTGGTGCCTCCATCATAGCATATCCCCCGGGAAAAAGCCACCATAAGATCATTTAAAAAAGAATTTCCATTTGCTTCATTTTCACAAATCTTTGATCCAGGCATACAGATCCGGCTTGCACGCAAACTCCCCTAGCGCACCCGCCTTCTCACAGCAGAAAGCCCTTCAGTACGGTGCCCGCCGGAACCGAACCGTTTCCGGCCGGAATTACAGCCATCATATCGCAGCCGATGGCGCTGGACAGTACCACATTCCCCTGCTTTGGAGACAGGGCCATGGCTGCCCTCCCGTTTTTCAGCACCAGCTGTCCACGGAGGAAACGGGGACAGCGGCTCTTTTTCTCAAATCCATCCAGCAGCTCCACATCAAATTCCTGGGGCACAGGCTGGCGGTGTCCCGCCAGAAGGCGCAGAGCCGGGGCGGCCACGGCGTAAAAATTGGTCAGGGCGGAGGCAGGGTTTCCGCTCAGGCCGCACAGAAGCTTCCCCGCCCGCACCCCGTAGGCACAGGCCATCCCCGGTTTCATGTCCACCCCACGGAAAAGAATCTCTCCACCCGCCATAGCCATGGCCTCAGGGGTCACATCCTGCTCCCCCGCCGACACGCCCCCTGTGATCACAAGGGCGTCCCACCGGTCCAGCGCGGTTTGAATGCAGGCGGCAATGTCCTCCGCCCGGTCCCCCACAATTCCGAGGGGCTGTGGCTCACAGCCCAGCGCAGTCAGCGCTGTCTCCAGCATATACCGGTTGGAGTTGCGGATCTGCCCCGGACCCGGAGTCTCCCCCGCCTCGGTCAGCTCGCTGCCTGTGGAGAGGATTGCCACATTGGGCCTCCGGTAGACAAGAGGTGCGGCAATTCCCTGGGCAGCCAGCGTGCCCGCCAGTCCGGGATCAATGCGCTCCCCCCGCCTGGCCAGTATGCTGTCCCGGCGAATGTCCTCTCCCGCCCGGACAATGTTGCTTCCCGGTTTCACTGGGTGGTTGATGGTGACGGAGTCCTTATTAAATTGAGTTTTCTCATACATGATCACCGCATCCGCCCCCTGGGGGATGTGTGTACCGGTGGACACCTTTACAGCAGCCCCTGCCGTCACCGCCCAGGCGGGCACCGCACCCGCCGGGGCCTCTTCCAGAATACGCAGCGTGACCGGGGCATCCGCAGTTGCGATGGCGGTATCCTCAGCCCGAACGGCAAAGCCGTCATAGGGGGAACGGTCAAAGGCAGGGACGTCCTCCCGGGCCGTAAGATCCCGGGCCAGGATCCGCCCCCCGCTGAGGCTGAGGGCCACGCTCTCCTCGTCCACCGGGCGGACCGCCGCCAGAAGCAGCTGCCGCGCCTTTTCGCAGCTCAGGTTTGTTTCCATCCTATCCCATCCTCCAAACAACCATACTCTTGCCGGGGAACTATACGATATAAAAGGGGCCGCTTTGAGAAAGTCAAAGCGGCCCCTTTCGTATGCCAAAACACGCATGGAGGCCTGCAGCCTCCATGCGGATGGGAACGTTTCCTTTCTCAATACGGAGTACCGCGCCATTTCTGGACCTGCGGTATGGGCACTCCCAGGGGGTGCCGGCCAGGCGGCCATGGAATGGATCGTTAGGCCGCGGGGCATCGGAAACTAAATTCAATTTGGTCCGTCCTCAAAGAGAGATCCGTTCGGGACAGGTATAGATATTAAACCCGTCCTCCCGGGCAAAGCCGATGAGGGTGATCCCCTTCTCCTCGGCCAAGCGGCAGGCCAGATCGGTGGGAGCGGAACGGGCAATGATTGCGGCACAGCCCATCACGGCGGCCATGCGGACGATTTCTCCCGCCACCCGGCCGCTGAATACAAGGGCGGCACCCTGGGTGGGGATCCCCTCCTTCAGGCAGGCCCCCGCCACCTTCTCCAGCGCCCCGTGCCGGCTGACGTCCTCCCGGTAGATGAGCAGCTGTTCTTCCCGGGCCAGGGCCGCGCTGTGGACCCCCCCAGTGCGGTGGTACAGACCGGAGCTGGCCTCCAGCCCGGCAGCCAGCTCCAGCACCTGGGCAGCCTTTAAGGAAATGGTTCTGGGAGAACATCCGGCTGGTGCACACTGCGGCTTCAGCTGTGCCTCAATGGCGCCCTGCTCCGAATCCACCCTCAAGCAGAACACTTCATCGGCCTGCCCGATGAAGCCGTTGAGATAGAGGTAGCCCAGGGCTGTCTCCTCCGTGTCCCAGGGGGAGCAGGAAAAGCTTCCCGCCGCCTGGCCGTTTACGGTGAGCGTCCAGGAGACCTCCTCCGCCAGCTCCCGCCGGCAGGAGGAGAGTCTCCCCGCCTGGTAGGTGAGCACGGTCCTGGAAACAGATCGGTCACCGGTATCCATATGGTTCCTCCAAGTTTGTTATTGGGGACACCCGGCCTCCAGCTTGGAAAGTCTGACCGCGCAGACCTTATACTCAGGGGTGCTGGAGATGGTATCCAGAGAGTTGTTGGTCAGCCAGTTGGCGCCGTCCACATAGTGGAAGGGCATCCACACCTCGCCCGGGCGGGTCTTGGTGGATACGCAGGCCCGGGCCGTGATCTGGCCGCGGCGGGAGGAGAGCCGGACAATCTCCCCGTCCTCGATGCCCAGCTTCCGGGCATCCTCCGTGTGCACCTCCACAAAGTTGTCGTTGGCGATGCGCATAATGCCGTAGGTGCGCTCTGTCATGGCGCAGGCGTTGTAGTGGTAGAGGATACGTCCGGTCATCATCACCATGGGGTACTCCTCATCGGGCTGCTCCGAGGAGGGCTCATACTGGGCGGGACGGAAGTATCCCAGCCCCCTGGAGAATTTACCCACATGCATGATGGCAGTGCCCGGGTGGTCCGCAGAGGGACAGGGCCACTGGAGACCTCTGCCCGCCACTTCCTCGCTGTCCAGCCGTGCGTGGCTGATGCCGCCGAAGGTGGGGACCAGGGAGGCAATCTCATCCATAATCTGGGCGGAGGTGAGGTGGGGCTGGGGATAGCCCATGCGGTTCATAATCTCAGTAAAGATCCAGGTGTCCTCCTTGGCCTCTCCCTGGATGGTGACCGCCTTGCGCACCCGCTGCACCCGGCGCTCCGTGTTGGTAAAGGTGCCCTCCTTCTCCGCATAGGAGATGCCGGGCAGAATCACATCGGCCATTTTGGCGGTCTCTGTCATAAAGAGGTCATCCATCACCAGGAAATCCAGGTTCTTCAGACACTGGATTACATGGGCGGTGTTGGGGTCCGTGCGGACGGGGTCCTCACCGAAGATAAACAGGCCCTTGATCTCCCCCGTGAGCATTTTGGGGAAGCAGTCGGTGGCCTTGATGCCCTCCTTTTCGGGGAGGGTGGTATGCCAGGCGGCTTCAAACTTCTCCCGCATGCCGGGCTGAGAAACACCCTGGTAGCCCGGGTACTTGGCCGGGTCAGCTCCCATATCGCAGGCGCCCTGTACGTTGTTCTGGCCGCGGATGGGGTTGACGCCGCAGCCGGGCCGGCCGATCTTGCCCACCAGCATGGCCAGGTTGGACAGGGACATGACCCCTTCGGTGCCGGTGTGGTGCTCGGTAACACCCAGGCAGTAGATAATGGGCGCCCGGTTGGCGGTGGCGTACATACGCGCAGCCTCCCGAAGCATATCCGGGTCGATGCCGCAGATCTCGGCCACCCGCTCCGGGGGATACTCCATGGCCAGTTCCTTCATCGCCTGGAAGTTCTCCGTGCGCTGGGCAATGAACTCCTTGTCCTCCAGCCCCTCAGAGAGGATGACATTCATCATTCCGTTGGCAAAGGCCACATTGGTGCCCGGGCGGAGCTTCAGATGGATGTCGGCATTCTTGGCCAGGTCGATCTCCCGGGGGTCCGCCACGATGAGCTTGGCGCCCCGCTCCATGGCCTGGCGAATCTGCATGCCCAGCACCGGATGGGCGTGCTCCGGGTTGGAGCCGATGAGGAGAATGACGTCGGACTCTCTGGTGATGTCCCGGATGGTATTGGTCATGGCGCCGGAGCCCAGCGTGGTGGCCAGGCCGGCCACCGTGGGGGCGTGGCACACCCGGGCACAGTTATCGGTGTTGTTGGTGTGGAACACCGTACGCACCATCTTCTGGAGCATATAGATGTCCTCGTTGCAGGACCGGGCACAGGCAAAGCCAGCCAGACAGTCGCCGCCGTAGGTATCCCGCAGCTGGGTGAATTTTTTCGCCACCAGGTCCAGAGCCTCGTCCCAGCTGGCCTGCTCAAATTCTCCGGTCTCCTTGTTCTTAATGAGGGGGTGGCGCAGCCTGTCAGGGCTGTCCACGAAGTCAAAGGAGCTGCTGCGGCCCTTGACGCACAGCAGGCCGTTGTTGGCGGGACCGTCTGCCCCCTCGCAGTCCACGATCTTTCCGTCCTTCACCAGCAGATCCATCTGGCAGCCCGCACCGCAGTGGGGGCAGGTGGTGCGTACCCGCTCCACTTCCCAGCTGCGGTAGTGCTTCTTCCGCTTCTCCACCAGAGCTCCGGTGGGACAGGCCTGGGCGCAGTTGCCGCAGGATTCGCACAGGGAGTCCTCCCAGCCGGGGCCGAAGGGGGGACGGATCAGCGTGTAGGGCCCGGCCTTACCCAGCTCGATGGCATGTCTGCCCGTGGCATGGGCACAGGTCATGACGCACCGCTGGCAGTGAATACACTTGCCTGGGTCGTAGGAGAGGAAGGGGTGGTCCTCCACCTTCTTGCGTCCCAGCTCCTGGCGGCCGGCGGCATAGTGGGAGCGCTCCACGCCGTACTCCCGGCAATATCTCTGCAGCTCACAGCTGCCGTTTCCCTCGCAGCTGAAGCAATCGATGTTATGTTCAGAAACCAACAGCTCCAGAGCAATCTTTCGCGCGGAGGTAATGCGGGGCGTATTTGTGGAGACTACCATGCCCTCTTTGGCTTTGGTGTTGCAGGCGGGAACCAGCGGAGCCGTTCCCTCTACCTCCACCACGCACAGGCGGCAGGATCCGATGTCACTGATCCCCTCCAGATAACAGAGCGTGGGGATCTCAATGCCGCTGGCCCTGGCAGCTTGGAGGATGGTGGTGCCCTCCTGGACCTCCACGGCTCTTCCGTCGATTGTCAAACGCATAGCTTCCTCCTCCTTTCTCACTCATCCACCGCATTGTGAGCGCCTTCCAGCTTGCCGCAGCCGAACACGTCGCACCGCAGGCACCGGCCGCACTCCTGCTTGGCCTCCTCCGGGCTCATGGGACATTCCACTTCCTCAAAATCCTGACGGCGGAGATAGGCGGGGCGCTCCTGAATGTTGACACGGCCGGTGGGAACACGGTTGTTGGGCCGGGCCTCCGGCGCGGTAACACCGCAGTTGAGCTTGTGGTGGTAGCCCAGGTAGTCATCAATGGCGTTGGCCGCCACACGTCCTGCGGCAATGGCCCGAATGGCGGTGGCAGGTCCGGTGGCACAGTCGCCGCCCACAAACACTCCGGGCATGGACTCCACCGAGGTGTCCCGGGCGCTCTGGAACACCCGGCGGTTTGCCGGCATGCCAAAGGCCTCGAAGGGCTCGCTGACAATATCCTGGCCCACAGCGATGAGGATGACGTCGCAGGGAATGCGCTGCTCGGGCTTGGATACCGCATCCACGGGCGAGGGCCGGCCGTCCCGGTAGGGACCGGTCATCTGGGGCTTCACCCACAGAGCGGTACAGTTGTTGTTCTCGTCCTTTTCAATCCAGGAGGGAGCCTGAAGGGGAAGCAGCTCCACACCTTCCATGACCGCCGACTCAATCTCGGAATCCAAAGCGGTCATATCCTCCCGGCGCCGGCGGTAAACGATGCGCACATCGGCGGCGTTGCAGCGCAGGGCACTGCGGGCGGCGTCCATGGCCACATTGCCGCCGCCGATGACAGCCACAGTCTTGCCGCTGTAATCGGGCTTATTGCCCTGGCCGATCTGGTCCAGCATCTCCACAGCAGAGTAGATTTGGTTGGCGTCGCCTCCCTCCAGCCGGAGCTTCTTGCCCGCCTGGGCCCCGATGGCCACCAGCATGGCGTCATAGCTATCCCGAACCTCCTGCACCGAGATGTCCCGCCCAACCTGGGTATTGTACTTGACCTCGATGTTGCCGGTGGAGAGAATGGCGTTGATGTCCTCCCGCAGCCGGTTCTTGGGGAAGCGGTAGTTGGGAATTCCATACATGAGCATGCCGCCCAAATGCTTCTTTCCCTCAAAAATGGTGACCTTGTGGCCCATGAGAGACAGGAAGTAGGCCGCTGTCAGGCCGCAGGGGCCGCCGCCGATTATCGCCACCTTTTTGCCGGTAAGAGGGTTGGCCTTGGGCACCTGGACCTGGTCTGCGGGAATCTGGTCCACGGCATACTTCTTCAGACCCCGGATGTTGATGGCGTCATCAATCAGATTTCGTCTGCACCGCTCCTCACAGGGGTGCTCACAGATCATGGCGCAGGCAGTGGGGAGAGGATTGTTCTTCCGGATCAAATTAATGGCCGAGGCGTAGTCCCCTTCCCCTATGTAGGCAATATAGCCGGGGACATCCACATGGGCGGGGCACTTGGCCGTGCAGGGAATCTGCTGCTCTTTGGTGCCGGAGCTGGCTCCCGTCTCAATGTAGCTAATGTACTCCTCATGAAACTCTTCCAGACCCTCCAGCACCTCGATGGCTGCCTGGTAGCCGATGGCACAGTCGGCCGAGTCCCGGATCATTTCGGCCAGTTCTTTCATCTCATCCAGAATGGCCACCGTTGCCCGTCCGGTCAAAATGGTATAAAACATGGATTCCAATTGCCGCAGACCATCCCGGCAAGGAACGCATTTTCCGCAAGTTTGACTCTTGGACGCTTGCATCAAGGCCAACTGTACTGTAACAGGACAAACCCCGGGGGGATAGATCTTTGTTTTCACAGAGAACTTGGACAGAAAGTGCTCGATCCGGACATCATCACTGTTTTGATCCACGAGATAAATTTTACTCACGGATAATTCATCTCCCTCCACTTCAATTTGTATAGGTTCCACAGGCGGAAAGCTGGCACATTTACTAATTTTATGATAAATTATGTGAATTTTATCACTACATTTTCTAGATTGCAAGCAGTCTCAGCAGAAAAGGAAACAAGATTTTATTTTTTAAAGTTTTTCTCTTCGTTTGACGTCTTTTTTCAAGAACGCGGCATCTCACCCGTGTTTTTCTTCTTTTCCGCTTCCTGTAAAAGACGCATAGAAAGACGTGTATTTGAATTTTGCAGGAGGCTTTCGTGCATTATGCTAATTAAAATTATAGCAGTACCAACAAAAAACCCCGTTCAAAGGAATAAAGGGGAGTTGAATTGTTTTTCAACGGCCAGATCAAACCATTTACTATGTGCAAAACCAAGCCTCATCCGCTCTGCGGGAGAAAGCCCATGCATCCCACACGGCCCACATCGCCTGTGCATCACAGCAGAATGCCGTTCCCTCTGAAGTAAAAAACAGGAGCGCCGCTGTTCGGTGCTCAAACAAACAGCGGCGCTTTTCACTCCCGTTCAGAAATCACTCTCCCAGGACTGGTTCTGGCTCCGTTTTATCTCCTTTATCTTCCAAAGCCCCTAAAATTTGAAGCACAAAAAAGTCCGCGGCATAAAAGCCGCGGGCTTTGCAGTGGTGGTTTGGCTTAGTACATGCCGCCCATATCAGGGGCAGCGGGGGCAACCGGTGCGGGGGGCTGGGGCTTGTCGGCAACCAGAGCCTCGGTGGTCAGCAGAGTGCTGGCGATGGAGGCGGCGTTCTCCAGAGCGGAGCGGGTCACCTTGGTGGGATCCACGATGCCGGCAGGAATCATATCGCAGTACTCCTCCTTGTAGGCATCAAAGCCGTAGCCAATCTTGCCGGACTCCTTGATCTTCTCCAGAACCACGGAGCCGTCGATGCCGGCATTGGCAGCAATCTGCTTGACAGGAGCGGTCAGAGCGCGGGCAATGATCTGCACGCCGGTCTTCTCGTCGCCCTCAGTCTCCGCATACAGCTTCTCCACAGCGGGGATGGCGTTGAGGTAGGCGGTGCCGCCGCCGGCCACGATGCCCTCTTCCACAGCGGCGCGGGTGGCGTTCAGGGCGTCCTCAATGCGCAGCTTCTTCTCCTTCATCTCCACCTCGGTGGCAGCGCCGACCTTGATGACGGCCACACCGCCGGCCAGCTTGGCCAGCCGCTCCTGCAGCTTCTCGCGGTCATAGTCGGAGGTGGTAACCTCAATCTGGCTCTTAATCTGAGCCACACGGGCCTTGATCTCCTCAGAGCTGCCAGCACCGTTGACGATGGTGGTGTTCTCCTTGGTGACCTTCACCTGGCGTGCCTGGCCCAGCTGGCTCAGCTGAGCTTCCTTCAGCTCCAGGCCCACATCGGAGGAAATGACCTGGCCGCCGGTCAGGATGGCGATATCCTGCAGCATCTCCTTGCGGCGGTCGCCGAAGCCGGGGGCCTTGACGCACACCA
>OGGQ01003876.1_pt1 | contig 13282 bp, 25 predicted proteins | sample 1571191 | NCBI WGS metagenome assembly OGGQ01 (sample SAMEA2582061, study PRJEB24529) | metagenome | biome: Human gut stool | place: China | collected 2011
GCGCATGACAGTGCATACGCGGAAAATGAGCATAAATATCCCTTTATCAGCAGGAGGATAATTACACCGCATCTTATAAATTGTTTATTTCTTTAATCAGTAAGAACAACTCATTCTGGTGGTTCCTACTGCAGCCGCACTAATACATCAACCCTGTCTCTGTTTATGCTTCGGGTTCTCGCAAATGATTCTGACACTGCCTTTTCTCTTGATCACTTTGCACTTTTCGCAAATCGGCTTTACGGATGATCTTACTTTCACAGCAATACACTCCTTTCACTCTCGCTTGGCCGCCGCACACAGCTGTGCAGGGGGGACTTTCAAAAAGTCTGCCACTCATTATATCATTATTGCTTTCAGAGTGCAAGCGAAATTTGCAATCCTTCCTGATTTATTTATCTCTCCAGATAATTCTTCCTTTGGATAAATCATAGGGGGATAACTCTAAAGTTACTTTATCACCGGGCAGTATACGTATATAATTCATGCGCAGTTTGCCGCTGATATGAGCCAATACCTGATGCCCGTTTTCCAGTTCTACCTGGAACATCGCATTCGGAAGCTTTTCAACTACTTTGCCTTCTATCTCGATAACGTCCGCTTTTGACATCTACCTTACATCCTCCTGTTTTTTTGGATTCGTATTTTTCTGATACTGAATCGCCTGTCTGACCGATTCATTCATAACCGTTTCATCTGCCATCAGCTTTGCTGCGATGGTTTCGTTTCTGTAAGAAATGGGCTGCAGATGCTTTTTCTTCTTTTTCTTAGGTTTCTCCATGGTCCTGGATTTCCCGTCCATCAGATAAACATATTCGCCCTCTTCACGGATTATGAGGAAAATTTCGCCTTTATCATGTCCTGCTTTGGATTTTGCCAGATACCCCGGTTCCCATCGTATCATATGCTGTCTCACCTCGTTTGCTTAGAGGGATAAGATCTCCGGTTCTCCGTCAGTGATCAAAACTGTGTTTTCATAATGAGCGGATAAAGAACCGTCTGCCGTAACCACCGTCCAGTCGTCATCCGTCCACTCCACTTCGAAGCGTCCGGCATTGATCATCGGTTCAATGGCCAGCGTCATGCCCGGTTTCAGCTTCAGGCCTCTTGTGCGCTGTCTGAAATTCGGGATCTCCGGCTCCTCATGCATCTGTGTTCCGATTCCGTGTCCGATCAGATCCCTGACCACACCGTATCCGAACCTGTCCGCATAATCGTTGATCGCCCCTGATATCTCATGAAGGAAATGGCCTGCCTTCGCATACTTAATTCCCTCAAAGAAACTCTGTCTGGTCACCTCAATCAGCTGCTCCGCTTCTTTTCCCACCTCGCCCACGGCATGTGTTCTGGCCGCATCGGAATGGTATCCTTTATAAATAACGCCCGCATCCAGGCTGACAATGTCGCCTTCCCGGATCACCCTCTTGCTGCTCGGAATGCCGTGCACCACCTCGTCATTGACAGAAACGCACACGGAAGCGGGAAATCCGTTATAATTCAGGAAAGAAGGAATACAGTCATAGCTTCTGATCATCTCTTCGGCTATCCGATCGATTTCTTTTGTCGTTATACCCGGCTTTATCACTTTTGCCAGATCCTCATGCACCTTAGCTAATATTTTGCCTGCCTGGCGCATCAGTTCGATCTCCCTGGCAGATTTAATTGTCACAGACATGTTTACGCTCCTAAAATTTCCACTATATCAGCAAATACAACTTCCATATCACGGGTACCATCCACATTTACCAGCACTCCCCGCTGACTGTAGAACTCAATCAGAGGCTGTGTCTGTTCGTGGTAGACATCCAGACGTTTTTTCACTGTTTCCGGCTTATCATCATCCCGCAGCACAAGTTCGCTTCCGCAGCGGTCGCAGATCCCCTCCACCTTGGTAGGGATGTGTACCACATGGTAGGTAGCTCCGCAGTTTAAACACGCGCGTCGCCCGCTCATCCTGTGAATGATATTCTCATCCGGCACTTCTACATTGATTGCATAATCTATCTTTTCACCGCGTTTTTCCAATGCCGCCTCCAGGCTCTCTGCCTGGGGAATGGTTCTCGGAAAACCGTCCAGCACGTAACCGTTTGCACAGTCAGGCCTGGAGATCCGATCCATCAAAAGATCGATGGTCAGTTCATCGGGAACAAGCTTTCCCGCATCCATAAAGGTTTTCACCTTTTTGCCAAGCTCTGTGCCTTCCTTGATATTGGCACGGAAGATGTCACCGGTGGAGATGTGCGGAATCTGATATTTATCCGCAATTTTCTTCGCCTGTGTGCCCTTCCCCGCGCCAGGGGCCCCCAACATGACGATTTTCATACTGCTACCTCCTCTTGATTATTGCCAGATATATCCTGTCCCAAACAGACCCGAAATGAAATCCCGAAACAGCGGGCAGATCTCTGTCCTCTGTTTCGGTCACTCAATGTGTCTCTATCAGTCATCCAGGAATCCCTTATAGTAGCGGACTACCATCTGGGATTCAATCTGTTTCAAGGTTTCGAGAATTACACCAACGATGATGATCAGCGACGTACCCATGAAGGAAAGGCGGGTAATGCTGAATACACCGGAAAATACAATCGGGATCACGGCAACGATCAGAAGGCCGGCCGCACCGATGAATACGATGTAATTCAATATTCTGGTCAGATAATCGGAAGTGGGCTTGCCCGGACGTATACCGGGAACAAAACCGCCCTGCTTCTTCATGTTATTCGCCACTTCAATCGGATTAAAGGTGATGGAAGTGTAGAAATAAGCAAAAGCAATGATCAGCACACAGTATACCAAAAGACCGATGGAATAAATCGGGGCATCCGGCCGGCACCAGTTGGAAGAGCTCATAGCCAGCAGGATCTTGCCTCCTACGGAAGCATAATTCACATCGAAGAACTGCGCGATCACTACCGGGAATGACATCAGGGACGATGCGAAGATAACCGGGATTACGCCTGCGGTGTTCACCTTCAGCGGGATGTTGGAGGACTGGCCGCCCACCATCTTTCTGCCCTGCATCTTTTTCGCGTACTGCACGGGAATGCGTCTCTCGCCGCCCTGCAGGAACACAACAAAAGCTACCATGGCGATGCCGATCACAACGATAATCGCAATTGCGAGCACCGCGTTGGCAACATTTTTGCCTTTGATAAAGCGTTCGAACAGAGTCGCGAAGTCATCCGGCAGCCCGGATACGATGTTGATCAAAAGGATGATGGAAATACCGTTTCCAACGCCTCTCTCGGTGATTCTCTCACCCATCCACATCAGCATTGCGGAACCCGCTGTCATGGCGGCTACCGCAACGATCACGGTCCACGCATTGTATACCGGCAGAAGCCCGCTCCCGCCGAATCCGATCGCCATAGCGAGGGATTCTATCAGTGCAAGCGCTACGGTAACATAACGTGTGATCTTTGCTATCGTCTTTCTTCCTTCTTCGCCTTCCTTCTGCATCTCTTCCAGCTTCGGAATCGCAATGGTCAGAAGCTGCATGATGATGGAGGAAGTGATGTACGGCGTGATGTTCAGAGCAAAGATAGACATTGTCATGAACGATCCGCCGGTCATCGCGTCAAAAAAGTTGAACGCGTCACCTGATTGCTGACCAATCAGGTTCGCGATATAAGTTGTACTTACTCCTGGAACTGGAAGCTGACATCCCACTCTTACTACCACTAACATAAATAGTGTAAATAAGATCTTGTTTCTTACTTCTTTTATTTTAAATGCGTTCTGGAGTGTTTTGAGCATATCAGATCACCTCACAGGTTCCACCAACAGCTTCAATTTTCTGCTTTGCGCCTTCACTGAAAGCGTTCGCCTTTACCGTAAGCTTTTTGGTTAATTCTCCGTTTCCAAGAATCTTTACTCCATCCCTGGGATTCTTAACGATACCTGCTTCGATCAATGTTTCAACAGTTACTTCTGCACCTGCATCAAAAGTTTCCAGCATATCTACATTAATGCCTATGATTTCCTTCGTGTTTCTGTTAGTGAAACCTCTCTTAGGAAGTCTTCTGTATAAAGGCATCTGACCGCCTTCGAAACCAGGCCTTGCCGCGCCGGAGCGTGCCTTCTGACCTTTATGTCCCTTACCAGCTGTCTTACCATTACCTGACGCATGGCCACGGCCTCTTCTGAAGTTATCGCTGTGCTTTGCCCCTGCAGCAGGCTGTAAGTTTGAAAGTTCCATTTCCTGCACCTCCTTAGCTTAGATTTCTTCTACTTTCACTAAATGTTTTACATGCCAGATCATACCACGAACTGCGTCGTTATCAGGCATCTCAACTGTCTTGTTCAGTTTCTTAAGGCCAAGGGCTTCGACAGTTTTCTTTTGTTTCGGAATTGCACCGATTGGAGACTTCACTAATGTGATTCTTAATTTATCTGCCATTTTTGTTCCCTCCTGTTAGCCGATTAATTCTTCTACGGATTTGCCGCGGCTCTTCGCAACTTCCTCCGGTGTCTTTAAAGCTTCCAGGCCGGCAATTGTAGCTAAAACTACGTTCTGCTTATTGTTGGAGCCTAAAGATTTTGTACGGATATTCTTAATACCTGCCAGTTCCAGAACGGCACGCGCAGGACCACCTGCGATAACGCCGGTACCGGCGGATGCTTTCTTTAATAATACGCTGGCGCTTCCGAACTTGCCGATAAAGTCATGAGGGATGCTCATGTTCTCGTCCACAGGCACTGTGATGAGTTTCTTAATCGCATCTTCTTTTCCTTTACGGATTGCTTCCGGAATTTCAGCCGCCTTGCCCATACCTGCGCCTACATGTCCGTTGCCGTCACCGACAACTACCAAAGCGGAAAAGCGGAAGTTACGTCCACCCTTTACAACCTTAGTAACACGTTTGATGGCTACCACTTTTTCTGTTAATTCTAACGCGCTGGCATCAACGATTGTACGTTTCATGTGTTCTCCTCCTACTTAGAATTCCAGACCAGCTTCTCTTGCTGCATCTGCTAATGCCTGAACTTTGCCCTGATAGATGAATCCTCCTCTATCAAACACTACGGTGGTGATACCCTTTTCCAACGCTTTTTTAGCGATTACCGTGCCCAGGTAAGCAGCAGCGTCAACATTGTTGGTCTTCTCGAGTTCAGCTCTCACATCCTTCTGAACGGTAGAAGCGGATACTAACGTATTTCCAACCGTGTCATCAATAATCTGAGCGTACATATGATTATTGCTTCTAAACACAGCCAGGCGCGGTCTCTCGGCGGTGCCAGCAAGATGATTGCGCAATTTTCTATGTTTATTTACACGAACTTCGCTTCTTGACTCTTTACTAATCATTATAGCTACTCCTCCTTAATTATTTCTTACCGGTCTTACCAACTTTGCGTCTGATCACTTCATCAGCATACTTGATGCCCTTGCCCTTATAAGGTTCAGGACGTCTCTTATCTCTGATTTCAGCAGCAAACTGGCCAACTTTTTCTTTGTCAATACCTTTAACTATGATCTTGTTCTGACCCTCTACAACAGATTCCAGACCTTCCGGATCTTCCATTTCAACCGGATGAGAATAACCTAAGGAAAGAACTAACTTCTTACCTTGTTTTGCAGCCCTGTAACCAACACCGTTGATCTCCAGAACTTTTTCGTAGCCGGCGGTAACACCGGTTACCATATTTGCAATCAGAGTCCTTGTTAAGCCGTGTAAAGATTTCATTCTCTTTAAATCGTTAGGTCTTGTTACAATAACTTCTGATCCTTCTAACTTAATCTGCATCTCTGCAGGCAGAACTCTCTCCAGAGTTCCCTTAGGACCTTTTACAGTCACTTTATTATTTTCTGCAATATCAACGGTTACACCCGCCGGTACCGCGATTGGCATTCTTCCTATACGTGACATGCCCGTACCTCCATTTTTTTATTCGTGCCAGGGTGAATATTTTCACCTGCGTCGGATTTGTTACCCGACCGATCTGCGGTTCTATTGATTCTGTAATTACCAGATGTACGCGAGAACTTCGCCGCCAACATTTTTCTCTCTGGCTTCTTTGTCTGTCAGCACACCCAGATTGGTGGAAATAATCGCTACACCCAGTCCGCCTAAAACCTTCGGCAGGTTTTCGGTGTTCGCATAAACACGAAGACCGGGTTTGGAAATTCTCTTCAGACCGGTGATGATCTTTTCATTTTTGTCCTTGCCATATTTTAATGTGATGTGGATCGTCTTAAACGCTCCATCCTCTACGATATCGTATTTTGCGATATAACCTTCGTTTACAAGGATGTCAGCAATGGCTAATTTCATCTTAGATGACGGTACATCGACTGTATCATGTTTGGCAGTATTTGCATTACGGATTCTTGTAAGCATATCTGCGATGGGATCGCTCATTGTCATTTTTGTAATTGCCTCCTTTTAAATTTCATGGGCTTAATTTGGCACTTTTGCTTGGCGCTTACTGCATGCGGCAGTAGGGGCAGCTAACGGGGGTGCGTTGGCGGCTTTTTGGGCTGCATGACAGCATCCGCTCAACTAGGCTCGATAAGACCTCGCCAAGTTTCGGGATGGGCTTTCGCACTAAGCTCGAAAGGACCTCGCTAAGTGCTCAATGCCTACCAGCTTGCCTTCTTTACTCCCGGTATCTGGCCTTTATATGCTAATTCACGGAAGCAAATTCTGCAGATTCCGTATTTTCTAAGATAAGCATGCGGACGGCCACAAATCCTGCAACGGTTGTATTCTCTTGTAGAGAATTTCGCACCACGCTGCTGTTTGATCTTCATTGAAGTCTTTGCCATGGGATCTTCTCCTCCTAACTATTTTTGAAACGGCATATTGAACAATGTCAACAGTTCACGAGCTTCTTCATCTGTCTTTGCCGTAGTAACAAAGATGATGTCCATACCCCTTACTTTGTCCACCTTATCGTATTCAATTTCAGGGAAGATCAGCTGCTCTCTGATACCCAGAGCATAGTTTCCTCTGCCATCAAATGCGTTAGGATTCACACCTCTAAAGTCACGCACACGGGGTAATGCCAGGTTTACAAGACGGTCCAGAAACTCATACATTTTCTCGCCTCTTAATGTTACCTTACATCCGATCGGCATACCCTCTCTGATCTTGAAGTTCGCCACAGATTTTTTCGCTTTTGTCAATACAGCCTTCTGTCCTGTAACCGTTTCCAGGTCTTTTACGGCCGATTCCAGAATCTTAGCGTTTTCCTTTGCTTCGCCAACACCCATATTGACTACGATCTTCGCTAACTTCGGAACTTCCATTACATTCTTATATTCAAACTTCTTCGTCATTGCATCGACGATCTCGTTCTTATACTGCTCTTTTAATCTACTCAACTTCGCGGACCTCCTTTCCGAAATTAATCAATTACTTCACCGGTTGCCTTGGCAACGCGGACTTTTTTGCCGTCTTTGACCTCAAAACCGATTCTGGTAGCTTTGCCGTCCTTCAGGTACATTACGTTGGATACATCAATGTAAGCTTCAGTGGAAACGATTCCGCCCGCCTGATTTGCAGCGTTCGGTTTCGTGTGCTTCTTTACCACATTGATACCTTCTACCAGAACCTTATGGTTCTTAGTGTCCACACGAAGGACCTTGCCTTCTTTGTCTTTATCTTTGCCGGCGATCACTTTTACCATGTCGCCTCTTTTGATTTTCGCCATAGACATTTTCCTGCACCTCCTATAATACTTCGGGAGCCAGGGAAACAATCTTCATAAATTGTTTTTCACGAAGCTCTCTTGCTACAGGCCCGAATATACGGGTTCCTCTTGGTGTCTTGTCGTCTTTAATGATTACCGCGGCGTTCTCATCGAATTTGATGTAAGAACCGTCTTTACGGCGCGCGCCGGCCTTTGTACGAACTACAACGGCCTTCACTACATCACCTTTTTTTACAACACCGCCAGGTGTTGCATCTTTAACGGAAGCAACGATCGTATCGCCGATATTCGCATATCTTCTTGTAGAACCGCCCATGACTCTGATGCAGAGCAGCTCTTTTGCGCCTGTATTATCAGCTACTTTAAGCCTGGATTCCTGCTGAATCATACTATTAACTCCTTTCGCGTTTAACCGCGGGAATGTCTGTGCTACAACTTCTCCACGCGTTTCCTGATTTATTTAGCTTTCTCGATAATCTCCACAAGTCTCCATCTCTTATCCTTGGACAGCGGCCTTGTTTCCATTACTTTAACGGTATCACCGATTGCACACTCGTTCTTCTCATCATGAGCTTTTAACTTATAGGTTCTCTTGATGATCTTCTTATATAAAGGATGTTTTACGTGGTCTTCTACTGCAACAACGATCGTCTTATCCATCTTGTCGCTGACTACTTTTCCTGTACGTGTCTTTCTTAAATTTCTTTCCACAACAAATTCCTCCTTTCACTATAGGTTTCAGGCTCTGGCCTTCTCAGTTATTACAGTCTGGATTCGCGCAATTTTCTTGCGTGTTTCTTTGATTCGGCTGGTATTGTCTAACTGATTTGTTGCGTTCTGAAATCTCAGATTGAAAAGTTCCTTTTTAGCAGCTACTAATTCATCATTTAATTCTGCAGCTGATTTTGTCTTTAAATCTTCTACATACTTATTAATTTTCACTGTTATCACCGCCTTCTAAATCTGCACGAGAAACGATCTTACACTTACAGGGTAACTTATGCATAGCAAGACGCAGAGCTTCTCTAGCCAAATCCTCCGGAACACCTGCGATTTCGAACATAACGCGGCCCGGTTTCACAACTGCAACCCAGTACTCCAGTGCACCTTTACCGGAACCCATACGGGTTTCAGCGGGTTTTGCAGTTACTGGCTTATCGGGGAATATTTTAATCCAAACCTGGCCGCCACGCTTGATGTAACGCGTCATCGCAACACGGGCTGCTTCGATCTGGTTTGATTTAATCCAACACGGTTCCGTTGCAACAAGTCCGTACTCACCATTACTGATGGTATTTCCTCTTAATGCCTTACCGGCCATAGATCCGCGGAATTGTTTACGACGTTTTACTCTTTTAGGCATTAACATTATTTATCTCTCCCTTCCTTAGCTGCTTTAGTTGGAAGAACTTCACCTTTATAGATCCAAACCTTAACACCGATCTTGCCATAGGTTGTATCTGCTTCAGCAAAGCCGTAGTCGATGTCCGCACGCAGTGTCTGCAGCGGGATGGTTCCTTCACTGTAAAACTCTGTACGAGCCATATCAGCTCCGCCAAGACGGCCGGAACAGCAGGTCTTGATACCAAGAGCACCGTTCTTCATGGTTCTGGACATAGTGGATTTCATAGCACGTCTGAAAGAAATACGGTTCTCCAGCTGCTGTGCAATGCTTTCCGCAACCAGCTGCGCATCCTTGTCAGGTCTCTTTACTTCCTTAATATCGATAAACAGTTTCTTATCCGTAAACTTCTGAACTTGTACTTTCAGCTTTTCGATCTCTGAACCGCCCTTGCCGATCACGATACCGGGTTTTGCAGTATAGATGATCACTTTCACTCTGTCAGATGCTCTTTCGATTTCAATCTTGGAAACACCTGCGCTGTATAATTTCTTCTTCAGGTATGTCCTGATCTTGTAGTCTTCCACAAGGTTATCTGCAAAATCAGCCTCTGCATACCATTTAGAGTCCCAGTCTTTAATGATTCCGACTCTTAAGCCATGAGGATTTACTTTCTGTCCCATGATTGCCCTCCTTATCTTTCATCCAACACAACAGTAATGTGGCTCATTCTCTTTTCGATTCTATAAGCCCTGCCCTGTGCGCGCGGTCTGATTCTCTTCATTGTCGGTCCCTTGTTTGCATAGCACTCCGCAACATACAGGTTTGCAGCGTTCATGCCGTTATTGTTTTCGGCGTTTGCTACCGCTGACTCCAACAATTTTTTGATCAGGCTGGAAGCATATCTGGGGTTGTAAGTTACAATACCCAGAGCGGTCTGAACATCTTTGCCTCTGATGGCATCTAAAACGAAACATGCTTTCTGCACAGAAACTCTTGCATAGGATAATTTGGCAGAAGGTCTTGTGTCCTTATTGGCATTTCTTTCTCTTTTAAACTTGGATCTTGAGTATCTCTTTGCCATGAGATAGTTCCTCCTTTCTTACTAGAAAATATTAGCGGCGAGCTGTCTTTTTCTCGTCTTTTCCATGTCCCCTGTAAGTTCTTGTAGCTACGAATTCACCCAGCTTGTGTCCTACCATATCTTCGGTCACATATACCGGCACGTGTCTTCTGCCATCATGAACTGCAATTGTATGTCCAACCATCTGAGGGTAGATTGTGGAACGGCGGGACCAGGTCTTGATTACCTGTTTCTGTCCGGCTGCATTCATGGCATCTATTTTTTTCAATAAATGATCATCTGCAAATGGTCCTTTTTTCAGTGAGCGAGCCATAGGTTCTTCCTCCTTAATTCACTATTTAGTCGTTTTGCCATCTCTTCTTCTTACAATCAGCTTGTTGGAAGCTTTGTTTTTCTTCCTTGTCTTCAAGCCGAGAGCAGGTTTACCCCAAGGTGTGCAGGGGCCGGGACGTCCGATACCGGTCTTGCCTTCACCACCGCCGTGAGGATGGTCATTCGGGTTCATAACAGAACCGCGGACTGTAGGACGGATACCCATGTTGCGCTTGCGCCCTGCTTTGCCGACATTGATCAGGGAATGTTCCCCGTTTCCGACAACACCGATCGTAGCGCGGCAGATGATCGGCACCATTCTCATTTCACCTGAAGGAAGTCTTAAAGTTGCATATTTGCCTTCCTTCGCCATTAACTGTGCGCTGCTACCTGCAGAACGCACCAGCTGTCCGCCCTTACCAGGATACAGCTCTACGTTATGCACCTGTGCGCCGACCGGCACATGGAACAGGGGCAGGCAGTTACCGATTCTTGCTTCTGCATTGTCTCCGTTCATGACCTTCTGTCCAACCTTCAGGCCTTCGGGAGCAATGATATATGCTTTCTCGCCGTCTGCATAGCAGATCAGAGCGATATTTGCGCTTCTGTTAGGATCGTACTCGATGGACTGTACCACTGCAGGGATTCCGTCTTTCCTTCTCTTGAAGTCGATGATTCTATATTTTCTTCTGGATCCGCCTCCGCGGTGTCTCACTGTAATCTTTCCCTGATTGTTACGGCCGGCGCTCTTTTTCAAAGAAACTGTCAGGGACTTCTCCGGTGCTGCTTTGGTGATTTCGGAGAAATCGGAACCGGTCATATGTCTTCTGGAAGGTGTATATGGGTTAAATGTTTTAATTCCCATTTTTTTCGCACTCCTTTCGATCATTACAACGCCTTCTTGTGTTTTCACTAAAAGCGATGCACGACTTTTTAGTTATCACGACATAGGTTTTCGTCGTATAGTTTATCCTGTTCAGAAATTATAAAGCTCCGAACAGTTCAATGTCCTTGCTGTCTTCGGTCAGCTGAACAACGGCTTTTTTGTACTTGGATGTCATGCCGGATGTTCTGCCTCTTCTGCGCTCTTTGCCCTCATAGTTCATGGTGTTAACGCTTTTTACCTTTGCTCCGTCGAACATCTTCTCAACAGCTTCTTTGATCATGGACTTGTTTGCTTCCGGGTGAACCAGGAAAGTGTATTTCTTCTCACCCATAACGCCCATACTCTTCTCGGTAATCACAGGCTTCTGGATCACGTCATAATATTTAATATCAGCCATTATGCGTACACCTCCTCGATGGTAGCTACAGCGGCCTTGGTGGTCACTACAGTGTTGTACTTCAGGATATCATATACATTGATGGTGTTGGTTAAAGCGGTCTTCACTCCCTCAATGTTTCTTGCGGACATCACCACATTCTTATCGTTGTCATTCAGGATCACAAGAGCTTTGTTCACCTTCAGGCAATCCAGCATGTTCTTGAATGTCTTCGTCTTGATCTCGTTCATCCTGATATCATCTACAACGATGAACTTGTTCTCGTTCACTCTGGATGTCAGAGCGGACTTTAACGCCAGCCTCTTCTCCTTCTTGTTCAGACGGATGGAGTAATCTCTCGGCTTCGGAGCGAATACGATACCGCCGCCGGTCCACTGGGGAGCTCTGATGGATCCCTGTCTCGCATGACCGGTTCCTTTCTGTCTCCAAGGTTTCTTTCCGCCGCCGCTCACTTCTGAACGAGTCTTAGCGCTCTGTGTCCCCTGACGTTTGTTGGCAAGCTGTGCAACGACTGCCATGTGTACCAGGTGCTCATTCACTTCCACACCGAACACGGCATCGTTTAACTCTAACGTGTCAACTTCTTTGCCTTCCATATTATAAACAGATACGTTTGCCATCTGTGTGTTCCTCCTTTCTTATAAAAGCAATTATTTGCCTGCTTTTACCGTTTCTTTCAGTGTTACTAACGCTTTCTTAGGTCCGGGTACCGCACCCTTTACCAGAATCAGATTGTTCTCCACATCCACTCTGACCACTTCCAGGTTCTGGATTGTGATCTTCTTGTGGCCCATCTGTCCGGGCATCTTTTTGCCTTTGAATACGCGGCCGGGGGTTGTTGCGGAACCGTTGGAACCTGCATGACGATGGAACTTGGAACCGTGAGCCATAGGCCCTCTGTGCTGTCCATGTCTCTTAATAGCACCCTGGAAACCTTTACCTTTGGAGATCGCTGTTGCATCCACCTTATCGCCTGCTGCGAAGATATCCGCTTTGATCTCATCCGCTACTTTGTAGTCAGCAGCATTTTCAAGCTTGAATTCCTTTACATATCTCTTGCAGGATACGCCGGCCTTGTCAAAGTGACCTTTGAGGGGCTTATTTACCAATCTCTCTCTCTTGTCCATAAAGCCGACCTGTACTGCTTCATAACCGTCATTGTCTGCTGTCTTAACCTGTGTTACAACACAGGGGCCAGCCTGAAGTACGGTTACAGGCGTTAACGTTCCATCTTCGGAGAAGATTTGAGTCATACCTACTTTTGTAGCTAAAATCGCTTTCTTCATTTTTTTACCTCCTGTTAATCTACAGCGGATTGCCTCAAGGGCAATCATCCTAGAAAAGCTGGAAGATATAAGTGGAAATGTTAGGATTCATTTGCTTCTATATCATCAACCAATTTCCTACACGAGGCTCTAGGATAAACACTTACATTTTTAAATGTTGCCAGAACTGCTTATTTGGTTTTCATTTTGATATCAATATAAACACCAGCCGGCATTTCCAACCTGGACAGAGCGTCCACTGTCTTCTGCGTCGGTGTAATGATATCGATGAGTCTCTTGTGAGTTCTCTGCTCGAACTGCTCTCTGGAATCTTTGTACT
>OGGQ01003879.1_pt1 | contig 13280 bp, 15 predicted proteins | sample 1571191 | NCBI WGS metagenome assembly OGGQ01 (sample SAMEA2582061, study PRJEB24529) | metagenome | biome: Human gut stool | place: China | collected 2011
GAAAAAAAGTAATGGAATATAAGAAATATATGAATTTTACATATTGTAAAAAATGATATATAATAACAAAAGAAAAGGATGGAAAATATATTCATTGCATAAAAAAGAATGTACTTTACCGTCAAACAAAATGATAATGGAGCAAGGAGGCTAAAAATGGGGAGAGATATGGGGAGATATATTGCCAAGCGTGTGCTGATTGCAGCCGTAACGCTGCTGGCAATCACTTTTTTGCTTTTTTTATTAATGGATCTGCTGCCGGGATCGCCATTTAATAATGAAAAGCTGAATGAAGCACAGAAGGCCCTTCTGGAACATAAATATGGCCTGGACAAACCGTTTTTTGTCCGGTACTGGATTTATCTGACGAATCTGATGCATGGGGATTTTGGGATATCTTATGTGATTGCGGTTGACCAGCCGGTATCAAATATGATGGTTACCCGGTTGCCGATTACAATACGTATGGGTGTTCAGGCCATGCTGATTGGTGTAGTGGTGGGGCTGGTTCTTGGAATTATTGCGGCGCTGAAGAAAAATACCTGGATTGATACGGTTGCAACCGTATGTTCTGTTATCGGATTCAGCGTGCCGGCTTATGTGTTTGCACTCTTTTTAGTGTTTTTTGCAGCATTTAAAATGGGATGGTTTCCCATCCGGTTCGCCATTGACCAGCCGGTATTTTCCAGCATTCTTCCAACCTTATCCTTAGCTGCATATATCATAGCAACCATGGCGCGGTATGCAAGGTCGGAGATGATTGAATGTCTGGGCAGTGATTACATCATCCTTGCAAAAGCCAAGGGCATAAATGAAAGGAAAGTGATCGTACGGCATGCACTGCGAAATACACTGGTTCCAATTATTACCGTGCTGTCCCCTCTGATGATTGGCCTGATTACAGGGAGTGTGGTTGTAGAACAGATTTTTGGGGTTCCGGGACTTGGACAGATGCTGCTTTCTGGTGTGCAGAACAATGATTACAACGTAATCATGGCCGTGGCGCTTGTATACAGCTTTCTCTATATTGTGATCATGCTGGTGGTTGATGTGTTATACGGATTAATAGATCCGAGGATTTGTGTGTCTGGAGGTAAAGCATAATGCAGGAAATGAATTTGAATATACCGGATATTCCAGCGGAGAAACTGACACTGGTACATAAAAATCCTTCTGATTTCCATGAGGTCTCTGAAGTATATGAGAATACCTCGTATTGGAAAGATGTGGCTTTAAAAATGCTTCACAACAGAGGCGCCATGGTAGGAATCGCCATGATTGTGGGAATCATCCTGCTTGCATTATTTGCCCCCATTGCATCTGCCAGGACGTATGATGATGTAATATTGGAACATAATTTCCTCTCACCCAGAATACCGGTTCTTGAGAATTTTGGTATTTTCGATGGTGTTAAGGACGGGGTGGATGTTTACGCGCAGCGAGGAATACCGGATGACGTTTATTATTTTTTCGGTACGGATCCCTGGGACGTGATTTGTGGACAAGACTCTGGAGCGGAACCCGGCTTTCCCTTTTGATTGCCGTGATTGCTGTGGTGATTGATTTGGCCATCGGAATGAGCTACGGATTGATTTCCGGGTATTTTGGAAAAAAAGTGGATTTCCTGATGCAGCGTTTTGTTGAGATATTGAATGGGATTCCTCAGGTGGTCCTGGTCACGCTGTTTGCCCTTGTTCTGGAACCAGGTATCTCATCCATAATCCTGGCGCTTTTGGTAAGCGGCTGGATTCCCATGAGCAGGGTTGCCAGGGCGCAGATGCTGAAACAGAAAAGCCAGGAATATGTATTGGCTTCCCATACTTTGGGAACCAATAACCGTAAAACAATTTTTAGGGAGATTGTTCCTAATGTCCTGGGGCAGGTAGTTACCATGAGCATGTTCTCCATCCCCAGCGCAATCTTTACGGAGTCTTATCTTTCCTATATCGGTCTTGGGGTAAGGGCTCCCATGGCATCCCTGGGTTCCCTGGTCAGCGATGGGTATGGTTCATTCCTGTCATATCCGTATCTGGTAATTGCACCGGTTACGGTCCTGGCCATATTGATGATCAGCTTCAATCTGTTCGCGGATGGGCTGCGGGACGCAGTTGATCCCACCATGAAGGATATGTAGGAGGAAATGAAAAGATGGAACGAGAAAGAGTTTTATCAATTAGGGATCTGGAAATTTCCTTTGATACGGTGCATGGAACGGCCACAGCCATCCGGGGAATGCGTTTTGATCTGTATAGAGGGGAAACGGTAGCAATTGTAGGGGAAAGCGGAAGCGGTAAGTCGGTTACCATGAAAGCAGTTATGGGTATTATCAGTAATAACCAGCATATTGACCACGGTTCCATCCGTTACAGCTGGTGGGATGAAAACGGACAGAAACAGACCGTGGATATTGCAAAGATGGGATCGCGGGATGTACGCAGCAAAATATGCGGACGCCATATTTCCATGGTATTCCAGGATTCCATGACATCCCTGAATCCTACGGTTACCATTGGAAATCAGATTATAGAAGGAATGCTGGAACACTATAAGCTGACTAAGGAAGAAGCAAAGGCGCGGGCAATCAAGCTGTTGGAAGAGGTTGGGATTAAAAATCCGGAAAAGCGGTTTAAACAATATCCTCATCAGCTTTCCGGAGGAATGTGCCAGAGGGTGGGAATCGCTATAGCACTGGCTTGCGATCCTGATATCCTGATTTGTGATGAACCTACAACGGCATTGGATGTTACGATTCAGCTAAAGATACTGAACCTGATTAAAAAAATCCAGAAAGAGAATCAGATATCAGTTGTCTATATTACCCATGATCTTGGCGTTGTAGCTAAGGTGGCGGATTATGTGTGTGTGATGTACGCCGGCAGGATTATAGAAAAGGGAAGCGTGGAGGAAATATTCTATGATCCGAGACACCCTTATACATGGGGGCTTCTTTCCTCCATGCCGGATCTTACCACAGACTCGCCGCGTCTGTTTGCAATTCCGGGCGAACCGGTCAACCTTCTCCACGAAATCAAGGGAGATGCCTTTGCGCCCCGCAATCCTTATGCGCTTAAGATTGATTTTGAGCAGGCTCCTCCCATGTTCAATGTGGGAGGTAAGCACAGGGTTGCTTCGTGGTTGTGCCATCCGAACGCGGAAAAGGTCCAGATGCCGGAATCTTTACGTATTAAAATTGACCGGATGCTAAAGGGGGTGGGATGATATGGACGAAAGGGATGTGATTTTAGAAGTAAAGCATTTAAAACAATATTTTAAAATCAACCATAAGTTTACCGTAAAAGGTGTGGATGATATTTCGTTTAAGATTTACCGCGGGGAGACATATGGACTGGTAGGTGAGAGCGGAAGCGGGAAAACCACAACAGGACGCTCAATCATACGGCTGTATGATGCTACGGACGGGGAAGTTATTTTTAATGGTAAAAAGATCAGCGGCCCTATTGACAAAGCTACAAGGGATTATCTGCGCACGAATATGCAGATGATTTTCCAAAATCCCATGTCATGCCTGAACCCGCGCAAGAAAGTGATGGATATCATAGGGGAAGGGCTGGATGCCCATCACAGCTATAAGAGCAAAGAGGAACGGGAAGAAAAGATTTACGCGATACTGGAAAAGGTGGGACTTGACAGGGAACATGCCACCAGATTCCCGCATCAGTTTTCAGGCGGACAGAGGCAGCGAATCGGCATTGCCAGGGCACTGGTAATGCTTCCCCAGCTGGTTATTGCAGATGAGTGCATCAGTGCGCTGGATGTTTCGATTCAGGCACAGGTAGTCAATCTGATGCGGGACCTGCAGGATGAATTGGGTATTACCTATCTGTTCATCGCCCATGATCTTTCCATGGTGAAATATATCAGCAACCGTCTTGGAATCATGCACCTGGGTCATATTGTGGAGACAGGCACAACGGATGAGATATTTGCCAATCCGGTACACCCCTACACACAGTCACTGCTTTCCGCGATTCTTGAGCCGAATCCCAGGGTTGCAGCGGCTAAGGTTCCGGTGTTCTATGAACCCCAGGAGTTGGGAATTGATTATACAAAAGGTACGATTCATGCATTAAGCGGTACACATCAGGTGCTTGCTACGGATGAAGAATTTACAAAGTGGACTAATAATTTAAATGAAGGAGGATTATCATGAGAAAAGTTGGAAAGGTGCTGGCTATGCTGGCAGCGGCAGCAATTACTGCCGGAGCATTGGCAGGCTGCGGCTCAGGGGCAGCGGATAAGGGATCATCTGCGGCTGTCAATGGTTCGTCCGCAGCAGGTACGGATACCGCGGCAGCAACACAAGGAGGGCATGTCCTGAATCTTGCAAAGCTTGCGGCGTTACAGGCATGTGACCCACACAAGGTAAATGACCCCATGTCCAATGAGCTGTTGACAGCAGTGTTTGATGGATTGTATACCCTGGATGAAAATGGCGCATTAGATCCGCTGATGGCGGAAAGTTATGAGGTATCGGAGGATGGCCTGACCTATACCTTCCATCTCAGAGAAGCGTATTGGAGCAATGGGGAACCGGTTACTGCAAATGACTTTGCATTTTCCTGGAAACACCTGGTGGATCCTGCTACCGCAGCAAAGAACAGCAACGAAGCAGTTGCGGCAGGCATTAAGAATGCAAAAGCCATTGTAGATGGAGACATGGACCCGGAACAGCTGGGGGTTACTGTGGTTGAAGATAAGACACTGCAGGTCGAGCTGGAGGCAATCGTACCTTATTTCCTGAAAACTTTGGTGCGTCCAGCGTTCCTTCCTATTAACCAGGCATATTATGAGTCCGCAGGTGAGGACTATGGCATGAAACCCGAGTCCACCATCTACAATGGACCGTATACTTGGACATACTGGGATTATGCTACCAATATCAGGGCAACTAAAAACCCGGATTACTGGAATGCGGACAACATTGATATTGATCAGCTGAACTGGCAGATTGTGACAGATTCACAGACAGGAGCTTTGATGTTTGAGAACGGAGAACTGGACTTTGTGGAAATCAGCGGGGCATTGATTAATAACTACGCGAACAATCCTGCATTTACAAAGGCACTGGAAGTACATATGTGGTATGTATATCCCAATTTTGAAAATGAGGTACTGGCTAATGTTAATATCCGGAGGGCGCTGGCAACTTCCATTAACAAAGATGCAATTGCAAAGACAGTCCTGAATAATGGTTCCCAGGCAGCCAATTACCTGGTGGGGTATAATCTGTGCTTTGCGCCGGATGAAAAGACCCAGATGCGCGATACCAATGGTGACGATTTCCTGGCATATGATATGGAATCGGCAAAGCAGGATTGGCAGAAGGGCCTTGAGGAACTGGGCAAAGACAGTATAACGCTGCGCCTGATGTACTATAACAATAATGATGCATCCATTGCCCAGGCAGAATACATTGCTTCCCAATGGCAGCAGACCCTGCCGGGTCTTAAGATTGAGCTCTACAGCTATCCGTCCAGTTCAGCCCTTACCTATGCACAGAGCGGGGATTTTGATCTGTTCCTGTTCCGTTGGGGACCGGACTATAAGGATCCAATGGCATTCCTTGAACTGTTAGGAAGAAAGAATGAGCATAATTATGGACGTTATGACGGAGAAGCATTTAATGATATCATTGATGTAGCTTCTACGGCAGAGATGCTGAAAAATCCCCAGGCAAGATGGGACAGCTTGGCGGAAGCAGAAAAAATCCTGCTGGAGGAGGATGTAGCCGTATTCCCAACTGTACAGAATGGTCTGGCTATGTTAATCAATCCAAAAGTACATGGGTTAGAGGTACGTAATACCAGCCTGACATGGAACTATCGTTTTGTTACGATGGATGACTGAGCGACCTGAAATCGCCGGATGATATTGATGAGGCTGTGAAAATGTGGTTTGAACCTGCATTTATCACAGCCGCATCTGTCTAATGAATAATACTAGGAGGAATTTGCTGTGTTTAAAGAAAAAGGTTCTTTTATGAAAATGTTGAACGATGGGGAGCAGGTGTTTGCTCCAAGCGTATGGGACTGCTTTTCTGCAAAAGCTGCTGAGCTTTGCGGATATAGGGCCATGCTGCTCAGCGGCGCGGCTGTGTCAAAGGGATTAACCGGCATGCCGGATTTGGGATTGATGACGGCAGATGAACTGATTTATGTGACGGAACGGATTGCTGATTTTTCCCCGCTGCCTTTAATCGTGGATTTTGACGAGGGGTATGGCGACAGCCCGCTGAATGTATACAGGAATATTAAAAGGCTGGTCCGGGCCGGAGCCCAGGGTTTTACCCTGGATGACGGGCAGGGCGTAAGGGGATATGAACGTCTGGCCTATTATCGGGGAACCGGGAAAAAACCGTATGATGTCATGTCAATGGATGTTTACTTGGCCAAGATAAAAGCAGCCCTTGCCGCAGTGGAAGGAACCGACTGTGTTGTGATTGCCCGGACAGAAAGCAGGGCTGTCAATGGATTTGACGATGCCATGGAACGTGTGGCCCGCGCGCACGAGCTGGGGGCGCAGATGACCCTGATTAACCGTGTCAATGATTTTGAAGAGTGCAAAAAGGTGGCTGCGGCTGTTCCTGGCTGGAAGATGTATCCGGATATTGATGTAATGCCTGACGGGGTACCGATGGTCACCATGGAAGAAGTAAAAGAGCTTGGCTTTAATTTTGTGACAATCCATTGCCTGGAAAAAGGGGCAATGTGGGGCATGGTACTTTACGGCAAGAATAATTTCCAGAATAAGAATGGCGTATTTTCCGGCCATCACCAGATGGACGGCCTTACGGAAGAGGAAAAGAAAGAGGCCTTTAATGTTTATGGAACACAGTGGCTGCAGTTAGAGAAGACGTTCCAGGAGATTAAGTGACTCAGGTAAAATCTGCCGTTATGTAAAACACGGAACCGGTGTTTGAAGGAGGAATCAGATGGGATTGGAGACATGGGTACTTGGGGCCTTCCTGGCGGCCCTGGCCGTGTGTATAGGCACAGGAACAGAGCTTTTATATGCGCTGTTGTTCGGGATGCTCTGTTTTTCCTGGTATACTGTAAAGAAAGGACGGACGCCGGGAAATGTATTGAGGTTATTGCTGTGCGGCATGGCGCGGGTGGGGAATATCATAATCATTTTTGTGCTGATTGGCTGCCTGACAGCCAGCTGGCGGGTTGGAGGCACAATCCCTTTTATCCTGTATTACTCTGTGGATCTGATTGAACCCAGGTACTTTGTGTTGTGTACGTTCCTTTTGTGCTGCATGATGTCATTCCTGACAGGTACCTCCTTTGGTACCAGCAGTACCATGGGAGTAATCTGTATGATGATTTCCAATGCAGCAGGATTAAATCCAATGCTGACAGCCGGAGCTGTCTTGTCCGGTATTTTTTTCGGGGACCGCTGTTCCCCGATGTCTTCAAGCGCAATACTTGTTTATTCCCTTACCGGGACAGATATTTACCGGAATATCCGGGGAATGATGAAAACCAGCCTGGTTCCTTTCCTGGCTTCCTGCGTCCTTTATGTGGTGCTGGCAGGAGGCATTGCTGCAGAGCCGGATCCCACAGTGACCGCACTTTTTGAGGAGAATTTTTCCCTGAACTGGGTAACCGTCATGCCGGCAGTGCTGATGCTTTTGCTGGCTCTTCTGCGGGTGGATGTGAAGATTGCCATGGGGGTCAGCATTGTGGCGGCATCTGCGGCAGCAATCCTGATTCAGGGAGCTGCGCCAGGTGAGCTTATACGGTCCTTATGGACAGGAGGCGTGTTTGAGGAGGGAAGCCGGCTGGCCGTGCTGCTGGATGGAGGCGGGATTTCATCCATGGTTGAGGTCGGGGCAATCGTGCTGATTTCAGCTTCCTATTCCGGTATTTTTTCGGCCACGCCGCTTCTTTCCGGGATAAAAGACAGGCTGAAGCAGACCGCCAAGAGATTAACGCCCTTTGGCACCGTGATACTGACTTCGGTCCTTTCTTCCATGGTCAGCTGTAATCAGAGTCTGGGAACCATCCTGACCTGGCAGATTTGTGATGATCTTTATCAGGACAAAGAGGAACTGGCGATTGCCCTGGAAAATTCGGTGATTCTGATTGCTGCATTGATTCCGTGGGCGATTGCCGGCGCCGTGCCGGTGGCCACGATTGGAGCGGAAATAACCTGCCTGCTGGCTGCGTTTTATCTGTACCTGGTCCCGGCATGGAATCTATGGATATCTGTCCGGAAACAAAAATTTGGGAAATCCCCTGGCAATAAGTTAAATCAACCATAAATTTATGAGTGGAGGAAATATCATGATAAGAAAAAGCATTGAAAAAGAAACCGTCCGGAAGCCCGCTCCCTTTCAGGGAACCGGCGAGATTACCGTCCGCAGCCTGTTAAACGGCCCGGATGAAATGAGCCGCAAAGGCCGTGTGTTTGGTCATACCACCGTCTATCCAGGTTCTGAAATCGGTTATCATGTCCATACCGGCGACAGTGAGACTTACTATATATTAAGCGGTACCGGACGTTACAACGATAACGGGACCATGGTCAGCGTTGCTCCGGGGGATGTGACCTATTGCGCGCCGGGGGAGGGGCATGGGCTCGCCTGCGCCGGTGATGAACCTATAGAAATGATTGCCTTGATTCTGTACGAATGATGCTTCATCATTCATAAAAGGAATCCGGCACAAAATATTCCTGGAACAGCTGGTCCACACACTTGTGGACAGCGGATTCAAATTCCTGGAATTGTGTTAACAGGCATTGGCCTTCCGGTGTCAGGACCGAACCCGCCCGGGTGGAACCGCCCTTTTTCTTGATGATAAGGGAGAACCCCAAATCCTCTTCTGCTGAGCGGATCAGATGCCATGCCTTGCTGTAAGCCATATTCATGGACTGGCTGGCCGACCGGATGGAATGTCCTTCCCGGATTAACAGCATCAATGAGATGACTCCCTTGCCAAAATGCGGCGAAGTGTTATAGACCTGAAGCTTAAGCAGATAATGAGCGGGCGGGTTCACGCCATGGCTGTCATATGCAGGTCTGGCAGGTGTGATTGCTGATTCTGGGTTCATGGGATGCTCCTTATATCATTTTATCGTATATGATATGATACCATTATATTCAAAAAAATACAATGGTTGACAGAACTTCATGGTTCCATTATACTATGTAGAGAATATATCAACAAACATATGGGGAAGGCATGGCTATGAACAAAAGAAATGCGATAACGGTGGAAGAGGCACAGGAACGGCTGAGGCAGATTAAGATAGATGTCCGTACTGAATGGATGAAGGCAGTGGATTCCCTTGGGCGTATATGTGCGCAGGATGTATACTCCATAATGGACCAGCCTCCGTTCCCAAGGTCACCGCTGGACGGTTACGCGGTCAGAAGCATGGACGTACAGGGAGCTTCCAGGGAAAATCCCGTGAAGCTGAATGTGGTTGAGCGGGTTTGCGCCGGCATGTATCCCCAAAAGAAGGTGGGGCCAGGTGAGGCCATAAGGATTATGACCGGCGCCCCCATACCGGAGGGGGCAGACGGTATTATCATGCAGGAACAGACGGATGAAGGGGAGCAGGCAGTGGAAATCTACCGGCCGGTCAAAGCTTACGGGAATTACTGCTTTCAGGGCGAGGATGTGGAAAAGGGGGTTTTACTGTTTGGGAAAGGCACCCAGATACGCCATATGCATGTGGGCATCATGGCGAGCCAGGGAATCGAATATGTGCAGGTATACCATATTCCGGAAATCGGGGTCATGGCAACCGGAGATGAATTAATGCCGGTGGGACATTCCCTTATGCAGGGGAAGATCTATGATAGTAATGGACCCCTTCTCTCTGCCCGGGTCATGGAATTGGGAATGAAGGCAATCAGGTTGGGCAGCGCCGGTGATGATACGGAAAAGCTGGCTGATGCGGTCCTGGAGTCTTTACGCCGGTGTGACGCATTGATTACCAGCGGAGGGGTATCGGTGGGAGTCAGGGACTGTATGCCTCTTGTGGCTGAATATCTGGGCGCGGATGTGCTGTTTCACGGAATTGATGCCAAACCAGGCTCACCCATCATGGTGATGCTGGTTGGGGACAAGCCTGTATTCTGTCTTTCCGGCAATCCGTTTGCAGCCGCTGCAACCTTTGAGGTGCTGGTAAGGCCGGTCCTGGAGGTGATGCGGGGAAGAAGCGGATGGCGTCCGGAACGGGTCAGGGGAATACTTGAAACCGCATTTCCAAAGCCATCTTCCACAAGGCGGTTTATCAGGGGACGTATGGACAACGGAAGGGTCTGGCTCCCGGAGGGCCGCCATTCATCCGGCATGCTGGTAAGCCTGTCCCGGTGCAACTGCCTGGTGGATATTGCGGCCGGCAGTGAGGGGATGGAACCAGGGGAGACCGTGGATGTGATATTGCTATGATAAAGACGGTACACAGATGCCTGTAAGATGGCCTGTGTACCGTTTTTTCCGCTTTCCTTGATTGCAGATATTTTATGATCCTATGCTGAAATCCTCAGATTTGAAATTACTGTAATATCTGCCGGATTCAGCCGTGAAACGCAGGACGCAGTAGTCCGGGTCCGTTACGCCAAGGGGATAATACATGGTGTCACCTTCCTGCCATATCATTTCCCTGCTCTCACTGTCCTCCAGCACTTCCATGGTGCCGGTCAGCATGACTCCGCGGAAAAAACGCCGGTCGCAGAAATATACACAGGCCTTGGGATCATTTCTGTATTGTGCGGCCCGCATGGAAGATGTATTACTTGTAAAATACATGGTCTTCAGCCCAATCCTTTTTCTTGGTGCAAGCATTGCCTTAACATTAGGGAACCCTTCCGCGGATACAGAACCTATAAACGCAGTACTCTGTCTGTCAATTAAATTACCGATGGTTTTCCGGACATCTTTCATATCTTCCTCCTCCTTTTAACTACAATCTTAACGGTTTGTAGTAAATAAGGGAAGTAGGCACTTTTTAGTAACTATACGTCCATGGACGCTGGCTATAAAAGTCCCTTGGCCTTAAGCAGTTCTTCTTTATGGTCTTCTATCATCATCTCTATGCCGATGGCCTGCATGATTGTAATGGCATCAAATATCTTCCGGCCCCGGTCCGTCAGGTCATATTCCACTTTCAGTGGATATCCCTCAAATGTGGTCCTGACCACAAATCCAAAGTGGATTAATTCATTCAGATGCTGAATCAGCATTTTCTGCGATATGCCTGCGATTGAATGCCTGAGCCCTGAGAGGGATTGGGGGGCCTTGCTCAGCTGCCACAGGATAATGGGCTTCCATTTTCCTTTGATGGCATCGTGGGTCAGTTCCAATGGGCAGGTGTACTCGTCCCGCATTTTCATATACATTCACCTCACTAGGAGTATATCATAGAAAATACTTGACAGAAAGGGGTTTGGGGAGTAGAATGCAAGCATATACTTGCAAATGGGGACGGTAAAAAATGGACCAGACCAGCCAGAAGATAATTAATGCAGCCATGGAGCTGATCCGAAATCCAGGTCGGTTTGACGTTTTTGTTACCTCCAATCTGTTTGGTGATATAATATCTGATGAAGGAACAGAACTGACCGGAACGCCCTATCTTTATCCCTCTGCGGAATTAAGTAATACAGAGCAGGGGATTTACACACCGAACCAGCTTCATTATCCAGATGAGTCAGTGATCGGAAAACAGAAGGTAAGTCCCGTGGGGATGATCATGGCAGCGGCCCTGATGCTGCGGTGCAGCTTTGGACTGGAGAAAGAGGCAAAAACAGTAGAAAATGCAATAGAAAAGGTGTTGGAAGCTAAAATTAGTACAGAAGATATGAAATATCCGGGGGCAAAAATAGTTTTAACAGGGGAAATGGCAGATTTTTGTTGCCAATTTTTGGGAAAAGATGTATGATTTTTAAAAGAAAAGAGTTAATAATTTAACCAATAATACCAAGATATAAGTTTGTATATTAACGTCACAGTTAACAAAAATAACAATTGATAACTAAGGAAACGACTTGGTTGATGATATGCAAATGGATATAGGGGGGATGATCCCTGGGATCGTGTAAGAGAGTTTAAGAAGCTTTGTAAGAAGACTCCGCTAAGAATGCTTCTTCGTGGACAGAACCTGATCGGCTACAAACAGTATCCCGATGATGTGGTAGAAAAATTCGTAGAACTGGCAGCAAAAGCCGGAATTGATAAGTTCCTGGTATTTGATGGTTTAAACGATGTGAGAAATACAGAGACAGCCATTAAGGCAGTGCTTAAAAACGGAAAAACAGCAGAAGCAAATATCTGCTACACCATAAGCCCGGTACATACGTTAGAAAAATATGTACAGATGGCAAAGGATTATGCAGCATTGGGCGTAAAAGTCATCCATGTAGAAGATATGGCCGGAATGATGAACCCCAAGCAGGTATCGGATGTGATCAGAGCGATCCGCAAAGAAGTAGGTCTTCCGGTTCATTTCCATGCACACTGTATCGGCGGTATGGCGGATATCTGTTATTGGGAAGCCATTAAAGCCGGTGCCTGTACCGTAGATTGCGATGTATCTGCTCTTTCTCTTGGCCCTGCCCATCCGCCGGTTGAAAGTATTGTTACCTGCTTAAAGGGAACAGGCTTTGATCCTCATCTGGATATGGACCTTCTGGCAGAGATCAATGATTATTTCATGAAGCTGCGTGAAAAATACAAAGAATTTGCAAGCAAGCGTACAGGTGTAGATATCAGTGTTTTAAAACATCAGATCCCAGGCGGAATGCTTTCTAACCTGGAAAGCCAGTTAAAAGGCATGAATGCAGAAAACCGCATTAATGAAGTATTTGAGGAAGTCCATAAGGTACATAAAGATTTCGGTTATCCGCCTTTAGCAACTCCGTTTGCTCAGATGGTTGTCGCCCAGGCAACAATTAACGTCCTTACGGGACAGAGATACAAGATGATCTCCAATGAGAGCAAAACTTACATCCGCGGCATGTACGGACGTCCGGCTGGTGAGATCGCACCGGAACTGAAGGCAGCTGTTTTAGGAAATGACAAAATGATCACAGAACGTCCGGGAAGCCTGATCGCTCCTGGATGGGAGAAAGCAAAAGCAGAAGCAGCAGGCTTTGCAAGAACAGAAGAAGATGTTATGACATACGCTCTGTTTCCTGAACTTGCCCCGGCATTTTTACAGAAGAAGTATCAGTAAAGGTAATGTTTTCGTACCCGCATTCCGTGGGTACAGAAAGGAACAGACAATCAAAAGGAGTACATACC
>OGGQ01003893.1_pt1 | contig 13241 bp, 9 predicted proteins | sample 1571191 | NCBI WGS metagenome assembly OGGQ01 (sample SAMEA2582061, study PRJEB24529) | metagenome | biome: Human gut stool | place: China | collected 2011
CCTTCGACTCCCGAACCCTCCCGCTCACAATGGATTAGTTTTTTGACAGTCTGAATATTTATAATTGAATTGTAATAAAATCTTAAAACAACAATGTTCAAATTATGGTAAAATTCTTAAAAAGGAGATGATAGCTTGAAAAATATGATAAATATAAAAAAATTAACCTCTATTATAATAGCCGCGTCCCTGATTTGCGCCTGCCCGGCCTACGCCGCTTCTGACAGTCAGATACAGGCCGCAGTGTCCCTCTACTCCATGGGGCTTTTCTCCGGCACAGGCACTAATTCCGATGGAACGCCGGTATTTGATCTTGACGCCCCGCTTACAAGGGCTCAGGGTACAGTTATTTTGGTAAATCTTCTTGGCTGCACGTCAAAGGCCGAAAACGGCAGCTGGAGCATTCCCTTTGACGATGTTCCCGAATGGGCTCAAAAATATGTCGGATACGCCTATAATTCAGGATATGTCAGCGGAAGGAGCGCCGACAGCTTTGACCCGGACAGCTATATAGACGCTAACCAGTTCTGCGCCTTTATACTCAGGGCTCTTGGATTCAGCGAGGCAAACGGTGACTTTAAATATGAAAACGCGCTTGATACGGCCGTCAATCTCGGAATAGCCGAGGAAAGCTATGAAGGCTTTACAAGGGGCGACGCCGTGCTTATCGCCTTCAACGCCCTTGCCGCCAACATAAACCATTCTTCCCTGACGCTTTATGACACGCTTTTAAACTCAGGCGCCATTTCCGACGCCGAAAATACTGTAAGAGTGGAAACGCTTAAGGAAAACTCCGAGGAAAGCGATGAGCTGACCGCCGAGGAAATATACGAAAAATGCTCGCCGGCGGTATTCTACATCGAGGTCTACGATGCTAACGGCAGAGCTTTGCAGCTCGGAAGCGGATTTTTCATTTCATCCGACGGTACTGCCGTTACAAACTACCATGTCATCGACGGAGGCAGTTCCGCTAAAATAACTCTCTCCGATACCGGCGAAGTATACGACGTTCAGGGAGTATACGACTATGACAAAGAAAGGGATATCGCTCTTATAAAAATAAACGGCAGCGGTTTTTCCTATCTTGAGACAGCCGACTCCGACAATATAAAAGGCGGAGCAACGGTCTACGCCATAGGAAGTCCTCTCGGGCTCTCAAATTCCATATCCCAGGGACTTATATCCAACACCGACCGTGAGATCGGCGGAATGAAATATATACAGACGTCCGCGGCCATCTCCAACGGCAGCAGCGGCGGAGCTCTCATAAATACCAAAGGTCATGTCATAGGCATAACAAGCGGCGAGGCGGCTCAGACAACGTCCAGCGGCACTCTTACCGGACAGAATCTTAATCTCGCCATTCCCATAAACGCGATAAAGTCTTTGTCAACGGATTCTCTCTCGTCTCTTTCCGAAATATACAAGGCGGAAGCCGCCGCTTCCACGGCTATAAACGTCTCCGCTGACGACATTATCCTCAGCAGGGGAGAAACGGCCGTTGTTTATGTTACATGCGAGTCATCCGTAACGGCAGGCCTTAAGGGAAGCATTACAAGCTCCGAAATCATATCGGCCCACTTTATGCGGACGATGAACGGAGCGACCCTTGTAATTACCGGACTTAGCTCCGGAACGGCGGATGTGAATCTTAAAATGGTCTCCCTTGACGGAACGGTGCTGAACGAAAAGACCATAAACGTCACCGTCAGATAATCCAATAAAATAAAAGGGCATCCCTGTTTTTTTATTCAGGAGATGTCCTTTATTATTTTGATATTCTATGTAATTTACGCGAATACGATTATGCGTCCGTTATTCGGTCACTTCGCAAGCTCCTTGCTCAGATTGACGATGAAGTCCTGAACATTGGTAACTATTCCCCTCGCGCTGAGGCTGCCCCTGTCGCTGAGCTTGTTAACGGCAAACTCGGCTATATCCACGCAATAGAAATATACCTGTCTTACCGTTCCGTCAGCCATTACTCTATATGAGGGCGTCATATTTCCGGTCGCTATGGTGTGGAGAGTCGTTGCCATGCATATTACCGTAGTGGCGTTTCTTATCTGGTCTCTCATTGCGTCCTGAGCCTCGTATACGTTGGCATGGACGCAGGGAAGAGGGCCGTCGTCCCTGATGGAGCCGGCAAGAACATATGGAACATTATATTTTTCACAGTTATAAATAATACCGTTGTCAATGTTTTCTCCCTTGATGAAGTTGCTTACGGAGCCATAGTATCTTACCCTGTTTATCGTGTCAAGGTGATTGTAATGTCCAAGGGGCTGGCTCTCCTGGGTATATATATTCTGTCCAAGAGCCGTATTAAGGTAAGCCGCCTCAAGGTCATGGGTGGCAAGGGCATTTCCGGCCATAACGGCATGAACGTATCCGCTCTGTATGAGTTTTGAGAAAGCGTCCCTTGCGTCAAAGTCGAAGGTAAACGCCGGACCCATTACCCATACGATCTTTCCGTGATCCCTGTCGTGTCTGAGAAGCTCATAAAGCTCGTCATAGTCTTTTGAGAAAGCCGTTTCTCTGGAACGTCCCTGTCTGAAAGCGAAAATATCGTTTTCATTTTTGCTTTCTCCGAATCCGTTGGGATGGACATATATTCCCTCTTCGCCCTTCTCCGTTCTGCCGATAACGATAAGGTCGCCCTTTTTGATATTTCTGAACTCCTTTACGGCTATTATTCCGTTTTCATAAACGGCAACGCAGTCCATCCTGCTCTCCTCCGCGAGGAGCCATTTGCCGTTGACTTTAAAATACTCAGGAAAAATGCTCATGGCATGGTAGCGCTCGGGAACCGTGCCGTCCTTTTCGGCGGGCATAAGCACCGCGTCGGGAGCGTTTTTGAATCTTTCCTCGTTGAAATCAGGCGGGATATACTCTCTTAATTTAAAACCCATAATATTACCTCCGGTCGTTACATTAAAAAATGTTCCGCCCACGCCTCCGTATGGAAGCATGGGCTGAACAGGCGTCTTTGATGACTTTTAGCTTATTAAAATTATACCATTAAACTACGTCTCTATCAAGTATGGTTATTTATGAGCATGTCCGGTATAAATAGTCATAATAAGACATATACAAAGCGCCGCCGACCAAAACTTATGCTGTTTCATAATATCCCTCCATTCGATATATTTTTATATTAGTTGTTCCTAACAAAAAAGTCAATAAAAAATTTTGTTAATATTTAGTAAACATTTATGTTAAAAAAACTTTACTATTTTTCATCACTGTGCTATATTGAATCAATGGACAGTATTCCAACGGAAACTATACCATGCTTATTTTAAGAGCGTATATCCAAGCACAGCGCAGCCATATCATAGGCGGACTGTATCCCTTTTTGGGAGCGGGACTTATCCTTCAGGCGGTAATATGGCACAGGTGTGTCTTTCCGGAATTCTATCCATCCGCGGTTTTTACATTTTTTGTAAAACACAACGGATGTTTTTTTATGCATCCGGTACCATGATTTTATTCAATTAAGGAGGAAAAACATGAAACCACTCACGAGAGAAGAAAAAAACCGGCAGATTAAAAAAGAAGCCACCGCCACTTTCATTCTTTTCATCATCTGCTTTGTATGGCACGTCGGATTCGGCTACGGCCTTTCCGGAAAGGATCTTTATCTTTTCGGAATGCCCCTTTGGTGGGTATTGAGCACTCCCGGCGTTTTTGTAGTTGCCGTAGCGGGAGTTGCCATCCTGCTCAAAAAAGTATTTGTCAACTTTGATCTTAACACAGAGGAAGGGGATGATGTAAATGACAAGTAAGCAGATAATCGTCCTCGCCGTGCTCATCATCTACATGATCGTAAATATGGTTGTTGGACTTAAGGTGAGCCATATCGAAAAAGGTCAGAAAACCGGCAGCTTCCTTCAGAATTATTTTATCGGCGGACGTTCCATGGGCGGACTTGTCCTCGCCATGACCCTTGTCGCTACATATACCAGCGCGAGCTCTTTCCTTGGAGGTCCCGGACTTGCGGCCGACTGGGGACTTACGCAGTCATGGGTTGCGGCCATACAGATAGGAACGGCTTTCCTTACGCTTGGCGTTTTAGGCAAAAAAATGGCTATTATCTCAAGAAGGATAAACGCCGTAAGCATTACGGACTATTTCAAGGCAAGATATAATTCTCCCGCTGTCGTTATACTTTGCGGACTCTGCCTTGTCGTATTTTTCATAACACAGATGGTTGCTCAGTTCATCGGCGGAGCGACGCTTGTGGAAACGGTTACAGGCCTTCCCTACTGGGCCGGTCTGGCGCTTTTTGGAGTTATCGTTATTTTATATACATCAATCGGAGGCTTTAAAGCCGTAGTTATGACCGATACCCTTCAGGGAATAATCATGACCATCGGAACATTCCTCCTGCTGTTCTTTGTAATAAAGGCCGGCGGCGGAATGGGCGAGATCACAGCTCAGCTCAACGCAACAAATCCCGGATGGAATCTACTTGGAAAGGGTCCCTTCAGCGAAGGTCTTTCAACTCTCTCCCCCGGATATATGATATCCTTCTGGGTGCTTGTCGGTGTCGGAGTCCTCGGCCTTCCTCAGACGGCTGTCAGAGGTATGGGCTTTAAGGACACTCAGTCCATGCACAGGGCTATGATGTACGGAACAGTCGTTGTCGGAATACTTATGATAGGTATGCACTTTGCCGGAGCGCTCACCCTTCCCCTTCTTCCCGAGGAAGGCATATCCAGCACCGACGCAGTCATTCCCTATGTTGTTATGGAATATATGCCGTCCGTTGCGGCCGGTTTCTTCCTTGCCGCTCCTTTGGCTGCCGTAATGTCAACGGTATCGTCGCTGCTTATTCTCGCCTCGGCTACGATAATAAAGGATCTCTATCTTACATACATCGTTAAAGCCGATGAGAATGATGAAAAAGTTAATAAAAAGGTTCCCGTATACAGCACGCTGATCACCATAGTCATCGGTGTGATCGTATTCATATTCGCCCTTTCTCCCCCCGACATCATCGTTTGGATCAACCTTTTCGCCATGGGCGGACTTGAAGCTACTTTCTTCTGGCCCCTCATCGGAGGTCTTTACTGGAAGAAAGGAAACAGTACCTGCTGTATATGGTCAATAATAGTTGGCGTTGCTACGTTCATATTCTTTAATCAGGTCAAGATAGCTCCCTATCACATCCATGAGATCGTATTTGCCCTCATCGCCGGAGGAATAGCGTATTTTGTAGCCGGTCTTGTGTCAAAGAAAGAGCCTGACAAGGAAATGATCAAAAAATGTTTCTAACGAGGTGATCATTATGCCGCTTGATCCGCAGGTATTAGAAATATATAAAAACAAGCCGGCTCCTCCGGAAAAATATGTTCTTGAAGAAATGCGAGCGGGCGCCGACGCCACCTTCAATGACAAAACTGAGGTCATAGGAATATACGGATACGAGGACAGGACTATTCTCGGATACCTGCCCATAAGGATATTTTACCCCGGAGACAAAGGCCCCTACCCCGTTTTGATCTATTTTCACGGCGGCGGCTTTGTAATGCACAACATCGCAAGCCATGATTCGCTGTGCAGAAAGCTGTCAGCGGAGCTGAACAGGATAGTTGTTTCTGTCGGCTACAGGCTTGCCCCGGAATTTCCGTACCCGGCCTGTATGGAGGACGGAAGGGCTGCCTTCAAATGGGTGTATGAAAACGCTCCGGCCTTCGGCGGCATACCGGAAAAGATAGTACTTTCGGGCGACAGCGCAGGCGCTACCATAAGCGCCTCCGTCTGCCTGTGGAACATAAAACACGGTCTTCCCCTTCCGGAGGGTCTTGTGCTTTTCTACGGAATGTACGGAGCCGTAAGCGAAGATGAGAGCGAATCGTTCAGGATGTTCGGAAACGGCGAATATGTCCTTCCAAGAAAGATGTCGGACTGGTGTATGGGGCTTTATATTCCCAAAGACGCGGATCTCTCCGACCCCTATCTTTATCCCGGCAAGGCATTGAGCCTGTCCGGCTTTCCAAAAACGGTTGTCGTTTCAGCGGAATACGATCCTCTGAGAGACGACGGGGAAAAATTTTATTCCCGCCTCAAGGAAGACGGCTGCGACGCCAAACTTATAAGGGTTGAGGGCGTTATGCACGGTTTTATGCTCTATTGGAACAGAATAGATAAGGCAAAAGAGCTTGTCTCTGAAATAAACGAGATACTCAAAGGCTGAATTAAAGGCTGTACCGGTCAGTTCCGGCACAGCCTTTATTAATTATAGTTTTTATATCATCTGTCCCACTCATCGCAAAGATCGTTGATCTTATTGAGCAGCTTCTCAAGGTCGGCATTGGCTCCGCCCCTGTTGTGCATAATGACCGTCTTAAGCCTTGCTGCGGCCTTTTCAAGATCTTTGTAAAGCGCCTCTCCTCTGGCGGCTCCCTTGGACTTATATCCCTCAAACTCAACATGCTCGACGAGCTTTCTTACGCCTTCGCTTATGATGGAATTTGTCGCAAGGTCAAATTCCGCTCCGCTGTAAGGGGCGAACGTCTCATATCCAAACTCGTCCCTGAGATATCCGGCATACTCGTCGGTTACGGTGTCCTCGCCATGGACTATAAATACTCTCTTGGGCTTTTCCTTAAATCCCCTCAGCCAATCCGTAAGGCCGTTTTTATCGGCATGTCCGCTGACTCCCTCAAGCTGGAGTATTCTTGCCCTTACTCCTATTTTCTCTCCGAAGAGCTTGACCGAATCCACGCCATCGATGAGCTGGCGCCCAAGAGTTCCTTCGGCCTGATATCCAACGAAAAGTATTGTAGATTCCGGTCTCCATAGATTATGCTTTAAGTGGTGCCTTATTCTTCCCGCTTCGCACATTCCCGAAGCTGAAATTATCACCTTGGGCTCCCTGTTGAAGTTTATCGCTCTGGAATCGTCGCTTGTTACCGAAGTTTCAAGCCCTTCAAATGAGATCGGGTTTATACCTCTTCTGATAAGGTCAAGCGCTTCCTCATCATAAAACGCGAGCGTATTTTTGTTGAACACTCTCGTGGCCTCCACCGCCAAAGGGCTGTCCACATAGACTTTAAAGCCGTCATGGCCTTTTATCATATTATCCTCTTTGATCTTTCTTATGAAATAGAGCATTTCCTGAGTCCTGCCAACGGCAAAGGCAGGAATAACAAGATTTCCTCCGGCGTCAAGCGTTTCCTGTATTATCCTTGCCAGATCGTTATAGTAATCGGGCTTAGGGCCATGCAGGCGGTCGCCGTAGGTGGATTCCATAATAACATAATCCGCCTCGTCCGTATATTTAGGATCCTCTATGAGAGGCTGATCGGTGTTTCCTATGTCTCCGGAGAACACAAGCGTCCTTGTTACCCCGTTTTCCGTAAGCCATAGCTTTATGCTTGCCGAGCCCAGAAGATGTCCTATGTCCGTGAACTGTATGTCCACCCCTTCGCAAACAGGAATAATGTCATCATAATTGCAGGGAACAAGCAGTCCGACCGCGCCCTCCGCATCCTCTGTAGTATAGAGAGGCTCATATGTACCTTCCAGCGAACGCTTTGCCTTCCTGTTTCTCCATTCGGCCTCAAACTCCTGTATATGCGCGCTGTCACGGAGCATTATATCGCACAGGTCGGCCGTTGCCGTCGTTGTGAATATCTTTCCTCTGAATCCGTTTTTGTAAATGAGCGGAAGATAACCTGAATGATCAATATGCGCATGGGAAAGAAATACATAATCTACCTCGGAAGGAAGAACCGGTATATCCTGATTCTCATAAATATCCCTTCCCTGCTCCATACCGCAGTCCAGAAGTATATTTTTGCCGCATACGTTCAAATAATGGCAGCTTCCCGTGACCTCATGGGCAGCTCCGGAAAAAACAAGCTTCATAGAAACACCTCCAAACTATAATGTCAACTATATTATATCACAGTATGGAGTTAAATCAAATAAGGCGTTTCGGCGGAAGCGTCCCCTCCGGCGGATGACGCGCCCAGTTCCGACAGATCGATGTTTAAGAGCATTATCCCCCTTTTTACACTGCCGTTTCCGTACTTTTTCCTTATGCCGTCTAAGGCTTCCTCCAGCTTAAGCTGTTTCATAGAGCGGGCAAAGTCCGCTTCAAGAGAAAGCTGAACCATATCGGAGCTTTCCAGACTTTCGGCCCGTATTCCCAAAGCCCTTACCGGCCTTCTTCTTTTGGTCTTTATAAGTTCCACAGCGGCGTTATATATATCCCCGGCAACACAGGTCGGGTAGGACAGCTTTTTTCTGACTGTCGCCGTTGTCAGCTCCCTGCCCTTTATATCTATCTGAACCGAGGAACACATCAGCCTTTTTTCCCTCAGTCTTGAAGCTACCTTTTCGGCAAGAGCCATCAGAACGACGGAAATATCCTCATCGGAAGTTATGTCATAGGGCAGAGTAACGCTGTTTCCTATGCTTTTCGCCGTCGGCCTGTCCATATAGTCGCGCACAGGATCATTGTCCGCTCCGTTAGCCCAAAGTCTCAGCCTTTCGCCGTTTTTCCCGAGCCTGTTTTTTATCGTTCCTTCATCGGCCGCGGCAAGATCGCCTATGGTATGTATGCCAAGGGACGAGAGTGTCTTTTCAGTCGCTTTTCCGACATAAATAAGGTTTGAGACGCCGAGCGGCCAGGCGATTTTCGTATAATTGTCCGGCGTGATCACCGTTATGGCGTCCGGTTTTTTATAGTCGCTTCCCAGCTTCGCAAAGCTCTTTGTAAATGACACGCCTATGGATACCGTAAGTCCAAGCTCGTTTTTTATTCTCCTGCTTATTTCTTCAGCCGTTTTAAAGGCGTATTCGTAGTCCCCGTCCCTCCTTGAAATGTCAAGCCATGCCTCGTCCAGTCCGTAGGGCTCCACAAGATTCGTATATTCGTAATATATCATTCTTGCCATTTCGGAATAATATTTGTATTTATCAAACCTCGCTGGGAAAAGTGCAAGATCCGGACATTTTTTCTTTGCCTGCCAAACCGTGTCGCCGGTATTGACGCCGAAGGCTTTGGCAATGTAGTTTTTTGCCACAACAATCCCGTGCCTTTTTTCCGGATCGCCGCAGACAGCCACGGGTCTGTCTCTATAGGATGGGTTAAGCAGACATTCCACGGAGGCATAAAAACAGTTAAGATCCGAATGAAGTATGAGTCTTTCCATAATAAGAACCTTCTTTCGCACATATAACGAACATATATTCCTATTTTAAATTACGCTTCATTAAAAGTAAATATTAAAAATATACAAAATCCAGTTCTTCACAACATTTTTACCGCCGGCGATACTAAATTTAACAAACGATTTTTTTGTTTACAAATTATTCACAACTTATATATACCCAGTTCACAACGCTCCTTTACAATATAATCATCAGCAGAATAGCTGATAAAAATTTCTTCATAAATCCTTCCATCTTCGTATCCTGCCCGGCCAAGGCAGGATATTTTATTTCAAAAAATTTTTTAATTTCAAAAAAGGCGTTCCCCAAACCGTTTTGCCGATCTGTGGAACGCCCATTTTTATATCTTTTGTACTGTAATTTGTATTTTTATTTCAGAGGGAACACGTTTTCAAATTTATCCTTTTCCTTCATTATGTTGTCCTCACTGCCGACAACGCATATATCTCCGCTTTGGCTGAACGCGCCGAGCATATCCGCGAAGTTCCTTATGTCCTCGGCCGTGACAGAGAGAACCCCGTCCCTTTCTTTTTGTAAAAATTCCCTTCCTATGCCGTTTATATGCCTTGCCAATGCTGTCCTAAGCCTCTGCTCCTTGCTGAGCGGCCTGTCGAGGCTGTTTATGGCTCCGATAATATATCCGGTCATAGCTTTTTCATCAGCGTCAAAGTTTTTAAGGAACTGGGACGTTTTATCATAAATTTCAATGGTCGACGACAGGTTTGGATCCCTGTAGGAATACATATACATGCTTCCGCTTCTCAAAAAGCTGCATCCGCAGCCATAGGCTCCTCCCTGCACCCTGACCATATTCCAGAGATACTCCAGGTCAATTATATTTTTAAGCACGAGCAGCTTTCCGCCGTACTCATATCCGGCCTTTCCGTAATCAGCGGCCTTTGCCACATACTGCACCTTGCCGGGAGTTATGACTCCTTCCGAAAGGAATGTTTTTCTTTCAGCCGTATCAGGCGTGTATTTTCCCGATTTTTCGGGGAATATTCCCGCTATTGCCGAAGCTATGTCAATGTCCTTTTCCTCGCAGCTGATTCCTGCGGTAAGTTTCTCGCTGGCAAATACAGAGCCGGCGATCTCCTTAAGCTTATTTACTACACCGTCGCTGAAATTCGCGTCAATGCCGAGCAGGAATCTGAAATATCCTATTCCGCCGGAGGCGTCCTTGAAAGCGTACGCGCTGTTAATATGGCTCAGAGCCCTTGTTGAGGCGGCGCTGTGCCCGTTCTGGGTAAGCTGGTTCTCAAGTTTTGATATTCTGTCTTTGATTATGAGCCTTATGCTTTCCGTCTTGTCAAAAAGCATTTTGTTAACGGTTTGATCGGTAATTTCAAGCAGCTCGTTTATATTTCCGGAAAGAGCCTTAGTCTCGACGGCTAAATATCTTCTTGTTACTCCGTCGTTTCCAACATAGGCCTGGCAGGATGACGTTATTCCTCCTGTATACATATCTATCTGTGTCGGAAGATCGGTATATCCCAGTTTCTGTGTATCCAGCTTTCCGATGAGGTCGCTAAGAAGTCCCAAATATCCGTAATCGTTTTCCGAAATATGATCTGCGCTGAAAAGAAGCTGAGCGTATACTATGCCGTTTGTCTCCCCCGGAACATAGTACACTCCGTTTTTCTCCTCTCCGTCGATCTCTCCGGCCTTTTTTTCAATATCGTCCAGAACAAGGCCGGGAATTACGGAAAGGTCGTCCGGGCCGGCCTGATATTCAAGCAGGTCTTTCGTTTCCTTCACGATATTTTCTTTTTTCTCTTCCGAAAGTCCGTTTTTATATTTCTCAAGCCTCTCCTTCTCCTCTGCGTCGGATTCGGCCTGCATACCTTCTTTAGGCTGGAGGCTCACGAAAACCTTTGTCGGGTTATTTAGCATTTTTTCTTCTATCAGCTTTTCAAAAAGCCCGTTTTCGGCCTTTTCTCTTATTATTGAGATATATTTTTTAAATTTGAAGCTCTTGAACGGTTCATCTTTGTGGAGCCAAATATTCATGGCTTTAAGTCCGTAATAAAGTCCTCTGGGCTTGTAGCCAAAGTCCTCCTCGCTCAGCATAAAGTCAAAGGCGTTTACCGCCGAGCACACAAGATCCCTGTCAAGACCGTTTTTGACACAGTCGCTCAGGCCCTTTGTCACTATGCTCTCAAATTCATCTCCCGCGTTTTCCTTCGCGCTTTTCGCCGCTATTGTAAATACGGTATCAAGCATGGACGGATCATACCATCCCTCCGCATAGTCGCAGAAGCCTCCCTCGGTAAGGGCTTTTCTTATGGGAGACGCGTTGGTGTCCATAAGTATATATGAAAGTACGGAGCAGGCAAGGGAGTTTTCCTCATCACAGGAATCGCCCGTAATAAATCCTGCTGCGTACATTCCGTCTCTGCCGGTTCCGGTCACTACGGGGTAATACTCGTTCTTTCTTATTACGGCGTTTTGGTCTTTCTGATGTTTAATATCATTATTAAAGACCTGTTTGTCATATCCGGATAAATATTCCCTATCAAGATATTCCATTCTTTCGTCGATATCCATCTTTCCGTAAAGATAGATATAGCTGTTGGAGGGATGATAATATTTTTTGTAAAAGTCTATAAACGCCTCGTATGTCAGCTCCGGTATTTTATCCGGATCTCCGCCGCTTTCAAACCTGTAGGGCGAATCGGTGAACAGCGCCGTATTTACGGCCGAGTCAAGATACCTGTCCGGATCGGAATAGGCGCCCTTCATCTCATTGTAAACTACGCCCTTTATTTCAAGCGGGTCGTTTATGTCCTCCATATGCAGGTGGTGTCCCTCCTGCATAAACAGCTTTTTATTTTTTAAAATAAGCGGTCTGAACACCGCGTCCATATACACGTCCATAAGGTTGCGGAAATCTTTATCGTTTCTGCTCGCCACGGGGTAGACCGTCTTATCGCTGTATGTCAGGGCGTTAAGATAAGTATTAAGAGAGCCCTTCGCCATCTCATTGAAGGGATCCTTTACAGGGTATTTGTCCGAGCCACACAGAACCGAATGTTCTATAATATGCGGAGTTCCAAAATCCCCGTCCGGCGGAGTTTTAAAGGCGATAAAGAATACCTTGTTGTCATCGTCGTTTTCTATATACATAAGTCTCGCGCCGCTTTTTTCGTGTCTGAAAATGTATCCCTCTGATTTTATATCATCTATTTTTTCACTGTTTTCAAGAATAAATCCGTGGAGTTCTTCTCCTGTTTTTATATTCATATGCATACCTCCGATCTTTTTTATTATAGTTTATCCATCGCGGAATATCAAATTTAAAAAAATTAAATTTCTATATTGACAAATAGCACTTTCTAATTTATAATTATTATCAGATAAAACAAATTATCAAAAATAAACTAATGATCAGACAATAAGGAGGAAAAATAAAATGAAAAAATTTGTATGTTCAGTTTGCGGTTATGTTCACGAAGGTAACGAGGCTCCCGATTTCTGTCCAGTATGCAAGGCTCCTAAAGATAAATTTAAAGAAGTTACAGGCGAAAGAGAATGGGCTGCAGAGCACGTTGTAGGCGTTGCTCAGGGTGCCAGCGAAGATATAATGAAAGATTTAAGAGCTAACTTTGAAGGCGAATGCACAGAGGTTGGTATGTACCTTGCAATGGCAAGAGTAGCTCACAGAGAGGGATATCCTGAGATCGGCCTCTACTGGGAGAAGGCAGCTTATGAGGAAGCTGAGCATGCCGCTAAATTCGCTGAGCTTCTTGGCGAGGTTATAACAGACTCAACAAAGAAGAATCTTGAGATGCGTATCGACGCTGAGAACGGCGCAACAGCAGGCAAGTTCGATCTCGCAAAACGCGCTAAAGCAGCTAACCTTGACGCTATCCACGACACAGTTCACGAGATGGCTCGCGACGAGGCTCGTCACGGAAAAGCATTCGAGGGTCTTTACAACAGATACTTCAAATAATTTGATCGTTTAAGACTTTAACTCCCGGAGAAAATCCGGGAGTCAGACTGTCAAAAAACTAATCCATTGTGAGCGGAAGGGTTCGGGACACAAAGGG
>OGGQ01003899.1_pt1 | contig 13225 bp, 11 predicted proteins | sample 1571191 | NCBI WGS metagenome assembly OGGQ01 (sample SAMEA2582061, study PRJEB24529) | metagenome | biome: Human gut stool | place: China | collected 2011
GTGATGCCCGCCTTTGATGAACCCATTGCGAGCAGCGCCTGCGTGGGCTGCGGCCAGTGTGCCGCCGTCTGCCCCACCGGGGCCATTGTGGTGAAAAACGACACCCAGAAGATGTGGGCAGAGCTGTCCGATCCCCACACCAAGTGCGTGGTGCAGATCGCCCCTGCCGTGCGGGTGGGCATCAGCCACGAAATGGGCCTGGGTGAAGGGGAAAACGCCATGGGCAAGGTCACCGCCGCTCTGCGCCGCCTGGGCTTTGACGAAGTCTATGACACCACCACCGGCGCCGACCTGACGGTGCTGGAAGAGGCCAACGAGCTGTCGGAGCGGCTGGCCAAGGGGGACAACCTGCCCCTCTTCACCTCCTGCTGCCCGGCCTGGGTGCAGTTTGTGGAAAAGCATTACCCCGAACTGATGCCCCATGTGTCCACCTGCCGCTCCCCCATGGAGATGTTCGGCGCGGTGCTGAAAGAGCAGCTGAAGCCTTCCACCCGCCGGATCGTGTCGGTGGCCATTATGCCCTGCACCGCCAAAAAGTTCGAGGTGCAGCGGGATGAATTCAAGCGGAACGGCGTGCCCGATGTGGACTACGCCATCACCACCCAGGAACTCATCGCCATGATCCGCCAGGCCGGCATCGTCTTTGACGATCTGGAGCCGGAAAGCGTGGATATGCCCTTTGGCGTCTCCACCGGCGCCGGTGTGATCTTCGGCGTCACCGGCGGCGTCACCGAAGCGGTGATTCGCCGTCTCAGCGACGACAAATCCACCACGGCCCTGCGGGCCATCGCCTTCAATGGCGTGCGTGGTATGGAAGGGGTCAAGCATACCGAAGTGGAGATCGGCGGCAAAAAAGTGCGCATTGCCATCGTCAGCGGCCTGAACAATGCCCGTCCTTTGCTGGACCGGATTCTGGAAGGCCACAAGGACTATGACTTTATCGAGGTCATGGCCTGTCCTGGCGGCTGTGTTTCCGGCGCAGGCCAGCCTTTTGGCACCAAGGCCGACAAGGCCCGCCGGGGTGAAGGGCTCTACCAGGCCGACCGGATGAGCCCCATCAAGCGTTCCGAGGAAAACTACGCCGTCACCTCCCTGTATGACGGGGTGCTCAAGGGCCGGGTCCACGAGCTGCTCCATGTGGAATACGGCAAATAAGAGAAAGGCGGCAGAAAGATGAAATTCAGCGTGTGCGTGGGAAGCGCCTGCCATGTGAAGGGGTCTTACAATGTGCTCCTCACCCTGCGGCAGCTGGTGGAGGAATATTCCCTCCATGACCAGGTGGAAGTGGCCCAGATGTTCTGCGACGGTGAGTGCGTGGAAGGGGTCAAGGTGCGCATCGACGACCAGGAGACCGTCAGCCTCACCGGTGCCGGTACCCGGGACTTTTTCTTTGAAAAATGCGGCCATCTGATTGAGCAGCAGTAAGTGACAACATAAAACAGGCCGTCGGGGGATGAGTTGTCCCCTGGCGGCTTATTTTTTATGTACCAAGGTTGAAAGACAAAAGATCAGATGATAGAATAATGCAAAACAAGACCGACTGATTTGTTTGCTAAGAAAGGAGCCGATGGCGATGAAGAAAAAGTGGATAGCGGCTGTTTCCGTTTGTCTGTGCCTTGTGGCCTTTGGGGTGCTGTACACCAAAAGGCCGGAGGAATCCCCGGCTCCCCCATCGCCGGAAGCAAAACAAACAGAGCAGCCGGTGAAAGAGCCGGATAAGCAGCCGGAGAAAGAAAAGCCTGTGCTGGAGATCGAGCCCGCCGCCTTTTCCTCAGAAGGGAAGCAGCACTATGCCTGGCAGCAATGGCAGTTTGACTATGCCTGTCCTTCTGGTTGGGAGAGCCGTCCCATGGAGGTATGGGAAGCCAGCGAAAACCAGGAGGCCAGCCCGGAGTGGGGCGTGGAGCTGGTTCCGCCGGGAAAGGAGGAATGGGCCATTCGTCTTCAGGGTTCCCACCGGAATCAGAATTTGGGCGTGCCCTTGCAGGAGAGTGTGGAGATCTACTGCGCAGGTGAAAAAATCGGACGGCTGGACACGGGAGAAAAAGAAGGGGAAGTCTGGAAGCTGGTGACACTGGATCATCCCGGTACGGCGGGGAGTGCCTTTCAGATCTTTATCCGGGGAGAAGAATACTGGCCGGAAGGGGAAAAACTGTTGGCTGGTTTTGCAGCATGATGGTGTTTTCCCGCGGAAAACCGGGAAAGGAAAGAAAAGGAAGGGGAGCGCCCTTCCTTTTCTTTTGCCGCCCTTTGTCTTTTTTTCGTCTTTTATGTTATAATACGGGCAGAATACCGGCAGAAGAAGGGGAAAGGAGAAAGGGATATGGAACCGGTGATCGTCACCCAGAAGGCCAACTGCCGCAACTGTTATAAGTGCATCCGTTCCTGCCCTCAAGGGGCCATTGCCTTTTCCGACGACCAGGCCCGGGTGCTGGCAGAGGAGTGCATCCTCTGCGGCCGGTGTGTGGAGGTTTGCCCCCAGGGAGCCCAACAGGTGCAAAGCGATCTTGTCAATGTGCGCCGGATGCTGTCCATGGGGCTCAAGGTCTATGCCAGCGTGGCCCCTTCCTGGCTGGCCGCTTTTCCCGACATCACTTTCCCTCAGTTTTCCGCCGCTTTGAAAAAGCTGGGCTTCACCGGGGTGGAGGAAACCGCCGCAGGCGCCGCCCAGGTGAGCCTGGAATATGCCCGCCTCATGGCCAAAGGAGAGAGGGACAACATCATCTCCACCTGTTGCCCCTCCTTGGTGCTGCTGGTGGAGCGGCAGTATCCGGAACTGACGCCCCTGCTGGCCCCGGTGGTTTCCCCGGCGGTGGCCCACAGCAAAATGCTGCGCAGTATGTTCGGCAGCCGGATCAAAACGGTGTTCATCGGCCCCTGTCCCGCCAAACATTGGGAGAAGCAGGAAAACGCCGCCCTCAGCGCCGTGCTGCTGTTTGAAGAGCTGAAAACGCTGCTTTCGGAAAAAGGTGTGGCCTTTGGAGAAGAGGACACCCAGTGCACCGAGACCCACACCCCTCTCAGCAGGCTGTACCCCTCCCCCGGCGGCATCATCGCCACCATTCCGGCCAACAAGCGCCAGGGGTATAAGACCTACGCCGTCAGCGGTGTGGAGGGATGTAAGGAGACTTTGGAAGCGGTACGGCAAGGGCAGATCCATGGCTACTTTCTGGAGTTGAACACCTGCCTGGGCTCCTGTGTCCACGGCCCGGGGATCTCCCGGGAAAAGGCGCCGGCCATCCTGGTGAAGGAGCGGCTGCTGTCTGCCGCCCGGAAAAAGAGCACCGGCGCACCTTCGGTGAGCGAAAGTGCTCAGGTGGACCTCACCACTCAGTTCCATCCTCAGAAAAAGAAGGAGCGGCAGCCCCAGGAAGAGGAAATCGCCGCCATTCTGGCCCAAACGGGAAAAGTGACCAAGGAAGATCTGCTCAACTGCGGTGCTTGTGGTTATCCCACTTGCCGGGATAAGGCTGTGGCCGTGTGGCAAGGCAAGGCCGATGTGCGCATGTGTCTGCCTTATATGCGGGAAAAGGCCGAATCCATGTCCAATCTGATCATCGAATATGCTCCCAGTGCCATTTTGCTCCTGTCTCCCGAGGAGAAGCTGCTGGAATACAACCACAAAGCCATGGAGATGCTGGGCATCCGGGGCAAAGGGGCCCGGGGGCATGAGGTGCAGGACTTTTTGGAAGATGGACTGCCGCCCCGGGAAGAGTGGCCGGTGAGCGATATCCCGGCCTGGGTCAAAGGGGGCGAGCGTCAGGTGCGTCTGTCTGTTGTGGAGATGCCCGGCGGGGATGCCATCGTCCTTCTGCGGGATGTGACCCGGGAGGAAGAGGACCGCACCGCCTTTGAAAAGAAGCGGGAACAGACTTTGCACATAGCCCAGGAAGCGGTGGACAGGCAGATGCGCATGGTGCAGCAGGTGGCCAGGCTCCTGGGCGAGACCACCGGCGAGACCAAAGCCGCCCTTTTGCGCATGGAACAGGCGGTGAAGGGGGAGAAACGCCGGTGAAGCTCTTTTTGGAATACAGCGGTGGCCAGGAAACCGAACAGGGCGGCTGTGTTTGCCGGGTGAGCCGTCGGGGAGATCGGGTGCGGGCCGCTCTCATTTCCTGCCCTGGAACCGATATGGCCGCCGCAGCAGTGGCCACGGCCGCTTGTGCCGCCGCTTGGGCCATGCTGCAAGGCGGTGCATCCTTGCAGCGCACCGCCGTCTCCCTGCTGCTCAGCCAGGCCGGGGAAGAATATGGTTTTACCCTGTTGGAGCTGGACGGGCGAGGGCATCTGCGGGGCGTTGAGTGGAAAATGCCGCCCTTGGCCCTGGTGGCCAAAGGAAACAGCCGCATTCCCTGGGGTGGACCGGTTCCCCTGGCCGGAGAGCCGGTATTGTTGCGGGAAGACAAGATCCAGCCCGGAGAGCTGTGCTGTGCCTTTTCCCGTGAGGCCGTGGAAGAAAAAGGCGGACAGGACCTGAGCTGGGGCCGCCAGGGAGCCCTTGCCTTTTTGGGGAGAGCATATACCGGCAAGGAGAGCGCACGCTATATGCAGGAGCTGTTTTTCTCCGCTTGCCGGGGATTGGAAGAAAGCCCCCAGCCCGCCGCTTTCTTCTGCCGGGCCCGTGCCCTTTGTCCCTTGCTTCTGGCCGTGGGGGTTCCCCAGGGCAAGGAGCGGGAGGAGAAATGGCTCCACACGCTGGAGCATTTCAAGGGGCTCAAGGCGGTGGCTGGCCGGAAAGCGGTGGCTCTGGTGGAAAAGAAGGAAAAAGAGGGCCGGAGCCTGGGGGTCAATTACCGGTGGCCAGCCGAGGATCTGCTGGGGCGCACCCTGGCCTTTCTGGGCAGGGAAGAGCCCTGGACAGAAGGAGAGCGGGACGCCCGGCAGTTGGGAGCTTTGCTGGACGGGCAATGCACCAGCGTGCGCATTCTGCTGCCCCAGAGTCGGGGAAAGGGCATGGGAATGGAAAGTCTGCTGGCCCAGCAGCTTTTGGCCCGGCTGACCCAATGGGACAAAGGGGCCTATGTGGAATACTGCTGAGAGGGAGGAGAACCATTGTCTTACCGCACTGTGACCATCAAACTGCTGCCTCCCACGGCGAAAAAGCGTCAGGTGCTGGAAGAAGCCCAGCGCCGCTATTCCATGGCTCTGGAAGCCATTTTGCGGGCTTGCCGCCCTTATAGCCGTCAGGCGGAAGAGGAAGGGAAGCTGTTTTTCTGCCCCCGGGAAGTGCTGAAAAAGGCCGATGCCTTTGAGGCCCAGCCTTTCAAGGACGCTTTGCAGCGGGATGTCCAGGGTCTTGTGCGGGGATACCTGACCCGGAAAAAACGGGAAAAGCGGAGCACCTATCCTGTCTGCCGGACGGAAAAAGAAGATTTAGAGAGAATTTTGTCAGATTGGGACAATTTTTCCCCCTCAGAAATCTATACAAATCTCGATAAATATGATACGCTAAGACCGGTATCTTTTTGCCGTTACGCCGGGGGGAGGGATTATTCTATTCTCCGGGGTGAAAAAGGCAGAAGATATTATGGCAAGGTCTATCTGCTCAACCGGCAAGGTGCTTTGGAATGGGCCCCCTCGGAGGATTACCTCACCGATATTTACACCGGGGAGATCCTGCGGGAAAAACGAGGAAAACGGCGGTATCTGCTGTTGCCCCTGGACGCAGGTCCATGGCAAAGAGAACACCTGCTCCAGGTGGAAAAAGGATTGGCCGTGCCTAAAAACGCGCTGCTTTTTGAGAAAAACGGCGCATACTATCTGACTGTCAGGCTCTGGTACCGGGACCCGGTGCCCTGCTCTCCCGCCTGCACTTTGGGGGTGGGACGCACGGAAAAGGGCCTGTGTCTGTGCGCCTGGGATGGAGAAAAAGAGGAATTCTGGTACATGGAACCGGCGGGGGAGGGAAAAGATGCCCTTTGCCGTCTGGCTGGGGATGTGTGCCGCCTGGCCAGCCGTCTCAGTGCCCTTCTGGTGGTGGAAAATACCGCTAGAGGCAGCAAGAGTCTGCCGGGAGCTTCCTTTTCCCTGGCAGATTACCGGTTTGTGATAAAACTCCTTTGTCAGCGGGCACCGGCTTTGGGTTTGCCCTCTCCTGTGCCCATCGCGGGCAGCGGCCTTTATCAGAAATGCCCGGTGTGCTCTCAGCGCCGCCAGGGAAATGGCCGCCAGGGAGAGCGGTTCTTCTGTGTCAGCTGTGGGCATTCCCAGCCCTGGGAGCAGGCAGCGGCCGCCTTTCTGGCCCGCAGCCCCGGAAGGTACCAAAGCTCCCGTCTGCGGGTCAAGGTGACAAGGGTGGGGGGATTTCTCCGGTTCCGATGCCCGGCTCTGGAGGTCTTCTGGCAGGTGCGGGAAAGCCCTCAGGGAAAAGAGTGGTTTTGCCGCAGGGCCATGGAGCTGCTGGAAAAGCCGGATGGAGAGCTGACGCCCCGGCAGCGCAGCGTGAAGAAAAAACTGCAATCGGGCCCTCCGCCGGAGGGCGGATGGTTTTATTTTGTTTGATACAGCCGGCGCGGCTGCCGCGCCTTGGCGTGACCGGCCACGGGGCCTGCTCCCGCTGTGCGGGGCCGGCTTTTTACAGACGGTGAAGGCAGCTATTAAATAATGGGCGCCGGGGTTTTTCCCCGGCACAGCCCCTTTTCATTTTTGTAAAACCCACAGCCTGGGAAACCGGGCGGGTGTGTTTTAAAGATAAGGCAAATATAATAGATGAGGTGATTGAGAATGTACAAGATTCTGCGTAGGGAAGACCTGAGCAGCAATGTTGTCCTGATGGATGTGGAAGCGCCGATGGTGGCCAAAAAGTGCCTGCCCGGCCAGTTCATCATCCTGAGAGTCAACGAGGAAGGCGAGCGCATCCCCCTGACCATCGCACATTACGATCGGGAAAAGGGCGTTGTCACGATCATCTTCCAGACAGTTGGCGCCACCACCATGGAGCTGGCTGAGCTGAAGGAAGGGGAGTATATCCATGACTTTGTGGGTCCTCTGGGCAACCCCTCCGAGACCGAAGAGTTCAAGGGCAAGAAGGTTGCCGTCATCGGCGGCGGCCTGGGCTGCGCCATTGCCTGGCCTCAGGCCAAGGCCATCCATGAGGCTGGCGGCACTGTCCACATGATCGCCGGTTTCCGCACCAAGGAGATCGTCATGCTGGAAGAGCAGATGCGCGAAAGCTGCGATGAGCTGTTCATGATGACCGACGACGGCACCTATGGCGAAAAGGGCTTTGTCACAAACAAGCTGGAGTCCCTGATCGAAAGCGGCGAGAAGTATGACGCCGTCATCGCCATCGGTCCCCTGGTGATGATGAAGTTCGTCTGCGTCCTCACCAAGAAGTACAACATCCCCACCATTGTTTCCATGAACCCCATTATGATTGACGGCACAGGCATGTGCGGCGGCTGCCGCCTGACTGTGGACGGCGAGACCAAGTTTGCTTGCGTGGACGGCCCGGATTTCGACGGCCACAAGGTGGATTTCGACGAGACCATCCGTCGTTCCAGAATGTATTCCCAGCAGGAAGCTGCTGCTCGGGAAAAGCACGCTTGCAGAATGGAGGGTATGAACAATGGCAAATAAGAACATGAGCCTGGAAAAAACAAAGATGCCGGAGCAGGCTCCCGATGTAAGAAACAAGAACTTTGAAGAAGTGGCCCTGGGCTATACCGCCGAGATGGCCGTGGAAGAGGCCAATCGCTGCCTGGGCTGCAAGAATATGCCCTGTGTCAGCGGCTGCCCTGTGAATGTGCAGATCCCCCAGTTCATCTCTTTGGTGGCTGAGGGCAAGTTCGAGGAAGGCTATCAGAAGATCGCCGAGACCTCCACTCTGCCTGCCATCTGCGGCCGTGTCTGCCCCCAGGAGAACCAGTGCGAAGGCAAGTGCGTCCGTGGTATCAAGGGCGAAAGCGTTGCCATCGGCCGTCTGGAGCGCTTCTGCGCCGACTGGCACATGGAGCACAGCACCGAAAAGCCCAAGAAGGTTCCTTCCAACGGCCATAAGGTTGCTGTTCTGGGCGCCGGCCCTGCCAGCTTGACCTGCGCTTCCGACCTGGTGCAGATGGGCTACGATGTGACCATGCTGGAGGCTTTCCATGCCGCCGGCGGCGTTCTGATCTATGGTATTCCTGAGTTCCGTCTGCCCAAGGCCATCGTGGCCAAGGAAGTGGAGAACCTGGAGGCCATGGGCGTCAACATCCAGACCAATGTGGTGGTTGGCAAGTCCGTGTCCATCGAGGAGCTGAAGGAAGAGGGCTATGAGGCCATCTTCATCGGCACCGGCGCCGGCCTGCCCTCCTTCATGGGCATCGAGGGCGAGAACCTCAACGGTGTGTTCTCCGCCAACGAGTACCTGACCCGTATCAACCTGATGAAGGCTTATGACGGCAAGCATGATACCCCCATCTTCCACGCCAAGAAGGTGGCCGTGGTTGGCGGCGGCAATGTGGCTATGGACGCCGCTCGCTGCGCCAAGCGTATGGGCGCCGATGTGTCCATCGTTTATCGTCGTGGCCTGGAAGAGCTGCCCGCCCGTAAGGAAGAAGTCCATCACGCCATGGAAGAGGGCATCGACTTCAAGGTGCTGAACAACCCCGTGAAGATCCTGGGCAACGAAGAAGGCTGGGTCACCGGCATGGAAGTTGTCAAGATGGAACTGGGTGAGCCCGATGCTTCCGGCCGCCGCCGTCCCATCCCTGTGGAAGGCTCCAACTATGTGCTGGATGTGGACTGCGTCATCATGGCTCTGGGCACTTCTCCCAACCCCATCCTGAAGAAGAGCACCAACGGCCTGGAGACCAACAAGAAGGGCTGCATCTCCGCCGATGAAAACGGCAAGACTTCTCTGGAAGGCGTCTATGCTGGCGGCGACGCCGTCACCGGCGCTGCCACCGTTATTCTGGCTATGGGCGCTGGCAAGACTGCTGCCAAGTCCATCGACGAGTACATCAAATCCAAGAACTAAGTGTTCATAGAAAGCGGCGCGGCGGCTTTTCGCCGCGCCCTTTTTCTGTTTTGCAGCAAGAGGAGGAAAAGGGATGCGAGCAGAATATTTGGAGACCCCGGCGATTTTGATCAACCGGCCGGTGTTTGACAGCAATATGGAAAAAATGGCCCGGCTTCTGGCCCCGTTGAAAGTAGCCCTGCGCCCCCACTATAAATCCCACAAAAGCACTGATATCGCCCATCTCCAGGTGCGGGCCGGAGCCAAAGGGATCACCTGCGCCAAGGTGGCTGAGGCGGAGGATCTGGCGCTGGCGGGCATCGAGGATATCCTGATCGCCAATCAGATCACCGAAAAGAGCCGGATCGCCCGGGTGGCCTACCTGGCCAAGGGATGCCGTATCACGGTGTGCGTGGATCAGAGCCAGAATATCCGGGATCTGGAGCAGGCGGCCGCCGTGGAAGGCAGCACCATCCACTGTCTGGTGGAGTATGAAGTGGGTATGGGCCGCTGCGGCGTCACCACCCATGAGGCCTTCCGGGATCTGGCTATGGAGGTGATGGCCTGTCCCCATCTGGTCTTTGATGGCGTGCAGGCTTACGCCGGTCAGCTGTCCCACGAGATGGACGGCACCCGCCGGGCAGAGGAGGCCCAGCGGATTGAAACCGAGCTGCAAAGCCTTCTGGCCGATCTGAAAAAATGGCAGATCCCGGTGAAGGAGGTCAGCGGCGCCAGCACCGGTACCGTAGAGCTGCGGAAAGAGGACACCGTTTATACCGAAGTGCAGGCGGGAAGTTATCTGTTTATGGACGCCACCTATCGCCAGATGGGTCTGCGTTTTGAAAACTCCCTCACCGTGCTGGCCACCGTAGTGAGCACCCGGCCCGATCTGGTGGTCACCGATGCAGGTGTCAAGGCCCTGGGTGTGGATCAGGGGAATCCCGTATGCCCCGCATTGCCTGGCGCTTCGGTGAATATGAGCGAAGAGCACAGTGCCTTCACCTTCCCCGGCCATCCCTTCCATGTGGGAGACAAGATCCGGCTCATCCCCGGCCATTGCTGCACCACCATGAACCTCCATGACTTTTTCTATTTTGAAGAAGAAGGCAAGGTGCTCAACCGTCTTCCCGTCACCAGCCGAGGGAAAAGCAAATAAATACTTATTGTAATTTAAAATAGAAAAACGCCCTTTGGTTTTTACCAAAGGGCGTTTTTTCAATCAAATTGGAAAATTAATAATTTTCGGCCTTGATCTTGAAATAAGCCATGGGATGATCGCACACAGGGCACTTTTCGGGAGCCTTGTTGCCGTAATGGATATGGCCACAGTTGGCGCAGACCCACATCTGGGGCTCTTCCCGCTCAAAGACCTTGCCCTGAGTCAGGTTGTTCAGCAGCTTCTGATAGCGCTCTTCATGCTCTTTTTCGATCTTGCCCACTTCCTCAAAGAGGAAAGCGATTTTGTCAAAGCCCTCTTCCTTGGCGGTCTTGGCAAAACCGGCATACATATCGGTCCACTCATAGTGTTCACCGGCCGCGGCGTCCTTCAGGTTTTCCTCGGTCTTGGGAACGGAACCGTCATGGAGCAGCTTGAACCAGATTTTAGCATGCTCTTTCTCGTTGCCGGCGGTCTCCTCGAAGATGTCGGCGATCTGGTTGTAGCCTTCCTTCTTGGCGGCGGAAGCATAGTAGGTATACTTGTTGCGGGCCTGGGATTCACCAGCAAAAGCGGCCATCAGATTGGCTTCGGTCTTGGAACCTTTCAGATTCATAAAAATCTCCTCCTTCGAGAAATTATTTTGGGAAAAGACGATTAGTCTTCCTTTTCAAACAGCTCTTTGCCAACGGAGCACAGCGGGCAGACGAAGTCTTCGGGCAGATCTTCCCACTTGGTGCCGGGAGCGATGCCGCCGGCCTCGTAGCCTTCAGCCTCGTCGTAAACATAGCCGCAGATGGTGCACTTGTACTTGCTCATGATTGTGTCCTCCTGTTCATTTGGTTGATGATTGGGTGTATGGTGGATGCACCGGGTGCATCGGCCTTGAAAGATGATGTGGTGAAAATCGCATTCCCAACCGGTGGCCTGAGCCACTTGCCGGTCCATTGCGGCCTGATAGGGGACAGGGGCGTCCACAAACCGGCCGCACTCCTGGCAGACCAGGTGATAATGAGGGCCAGTGGCCGAATCGAATCGATCCGGGGCATTGGGCACGGGAATGCGGGAGATGGTCCCCTCTTCCGCCAGCTGGGAAAGGTTGCGGTACACCGTGCCCCGGCTGATGGTGGGGGTTCGTTGTGCGGCGTAGCGGTAGACCTCTTCCGCGGTGGGATGATCGTTTAGCTCCATCACCGCCGAGAGCACCAGCGCACGCTGAATGGTACGGCGTTTCATGGGGATCACTCATTTCGTAGGAAGAATTACTAATTAGAAGTTTATATCAAAATAACACTTCTGTCAACCACTTTTTCGGGGAAAAAAGGAATTTAACACCTTGTTCATTGTTACCTAAAAAACAGGAATTCATACCAAATTCAGGGCATAGGACAAAACAACGGGGAAAGGAAAATATTTAGTTCAGATATTGGACAAATTACCGTTGACATCTGCGGGCTTTTGCCGCACAATAGCAGGGACAAAGGCGCCAGGGCAAGGGCGTCTCTCAGGAGTGAAAGATATGAGCAACGCGGGAAAGAAGAACAAGATTTTTTATGGTTGGTTGATTGTGGCCGGCTGCTTCATCATCATGGGCATGAGCTATGGGGCCATCAACAACTGTATGGGGGTCTTTATCAAGCCGGTGTGTGAAGATATGGGCTTTTCCCGGGCGGGCATGGGGCTGACCCAGACCATTTTGTCGGCATCCCTCATGGTGATGTCCCTGGTCAGCGGACGGATTTTTTCCCGGCTGGATGTGACGCTGGCTTTGCGTATCAGCAGCATTTTTATGGCAGGGGGCTATTTCTGTTTTTCTTTTGCCCGTTCGCTCCCTATGTTTTATGGAGCGGCGCTGGTCACCGGCGTAGCTGAGGGCATGATCACCACAGTGGCCCTGTCCATGCTCATCAATAACTGGTTCCACACCCGCCGAGGCTTTGCCGTGGGTATGGCCTTTATGGGCAGCGGCGTGGGCGGTATGATCTGCAATCCTTTGGCCAGCCAGCTGATCATCCACTATGGATGGCGCACAGCCTATCAGATCCTGGCAGTGATGATCTTTCTGCTGGTGGTGCCGGTGTGCTTTTTCATCATCCGTACCCGGCCTGCGGATAAGGGACTGCTTCCCTATGGAGAGACCGGCGACGAGAAAGAAGACTTCAGCCAGGTGGAAAAACAGGGCGTTTACTATCGTCATGCGGTGCGCACGCCCCAATTCTGGGTGATCTGTATTTGTGCTGCTCTCAATACCATTTGCACCAGCGGCCTGATGCAGAATACTGCTCCTCATGTCAGCGATGTGGGATATTCTCCTACCTTTGCTGCCTCGGTGGCCTCCTGTGGCATGGGTGCATTGGCCATCGGTAAACTGGCGTTGGGCTGGCTGTATGACAAATTGGGGGCGGAAAAGGCCACGGTGGTGGCCCATATTTCCGCCGGTGTGGCTCTGGCTGGGGCATTGATGGCTCCGGCTATGCCGGGCATTGGACTGATTGTGCTGGGCACCGGTCTGGGTGGGGCCTTTGGCAATGTGGCCCATCCCATCATCGCTCAGATCGTCTATGGCAACCGGGATTTTGGCAGCATCCTGGGAATGATTTCTGCCTTTGCCAATATCGGCGGTATGCTCTGTCCTGTGCTGGTGGGCGGTTCTTACGATGCGCTCCACAGCTATAAACCGGCTTTTTCTGCCATGATCGTTCTTTTGTGTCTGATCACACTGGCCTATATGTGGGCCTTCCGCACCCAGGACAAGGCCCTGGAAAAACGGGGATTTGTGGTTGCAAGGGAAGAAAAAAATTGATATACTAATAAAAGCCCTTCGGGGCTATGCCCCCATAGTTAAATGGATATAACAGCCCCCTCCTAAAAATCGAATCGTTCGAATCCTGGAGCCCTGTAAAATTGAATATTTTCTGTATACGCCCCCGTAGCTCAGTTGGATAGAGCGGTCGCCTCCTAAGGTTGCGTTACAACGCTCGCCTGGGGAATTTTACAATCAGGATTGAAGTTCGACTTTCGTCGTGCTATCATCATAAATAATATGTGTCGCAATAGCTCAGTTGGATAGAGCACACGCCTCCTAATAATCAGGTCATCAAAGTCCTGGGAGGCGGATCGCTCCATCCTTG
>OGGQ01003912.1_pt1 | contig 13169 bp, 11 predicted proteins | sample 1571191 | NCBI WGS metagenome assembly OGGQ01 (sample SAMEA2582061, study PRJEB24529) | metagenome | biome: Human gut stool | place: China | collected 2011
CTGGTCCGTGTTCATCGCAATGAACTCCACGCCCTGCAGACCATCGCTGACCATGCGGTTCACGGCGTTGCCGCCGCCGCCGCCAACACCGATCACCTTGATCGTCGTAACATTTTCGTCCATTTCTTCATCGAGCATCAATGCCATAACTTTGTCCTCCATCCGGATTTTATCGTAGAACTGTGCAGAACGCACAGAAATATCAACCTACACTTATATAACTGTATCGTATCATCTTTTTGCCGTGAATGCAAGTCAAATTTACGTTTTTGAAGTTCTTTTTTTCGGGCAGTCTGCCCCGCGCGGGGTTTCTCGTGCAATTTGCCCACCCAGAGCCGTCAGTTTCTGTGCAAAATCGGCATAGCCGCGGTCAATGAACTCCGTATGGGTGATGCGGCTGCGGCCCTGTGCCGCCAGCGCCGCGATCACCAGCGCTGCCCCGCCCCGCAGGTCGGGCGCTTCCAGCACCGTTCCCTGCAGGGTGCCGCCGGGTTCCGCGTACAGGGTGCGGCCCTCCACCCGCACCCGGCCGCCCAGCGCCGCAAAGCCTGCTGCGCAGCCGAACCGCCGCTCAAAGATCACATCCTCGATGCTGCCGGGTCCCTCCGCGCAGAGCAGCACCGCCGCCAGCAGCGGGGCCGCGTCGGTGGCCAGCGCCGGGTATGCCCCGGTGAACACCCGCCCCGGCCCGTACAGCCGCCCGAACCGGGTAATAACGGCAGCATCGCTCCGGCGCACAACGCCGCACCCCATTTGTTCCAGAATTTCCAGCACCGGCGCATACAGCCGGGGCGCGCAGCCTGCCAGCTCCACCCGTCCCCCAGCCGCTGCGCAGGCACAGGCAAAGGTGGCTGCCGTGATCCGGTCCGGCAGGGGCGCAAAGCTGCATCCGTGCAGCCGCCGCACCCCCTGCACCCGCACCGTGCCGGTGCCCGCGCCCTGCACCCGGCCGCCGCACCGGTTCAGGAATGCCGCCAGATCTTCGATCTCCGGCTCCCGGGCCGCACCCCGCAGGGTCGTCTCCCCCTGTGCCAGCGCTGCCGCCAGCAGCAGGGTCTCGGTGGCCCCCACGCTGGGGAACAGCAGGGTGATGTCCGCTCCGTGCAGCCCCGCCGGAGCCGTGAGCAGCAGGCGTTCGCCTTCCAGCTGCGGGCAGGCTCCCATCTGCACAAGGCCCGCCAGATGCAGATCAATGGGCCGCGCTCCGATGCGGCAGCCCCCGGGCAGCACGGTCTGTGCCCGGCCCAGCCGGGCCAGCAGCGGGGCGCAGAACAGGATGGATGCCCGCATCCGGCCCGCCGGGCCTGCCGCCAGCGTCCCGCTGCCGGGCACCCCGTCCACCCGGACATCCGCCCCCTGCCGCTCCGCTGTGCAGCCTGCACTGCGCAGCAGGGCAAGGCTCTCGGCCACATCGGCCAGCTCCGGCACCCCGCACAGCCGCACTGGCCCGCTGCACAGCAGGGACGCTGCCAGCAGCGGCAGCACACTGTTCTTGGCCGCCGGGACCCGTACCGTTCCATTCAGCGGCCGCCCGCCCGTGATGATGTAATCCCCTGCCATGCAAAGACCCCCGTTCTGCCAAAGATACCCCATGGTATGCAGAACGAGGGCCGTCGGTTCCCTGTTTTGTACCCGGACACCGCAAAACGCATTTGTCCGGTCGTTTGTCTGTTTTTTGCGTCTTTTGCGGGGCAAACATCCCATTTTGCGGCAGAAATGGCCGCCTTTATGTTTCCCCGCGGGAGACGGACAGCACGATGCCCATCTCGCCCAGCAGCATCATCAGGCTGGTGCCGCCGGAGGAAAAGAAGGGCAGGCTGATGCCGGTGTTCGGGATGGTGTTGGTGACCACGGCGATGTTCAGCACCGCTTGCAAGGCCACCTGCACCACGAACCCCACCACCAGCAGTGCCCCGAAGCGGTCCGGCGCGTGGGCCGCCAGCGTGACGCCCCGCAGCAGCAGCAGACTGAACAGCAGGATCACCGCGCAGGCCCCCACAAACCCCAGCTCCTCGCACAGGATGGAAAAGATGAAGTCGTTCTGGGGTTCCGGCACGAACAGGTGCTTCTGGCGGCTGTTGCCCAGCCCCAGCCCCACGGCCCCGCCGGAGCCGATGGCGTACAGGCTCTGGATGGTCTGGTGACCGTCGCCCAGCGGGTCGGCAAAGGGGTCCAGCCAGGAGCTCAGGCGGCTGGCCGCATAAGGCACCAGATCCGGCATGATGACGATGGCCGCCCCGATGGCACCCGCTCCGCCCACACCGGCCAGCACGAACCACCGCAGCCCGGTGCCGCCCACGAACATGAGCACTGCCCCGATGCCCAGGATCAGCACCGTGCCGGACAGGTGCGGCTCCAGCAGCATGAGCACCGCCACCGCGCCCAGTACCAGCGCAAAGGGCACCACCCCCACCGCAAAGCTCTCCATCCGGCTGTGGTTGAGGGAGATGATGTGGGCAAACACCAGCACCACCGCAAATTTGGCGATCTCGCTGGGCTGCAGAGTGCCCAGCCCCGGCAGCACCAGCCAGCGCTTGCAGCCGTTGTATTCCGGCATGAACAGCACCACGACCAGCAGCACCAGCGAGAGGGCCAGCAGCGGCCAGGCCAGTTTGTGATAGATGTGGTAATCCACCCGGCTGGCCGCCCACATGGCCCCGATGCCCATGGCCGCATACAGCAGCTGCGGCCGCACATAGGCCCAGGCATCGCCCCGCCGGTACAGCGCCACCGCGCTGCTGGCACTGTACAGCATTACCAGCCCAAAGCCCACCAGCGTGAGCACCAGGATCAGAAACGGCAGGTCCATGGCGGGCAGCGGACGCAGCAGTCCGCGCCGGGCCCGGGCAGGCACAGCGGCCCTGTGCATCCTCATCACCTCCGGCAGTCCTTTTGGTCTATTGTACGCAGGCCGCCGGGCTGTTAGTCATAGCCGCAGGCCCTGCCCGCATAAACTGAGCCGGAAAAGGAGGTGCTGCCATGTCCCGGCCCGAACCCCTGCGCACCCTGCCGGAGCAGGCGTTCCGCGCCCGTGCCCGGCTGGTGGCGCTGCTTTTGTGCGGCATCTGCTTTGCAGGGCTTATTGCCCGGCTCTACTGGCTGCAGCTGGCCGCCGGGGACTGGTACACCCGGCGGGCACTGGGGCAGCAGCTGCGGGACACCGTGGTGCCCGCCGACCGGGGCCGCATCTACAGTGCCGACGGCGTGTTGCTGGCGGCCAACAGCAGCTGCTGGACCCTGCGGGCCAGCCCGCGGGAGATGCCTGCCGACAAACTGGAGCTGGCCGCCCACGGTCTCGCGCAGATTTTGGAGCTGGACGAAGCCGCCCTGCTGGAAAAGTTCCTGGACCGCGCCTCCAACGACTGTCTGCTGCGCTACCGGGTGAAGCGTTCCATGGCGGATGCCGTGCGGGATTTCTGCGAGGAAAACGGCATCACCGGCATCCGTATCAATCAGGACAGCAAGCGCTGGTACCCGCAGGGGGAGTTTCTGGCGTCGGTGCTGGGCTTTACCAATGTGGACAACGCCGGCGTGAGCGGGCTGGAGCTGGAATACAACGGGCAGCTCACCGGGCAGAACGGCGTGGTGCTCACCGCCGTGAACGCCTGGGGCTACACGCTGGAGCAGAGCTACGAGACCGAGCAGTTCCCGGTGGAGGGCAGCAGCCTGTGGCTGACCATCGACGCCAACATTCAACATTATCTCGAAAATGCGTTGAATTACGCCGTACAGGAGCACCATGTGGCCGCCCGTGCCGTGGGCATCGTGCTGGACGTGAACACCGGGGCCGTGCTGGCCATGTCCACCACCCCGGCCTACGACCCCAACCAGCCGCGCATCCTCTACGACAAAGCTGCCCGCGCCGCCGTAGATGCCCTCTCTGGGGAGCAGCGGGCGGCCGCCCTGCAGCTGGCCCAGCAGACCCAGTGGCGCAACAAGGCCGTGAGCGACCTGTACGAACCGGGCAGCGTGTTCAAGCTCATCACCTGCGCGGCCGCGCTGGACGCCGGAGCCATCACCCGGAACTCCAGCTTTTATTGCGGGGAGTCCATCTCGGTGGCGGGCACCCGGTTCCACTGCGCCAACCACAAGCGCCACGGGACCCAGACCGTGACGCAGGCGCTGGAAAATTCCTGCAACCAGAGCTTTATCCAGATCGGAGCGCGGCTTGGCAAGGAGGCCTTCTGCGATTACTTTGCCGCCTTCGGCCTGCGGGAGCCCACCGGCATCGACCTGCCCGCCGAGCCGAAAAAGAGCCTGTACTACACCGCCGACCGTATGGGGCCGGTGGAGCTGGCCTCCTGCGCCTTCGGGCAAAGCAGCAAGATCTCCTATCTGGAAATGGCCGCCGCCGTGTGCGCAGTGGTCAACGGCGGAAAACTGATGCAGCCCTACCTTGTATCGGACATTCTGGCCCCGGACGGCACGGTGCTGGAACACCGGGGCCCCGTGTGCAAACAGCAGGTGATCCAGCCGGAGACTTCCGCCGTCATGCGGGAGATGATGGAAGCCGTTGTTCTGTACGGCGGCGGACGCAACGCGCAGATCTCCGGCTACCGGGTGGGCGGCAAGAGCGGCACCAGCCAGAAGCTGGACAGCGCCGACGAAAAAGCCCGCATTGCCAGCTTTGTGGCCGTGGCGCCCATCGACGACCCGCAGTTTCTGTGTCTGGTCTGCCTGGATGAGCCCCACAGCTGGACCACCGCCGGCGGCAGCCTTTCGGCCCCGGTGTGTGCCGAGGTGTTGGAACAGACGCTGGTGTACAAAGGCGTGCCCCGCGCCGCCGCAGACGTCCCCGCCGAGCAGACCACTGCCCTGCCGGCAGACGGGGACAGTTCGGATGGGACGTAAGCCCTCTCCATCATCGCCTGCGGCGATGCCAGTTCCCCCAAGGGAGGAGCTTTTGACGAAACGGGAAACTTTTCCGTATAAACAAAAAGCTCCCCCTTTCGGGGGAGCTGGCAGCCCGGAGGGCTGACTGAGAGGGTTCTGATCAGTTCTGATGGGGCTGCTCGCGGAACACGATCTCGCCGGTCTCGCTGTTCATGGATTCCACGATGGCAAGGCTCTCCAGCTGGATGCCTTTGCTGCGAATGAGCTCACCGCCCTGCTGGAAGCCCTTTTCCACGGCGATGCCGATGCCTTCCACGGTGGCACCGGCCTCCTGTGCCAGCTCCAGCAGGCCCATCAGGGCACAGCCGTTGGCCAGGAAATCGTCGATGATCAGCACATGATCCTCTGCGGTGAGGAACTTTTTGGACACGATGACGTTGTAGATCTTTTTGTGGGTGAAGGACTGGATCTTGGTCTCGTAGTTGTTGTAGTCCAGATTGATGCTCATGGACTTTTTGGCAAACACCACCGGCACGTTGAACTCACTGGCCACAATGGCGGCAATGCCGATGCCGCTGGCCTCGATGGTGAGCACCTTGTTGATGGGCTTGCCCGCAAACAGGCGCTTCCACTCCCGGGCCATCTCGCGGAACAGCGGGACATCCATCTGGTGGTTGATGAAGCTGTCCACCTTGAGCACATTTCCTTCGCGCACAATGCCGTCTGCGCGGATACGATCTTCCAGCATCTTCATAAGCAGTCTTTGTCCTCCAGCCTTTTTCCATTCCGGGGCACAAAGCTGTGCCCGCAACCTGTATGTATTTTACCTAGTATAACGGAAGTGCCTGCCTTTGGCAAGTGGCTTTGTGCCCAAATTTGAAAAAATCCAGGCCGCATCTGCGTGGGCTTTTTCCAAAAGCATGCCTATGGCAAAAAGCACCGAAACTCCGCAAAACTGTCCTGTAATTTTTGTCTTTTGACGCTCTTGTGCTTTGCTGATTTTTGAGTATACTTGGAAGAAAGACCGGTGCCTGTACGCCGATCGGAGGAGAGGGAGAACGGTTATGAAAACGGGACTTGTACTGGAAGGCGGGGCTATGCGCGGCATGTTCACCGCCGGTGTTCTGGATGTGCTGATGGAGCACGGCATCACGGTGGACGGTGCCATCGGTGTTTCGGCGGGGGCCGTGTTCGGCTGCAACTATAAGTCGCACCAGATCGGGCGCACCATCCGCTACAGCACCGAATACTGCAAAGATAAGCGCTACGCCAGCTTTGGCAACCTGCTGCGCACCGGCAACCTGTACAGCGAGCAGTTCTGCTACCACACCGTGCCGGAAAAGCTGGATCCGTTCGACGCCAAAACCTTTCGGGAAGATCCCATGGACTTTTTTTTGGTGTGCACCGATGTGCGCACCGGCGACCCCATCTACCACAAGTGCCGCACCGGCGACGCCGAGGACATCCAGTGGATGCAGGCGTCGTCCTCCATGCCGCTGGCCGCAAAGATCGTGAAGATCGGCCACTACCAGCTGCTGGACGGCGGCGTTGCAGATTCCATCCCGGTGCGCTTCTTTGAGTCCATCGGCTACAAGCGCAACCTCATCGTGCTGACCCAGCCCAAGGACTTTGTGAAAAAGAAAAACAAGATGCTGCCCGCCATCCGGGCGCGCTACCTGCGCTACCCCGCCTTTGTGGAGGCTGTGGCCGACCGCCACGAGCGCTACAACGAGACACTGGAACATGTGGCCATGCTGGAGCAGACCGGCCAGGCCTTTGTCATCCGGCCGCCGATCCCGCTGGAGATCGGCTCCATGGAGCGTGACCCCGCCCAGCTGCGCCGCGTGTACGACACCGGCCGTGCCGTGGCCGAGATCCAGGTGGACAAGATTGCCGCTTTTGTGGAGCAGTCCCGCGCAGCCGAATAAGTTTTGCGGCAGTGCATCATCCAAAAGGCCCCGCACCGGTTCCGAACGGAACGGTGCGGGGCCTTTGGTTTACGCGGGTGGTTCAGGCTGTAGGGTTACAGCTGGCTCTTGTACAGCTCCACGATCTCTTCCACGCTGGTGTCACGCGGGTTGCCAGGGCGGCAGGCGTCGGCATAAGCGGACTCGGCCAGGAACTGGATGTCCTCTTCCTTCAGGATGCCGTGCAGGTTTGTGGGGATGCCCACATCGGCGCTCAGCTGCTTGACGGCGGCGATGGTGGCATCGGCTGCCTCGGCGTCGTTCATCTCGTCGATGCCCTTCACGCCCATGGCCTTGCCGACGGCACGGTAGCGCTCACCGGCGACGGTCTTGTTGTATTCCAGGCCCACCGGCAGCAGGATGGCGCAGGCCACGCCGTGAGGGGTATCATACAGGGCGGACAGGCCGTGTGCCATGGAGTGCACGATGCCCAGGCCCACGTTGGAGAAGCCCATACCGGCGATGTACTGGCCCAGAGCCATGCCCTCACGGCCTTCCGGGGTGTTCTGCACGGCACCGCGCAGGCTCTCGCTGATGAGCTTGATGGCTTCCAGATGGAACATGTCGGAGATCGTGCAGTGGCCCTTGGTGATATAACCCTCGATAGCATGGGTCAGTGCGTCCATACCGGTGGCAGCGGTCAGGCCCTTGGGCATGGAGGACATCATATCGGGGTCCACCACGGCGATCTCCGGGATGTCGTTGGTGTCCACGCAGACGAACTTGCGCTTCTTCTCCACATCGGTGATGACGTAGTTGATGGTGACCTCAGCAGCCGTACCGGCAGTGGTGGGCACCGCGATGGTGAACACGGCGTGCTTCTTGGTGGGAGCCACACCCTCCAGAGAGCGGACGTCCGCAAACTTCGGGTTGTTGATGATGATGCCGATGGCCTTGGCCGTGTCCATGGAGGAACCGCCGCCGATGGTCACGATGCAGTCTGCTTCGGCAGCCTTGAAAGCGGCCACACCATCCTGCACATTGGCAATGGTGGGGTTGGGCTTGATCTCACTGTACACGCTGTAGGCAAAGTTTGCGGCGTCCAGCAGGTCGGTGACCTTCTTGGTGACGCCGAACTTGATCAGGTCGGGGTCCGAGCAGACGAAGGCCTTTTTGTAGCCGCGGGCGGTGAGCTCCGGCACAATGTTCTCGATGGCACCATGGCCATGGTAGGAAATGGTATTCAGAACGATGCGATCAGCCATAAGTCAAATCCTCCAAACTCATTTGCGCCGCCGGTTCCGGCAGCGGTTCTCTGTCTTTCAGCATAGCACATCGTCAAAAAATTTGCAATGCAGAATTGTATGAAATCTCTGTAAATTTTGATATTATCCTCATTTTTTCTGGGCAGATTGCATCGTTTTGAAGGGATCGTGTTATTTTTCATATTCCGTGGTTATAACCACGGATTTCACCCTACAAAAGGGGTATACTATAAAAAATGAGCCGTCTGCCGTTGTCATAGCGGAACCGGCGGCTCCACTTTCCGCATAAGGAGTCTGTTTTATGTTCAACCAGCCCTTCACCCCCTCGCAGGTGCGGCCCATCCGCCCGGCCATGACCGTTTCCCGCCCGGCACAGCTCGGGCAGGAGGTGCCCGTCACCTGGTTTTCGCTGGGCGCAGGCACCTCCATCACCCCGGAGTTCTACGACTGCACCACCCTGTATCTGGGCGGTGAGGGCAGCGGGACCTTTGTTCTGGGCAGCGACGCCCACGACGTCCCCATGCACCCCGGCCAGCTGCTCTGGGTGCCGCCCGGAACGCTGTGCGGCACCTGCACCGACAACGGCCTTATCTATACCGAAATCATCATCAAAAAGGAGAACCTTACTATGAACAGCATCCTCAAATCAGGCGCAGCCACCGAACTGAAGGACCTGATCTCTTACGAAGAGGGCAGCATCGCCAACCTGGACCTGGCCCACACCGACACCATGAAATTCGTGCTGATGGCCTTTGACGAGGGTACCGGCCTGACCCCGCACCGTGCTCCCGGCAACGCCATCCTGACCGCACTGGAGGGCAAGGCCATCATCGGCTACGAGGGCCAGGACTACGAGCTGACCGCAGGCCAGAGCTTCCGTTTTGACAAGAACGGCCTGCACAGTGTGACCGCACAGGGCAAGTTCAAGATGAGCCTGCTGCTGGTGCTGGAGTAAATTTGTTCTGATTTTCAGAGCTGCTGCGTATTTTTTTCGCAGCAGCTCTTCTTTTTTTGCCAAAAGGGCTTGACAAGCGGGGCAGATCGTGTATTATTGTATCAAGCGCTTAATACAGCAACACAAGGAGACAACAGTATGTCGGAACAGTTTGATTCCAGCCGCCCGATCTATGCACAGCTGGTGGAACGGCTCAAGGCCCGCATCCTGGCAGGCACCTACCCGCCCGGCGGGCACCTGGACTCGGTACGGGACCTTGCCGCAGCCGCCGGGGTCAATCCCAACACCATGCAGCGGGCCCTGGCCCAGCTGGAAACCGAAGGTCTGGTGCGCACCGAACGCACCTCAGGCCGCTATGTTACGGAGGACACCGAATTGATCGAACAGCTTCGGACCGAAGCCGCCCGGAAACTGGCGGAAGAATTTCTGGTCAAGATGCGCGGCATCGGCTACAGCCCTGCACGCGCGGCTGCTCTGCTGGAGCAGCTGGACCCCACCAAGGAGGATGCACAATGAGTGAGATTCTGACCTGTGAAGCACTGACCAAGTGCTACGACAAAGACAAGACCGCGCTGGACGGCGTGGATCTGCATGTGAATTTTGGCCGCATCGTGGGCCTGCTGGGCCCCAACGGCAGCGGCAAGACCACCCTCATCAAGCTGGCCAACGGCCTGCTGCAGCCCACGTCCGGCAGCATCAAGGTAGCCGGCATGGCCCCCGGCCCGGACACCAAGGCCCTTGTTTCCTACCTGCCGGACGCCGACTGGCTGCCCGACTGGATGCAGGTAGAGCAGCTGGTGGGCATGTTCACGGATTTTTACGCCGACTTTGACCCCGCCAAGGCCTTTGAGATGCTGGACACCCTGCACATTGCCCGCACGGCAAAGCTCAGGACCCTTTCCAAGGGCAACAAGGAAAAAGTGCAGCTCATCCTGGCCATGAGCCGCGCGGCCCGGCTTTACCTGCTGGATGAGCCCATCGGCGGCGTGGACCCCGCCGCCCGCGACTACATCCTGCACACTATCATCAGCAACTACAGCAAGGACGCAACGGTCATCCTGTCCACCCACCTCATCGGGGACATCGAGCCGGTGCTGGACGAGGCCATCTTCCTGAAGGACGGCCGGGTGTTCGCCCATCGCAGCGTGGAGGAGCTCCGCGAGACTGAGGGCATGAGCGTGGATGCATATTTCCGGGAGGTATTCAAATGCTGAGCAAACTTTTAAAGTATGAGTTCAAGGCCACCTGCCGCATTTACGGCGGACTGTATCTGGCCATTCTGGCTGCTGCTGCACTGCTGGGGGCGTTCTTCCGCTTTCCGGCACTGGTTTCTGATTTTCCCATCGTCGTCGTCACGACCGTTTACCTGATGCTGTGTGTCGCCATTGCAGTCATCACTGCACTCACCATCATCCAGCGGTTCACCCGCAACCTGCTGGGGCGCGAGGGTTATCTGATGCACACTCTGCCGGTCACCCCGGCGCAGCTCATCCTGTCCAAGCTCATCTCCAGCATGGTGTGGCTGCTGTGCAGCATCCTGGTCATCGCGCTTTCCCTCGGTGTATTCTTCCTGTGCGGGATGCTGAACGTCAACGGCATCTTCTCGGACTGGGCCGGTGCCATGCGCGACTTCCGGCTGCTGGCAGATATTCTGCAGCGCGTTCTGAATGTCAGCGGATTCATGCTGCTGCTCACGGCCATCGAGTGGCTGGCCACGCTGGTCTGCTCCATCCTGTGCCTGTACACCGCCTGCATGATCGGGCATCAGTTCAAGCAGCATTTTGCGCTGGTGGGCATCGCGGCCTTTGTGGGTCTGAACGTTGTGCAGAACCGCCTTATGGCCCTGCTGCCCTACGCCAGCGATAACGTTGACCTGGGCACGGTGGTGACTTCCACGGCCATCGGCGACGTCACCTGGCAGGTGGCAGTGAACCAGACCTATCTCCAGACCTATCTCCGATCCCTGCTGGTTTCCCTGCTGGCCGATGCGGTGCTGTGCGGTATCTACTTTGCCGCCACCAACTGGCTGATGAAGAACAAACTGGATCTGGATTGATTTCTCTATCACAAAAGATCACAAAAGGGTCTGCTGCCATTTCCGGCAGCAGACCCTTTTGTGATTGGGGCAGATTCAGCACGCGTCGTACTGCTTTTGCAGGTATTGCAGGCACTGGACCGAATTCTCCGGCGTGGTGTTTTCCAGTGTGGCGAACACCCAGGGCTTTTCCTGCTTGGCAAAGCGCAGGATGGTGCGGTAATCGCCCATGCCGCCCTGCCCGGCACCGGTGGCGGCCAGCTGCCCGCCGGCGTCCTTGCGCAGGAAGTCCTTGAAGTGGATCATGGCCACATCCTTGCCCAGCAGCTCAATGGCCTCGGCGAACACGTCCTCGCGGGCGTCCACGTTTTCCATATTCAGCAGGTTCACCGGGTCCAGCAGGATCTGCAGGTTGGGGCTGCCGATCTCGTCCAGCACGGTGCGGGCACGTTTGGCATCGTACACGATGTGCTTGACCACCGGCTCGATGGCAATGGTCACACCATACTGCTCAGCGCAGCGCACCACCGGCTTGAAGTTCCTGATAAAGGTGGCAAGGGCCGCGTCGCTGCGGCACTCCGGGCAGAACTTGTACTCCGCGTTGGGCGCGCCCGTCTCGGTGCCCACCATGCCGCAGCCCAGCAGGCTGGCAAAGCGGATGTGGGCGTAATATTTTTCCTGGATGGCGTGCAGAGCGTCCTCGTCCGGGTGGGCCAGGTTGAGGTAGTTGCCCAGCACGGCAATGTCAATGCCGTTCTGGGCAAACAGGCGGCGCAGATAGGCAGCGTAACCGGGAGTGAGGGCGCTCGGCGTGTTGGGAACCTCCTTGAGGGATTTGCTCAGGGCCAGGTGAGCGCAGGTAAAACCCCGCTGGCGTACCAGCGGGAGCACCTGCTCCAGGGGCAGCTTTTCGGCGTCGTGCAGACGCAGGCCAAATTGGATCATAGAAAACTCCTCCTCGCATTGCTTCTGGCCCGATGATAGCATATCCGGGCGCAAAACACAACAGCAAACTGCAGCCGTCAGCGGCGCAGATACCGCCCGGTGATGCTGGCCGGGTCGTTACAGATCTGCTCCGGGGTGCCGAAGGCCACGATCCGCCCGCCGGCATCTCCGCCGCCGGGGCCCATGTCGATGATGTAGTCCGCATTGCGGATGACGTCCAGATCATGCTCGATGACCACTACAGTCGCACCATTGTCCAGCAGGGCCTGGAACACCCCCAGCAGCACCTGCACATCCAGCGGGTGCAGGCCAATGGACGGCTCGTCGAACACGAACACGGAATCGGTCTGGGTCCGGCCGATCTCGCTGGCCAGCTTCAGACGCTGGGCTTCGCCGCCGGAAAGGCTGGGCGTTTCCTCGCCCAGAGTCAGGTAGCCAAGGCCCAGCTGCTGCAGGACCTTCAGCTTCTGGCAGACCGTTTTCATATTCCGGCAAAAATCAATGGCCGTGTTCACGTCCATGTCCATCAGCTCCGGCAGCGAGGCCGTCTGCCCCGCCGGGCCGGTCAGTTTTACCAGTCCGGCCGCCCGGGCATAGCGGGAACCACGGCAGTCCGGGCAGGGGATGTTCACATCCGGCAGGAACTGCACGTCCAGGCTCACCTCGCCGGTGCCGTCGCAGCCGGGACAGCGCAGGGACCCGGTGTTGTAGGAAAAATCTCCAGCTTTGTAGCCGTGTGCCTTTGCGTCCGGCGACCGCGCAAAGAGCCTGCGCAGGTCATCGTGGACGCCTGCGTAGGTGGCAACGGTGGAGCGGACGTTGATCCCGATGGGGGTCGCATCAATGAGCTTGACGTGGGCGATGCCCTCCGCGTCAAGGGCGCGGACATGCGGCGGCAGTGTCTTGCCGTCGATGCGGGCTTCCAGTGCCGGAACAAGGCTCTCCAGCACCAACGTGGTCTTGCCGGAGCCGGACACGCCGGTCACGACGGTCAGCCGCCCCTTGGGCAGGTCTACTTCCAGCGGCTTCACCGTGTGGAGCTGCGCGGTGGAAAGATGGAGTGTTCCCTGTGCAAACAGGGCGTCCGCCAATGCGCGCTTTCGCCGCAGGGTGTCCGCCTTTCCGGAGAGGAAGGGCCCGATCTGGGACGCCGGGTCCGCCTCGATGGCCGGGATGGTGCCCTGTGCGATCACATGGCCGCCCTTTGCCCCGGCTTCCGGCCCCATTTC
>OGGQ01003915.1_pt1 | contig 13166 bp, 7 predicted proteins | sample 1571191 | NCBI WGS metagenome assembly OGGQ01 (sample SAMEA2582061, study PRJEB24529) | metagenome | biome: Human gut stool | place: China | collected 2011
TGAAGAAAAATAGCCCGATTAAAAATAATCACGGGCTATTTCACGGGAGTTTGGGATTAAGTACGCAAAATTATTTGGCTTAGGCCCAACATTCCGGCCCTAAGTCAAATTTTTTCTACTTGACTGACCAGCATAAGGAATGTACAGACATTTTATTCAATCAAGCCATTCCAGCCGAATGATTTTGATTAATTGGTCGATACTATTTAACCCGAGTTTCTGGTAGGTCCTCCAGCGGTATCCTTGGATCGTACGATCGCTTAATCCCAATTTCTCAGTGATGGCTTGCGTATCCAGGCCTCTTAACGTGAGTTCTAAAACTGTCCGCTCGCGATTGCTTAACGTTGAAAGACGTTCTTTGTACTCCTTTTCGCTTCCACCGATAATGTAGAAATCCAGGGCTTTATTGATAGCTTCGAAAAGTTTGGCTTCTTTAACCGGTTTAACTAAGAAGTCAACGGCACCGTTTTTCATTGCTTCGACTGCCATCTCGATATCCCCGTGACCTGTGATGAATATTATTGGTATCTCAATTTGGCGCTCCTTCATTTTGAACAATAGTTCCATCCCGCTCATCCGGGGCATTCGAATATCACTTAGGATGCAGCCGGGAACGGAAGGAGCGACAGATATTAGAAAATCTTCTGCGTTGTCGTAACACTCGGATCGATAACCGTTTACGTCAAGCAAGAGAGCAAGGGAGTCCAAAACATACTGCTCATCATCGATCACTCTGATCAAAAAGTCCTGTTTCTTATGCATTTCTACTGCTCTCTACCAATGGGAAGGCTATTTTTATTGTCAGTCCCCCTTCCGAGTTGGGAAGAAATGAGACCTTAGCGTGGTGCGCTTCTGAAATGGATTCAATAATAGAGATTCCCAGACCAAGACCTGAAGGCCGGGAGGTTGTTAAGGGTTGGCAGAGCTTTTTGATTTCCGCTTCTGACAATTTCTCGCCGCCGTTTGAAATAGTTAGAAGACAATCGTTTTTCTCTTTCCTGATTGATACTTTTATCGGTTCTTCCTTAGGAGAGGCGTTAATTGAATTATTTAACAAATTCTCTAAAAGGAGCTCAATTTCAAGTTCTTCTCCCATAATCTGCAGATCTTCCTGAGGAAGTTCCAATCTGATATCTGCGTATTTTCTTTTTCGGATAACTGCATTTTTTACCAACGGCGCTAAGGAAAAAACCTTGTCCCGTTTTTGATTCGATTTCGTGTAAGAACGGACCCGATCAATGATAGAAGTCATTTTTTCTGTCTGTGCTTCGATAGATTTTCTGCATTTCGACAGTTTCTCCAAGTCAGGGTGTTCTTGTCCAAGAAGGATTTTCATAGAATCGGTCGAGTATTGGGTGACTGCCAACGGCTGCTTTAATTCATGGGCAAAAAGTGTTGATAGTTGGCTGACGATATTAAGTTTGTGAGCCAGCATCAGTCGGTTTCCGATTTCTCTTGCATCTTTTTCAGCAGTGACACGACGTTTTATTTCGTCCGACAAGGCTTGAGTTCGCTTGGCAACGAGATTTTCCACTCTCCAAACATGGAAGAGGAAGGTAATAAAGCCAAGGAGAGCACAGGCGATCAACATTTTGTGCTCATTCCAAACTCTTTTAATTGTCCACTCCTTCAAATGGCTGTAAGCGTCAGTCTTAAGCAGCCTGGCAACTTGATTAACCTTCTCGAAATCTGTGACAAGGCTCCAAGCTAATTGTTTCTCCCCATCCGGCGGAAGGTTAAGAAGTGTTTGGGTCAGTTGTTTTATCACTTCAGGTTCGAGTCCCGAAGTGGCCGCCATGGTCCAATTCGGATAAAGGTCGGTGCTGTGGGCACACTTGAATTCAGGATCTTTCTGTTCATTGAGGATCTTGAAATAGTTCTGCCAATCAGGGAATTCTGACTCAAGAATGCATGCCCGAAGTACACCAACATCCGCTTCTCCCGACCTAACTTGTTTTACTGTTTCAAGAACAGGGAGGTCATGGTGGAAAATCTTAGAGAAAAATCTTTCTGGGTCATTGCCCTGCCGGGCAATTGTGGCAAATCCTAGCTGGTAAGCCAAGAACATGTTTTCCAAACCTGCTGAGGCTACCTTCCCTCTGGCGTCTTCGAGGCTGTTGATGTCTTTCCTATCTTTCCAGGTAAAAATAACACCTGCCACGCCCTTATTTGGGTTGGGGGCAGTGGAAGAAACAATACTCGCAATGTCCCGGACTCCATGCTGTTTCATTTGCCAAAACAAACCGCTGCTTCCGAGAAAGATATCGACTTCTTTCTTTGCAATTGCTTTCATTAGATCGTTCATACGGTAAAAGCGGGTTTGTATTTTTAAATTTGGTAAGTGAGTTTGAAGTTTTTGAGCAATCTCCGACAAGATTTTGTCTTCTTCTTTGATATGAGTTGTAAAGCCTGACGAGCCTTCAAAACTCATGATCCCGAGACGTAAAACTCTAACTTCAACTGACGCTGAAATGAGTGGACTAACGCCAAGAACAAACGTTAAAAGAAAAAGAAGAAAAAATCTTTTAATCATTGGGCTTGAAAAAATACCTTCAGAAGAGACTCCTGAAGGTATCGTAAAAGAAATGATTCTGAGTAGTAATTCGTTATTTTGCTTAGTTCACTTAGTTCTGAAGCTTCTGTGCAATCTCGTCGGATACCGTTTTTCCGGTGGTTATGCACCAGGCGACATTCGCCCCGGGAGCAGAATCGTCACCGTGCACTGAGTTGGCGAGTTCGCCGGCAGCATAAAGATTTGGAATCATTTTGCCGTTTTTATCGAGCACTTCCATCTTTGTCGTGACTTTCACGCCGCCGAGAGTTGTGGCAAACCTCGGTTTTTGTTCAACAATATAAAAGGGGCCGCTCATGTCAATGGTTTTTGTCATGAATTTGACCGGCCTATGGAAATCCTTATCGTCTTTGTTGACGACGTAGCTGTTGTATTTTTCAACAGTGGCCAAAAGATCCTTCGGGTTGATTCCTGCTTTCTTTGCGGCTTCTTCAATTGAATTTCCCTTGATGAACAGGGGTGGCTTTTTGCCGTCCTGGGCCAGCCATTTATCGATGTCCTCGGAAGAGATGCCATTCTTTTTAGCGAAATCTCTGAAGCCGTCAAAGCTCTTTTGATCTAATGCTAAGTAAAGGGTAGAGGCAGGCTGTTTAGTTTGAATGGCAACCATATCTTTGCCGGAGCCTTTTTCATTGATAACACGGTTTCCGTTTTTATCTACCATGATTCCGGCTTGGTTGTATGCTCCGATATTGCCTTGGAGAGTTGACTTTGCGATGCCCGGAGCTACTTCAATCCCCTGCGGATATAATTTGCCGTAATCCATCAGCTGCATGGCAGCTCCCGCCTTCTCAGCCATCTTATGCCCGTCTCCTGTGGAGGAAACCGGACCGTAGTAAAGGGCATCCTTCAAGCTTCCCTTGAGCATTTCTTTGTTATAACCGTAACCTCCGGTTGCTAAAAGAACAGCCTTTGCATTAATGATGTATTTGGTGCCGTTTTTCCCCACTGCAGTGATCCCGGTTGCCGAGCCGTCAGTCATATTTACTTGTTCAGCCTTGGTAGAAAGAAGAACATTTACCTTAGCGTTTTTAATCAGCTCTCTCAGGGTTTCAGCAAAAGCTGGGCAGCCTCCTTTGAGAGGAACCATTCTCGGAGTTCTCCATTCTGCTCTGAAACTGAAATCTTTCTCAAACCTCACTCCCTTTGCGACGGCCCAATCGATACTCTTTCCTACATTATTGACATAAAAGACGAGAGCGTTCATGTCATTTTTTTGATGTCCGTTGTCAAGGAGGTCATAAGCAAGTTTCGCGGGAGTATCGTCTTTGACGCCTAGGTCCTTCTGCAGTTGTGAACCTTCTGTGACAACTGAGCCGCCGCAGATTGCAGAAGCACCGCCAAGGAAGTTCATTTTTTCGACAAGCGTAACTCTTAAATGCTGGTCCGCAGCGTTAATCGCGGCAATCATGCCTGCCGCGCCTCCGCCAACGATAACCAGATCTGTGTTGATAGTTTCAGTTTTTGCAATCTCCGGAGTGATGTTTTTCTTCTTTGTTAGCTGGGCTACATCGCCTTTAGCTTTTTGTGCACATTCTTTAATCCCATCCAGGAGCGCTTTGGAAGTAACTGTCGCGCCTGTAACATTGTCAATTGCCAGAGATTGGGTTTTAACCACTTCTGACGGAATCGTTGCAATTGCGTTCTGACCGATGCCCACAGTCTCTTTATTAGGGCCGACTTCTACTTTTTCAATTTTATCTTTTGAAAAAGTCACCTTTACAGGAACCATTCCGCCGATACCAGAGTAGGAAGCTTCGAATGTACCGGCTTCGAAAGCAAACGAAAGAGAGCATCCTGCACAAAGGCAAACAGCAATGGAAAGTTTAGAGAGTTTCATCATTTCTCCTTGGAACGAAATAATGATGAAATTCTTTCAGCTGACCTTCTTAAGTAGGTTGACATTAATCAAAAAAGCCTCATTTTTTCTCTTCCGTAGGGCAGGGAACTCGTTATCGTGACAAATCCAGAGAGAACCGAAACTAAAATTTTGTGTTCGCAGCTGAAGCCTTCTAGGTTTTAGTTTTATCCGTCTCTTTGTGAGGTTCTATACATTGGGGAAGTTTCAGCTCTTACAATAGGTCTGCTAAGAATTTGCAGCCAAGGAGCTGCGAATTCAAAAACAATCATCAAGCCTAAAAAACTTTCCAGACGCCTTGTCGGTAACCTCAACGTCCTTGTAAATACAGATTCCTGTAATGCCGGAGGAGAACATGTTTTTTAGGAAAAGGAGCTCGGTTGGTTCGTTGTGCTCTTGAGAAAGAAGAGGTTACGGCTTTAGAGAAAGCTCTCAGGCTTGCCAGAAGGAAAATCATTGCAGAGACTTTTGATATCAGAAGGCTTTTTCGGGAAAACGATAAGGCGTTTTGTATCTAAATGTATGCCAAGAGAGCGCCCGAAGTTCTAAGATTAAAGAATCAGGTAGAGGTGCAGACTTTATAAGTAGTAGCTTCCTTTAAAGGAGAATCGGGAAGCAGCAAAAGGAAAGTTTGCCGAAGGCCGATTGATCTCTCCTAAATTGATCGGACCTGGGCCGTCGAAAAACATTCGGCGGACTGTCACTGAAATAGTGGAGCGCTACCCGAGGTCACGAACCTTATTCCTTTTGATATTACCTTTAAGGTCCGGATGCTCGAGGAGCTCCGGAATGAAACATAAAAATATCAAGAGGACGAAATGTCTCAAACCAACTCAAATTCCCGCTTAGCACCGTGGCAGGCTATGACCATGCTTGCCGTAGGTATTGCAATCATCTTTTTCGGGTTGATGGCCTTAAAAGTTAATGCCCGTATCGTTCTTGCCGTTGACGGCGCCATCATGTGTTTGATGGCCTGCGCCTTCGGTATCTCTTATGACAGCGTTCAGAAAGGTATCAAGGACACCATTGCTTCGATGCTTGTTGCAATGCTGATTCTCTTATCCGTCGGTGTGCTTATCGGCTCCTGGATGGCCTCTGGTACGATTCCGGTCATGGTCTATTACGGTATGCAGGTGATTACTCCGGCACTCTTCCTTCCGGTTGCCTGCATCCTGTGTACGTTAATGAGTACGTTGGCAGGAACTTCCTGGGGCACACTGGCTACCGTCGGTGTTGCCTGTATGGGTGTCGGTGAAGGTCTCGGTATTCCGGTTGAAGCGGCTGCCGGTGCAGTCTGCGTAGGCGCTTTCTTCGGAGATAAGGTTTCTCCGTTAAGCGACTCTCCGGTGATTACGGCTACGGTGACGGATACGCCATTAATGGAAGGCATCAAACATGCTCTGATTTCTACTGGTCCGGCTTATTTGATCAGCTTAGTTTTCTTCTTCGTTTACGGCTTGGAATTCAGCGGCGGCTCTGCAGCTGAAAGTGCAACTTACGTTGAAATATTAAGAACGATTGAGAAGAGCTTTAATCTCAATCCGATTAGTCTGCTTCCGGTATTTGTTGTGATCGGTCTGATTGCTTGGAAGAAGCCGACTATCCCGACATTCGTTGCAGGTATTGCCGTTGCTGCATTCTTAGGTATGTTCCTTCAGGATGTCAGCCTCAAGAACATGATGAACTACATGTACAGCGGCTTTAGCATCCACACGGATTCTGCTTTCGTTGACAAGATGCTCAACCGCGGCGGTTTCACCAGCATGTTAAGTACGATCGGCTTATTAATGACAGCGGCTATTTTCGGTGCTCCTTTGAGAACTGCGGGCGTTGCAGATGTTTTACTGGACTACGTCAGAAAATTCGCTCGCAACAGCCGCATCATGGCCTTCTGCGTCATGTGCCTGCATACGCTTTTCTTCATGATTACCGGCGCTTATTACGTCAGCTATCCGGTTGTCGGTTCCATGACTAAGGACATGTTCCCGAAATACGGTCTGCAGCGTAAGAATCTGATGCGCATGATGCTTGATACCGGTACAGGCCTTGCTCCGTTGGTTCCTTGGTCTACCACTGGCTCTTACACAGCTTCCACGTTAGGTGTTGCCAACATTGCTTTCTTTGCATTTGCTCCGATGCTTTGGCTCTCCATCATCCTGTCTGCGGTCTATGCACTGACCGGCATTGGTATGGCCAAGCTTGAAGAACAAGCAGTTGAGGAAGAAGAAGGTTCTCGATTCAACGGCCAGCTGGCAAAGGAGTAAATCATGGAAAAACTTTTTCAGCGCTGGTATGACTTGATTTCCATTGATTCCGTATCCGGTCACGAAGTCGGAGCAGCAGACTATGTTGCCGAAGTTCTGCGCTCCATGGGGCTGGAGCCTCACTACAGCTATTTCCCGGAAGATACCGACAGACAGCGTCCTTCTGTTTGGGCAGTACTCGACAGCGGCAAGCCCGGCAAAACCATGCTTCTTATCGGTCACATTGACACTGTTGACGTGAACTTAAAGAACTGGAAAACCAATCCCTTCATGCCAACCGAAATTGACGGAAAAGTCTACGGCCGCGGCTCGATGGACATGAAAGGCGGAGACGCCGCAATCCTTTCGACAGTTGAGTACTTTGCTCAGCACAAAGATGAGTTTTCCGGAAAGATCTTGGTTTGCTTTGTCGCCGATGAAGAAGGATTAAGCAAAGGAACCTATCAGCTCGTTGACGAAGACGTGATTCATGCGGATTACGCCATCATGGCGGAGTGCCGCTACAACAATGTGGCTGTGGGCTTCCGAGGTCGTTTCAGCTTCGAAATCACGGTTAAAGGCAAGGCAGGGCACGCCAGTCGTTACCCGGAAGTCGGAGAAAACGCTCTGATTTCTGCCGGTCGCTTGGCCGCTGCGATTGAAGCACTCCCGACACTCTCGCATCCCAAACTTCATCACGGCACATGGTGCGTCCGTTACTTAGCAGGCGGCAATTCCGGTGCTCTGGTTGTTCCGGACAGCTGCTACATGTTTGTGGACCGCTATGTTGTTCCGGGAGAAGATGAAGCGATGTGCATCCGTCAGATGCAGGAGGCTGCAGAAAAACTCGGCTTGGCAAACAAAGTTGATATCCATTTGAAACCGCGTAACAGCCCCTACATGAAGTCTTTTGCTGTTCCTGAAGATCATGAACTTGTTGTCAAACTTCAGGAAAGTTTCAAGGAAGTCACCGGCGAAGATCTTCCGATTGATTATGACCCGTCGGTTTGCGACTCTAATATTCTGGCAGTTTCCTGCGGAATTCCTGTTGTCACGTTCGGACCTTCCGGCGGAAATATGCACGGAGACAATGAGTACGGATATCCGTATCAGGTCAAGAACTGTTATGAGATCTACAAGAAGACCGTTAAAAAACTTCTTCCTGCATAAAAACCAACCGACAGACGCCGCTTAAGAGAGCGGCCTCAAACCACACCTGCGTCGAGAGCTTCAATTATCGGGGCTCTCGACGTTTTCTTAGTGGGCGGATTAAAAGGAGGCCGGCATCCTTTGAGATATGTAAAGGCTTAGGAATGCGGGCCGTAGGACTTTTGCTGTATAGAAATTTGCGCTTTGGACGCAATAAAGAATTTCGGCGGTCATTGCAGACCGCCGAGAATTTAAACAATGCGCATTAGCGTCTTATTCTTTAGCCGTTTTCTCGTTTCTGCCGCCATACTTTCCTAAGACAGCATGAAGCTTCTTAAGGTCAATCGGCTTGGAGATGTGGTCGTTCATTCCGGCATTGAGCGACTTGGAAACGTCTTCGGAGAAGGCGTTTGCCGTCATTGCAACAATCGGAATGGTGTGTGCGTCTTCTCTTAAGAGAGCGCGAATCATTTGAGCGGCTTCCAAACCGTTCATCACCGGCATTTGGATATCCATAAAGATCATGGAGTAGTAGCCGGGTTCATGGGTTTCGAATGCCTTGACAGCTTGTGCGCCGTCACCGACAACTTCTGCAGTGTAGCCAGCCATGTCTAAGAAGTCCTGAGCAACTTCAGCATTAAATTCATTGTCTTCAGCCAAGAGGACTCTTTTCTTCTTGGTGTTTTCTTAAACGACAATGTCCTTGTCTCTGCCCTTGTTTTCTTTAATGCTCGGGTCGGACAGCCAGTTATAGAAGGAAGAACTGAAGAAGGGCTTGGCAATAAATCCATTAACACCGATTTCTTTGGCTCGGCCTTCGATCGGAGACCAGTCGTAAGCGCTGATAATGATGATGAGGGTTTCAGGTCCCACGATCTTACGAATTTCTCGGGCGGTTGCTTCGCCGTCCATTTCCGGCATCTTCCAATCCAGGAAGCAGATGTCGAACGGATCATTGTCCTGCATGGCCTGCTTAATTTTTTCTATGCCTTCCTTGCCGCTTAATGCGTATTCGGTCTTTTGTCCTAATTGATCCAGAAGGACGCAGGCGTGTTCGCACGTATCTTTATCATCATCAATCACAAGGGCACGAAGTTCAAGCAGGCTTTCCGAATGTTTAGCAGAGTCCTTGGAAATGCCGAAGGGAAGGTCAATCGTAAACGTGCTGCCTTTTCCTTCTTCACTTTGGACATCGATGTTTCCGCCCATCAAATTGACCAGGTTATGGGTAATGGCAAGACCAAGACCGGTACCCCCGAAATGTTGAGCAATCTCTGCGGTTTCTTGTTCGAATGGCAGGAATACGCGGCTCAAGAAGTCTTTCTTCATGCCAATACCGTTATCACAGATAATGCAGCGCAAATGAATATGCTCAGGACTTGTCTGCTTTTCCGAGAGCTTCATTGTGACCTTGCCTCCGCGAGGCGTGAATTTAACGGCATTGGCTATGACGTTAATAAACACCTGATTAACGCGCAGCTGGTCGCCGACCAGGCATTCCTGATTGACGTCGTTGGTAACGATTTCGAAGCTGACGCCTTTTTCTTTTGCCTGAGGCTCAATCAGGTTGTAGATGCTGTGGACGGTTTCTTGAAGATCGAATTTTTCATAAGATAGTGCGAGCTTATTGCTCTCAATCTTGGACATGTCCAGGATGTCATTGATGAGGCCCAGCAGGTGGCGGGAGGCGAGAAGCGTTTTCTTCAGGCAGTCTTCAACTTTTTGTTTGTCGCTAATTCGAGATAAAGCAATTGTTGTCATACCGATGATGGCATTCATCGGCGTTCGGATTTCATGCGACATATGAGAGAGGAAGTCGCTTTTTGCTTGACTTGCATTCTTAGCCGTTGTCAAAGCATCGGCCAAGTTTCTTTGGTATGCAATTTGTTCTGTTTCATCAAATAATGAAACTACCGTCCAATCAATCAGCCCTTGGCGAACTGGATAGACGCTTAACTGGAAGGTCTGGCTGCTGCCCTTAAGCTCGATATTTCGCGTCGCAGTTTTAATGATGGTTCGATCATTCAAGATATTTCTGAGCCAATTTCTATCCTCATCGTAGAAACGGTTCAAAAGTTCTTCTTTGTTATTTGTAATTGCGTCCGGATCGAAGCCCAAAATTCGAAGGCTGTTATCGCTTACGTATTCGGGTTCTTTTTTCTCGTTGAAGATAATAAAAACATCATCAACGTTGGCATAAAGCAATTTAAGTAATTTATCTCGCTTGAGCCCTTTGACATATGCACGGTTTAGGTCTTTCGAGCCGGTATAAATAAACCAAAGGAGCAGGATGCCCATGATGATCGTCCCGATCACAAACCCATAAATGTTCCGATCGGATTTATCGTTGATGTCGCTGCCTCGCTGATCAGCGTTAGATGCGATCCGATCAAGAATATCGTCAAAATGAATAAATGCAGGTTCTACGATTTGGTTATAGCGTTTAATGACGTTTTCGACGGTGGGATCTTCGCGAGTGAGTTCCACGAGCTCGCGTCGGCGCTGACCGATATTTTTCAATGCATCTTTTAATTCCTGCAGTTCTTCCGGGCTGCCGCGATAGCGATCTTCGATAATCGTAATGCTTTGCTGCTGGAGAGCTTCCTGCGTCTTTAGTGCGCTTTCCAGTTGGGCTGAGTTGAGATCCTTCGATGAAAAAAGCACAGGTGTCAGACTTCGGAAGTCATAAAGCCTGCTTTTCATAATACGGGCTTGAGAAGAGACGAGGTAGGGAAAATCGTAAATATCCTGTGTGTATTGATTGACCTGAAGCAGAAAAACGATACTTGTAATCGTATACACCGCCACGAGGAAGCACATGACTACTCCTCGATTTTCTTTTTTCTCAACGCCTTTGCCGAACATTGAAGGACCTTCCTCTTGGGGGATTGGGCTCAATGACGAAGGTTTCAAATGCCTTCCTCATCTTCTTGAATTTTCAATGATTTTAACTTATCCAAATTTCGATTCTATGAGGGAGCTAAATCAAAGCAGAGAGCCGTAGAGTTTGAATAATTCATATTCCGCATACTTTTCTTAACAAAATGCTGTAAGTTGGATTAGACTATTCTTAGTCCCTAGCGTAGGTTATTGAATAGAGTATGTGGCACTCGCGCGGGGAGGGGGTATAAGGAGTTATAAAATGATATTGCCTCACTTACCAAGGACTTATAAAAATTATGTTTCTTGCTTATCAGTTTTTCCGTTGTGTTTGCTTTCTGTAATTGTTTCTGATGCATTAGCAGAAGAATTCTCCATCGGGGACGGTGACCCAGCTAAAATTTATTCCGTTGAAGACGGGGTGAGTAATACGTTGCAATTAGAAGGATCGGTTACGCCAGGTAATTGGGCGCTTGCCGCAGGGTACTCACAAAATTACAATGTGAAGGGGAACAAGGTTGAAAGCAACGTTAGTAGATCTGTGACTGTGGCCGTTCCAATTTTTGGTGGTTATATGGACGGGGGCGGACGCAGCGCAGAAAGTAATAAGGTTTCTCTTGAAAATAGTTCAGGAATTACTACTGTATCCGGCCAAATTATTGGTGGTTATGTATCTGGAACAGGAATTGAAAATAATTACAGTAATAACAATTCGAGTTCCAACACAGTATCTTTGAAGAATGTGGCCGTTAATTCTTACGTTGCTGGAGGTTATGTTAACAATGTCAAAGATGGCGTATTCATTGATGTAGACGGCGACGTGACAGAAAACTGTATTGACGTCACAGGGGCGACAATTGGGCAGTATGTTGTGGGGGGATTCCTTGCTGGAAGTGGTGAGGTAGAAAGCAACACTATTGAACTTACTGATGCGATAGTTCAGGGTTTTGTTACAGGCGGCTATGTTGAACAAGTTAAGGATAAAAACAATTCCGGTGATTCAATTAACAATAGGGTCAATCTTTTAAATACCACGGTTAATGGTCTCGGTGTGGCTGGCGGATACAACCTTGCGGAAAACCGTGGAAGTGCTAGCCTAAATGAGGTTAATATCACAGCTAATTCCTCTAGCACTTCTGATTTTAATGTCAACTCCTACGTTGTAGGAGGCTTGATAGGAACTGTTGGAAATTCTGAACGCATTGGGGATACCAATAATAATCAAGTAACAATTTTAAACAGTAGAAACAAAGGGAATATCGTTATTGATGGTTATGTCGCCGGTGGTGCTGGTCAAGGGTATGGCAAGATTAATGCTATACACAATAATGTCTCTTTAGTCGCCGAATCTAAAGGAATCTCGGGGGGGGGTTAAGCTCGATTGTTATTGCAAGTACGCAAAAAGATCCTAGTACTGGAGAACCTAAATCGGGTTATGTGCTTGGCGGTCTCGTAGGGGGAAATGCCTCTGGAGACGTGAGTCTTAACACTGTGACTATTAAAGCCAATAATAGCGGAAGGGTTGATATTTCCAATTACGTTGCTGGAGGTGTTAATCAAGGTATTGGAGACGCTGGAAATAACTCCGTGTCAATTTCTTCTTCAGATACAAGTGAAGTTAATATCCAAAAGTATGTTCTTGGCGGCCTTGTTGATGCCAGTGGCAGCGGGAGTGTACATAGGAATACAGTTGATATTAGCGGCAGCGGCAAAATTGCAAGTTATGTTGCCGGAGGTGTTAACAAAGGGTCTGGAAAAGCGGCTTCTAGTGAGAATATTGTTAATATAAGCGGATTTCAGTCAGCTAATCCAAAGGTTTATTCTATTGAGATTGGAGCATATGTTCTCGGAGGAAGTATCGAAGGAGGGGTGGCTGGAGAGACGAATAAGAACAAAGTATCTATTACGAATAGCCATGTCACCCAATATATTGCTGGGGGTTACAATCAGGGAGCTGGCCAGGTCTCCGCGAGTGAAAATGAAGTTTATCTAGAGGGAGTATCACTAATTGATCCGGGAGTCGTTGACAGTCGTTTTGTTGTGGGCGGTCTTCTTTCTAATTCTGCGGGTATGGGTGATGCTAATAAGAATAAGGTTGTTCTTGTAGAAAGCAGTTTTACAGGTAAATATATTGCAGGTGGTTTAAGTCAAGGAACTGGAGTGGTTGATGGTAACGAAGTCACTCTAGTGGATGCCGCTGTCAATGGATTTGTGGCAGGCGGTTTGGATTGGTATGGAAAAAACGTAACACTCACGCATAACACCGTATCAGTAACTGGCGGGTCAGTAGTCGGACGAGTCGCAGGGGCACGCTCTTTTAGTGGGAGCGACGCTAATTTTAATTCAGTTTACGTTCAGGGCGCTGAGATCAAGGCCGGGGGAGAATATAAGGGGCACGTTCTTGGAGCACCCGACTTTGGCAGCTGATTCTGGCTTTTTCCATTTAGAAGCCAGAATCCATCGG
>OGGQ01003916.1_pt1 | contig 13164 bp, 9 predicted proteins | sample 1571191 | NCBI WGS metagenome assembly OGGQ01 (sample SAMEA2582061, study PRJEB24529) | metagenome | biome: Human gut stool | place: China | collected 2011
CGTCCACAAAGTATGTGCCGTTTCGGACATGGATGCGGTCTGTCTGAATCTCCGGTGGTTCGGATGCACAGGCCAACTTGATGGCCTGCATGATATGTTCAATGCGTCGTGCTACGCTGGTGGTAGCGTAATAGCGGACTTGCTCATAGATTTCCTTTTTCAATGGAGCTTCATCTTCCACCATGCCATCCACGGTGAACAGTCTGCCTTGAAAGCAGCGCATGGGGTGCTGGCTCAAAAAGTAATCTGCAAACAACGGTTCGATTATTTTCCCGTTGTCGCCCACCCAGTTTCGGGCGGGTGCGCTATGCTGCTTCTTCGGTTTCTTTGCATCGTTCGATTGCTTTTCCAAGGGCGGTCACTTCCTTTCCGTTGAGTAATTTTTGCTTTTCAGGTAGACTTCCCAGCAAAAGAATATCCAGCAGATATTGCACACGGTCTGCATAGTGCAGACTTGCTACAAAACAAGGATGCAGGGATGCTTCTGGATTTTTGGGTGCATAGGCCATGCGCCAATTTGCTAGCAGAGAACGATAGCCACACAGGATTTTGTAGAATTGCTCTTTCGGACTTAGCGGTTTTTCCACCGGCTTGCAGAGAAGTGGTTGAAAGTTATCTGTTGCAGAAAGTCCAAAATCTGCAGCCAGCTTTTCAGCCGCTTGTAACAGGGACAGTTGAAACAGTTTTGCGGCGAAGTCTATCACATCGCCATCCGCTCCACAGCCAAAGCAGTGAAACCGAGAGTCCACTTTCATGCTGGGATTGCGGTCTGCATGGAATGGACAGCAAATCATGCTGCTGCGGTTGGACTGAAAGCCATAGGCTTCTGCGGCCTGTCGAGTAGTGATATTCCGTTTTACGATTTCAAATAAATTGTTGTTCTTGAAAGTTGGCCTCCTTTACAGTTCCATGCCATGACTGCGCTTCTTCGGTTTGGTGCATGTCTGCTCACGCTGATTGATTTCTTCCTGCCTCTGATGCAGCTTTTGTAGAACAGACGGACGGGAATCCTCTTTGATTTGCTCCATGGCCGCTTTTTTCACCTCTGGGATATAGAAGAACTGCGTCCCTCTTGAAAGAAGGCTCTTGATTGCCCCAATGATATTTTTTCGCAGGCAGAGTATTTGTTCTTCTGCATATTTTCTGGTGCGGAAGTCTGCAATTCGTTCTGGTTCCATTAACCATTCCAAATGTTGATCAATTTCATTTACAGTTTCCTGTAATGCTTTGTTTAATCCAACATCGGAAACCGCAAGGACCGCTTGGTCATAAGAACCATTTACCGCATCATTAAACAAATCATTTACATCTACCCATTGCGAAAACAGTTCTTCTAATTCGTTCTCCTGGCTTTTAATTTTTTCATTGTTTTTCAAAATCTCTTCAGATTGCCTTATCGCCTGATTGAATAGTTCAGCATATTCATCTCGCTGGTTACGGCAGTCTTCCAGCAATCCGACGTATTGAATACTTTGTTCCTGCAGTTCTTTCTTTTGTTCTGCAATCCGTTCATTTTGCCTTTTCAGGATGTAGTCCTGCTTTTCCAGATAAGCCTGTCCGCCGTATTCCGGCACTTCGTCCAGTTCCAAGCCGTGGCGTTTGGCAATCTCGAATAGCATCGTGCGGCAGGCTGCATCGAATGTAATCTTACGATTGTTGTAACGACCAAGGGGCTTGTCCGGCTTTGGTAGTTCAAAGCCAAGTGCTTCCAACGCCTTTTCCTGCTGCGGAGCAATCTCTCCATACTTATTTTCACAGTCAAACACATGCCGTTCGTGGATGTGCGGCGTTCCCTCATCCAGATGTAACGCCCAATCCAGAATGTGAACGTGCTTGCCAAAGCGCTCGTGGAACTCATCCATAAATTCTGTGGCGATTTGAAAAAGTTCTTTGGGCGAAGCGTGGCTCTCCAGCGTTCCAAGCTGATAGATGCTTTCTTCGGGGCAGGTTTTCTTGCTGATAAGCAAATCTTCGGTGGAGCGGTTTCGCTCGGTGTGCCGGATTTTGGCGTTGCGCTCATTCTGCTTTTCGGTGAAGTTGGTGTAATGCAGTTTGTAGTAGAGCTTTTCAACTTCTTCAAAAGTGTCAGCCAGACTTTCCTCACTCTTGGGCTGCAGAGCAGAGCGGATGCCGTTGTAGCAATCCCAATAGATGTTTTGCTGGACACGTTCCGGGTCGATATGCTCGCTGTTGGCAATTTCAAAACTGCGGTCATTGTGCTTTGGGTTATAAGTGCCGTGCTTTCCAGCGCGGCCATTGTGTCGGGTAAGTTTCAGAGACCATCTCTCCTTTCTGGGGTCACGCAGAGAACGCCGTGCGCGGGGTAGGGGCAACGCGGTGCAGCGAAGCTGCAAATCTGCCGCCTGCTATGCGCCAAATAATACCCAGTAGGATATGACGCAAGGCATCACATCCACTGGGCAAGACTGCCGTCCTTGACCTGCGCAAAGAGCTGCGCTCTCTGCACTCTTGCGCCGAACAACCTGACAGACAAAACTTTGCGAAGTCCTCTCTGCCAGCTTGCCCGGTTCTTCTTCGGTGTCGGTCTGCCCGCAAGCTGTTCCTGCCCGATTTCCTCCGGCGTATGGCTTCTTCTTGGTGCGCTCTTGTCGTGGCGGCACTTCTCCGAAAAAGCATATTAACTTGCAGCCGATCATGTTGTTGTCAAGGTACAGTGTAGTTTTGTAAGAAGTTGTGGGCTTTCAAAAATGCGAGTAAGACTGCTTTTGAAAGTAGTTCCCACACCTTATACAAACTTAAAGGGGTGTTTTTAAACGGGGGCTTATGAAAATTCTGAAAATTTTCACTTTTTCAAACAACCTCCTATACCTATAACATTCTAAAATGGGTGTTTGGCATACAGATTTTCAAATTTTGTTGAACTGCCTAATTTTAGAATATAGATTTTGTTCATTATCCACTTATAGAACTAGCGGAAAGCCGTTTTACAAAAGATTTTGAAAGCCTCTACACTAATAGGAATCCGCAGGACCGTTTTGGAATACAGTTTTGAAAATTTCACAATTTTAGACAAAAAGAAAAACGGCAAAGCGGATAAAATCCACTTTACCGTTTTAGAAGATATTCTATTACGCTGCGATTGCGTTGGCGTTGACCTGTTCAATGGTCTTGCGAATACCAAGCCATACACTCAAATCTGTAAAGACCTCTACGATGCTTCCCTGATCTGTAAAAGGCGGCTCCTGCAAAACGGAGAGGTCTTTCATCATGCCATTATGTACGATGTACTCGACAATCTGGTTGACAAAGTAAATCTGTCGGCTGTCGAGGTTAGCACCATCCAGATATTGCGAAAATGCAGCTTTCGCCGCAGCCATATCAAGACCAACGATTTCCCGCACGAATTCTCCCAAAGGCTTTGTGCCATATTCGGCTTCATAGTCCTCTTTTGTGCCAACCTCACTCCAAAGAATTTTTTCGAGTTCTTTGACATCTTCGGCAGTGAGCGGGATGTTGCCTTTCAGTTTGGCAATGGCTGCATTATCCTGATGCTGCCGTACATAGTACTCAGCCTTTGCCTTGTAATTTTTCAGATCATCGTTTTCCAGCTCGGCCTCCTTCCATTCTGTCGAAAGAATTTCGTCCGAGAAATCTGTGGTGTACCGTACACGCTCGATGGGAATGTACTTGATCAGGTCACGCAACTCTTTTCGGATGTGCTCAAACTCGTTCACATCGGCAGTTTTGATATAGTCGGTCTGAATAATTTTTTCAAGCAACGCACGTTTCTGATCGATCTCTGGAATATTGGACACGCTCGCAACCGCTTTCGCTTTTTTCAGCAGCTCGTTGCGGCCATGATTGTACGGCTTCCCAGCAAGGTATGCCAATTCGATGCCATACAGCAATGCATCAAAACGAAGTGCTTTCGGGTCATCCGGCTCCGGTTCAATCAAGGGCGCAAGTTCCTCCCGGGCAATCAAGGTGTCTGCATACGTTAGAGCATTGTAACTGTTTTTATCCGCATACAACTCGACATACTTCAAATGCTGTTTGACTGCAAAGTTGTCACGATTCAGCTTTTGCACCTGACTGACCATGTGCTCCACCAGTGAAGTACGGAACGCTTTCAGTTCTTCCGTTTGGAACTGCATATTCTGCAATTTATACGCAATTTCAAACTGCAGGCCGAAAATCGCGCCCTGAACGGCAATCATATTCGGGGTGGCATTTCCTTTGTTCATGCGGAAAAATTCAAAATTTCCGCAGAAGTCAAAAATGTAAAACTTATTCTTGTCCTCACCATCCAGAAGTCCCGGACACAGGCGTGTACCGCGTCCGATCATCTGCCAGAACTTTGCCTTGCTTAGAACCTTTTTGAAAAAGACCAGATTCAGAACCTCCGGCACATCGATGCCAGTGTCCAGCATATCCACCGAAATGGCAATCTGCGGCAACTTCTTCGGGTCTGAGAATTCGTCAATGGCACTCTGCGCATAATTGAGCCGATTGTCGATCACCATGGCGTAGCCGTTCAGGTGAGGATATTCCTGATTGAACACTTTGAGGATTTCCTCTGCATGATCGTGGCTCTTGGCAAAAATAATCGTCTTGCCGATCTTACTGCCGTAGTCGATTTTCAAGGCGTTCTGCATCACGACATTCAGGACCTGCCGGATGGTGTCCTTGTTGAACAGCCAACTGTTCAGAGCAGATGCATCAATGCTGGCCGGCAGGTTGCCGTTTTCATCCTCAAAGGTGTTTTCGTAGGCTTCCCGTTCTTCGTCCGAAAGCTCATCATAGGTGATGCCTTTCTTCATGAACTTTACTTCGCTCTCCACCGAGAGGAAGTCAACCAGAAAGCCATCCTTGACGGCCTGCGCCAGCTCATAGCCATAGGTGGGCACACCGTTTTCGAGGTCAAAGATCTCGTAGGTGTTTTTGTCGATCTCATCCTTGGGCGTGGCAGTCAGGCCAACCAGCGGTGCATCGAAATAATGGAAGATGTCGCGGTATTTATTGTAGATGGAGCGGTGTGCTTCGTCGCAGATGATCAAATCAAAATGACCACAGGTGAACAGCTTGCCCTCTGCATCGTGAACGGAATCAATGCAGTTCATCATGGTCTGATAGGTCGAGAACACGCAGTGCGCCGTAAAGTTGTCTTTCTCCTCGCAGAGATTCGTCACGGAAAGCTCCGGCAGGAGGTTGACAAAGCTTCGTTTTGCCTGCGTCACAAGGCTGTTGCGGTCAGCCAGAAACAGCACGTTCTTGACCCAGCCATGCTGCAATAATACATCCACCAGTGCAATGACGGTACGGGTCTTGCCGGAGCCTGTTGCCATAACAAGCAGAGCCTTGCGGCGGTTCTTGCGGCCAAAGCTGTCACAAACCGCCTTGATGGCACCCTCCTGATAGTACCGTCCGGCAATGTTTTTGTTTACATCCACATTGGCAAGGCTGGTGCGCATTGCTTGCAGATTGAACCATTTTTCAAGGTCGCGCTTGGAGTAAATGGAAGCAACCTTGCGTTCAGGATAGATATTGTCCACGATTCGGGTGTCGAAACCGTTCGTTAGAAATACCACCGGGCGGCGGCCAAACTGCTTTTCGAGAATATCTGCATACAGCTTTGCCTGCTGACGGCCTACGGCAACATCCTTACAGGTGCGCTTTGCTTCGATCACAGCCAGCGCACGGCCATCATCGCCGTACAGGACATAATCTGCATAGCCGGTGCCGCTCTTGTTGGGCATCCCGGGCAGAGGGACCTCGTTAACCCAGTTTTTGCCCTCGACCCACCCGGCATCGGTGAGCATGGAGTCGATATACAGTTTCCGGGTCTTGTACTCCGAAAGTTCCAGCGGCTTGGGCACATAGGTAGGTTGTTGCGTTTCGCGGCGGGCGGTCAGCTGCGCCTTGAGCTCAGCGTTTTCTTTGATAAGTGCATCCAAATCCACATCCGGCAGGGCGGGCTGTGCAACGGGTGCAGCAGACTGTTGTGTGAGCAGGGAAGCGTCAAATTTCTTTTCCTGATAGCTTGTTCCATAGCAGTACGCTACGAAATCAAGGAACAGAAACAGGTTTTCGAGGCAAAGTTCCGCCTGTTCCCGGCTGATGCTGCGGCTTCCGTGGGCGGCATCATTGCCGCGCTTGCGAATAAAATCCATCCGCCGCCACAAATCATCGTCTACAATGTCGTGAAACTCTTCTGTGCTCATTAGGCTGACGAGCTTATCATCCCACGGCTTGACGAGGGAGCTGTCCACCGAATACATCCATTTGACTGCAAATTCCATGGCACGGCGACAGTCCAGCACAGCGGTGGCCGCATCAATGGGCAGAATCCTCTCCGCAGCGATCGCGGCATCCGCAAAGCCGGAAAATTGCGGGTCATCTTTCAGAAAGTCAAAGTTGGTCATAAACTCACTTCCTTTTTTTACTCAGCACAAAATGTTTTGTATTCGTCCAGATATTTCTTTCGCTTATCAGATGTTTTGCAAGTATATATTGCGCCTGTAGTATCTTGAACAAAAAGCATAATTCTTGAGTTGACAGAAATTGCACATAGATTATTAACTTGTGTTAAAAAGTCGGATTTTTTCCATTTTAAAACAGTATATTGTTCTACATCCAATTCAATAAATTTCGATAATTCCATCATATCGGTCTCATCAGGAACAGCAAACACCCAAAAATTTCCTCTATAAATCATACCATAACGATTTATTACTATTTTTCGATTTCCAACATTAACAATTTCAAGTTCAACATAAGGACGCCTTAAAGGGTCGGTTATATTTATTACATTGTCCCGAAAAGTTATTTTGATTTTTTCTTGTTATTGTACGTTGTTTGCCAAAGGGCGACGATTACGGCAATGCTTGTAGAAATTGCACTTGCGGCCTGCCAAAAAAGAGCCCAATCAAACGAAGATGTAGAAGTTTCCATAGATAATGCCCCATAAAATCAATTAATTTCATATTTTAAATCAAAAATATTTGGAACTTGTTTCCACGATATTGGAATGTAGTATTGCTTAACTATTCCAGCAAGCCCTTTGGGAACAAAGCCCATATTAGGAACTCCTTGTGATTCCTGTGCTGCTAATTTTAAATAGGTATTTTGAAGTAATTCTTTGCTGATTGCAGGGCTGAGAACAAAATTTTCGGTTTGTGAAAATATTAAGTACGAAATATATTGCAACTTGGCTTTTTCTGTAAGGCAGTTGAATTCTCGTTCTAACGCCATATATCTTTTGTTCCTTTTCGGATAAAATAGTATGATAGCAGTTTTGTCTTTCAGGGGAAAAACACATAAATGAGCATTTTGGATAGCGTAATTAGGATCATTGCTATAGATGTCATTGATTCTATTGCCCAAAATTGTTTTTTCAAGTGCAAGATGTGTCTGACATGCTAATGGAACCTTATAGGGAAGTACATTCCAATATAAAAGTTTGTAGCCAGCTGAATGTTCACCCGCAACTATTCTCATACTTTCACTCAAGTCATTATAGTAGTCTCGAACATCATAACTTTTAAACTCTATGGCATTTCCTTGGTCAACGGTAGTTAAAATTTCTGCCAGAGATTCATACATGGGAAGTTCATAAAGACGTTTATACAACATCAACAGGCTGTTCTTTACATCAATTTCTGCCATCATCCGCCGTGTGGGAAGCTTACATAAGGAAATTTCATCTTCATAGTCAGAAAAAAGCTTGCTATCACACTCTCTACAAATAAATTGAAATGTACAGGAATTTTTAATTCCTTTTTCTATATCTACGAGATTTTCTTCTATCATTGGCTTATAAGCAGCGAGCGCTGCAAATTGAAGAAGTTTTCCATTAACTGCAATATTGTTTAAAACAAATTGTGGAATAGAGTGAGAATTGCAAAAACTCGTCTGTTCTTTTCCACATAGAGGACAAACTTTTAACTTTGCTTTTTGTTTGCTGCTTTTTACAAGGCGGCTCATAAATTTCTTTGCGTCCATTGATTCCATGGCATTTTGCCTCCTAAAAATATCAAACAAACCTATTTGTGATGTTGAATAGATGTCCAAAATTAAAAAAGCTATTATAAAATAATCTTGCGAGCAATTTTGATTTGTCGACCTCGGCTACAAAGTCGGCAAACTGGTTTTGGAGGGGCAGAGGGGGTAACGGCATGGAAAAACCGGCTATCTCTTTACGATTGACCTTTGGCAGATTGGTTCTTGCGCTAAACTGCAAAATATAGTCTAAAAAGTAGTTGGAGCGCATAGCCAATGCCAAAAAAACTCGATTACAGTTTTTCGGGTTTGGAAGTATTGGATATGCATCCGCTGAACAGAGTCCTTCAAAATCAGGCAGTGCAACTTTGTTAAGGTTTGGACGGATTTTACTGTAAATAATGTGCTGCGGAGTGAAAAAATACTTTCCACTGACAACGCCATCTTCTTTTACCGTACGATAACCTTTTAATGTTCCTGTTTCTTTTTCGATACTGTCAATTCCGATGTGTGGATAATCAGCGTATTTTTCATAGTCGGTGGTCATATTTCCATCAATTTGGGCGAACTCGTCAAATTTGACGATAGACCATCCTTTGGAGTTGCTTTTGAAATCTCCAAACATCTCCACAAATCGAGCTTTGATAAGTTCATCTAGCTTGGCAAGTTGCTGCTGACGGGAGTACAGAACGGACGTGGTTTGTTTCATTGTTTTGAGAATTTTAGACTGTGTATCTCTATCTGGAAGTGGAATATCCATCGAAAGAAAATCGGCATCGGACATATGCCCACGGCGATTTACGGTGCCTGTAAGTTTGGAACGATAAAATTCAATACTTTTCGGTGAACGCAATACCATTTCGAGATATTTAGGAATAACGAGTCCATCATTTACATCCCATACACCGTATGCAGGGCTAACAATCCCGTTGTCCACAATGTCTTGGATGCCAAAATTTCCCTCATCGATATGAATCCCCTGCACAAGTTTTCCACGAGGGATAATTTTATAGTCCGATGTATCAGCAGATGCAATTCTTTTTTTGAATTTTTCGCTTTGCATTATGATGCCATCTTGTTTGGTAATTGACAAAACAGGATAACTATGTTCGCCGCATCTGGCAACTTTAGTCTTTTTAATCAGAAGTCCCAGCTTAACTGTTTCCATCAGGTCTTTCTCCCACAAATTAGAAGTTGCCTTTTCAGGCGATAAACTTCTGGTGGGAGGTCTTGACGTTGTTCTGATTCACGATTGCATACTGCATGGTGGTGCCGATCTGCGAATGACCGAGGATCTTCTGCACCTGCTCAATGGGCATTCCCTTGTCGATGGCGCGGGTAGCCATGGTGCGGCGGAATTTATGCGGGTGGATCTTGTCCAGATTCAACTCCCGGCCCAACTCCCGCAGACGGATCTCCACGCCGCTGATCTTCAAACGGTCAAACGGAGCATCCAGCGTCACGAACAGCGCCGGGTTTGCATCGGTGCGGGAGCGCAGATAGTCTTGTAAATGCAGCTTTGCCTTGGCATCAAAATAAACCCGGCGCTCCTTGTCGCCTTTGCCGAACACTACACACTCGCGGGCTTCAAAGTCGATTTCTGAAATGTTCAGATTCACCAGCTCTCCCACACGAATGCCAGTGGAATACAACAAATCAATCATGGCAAGGTCGCGCGCACACTTGCAGTTATCCCGCAGGCGTTCAATAGCTTCGTCCGAGATGGTTTCCTTCACGGGCTGCTTGGTCTTGATTTTATGGATGCGGCGCATGGGACTTTTGAGGATGTAGTCCTCTTCTTCCAGCCACGAGAAAAAGCTGGAAATATTCCGGCGCACATTGTCGATGGTCACTTTGCCGCAGTTGTTGATCTTCTGATATTCCACCAGATACCGCCGGATCTCTTCGGTGGTCATCTTGCGCAGGGACGTGTCCACGGTTTGCAGCAGCCGCTCCACGGTAACTCGGTAATACTGGATGGTGCGTTCCGAGCAGCCCTCGATTTTCTTGGCATCAAGGAACAGCTTTAGATATTCCTCGTTGGAGATCTGCTCTTTCTGCGCTTCGGATTCAGAAAACGTCTGCAACAGCACCTCTTGCAGCTTTTTCATCTGCGCAACATTCAGGTACTCTGCCATCTCGTTGATGATCTTCACGATTTTGTCTTCCATATTGGCGCACTCCTTTTCTGGTGTACCAACATCCTGCTCCGGCAAAGTGCCTGTTGTTGCTTATTATCAGCCAAAATACTGTTGCATCAGGCTGTCAAAGAGTAATTGTGTCTGGTCAAGGGCTTTCTGCACTTCAACTTTTGATTTGTCGACCTCGGCTACAAAGGCAGCGAATTGGTTTTGGAGGGAAAGAGGGGGAAGCATAATCCTCTGAATGCGTAAATCAGATAGATTGATTTGTTGCAACGTAGCACCACGAGTGTGTTCTTGTATATAGCGTTGGCTTTCATCTGTATTGAAATATGCGCTAAGATATAAAGGGTTGATTTTCTTACGATTATACCGAATAACTGCGATACCACGAGTAACATTCATTCCTGCAAAGCGACCATCTGTTAACGCAGTGATTCCTGTTGTGCCTCGAACTGTAATCAGCAATTCATCTCCATCTAACTCTGTTTTCTTAAATCCCTCACCGATAGAGCGGTCAATGTATTTTATAGATGACATCGTAAGTTTTCCGTCTACAATATCGACGGGTCTCAGAACTCCCATATCACCTGTTCCATCATTTCCCGGCTGGACTATGCCATAAGAAAGACTCGTTCCATCTAAAATAAGATTGATTAGAGATTCATAGTGGTAATTTTTATCCCCAAACATCTCCACAAATCGAGCTTTGATAAGTTCGTCTAGCTTGGTGAGCTGCTGCTTTCGATGTGCAATCAGGTTGCGTGTTGCTTTTAATTCTTTGACTATTTGATGTTGCTTTTCGATATTCGGAAGAGGAATTTCAATCTTTTCAACAATAGATTTTGAAATTTCTTTAAATGTCGCACCACGCCCCAAAGAATTGAGATAATTTGTTTTCGACTTCAAGAAAAAATAGAGATATTCATTATAAACCGCGTCAGAACAAATCAGATTTTTGAATCCCTGATTGCAGCACATTTCGCAACCTGCAATCGCAGTTTTTCCTATCGGCGCACGAGAAGATAGAATTACAGTTCCCTTGGGCAGGTATGATAATCCCGTTTTTTCTTTTCCATCTTCTGTAATATGTCGAACGGAATCTGTGATATAAAAAGAGTCTTCGTTTAGCTCAGCAGGTGTAATCCATTTAACAGTGCCGTCCCAATATTCCGCAACTCCTGTTTTCGGAGTGGAGCCTGACACCACTGTACAAATATCGCCTAATTTTGCCATCTGTTTCTCCCACAAATTAGAATTGTTTCATTTCAAAAGTTCTTCCAAAGCGTCCATCTCTGCGTCGATCTTCTTTTGCAAATCACGCAGCTGTGCCATAATTTCCTGTGTGGAAGGATACTCCACCGGCACATACTCGGTCTTTTTATACTTGTTGATGGACAAATCATAGTCGTTGCCCGCAATCTCGTCTTTCGGCACAAAGAAGCTCTGTTCCGTGCGCTCACGGGTGGCTTCAGCCTCCCGGTTGTGGAAACGAGCGATAATATCGGGGATGTCGTTTTCCGTGGTTGGACTGCGCTTATCATCCAGAGAGAAGCCGTCGGCCTTCATATCATAGAACCAAACATTATCCGTACCGCCGTGGCCGGTCTTGGTGAAAATCAAGATGGCGGTAGAAACGCCCGCATAGGGCTTGAACACGCCGGAGGGCATGGAAATTACGGCTTCCAGACGGTTGTTCTCGATGATCTCCTTGCGAATCGCCTTGTGTGCAGTGGAAGAGCCGAACAGAACTCCATCCGGGACGATGCAGGCACAGCGTCCGCCGACCTTCAGCATCCGCAGGAACAGGGCGAGGAACAGCAGCTCGGTCTTTTTGGTTTTGCAGAGCTTGAGCAGGTCGGTGGAAACAATGTCGTAGTCCAGACTGCCCTTGAATGGGGGATTTGCCAGAATCAGGCTGTATTTGTCCTTGTCGGGGTTCTGGTCGCTCAGGCTGTCGCGGTACTCGATAAACGGGTTGTCCACGCCGTGGGTCATCATGTTCATAGCACCGATGCGCAGCATGGTGCGGTCCATATCGAAGCCGTGGAACATGTGGTTCATGTAGTGGTCTTTGTTTTTGCGGTCAAAGAACACTTCCTGCTTGCGGTTTTCACGCAGATATTCGCCAGCGGCCACAAGGAAGCCCGCCGTGCCGCAGGCCGGGTCGCAAATCACATCATCAGCGCGGGGCTGCATCAGGTCAACCATCATGCGGATAATGTGGCGTGGCGTGCGGAATTGGCCGTTGACACCTGCCGTTGCCAGCTTGGAAAGCAGGTATTCGTAGATATCGCCGCGAATGTCAGTGTTGGAAAGCTGCGCCGCCTGCTCATACATTCCGTCCATGGCAGTCACGATTTTATCCAGCATCAGCGGCGTGGGCACTTTGAAAATGGCATCACCCATGTACTTGGCGTAGGCACTGTCCTTGTCGCCGTGCAGATTCTTGATGAAGGGGAACACTATCTCCTGCATGGTGGAGTACATTTTGCCTGCCGGGAAATCGTGGAAAACGCTCCACTTGAGCTGTGCACCGTCCACAGTGCGCTCCCCGACCTGCACTTCCCCTGCAAAGATGCTCTTATAGGGCAGACCCAGCATGGCGGCTTCTTTGGCGTGGGTGTTGTCGCTTTCATCGAGGTCGTGAATGAACATCAGATAGGTCATCTGCTCGATCACATCCAAGGGATTCGTCAGGCCGCCCGTCCAGAAAATCTCCCACAGGCTGTCAATTTTGCTTTTCAGTTCTCCGGTTACCATGTATGTTCCTCCTGCGTGTCGAGAAAATAAGCCCGACAAACAATAATTTGTTATACTGTTATTATACCGTTTCTTCGGGATCGGTTCAATCTGCAAAAGGGGGAAGCCCGGAGTTTTCTACATTGTATGAATTTGATGTTGAAAATTCGATATTTCGTCCTATTGACGGTTTTGTGCAGAACAGCTATAATATAATTGATATTATCATAATTTAAATTATATTATATTAAGCAAGAGGTGAACGGTATGGACTTCATCGGCAGAACATCCGAACTGGCAACGCTGAATGCAGAATTAGAGC
>OGGQ01003923.1_pt1 | contig 13132 bp, 18 predicted proteins | sample 1571191 | NCBI WGS metagenome assembly OGGQ01 (sample SAMEA2582061, study PRJEB24529) | metagenome | biome: Human gut stool | place: China | collected 2011
ACCAGCTGCTGACCCTCTCCACCTGCAGCTACCGCACCTCGGACGAGCGCTTTGTGGTGGCGGCACGGCGGATGGCGTAGGGGGAGAGGACGCGGACCTTGAAGACCATGTGGACGCTCCTGAAAACAGGGAAAAGCAAAACCAAGAGACTGGATGGAGTCCTTTCCATCCAGTCTCTTCTTGTCATTTCTGGAATTCCGGCGCATCGCTTTCGGGAAAAACCGGTGGGCAGCGCGGAAAATTCCATTTATGTTTTTCATGGGTTTATAGAAAAAAACGATCTGCTCCAAAAACGCCATCCTGAAATTGTGCAAGGTCACAGGTACCCGCCGTTCAAAACAAACTGCCGGAATTGCCGGACTGCCGGGGGCATGTAGGAGCTGTCATCGCTGACCAGGTAGAAATTCCGCTCCCACACGGGGTGGCTGATCTGGAGGATCTTCACATCCAGGCGCAGCAGCATCTCCATATAGGGGACCACGGCGATGCCGAAGCCCTGGGCCACCAGACCGGCGATCACCTGGTCCTCCTCCGTCTCATAGGCGATCTGCGGAGAGCCGCCGATCTGGGCGAACAGGCCATCCACCACGTCCCGCATCCCGGAGCCGGGGGAGAAGTACACCTGGGGGTAGGAGAGCGTCTCCGCCAGGTCCACCGCGTGGAGGGCGGCCAGGGGATGCGCCCGGGGGACGATCAGCACCAGGTCCTGTCGGCTGACAGGAACGGCCGTCAGCTGGAGCCTTGCCGGCGGCTGAGAGCAGAACACCAGGTCGAACCGCCTGGCGGTCAAGCCCTCCAGAAGCTGCTGGGTGACGCCGGTGTTGAAGGTGAAGCGGAGGTTCCGGTCGGGATTTTCCCGAAGGTAACAGGCGGCCAGCCCCGGGACGAAATCCACCCCCAGCGTCCGGAGCAGCCCCAGGCGGATCAGCCCCTCGCCCCGGGCCACCCGCTGCAGGGCGTCCACGCCCTCATCCAGCGTGGACAGGGTCTGCTGCGCGCAGGTGAGGAACTGTTCCCCGAACCGGGTCAGCGCCGTGCTCCGCCCGGACCGTTCAAAGAGCGGGACGCCCAGCTCCGTCTCCAGCTGGGTGATGGCATGGCTCAGGCTGGGCTGTGTGATGCAGAGCCGTTCCGCCGCCCGGGTGAAATGCTTCGTATGCGCCAGCTCAACAAAGTAGCGGAGGTGCAACAGATTCATGGAAGATCCCCCCTCTGGTTTCCGTTCCCACTATATCACAAGCAATAGAAATAATCTATGGTTTTATATAAAATAATTGATTTGTTAATTTCTTGTCATTGAGATACAGTGTTGGCAGCTGAACCGGCAGCAGTGCGGCGGGATGCCCAGGCGTCGGATCACAGGTATTCCGGAGGGAAGGGGATGAAACATGGAAAACTTCGACAAGCGCCCGATCATCCGGGGCGAGATCGCGCTGCTGGCCGCCCTGGTGATCAACAGTTTCGGTGTGGTACTGATGCTGTACTCCGGCTCCGGCATCTCGGCGATCTCCAGTGTGCCCTATGCCCTGACCGACGTGTGGCCGGCGCTCTCTCTGGGGACCTGGACCTACCTCTTTCAGGGGCTTCTGGTGTTGAGCCTGATGCTGCTGCGCAGGAGGTTCGTCCCCACCTATCTCCTCAGCTTCGCGGTGGGATTTTGCTTCGGGGAGCTGCTGGACCTGCAGGAGCTGTGGATCGGCGTCCTGCCCAGGACACTGCCCCTTCAGGTGGTGTATTTTGCTGTGAGCTATCTGGTGATCTGTTTTGGCGTTGCACTTTCCAACCACTGCAAAATGCCGATCGTCCCAACGGACCTGTTTCCGCGGGAGATCTCGGCCATCACCGGCGCGGCCTATGGGCGGATTAAGGTATCCTTCGACCTGAGCTGTCTGGCCGCCACCGCGCTGCTGACCGGTATCTTTCTGGGGCATCTGGATGGCCTGGGGATCGGAACGGCTCTGGCGGCTCTGACCATGGGACGGGTGATCGGACGGATGAACCGCTTCCTGGACCGGAAGGCGGCATTCAGATCCCTGCTGGAGAAATACGCATAGAGGATACGCGCCTTATGACAGAAAGAGAGGAACTTACTTTGCAGATCTCGGGAACCACGACCATGCTGGGGCTCATCGGAACGCCGGTGGCGCACTCCAAGTCCCCGGCCATGTACAACCATTGCTTTCAGAAATTCGGATTGGACTGGGCCTATCTGGCCTTTGACATCCCGGCGGAGCGGGCCGGGGAGGCGGTGGCCGCCATCCGCACACTGCATATGCGGGGCGCCAACGTCACCATGCCCTGCAAGAACGCCGTCATCCCGTTTTTGGATGAGCTGACCCCGGCGGCCCGGGCCATCCAGGCGGTGAACACCATCGTCAATGAGGACGGCGTCCTGGTGGGCCACAACACCGACGGCTGCGGCTACACCCAGAACCTCCGGCGCAATGGAATTGAGGTAGAAGGGAAGAAGATCGTCCTGCTGGGCGGCGGAGGCGCCGCGTCCGCCATCGCCATCCAGGCGGCGCTGGAGGGCGCGGCGGAAATCGCCGTGTTCAATCTCCGGGACGCCTTCTGGCCCCGGGTGGAGCATGGGCTGAAGGCCATCGCCCAGGCGGCGCCGGGGTGCGCCATCTCCCTGCGGGACCTGGAGGACCGGGCGGCTCTGAAGGCGGCCATCGACCGGTGCGACATCCTCTCCAACGCCACCCGGGTGGGCATGGCCCCCTATGAGGACCAGAGCAACATCACGGACGGCTCCTGGTACCGGCCGGACCTGGTGGTGACGGACGTGGTCTATGCCCCGCCGGAGACCAAAATGCTCCGGGAGGCCAGGGCCGCCGGCTGCAAGACCTGCGACGGGCTGGGGATGCTCCTCTGCCAGGGGGCGGAGGCATTCCGCCTTTACAGCGGCCTGGAAATGCCGGTGGAGGAGATCCGGACGCTGCTCTACACCTGAAAAAGAAAGGAAGAACTGACATGAACCAGACTGTGGACTCCCGAAAATACTACCCCACGGCCCTGGCCCTGTACATCACCTATTTTGTCCTGGGCATCGCCGCCTCCATCATGGGCCAGTACAAGCAGGACTTCGCCGCCATGTGGGATGCCGCCGTCCTGGCGGACGGCAGCTATGACGTCTCCGGCGTGGTGGCGGTGATCGCCGCCATCGGCCTGGGCCGGCTCATCGCCTTCCCGGTGGCCGGCCCCCTGTCCGACCGGCTGGGCCGCCGCCTCTCCGCCCTGATCGGCTGCGCCCTGTACGCCGTCTTTCTGCTGGCGGTGACGTTTTCTCCCAACCTGTATGTGGGTTATGCCCTGGCCATCGTCAGCGGCATGGCCAACTCCTTCCTGGACACCAGCATCACCCCCTCCTGCATGGAGATCTTCAAGGAGAAGGGCACCATCGCCAACATCTTCACCAAGCTCTCCATCTCCATCGCCCAGTTCCTGCTGCCCTTTGCCATCAGCTTTGTGGCGGTGCGGGAGCTGCCCTTCCGCACCATCTTCCTGGCCACCGCGGCGCTGATCATCGTGGACGGCATCTTCCTGGCGTTCCTGCCCTTCCCGCCCTTTGAGCGGGCGGTGAAGGCCAAGGGCGCCCCCAAGGAGCGGATGAGGTTCACCCCCTCCGCCGTGGTGCTGGTGTGCCTGGGATTCACCACCTCCACCACCTTCATGCTGTGGCTCAACTGCAACCAGGAGCTGGGGACCCTCTACGGTCTCGCCGACCCCAGCCGCATCCAGTCCTTCTACTCCGTGGGGATCGTCCTGGCGCTGTTTGCCAGCGCGGCCCTGCTGAAGCGGAGCGTGGAGCCCGCCAAGATCCTGGTGGCCTATCCCACTGTGGCGCTGGCGACGCTGGCGGCCATCTATCTGATCCAGGAGCCTGTCATGTGCCTGGCCGGCGGATTCCTGCTGGGCTTCTTCGCCGCCGGCGGCGTGCTGCAGCTGGTGACGGCGGTGGCCAATGAGATGTTCCCCAAGAACCGGGGCGTCATCACCTCCATCGTCATGATCGCCTCCAGCGTGGCCAACTATCTGGTGGTCAGTGTGGCGGGCATCCTCACCCGGATCGGCGGCACCGAGGGGCCCCGGCTGGTGCTACTGTTCAACATGGCGGTGACGCTGATCGGCATCCTGCTGGCCCTGTATCTCAACGCCTGCCTGAAGCGGGAGCGGGCCGCGGCTCGGAAAGGATGAGTAGGATGGATAATTTGTTTCTCATCGGCTTTATGGGAGCCGGAAAATCCTCTGTTTCCCGGGGCTTGGGATCGCTGCTGGGCCGGGAAGTCGTCGAGATGGACCAGCGCATTGCCCAGAGTGAGGGCATGACCATCCCGGAGATCTTTGCCCAAAAGGGAGAGCCCTACTTCCGCGCCTGCGAGACGGCGCTGCTGGAGAGCTTCGCCCAGGGGCAGCCCCGGATCGTCTCCTGCGGCGGCGGGGTGCCTCTGCGGGAGGAGAACGTGGCGGCCATGCGGGAGAGCGGCACAGTGGTGCTGCTGACCGCCTCGCCGGAGGTGATTCTGGAGCGGGTGAAGGACAGCGAGGAACGCCCATTGCTCCAGGGTCACAAGGACGTGCCCTACATCGCGGCCCTGATGGAGCAGCGCCGCCCCAAGTATGAGGCCGCGGCGGACATCACCGTGGACACATCCCGGCTGAACATCGAAGAGGTCTGCCGCCAGGTGCTGCGGCAGGTATCGGAATGATAAAAACCATAAGGAGGAACCATCCATGTCTCAAAAATATCCCATCACCATCAGCTCCTGGACCCTGGGAGACCAGTGCACTTTTGAGGAGCGGGTCTCCGCCGCCAAGGCCGCCGGCTTTGAGGGCATCATGATGGTGCTCTCCGGCATGAGCGACCTTAATCAGATGCGCGAAAACGTGGCCTTCATGAAGGACTTCCAGCCGCTCAGCGACGCGGAACGCAGCGCCGTCGAGCGCGTCTGCGCGATCTTCCGCAGCCAGAACCTCATTCAGTGCACCGCCTGCCGCTATTGCACGGACGGCTGCCCGAAGCACATCTCGATTCCCGACCTGTTCGCCTGCTTAAACGCCAAGCGCGTGTTCCACAACTGGAATACCGACTACTATTACAACAACGTCCACACCGTGCGCAACGGCAAGGCCTCCGACTGCATCCGCTGCGGCAAGTGCGAAGCCGTCTGCCCCCAGCACCTGCCCATCCGGGATCTGCTCGCCGACGTCGCCGCGGAATTTGAAAAGAAGTGATCCTTTCCCGCCGCGCCGCCAGAGATGTCGCCGCCCGCGGAAACAAAACCGGCCCCGCCGTCGCAAAACGGCGGGGCCTCAGGATGTTGACAAAGTCAACAGACTGCCAGAGCGATGAGAAAGCCTGCAAGACAAGGAAGCAAACACTACAATCAATATACGCTTACTCTCCCAGTGCTTTTCCATCTCCATTGACTTGCATATGACTTGCATCCACATTTTTATTAGCTCGCAAGTATTGATCCAGCTTATCCATTGCGCGCGCCTGATATTGGTCGTCGAGGTGCGTGTAGATGCCGAGTGTTGTTGATATGTCTGAGTGCCCGAGCTGGCGCATTGCGGTCAGCACGTCTACACCGGACAAATACAGCATTGTTGCGTAGGTATGCCTGAGCCAGTGGGGAGTGATATTTGGGATTGTCATCGGCACTGTCCCATTCAGCGCGCCAAAACGTTCTCCTATACCATATTTGCGATTTAGCGTGCTAAGGTAGCTTTCCCACATACGATCCCACGAGGAGACTGTGTGCATTTGACCGCGAGCATTGGTTGTAACCAACAGCGTATCCCTGTGCTGCTCAGAGAGATATTTGACCAATTTTTGAGGGATGATGATGTCGCGTGTCGCCGCGTCAGTCTTACCGCCAGGCTTGACCTCAAATTGCACTCCCAGGCGTTCGACGGATTTGTGCACATGGATCACGCCGCACTGAAGATCGATGTCTGCCCACATCAGCGGGATCATCTCGCCACGCCGAAGCCCGGCGTACATCATAATCATCGCCGCCGTCTGCGCGCGATGCGGGGTATCTTCGATCCAACGCTGTTCCTCCGGCGTCAAAGCGCGCCGTTCGTTTACGGGCTTGGTCTTTGGGATTTTAGTCGCACTTGCGGGATTGTACTCAATCACGCGGTTGTCAATCGCGAGCCGAAATACACCGATTGCGGCGATGCGGCGTACAGTAAGCGTCTTGTGGGACGACGCTTTTCCCGTGGTATCATTGCGCTGCGCCTGGTCTACAAGGTACTCCTGCAGCTCTGCGGATCGGATGTCCTTGAGCGGCATGTCTCCAAAGCGCGCGTTAAGGCTGTCGATTGCGGCCTTATAGGAGGCGTGTTGTCCAGACGAGACTTCCGCCGCCTTAATCTTCAGCCAGCGTTCCGCCCACTGGCCGAAGGTGTCGCGTTCCGCTGTGACATCCAGCCCCTTCTTCATCGCAACTTTGACTTGCAGAGCCTTTTCGTCGGCTTCCTTTTGCGTCTTGCCATAAACGGTTTTGTACAGGCGCTTGTTGTTTTCATCCCGTCCAAGGTAGACCTGTACGGCGATTCTTCCATCCGCTCGCTTTGTATTGCGTTTTTTCGCCATCCTGCACCCCTCCTAGTAGTTTCCCCGCCCGGATGGGCGGGGAACGAATCTATATCACAATCAGTTTTCAGTCTACATACTGTCCGCAGTACGGACAGATTCGCACTTTTCCTTCAATAAACTTGTCACAGTTCGAGCAATACGTATCACCGTTCATCTCTGCCTGCATACGATCAAGATTCTCGGAACGTCGTTCAACTTCTTCACGATCCACATTGGAAAATAGATCAATTTTATCCGGCGTCATATCGCGAATAGCAAAGAACGCCAGCAATCCAATCAGGCAAGCGACAATCACAACACCGACAATTACATTTTTCGTATGTGTATTCATTGTTCAACCTCCATATTTTTATTTGCTTCATCATCTTTTTCAGAAAAACCATCCGAAAATGTTGTCTCTACATTCTCAACCTTTCTATTCTGCAGTTTTTTAGCTTCCTGCCCTTTCTTTTTGATTAGCCTTGCTATTCTTCCAGGCATTTGCCCTTCTGTGCCATCACGAAAATATCCAAGCTCGATTGCACGTTGGCATACAGCAATCGCTTCATCATACTCTTTGCGTTTTTCATAGATTATCGCAAGCCGCTTGAAAGAAGAGTATTCCGGAAGCGAACGCATCGAACCATTATCCCAATACCCTGTAGCGTTGCATTCATCCCAATATTGTTTGTATTGATCTGCAAGTGCAATATCCTCTTTGCAGAGCTGAATAACGTAATCCATTTCAGGGCTGTTTGGAAGTTTTAGATTGTTCGCCACAGTATAAGCCATACCTATCTTTTCGATTAAATCAAAATGATGTTGCACCAAAGCTTTATATTTTTCCTCTACGCGAGAAAACGCGTAGTACTTTCGCATCTCTTCATCATATTGATCATTTCCGACGGGTTCTGAACTATTCGTGTATCTTGCAGACTTATCAAGTCTGAACTTAACGTATATCATAATTGAGCCAACAAAAATCAACAATAGGATAGTCCCCAAATTCCCATCTGGTTGGAAAATTCCATATATGCCGCTCGCCAGCAATAAGCCACCGATGACATACCACTTCATCCCAATTCCCTCCCCTTATATTTCCACGGCTTTCGCCGCTTACTCCATCATCCCCACGACCACGCCATAGATGCGCAGGCCTTCGAAGTCAAGTCGTAAAGCCCTCGATATTCCTTATATCCAGCGCGTTGTACGTATCACCGTTCGCGATGTGCCTGAGCTCGTGCCGGACCGCCTTTGCTCGCTCCTCATAGGTCAAATGTGCGTTGATATAAATGTTTGCAAATCCGTCAACGTCAAATGATACCATCCCATTAACTCCATAAGGAAGATCAATCAATCTTACGCAATACTCTTCAGGCCCCGGTGTCATCTCCGTCATCCCCTCTAAGCGCCTCGATGATTTTGATTGCCTGCCGGACGTCCGCAGCGGAGGCGTTCTTGGTCAGTGAAAATAAGGTTTGCATTTCAGGCCTTCGCCGAAGCGTTTCTCGCAGCTCCCAAAGCTCATCGTCCTTCTCTGAGTCATCCAGCAGGGCGGACATCGGCACGTTGAATACATCCGCTATCATCTCCAACGTATCGTAATCTGGCTGACGTTCTCCTTTTTCCCACATTGCCACCGCAGAACGCGAAACACCTAGTTTATCGGCAAGCACCTGCTGTGACCAGCCACGGCTCTTGCGCATAGTGGCAAGATTCAAATAAAAATCGCTCATTTCCTCACCTCAAATTCATAATATCACAAAACGTGGCCTATGTCAAGAAAAAATGTCACGAAACGTATTGACAAATGGCATAGAATGTGCTAGAGTATATTTGTCACATAAAGTGACGATCGAAAGGAGGAAAAATGATGATCGAACACGCTCTCGATCTTGAAGCCATTGGGAAAAGACTCGTCGAACTTCGAGGTACAAGAAGCCAAACAGAGGTTGCAAACGCGGTAAATGTGAGCCTGTCGGCGATCAAAAACTATGAGTCGGGATTGCGAATGCCGCGCGATGAAATCAAAATTCGCCTCGCAAAATACTTCAATGCAAGTGTAGATTCCATTTTTTTCAATAGTATAGTCACGATTAGTGACGACACCGACCAGCCCGCGTAGGAGGTGAAAACCATGCAGGCGACCAGACAAAAGCGCCGGTATTACAACTGGGACAACATCCCGGTCCTGCTCTCACTGCAAGAAGCGAGTGTACTGCTGCAGGTGACGCCGGAATGCATCCGTAAGTATTGCATTTCCGGGAAGCTCCCGGCCATACAGATCGGCAAGAGCTGGCACGTTGACCGGGACGCGCTGATGCGCTGGCTACACAAAAGCTAGCCATGTCCCGTCGAGCAACCGCGCGCAACGACCATCTGATCCGCTGCCCGTTCTTCCGGCTGCACGAGCGGCGCTGCATCGGGTGCGAGGGCTTCACACCAGACCACACGATCCGGCTGTGGTTTGACACCAGCGCCGCCCTCGATGTCCACGAGGCGCGCTGGTGCATGACCAACTACGAAAGGTGCCCGCTCTATCGGGCGATCTTAGAACAGTACGAATAGGAGGCACAAGCAAGAATGAAGGTTATCGCATCAACCAAGGACATGCCCCGCGAGGAATGGCTTGCCCTTCGCCGCCGCGGCATCGGCGGAAGCGACGCCGCCGCAATCATGGGCGTGTCGCAGTGGGCGACCCCGCTGAGCGTCTATGCGGACAAGCTCGGCATCTCGCCCGAGAAGCCGCAGACCGAAGCCATGCGCATCGGCACCGACCTTGAAGATTACGTTGCCAAGCGCTTTGCTGAGCAGTCCGGCTACCGCGTCCAGCGTTACAACAAGATGCTCCAGCATCCCGAGCACGACTGGATGCTCGCCAACATCGACCGCCGCGTGCTCGGCACCGACGCCGATTTTGTCGGCCTCGAGTGCAAGACGACCAACCCATTCAATCCCGTTGACTTTGCGGGCGGCAGCGTTCCGCCCACATATTTCTGGCAATGCCAGCACTACATGGCCGTGACTGGCGCGCCGTACTGGTTCCTCGCCGTGTTGGTGCTCGGCAAGGACTTCCACGTCTTCCAAGTCGCGCGCGACGATGCCCTGATCGACCGCCTGATCTCACGAGAGGAGGATTTCTGGGAGAACAACATTCTCGGCGGCATCACCCCCGAACCCATGGGCACCGCCGCGGACGACGCCGCAATTGCCGACACCTACCCGCAGGACAACGGCAGCTCCGTTGACATCTCGGACATGCGCTCCACGCTCGACCGCATGGACGCGCTGAAAGAGCACAAGCGCCGCTTAGACGAGCAGATTGACCAGCTGGCGCAGAAGGTCAAGGAACGCATGGGCGCGGCTGCTACAGCCCATTGCAGCGGCTACAGGGTGACGTGGAAAAACGTCGAAATCCGCCGCATCGACATCGCCCGGCTGCGGAGCGAGAACCCGCAGATTTATGAGAGGTATTCCACGCCGAAGAACGCCCGGCGCTTTGATGTAAGGAAGGAGAATCGAGCATGACTGAAATGCGTCCCGTCAACAACGTCCAAGACCTCGCCCGGCAGGCGGAAACCGCCGCAAAGCCGCGCACAGCGAAAGCATCGATCATGACCATTATGAATTCCGTGCTCGACGGCGAGGGCTATCGCCGCCGCTTTGAAGACCTCATGGGCGAGCGCACGCCGCAGTTTGTCTCGTCCATCGTGTCCATGGTCAACGGCTCCGACGCGCTCAAGCAGGCGTTTTTGCAGTCGCCTGTGACCGTCATCCAGTCTGCGCTCAAGGCCGCGTCCTATGATCTTCCGATCGATCCCGGCCTCGGATACGCCTACATTGCCCCCTTCAGAAACGGCAAGAAGGGCGTGCAGGAGGCGCAGTTTATCCTCGGATATCGTGGCATGATCCAGCTGGCATTGCGCACCGGCGCATACAAGACGATCAACGCCGTCGAAATCCGCGAAGGCGAGCTGAAGTCGTTCAACCGCCTGACCGAAGAGATCGAGCTGGAGTTTATCGAGGACGAGGAGGCGCGCGAGAAGCTCCCGATCGTCGGCTATGCCGGATACTACAAGCTGATCAATGGGACGGAGAAAACCGTCTACATGACGAAGAAGCAGGTCGAAGCGCATGAGCGCCGCCATCGCAAAGGGCAGTACATGTCCCCGCTGTGGCGCGACGACTTCGACGGCATGGCGATCAAGACCGTGCTTCGCCGCCTGATTGGCAAGTGGGGCATCATGTCCGTGCAGTACCAGAGCCGCCCCGCCGCGGACACCATGGAAGTCGCTCAGGCCGCTTCTGAGGCGCTCGTTGAGGACTACGACGTGGAGGCATTCGACACGGAATTCGCCCCGGAGAATGGCGGTGACGAAGCGTGAGAAGGTGCCAATACTCCGATGCGGCAGACTGCTCCGAGTGCCTCGAGCCGTACTGCCCGATGGACGCAATCGACGACGTGTTAGAGATCATCGGCATCCCCCGCGATGCTGATGAAGACGAGGATAGGCCATGGCGACAAAACGATTCCATTGGTTCAAGCTGACCGATACGTTCCTTGACAGCGGAACGGTCGACCACATCATGAGCCAGAAGAACGGCGCACAAACCATGATGCTCTACTTCACGCTGTGCATGATGTCCATCAACAGCGGCGGAATGCTAGTTATGCGCGTGGGAAATCAGGAACTTCCCCACGACGCGGAGAGCATACGGCGCAATACAAAGTGGTTCTCCGCGCAGCAGATCAGCGACGGTATTCGGCTGCTGGAAAGTCTCGGGCTGATCGAAAAGAGCGAACAGGGGGCGTACAGAGTTACAGGTTTTGCCGAACTCGTAGGCAGTGAAACGGACGCAGCGGCGCGCATGAGACGCACGCGAACGAGCAACACACGGCGAACAAATAGCGAACAATGTTCGCCAGATGTTACGCCAGATGCGCGAACAAACGGCGAACAAACAGCGAACAATGTTGCGACAGAGATAAGAGATAAGAGTAAAGAGATAAGAGTAAAGAGTGTAGAGAATAATACTACGTGGGGTAACCCTATCTCTCAAGAACCTAGTACCGTAGAAGAACCTACGGGAGAAGAGCGCCCGGATTTTGGCACGTTGGAGGTCTACGTGGAGAACAATATTCGCAACATGACGCCGTACAACCGCGAAGAAATGCTGTCATTTCGGGACGATCTTCCCGACGACCTGATCCGCCACGCGATCGACGAGGCGTGCGCTACCGCACGCAGCACACCTACGTGGGGCTATGTGCGGGTGATCCTCAACCGCTACGTAGCCAGCGGCTTCAGAACCATCGCCGACGCAAAGGCGGCAGAAGAAAAATTCCGGGAAGGGAGGAACAGACATGCAGACCGTGGGCGAACTGCTGGCAACGATGATGGACCGCGCCGCGTCTTCGACGGGGAGACAATCCTATAGCGCCATCGCGGAAGAAAGCGATGGCATGACCCTGCTCGACCTCGAAGCGCGCCGCGCAGAGCGATACAACCGCGAGCGCGGAGACCTCGACCCTGCCGAATACGACTGCAAGAAATGCTTAAACCGCGGCCACATCGCGGAGGCGTTCGAGCGCAACGGCATGGTCTACACCGCATACCCCGAGTGCGATTGCATGGGCATCCGCCGGAGCCTGTGGCGGCTGAAAAAAAGCGGGCTTGAAAAGGCCGTGCGCGCCCAGACCTTCAAGGCGTTTCACGCTGTAGCGGATTGGCAGCGCCAGATGGTGGACATGGCAAAGCGCTATCTCAACGATCCGGACGGCGCAAAATCCGGCGCATGGCTCTACATCGGCGGCGCTGTGGGCTGCGGCAAGACGCACATCTGCACGGCCGTTGCGGGCCAGCTCATGATCCGCGAGAAGCTCGAGCTGAGATACGTCACATGGCCGGGAGACAGCGCAAGGATCAAGGCCGTGGCCAACGACGCGGAGCAGTATTCCGCGCTCGTCGAGCCGCTCAAGACCGTTCCCGTGCTGTACATCGACGACTTTTTCAAGCCGCTCAAGGACGGTATGGGAGCTGTGAAACCGCCGACGGCGGCAGACATCAAGCTCGCCTATGAGATCATCAACCAGCGGTACATCAACCGCGCGCCGACGATCATCAGCGCCGAGCGCTACCTGTCCGAGCTGGAGGACATCGACATGGCCGTTGCATCCCGCATTGCGGAGCGCTCGCGAGGGTACTGCCTCTCGATCGGCCGCGACCGCGCGAAGAATTACCGCTACGGAGGCGATGCCCAATGACCCCGCTGCACATCTGGCTCCCCGGCGAGCCGAGGACCAAGAAAAACTCGCAGCAGATCCGCCGCCGCGGTTCCCAGCGCTGGATTGCGCCGAGCGATGCTTACCGGCAATACGCCGCAGACTGCGCGCTGCTGATCCCGAGCATAGCGCGCCTGCACATCGACAAGCCCGTCAACGTGCAGTGCGTGTACCACATGGCGACCCGGCGCAAGGTTGATCTCGTCAACCTGCTGGAGGCAACGCTCGACATCCTCGTCGCGGCGGGCGTTCTGGCCGAC
>OGGQ01003924.1_pt1 | contig 13132 bp, 18 predicted proteins | sample 1571191 | NCBI WGS metagenome assembly OGGQ01 (sample SAMEA2582061, study PRJEB24529) | metagenome | biome: Human gut stool | place: China | collected 2011
GCCTCGCACATGCCCAGCGAGAGCCTGTCGTGGAGCGCGCCGTTGCCCTCCGCGTGGAAGAAGTCGGCGTGGTCGAACGCGCCGGGGTCGGACCCCGCCTCGATCGCGCGGTCGAGCTTCTCGTCGAGCGAGAGGCCTCGGTCGTCGAGGATCGCGATGATGCCCTCGGCGCAACGCCGCGAGTACTCCTCGATGGCGGCGTCGAACATGTTCTGCTTCGAGTCGAAGTAGTGGTAGGCGAGACCCGGCGCAACGCCCGCCGCCCGCGCCACCGCCCTCACCGAGACGTTATCGTAGCCCTCCTCGGCGAAAAGGCGCATCGCCGTGACGAGCAGCTCCCGCCTGCGCTCATCCGGGTTCTTGACGATTCTGGGCATAGCTTCCACCTCCTCTAGCTCATGGTAAATCATTATTGAACATTGGTCAATAATGAGCTTGGCGCAATCACTTCAGATAGCCACTGGCGAACAGGCCCTTGGTCGAAGGATCTTCATTCAGCTGCATGCTGGCGGCATAAGCCTCGAGCGCCCCGCGGCATGCTGCTTAGCATCCGCCGAACTCCCTCTTCCAGGACTCGTATTCCTCGGGGGTTATCTCTCCGCGGTCGAGCGCATCCACCTGGGATTCCCAGGCCTTGATGGCGGCGGCGAGCTTAGGCGCCTTCTCCGCGCCGGGCGCGACGGCGAGCCTGCCTCCACCGACGGGCCTGAGCCCGAACTCCTCCTCGATCCTGAAGAGGAGCTCGAGGGCGTCCCTGGCGGATTCAGCCTGGACGGGCATGAGGGCCTCGGGGGCGACCCCGAGGGCTCCTGCAATCGCATCCAGGGCGGAGCCCTTCAGCGCCCTCCTGCCCGCCTCGTAGTTCCTGATGGCCGCGTCGGTGCAGCCGGCCCTCTCAGCGAGCTGCCGTTGCGTCATCCCCCGCGACTCGCGCAATGCCCGTATGCGGCTTCCCGTCGTCATCTCTCCTCCTCTGATCGTTTCCCCCATGATACTAGAGAACAAAACGTTCTCAATTTGTCTTGACCGAACATTTTCGTTCTGCTAGTGTCACGAATTACAGAACGTTCCTGTTCTGTTCATCGAACGAAGGAGGAAGATATGGAGCAGAATTCTAAGCCGGTGATCATGGGCGTCGAGGAGGTCATGCACGCCCTCAGCATCAGCAGGCCCTACGCCTACCGCATTATCAGGATGCTGAACTCCGAGATGGAGCAGAGAGGCTACACCACCATCAAAGGGAAGGTGAGCCGAAAGTATTTCTACGAGCGCTTCCACTGCGCCGACGGCGTTCCCAGACAAGAGGCCCGCTGATGCCCGCCTACATGAACGGGAAGACTGGCGCCTGGTACGTCCAGTGCTATTACAGCGACATCGACGGCAACCGCAAGCACAAGGTGAAGCGAGGGTTCGCGACCAAAGGAGAGGCGCTGGCATGGGAGACGGAGTTCCTGGCCTGCGCCGACGGGTCCATGTCGATGCCCTTCGAGGCATTCGTGAAGAGGTACTCCGAAGACGTGAGACCAAGGCTCAAGCTCAACACCTGGCTCACCAAAGAGCACATCATCCGCACGAAGATAGTGCCATTCTTCGGACCCAAGAGGATGTGCGACATCTCCCCCAAAGACGTGGTGGACTGGCAGAACAAGATGGTGGGCTCGTACGACGACGAGGGAAAACCGTACAGCGACACCTACCTGAGAACCATAAACAACCAGCTGAGCGCCATCTTCAACCACGCCGTCAAGTACTACGGCCTGGGAAAGAGTCCCGCCGCCCCGACCATCAAGATCGGCGAGCGGCAGGGGTCGGAGATGAAGTTCTGGACGAAGGAGCAGTACCTCGCGTTCAGCGAGGAGGTGATGGACAAGCCAGCCAGCTTCTACGCGTTCGAGATCCTGTACTGGTGCGGCTTGAGGGTCGGCGAGCTCCTCGCCCTCGAACCGAACGACATCGACCTTGGAAAGTGCCTCATCCACGTCACCAAGAGCTACCAGCGGATCCGGAGAAGGGACGTCATCACCTCGCCCAAGACGCCCAAATCGAAGAGAGATGTGGTCATGCCGGAGTTCCTTGCGGACGAGCTCGCCGATTTCCTCGGATCCATCCCGGAGGAGCGGCGCGCCTGCCGCATCTTCTGCTTCACCAAAAGCTACCTGCACCACGAGATGAAGCGCGGCTGCGCCGCATGCGGGCTCGAACCCATCCGGATCCACGACCTTCGCCACAGCCATGTCTCGCTCCTCATAGAGATGGGGTTCAGCGCGATCGCCATAGCGGACCGGCTGGGGGACGAGACCTACGAGATGACGCTTCGCTACGCCCACCTCTTCCCCAGCAAGCAGTCGGACATGGCAGCGGCGCTCGACCAGAGAAGGAGGCCCTGATGTCCAGGCCGACCGTCGACTACAAAGGGCGCCGGCGCAGCAAGACGATAGCGTTCCGGGTCTCGCCGGAGGAGGACGAGGTGATAAACGCCCTCGTGGCGGCGAGCGGCATGACCAAGCAGGACTACATAACCTCCAGGCTCGAGTGCCGCGACATAAACGTCAGCCCGAACGTGAGGGTCTACAGGATGCTGCGCGACCAGATGAGATCCGTCTACGTCGAGCTCAGGAGGCTCAGGAGCGCCGACGGCATCGACGAGCGCCTCATCGAGCTCATGCAGGTGCTGACGCGCGTGTTCATCGACCTCGGCGCCGACGAGCTCGGGGCGGTCGGGGACGACGTGGCGCAGCAGGACGCGGCGGTCCTCAGGATGGCGAGGGGCTAGCTCCGCCGGGCGGTCCGGCAAGGGCTTCCCCCGAGCAGTCGACCCTCAGACAGCCTCCTGGGGGCATTCGCGGCACGGCGGGCTCCGTTCGATCGGATCGCCTTGCCTCCTCCTTGGGCATCAAAGGCTCGCACAGCCGCCCGATGCGCCCCGCAAGGGTTGCGATGCTTTTCCGATTTCTTTTGCCGCCCGAGAGAAAAGGCGAAAGCGGCAAAACAAAGCGCCCTCCGGGCTTCGGAAAACCAACGGCCCGATGGGGCGAGGAACGCGCCTTCGCTTCCTCCCTTGCAGGGCGCGGCAGGCGGTGCGGCCCCGATGCCACAAGGCGGGGCAAGGGGCTCCGCCCCAACCGAACGGAGGTCACCATGAACACCAATCCCACTCTCCAGGACTGAATCTACCCCGATTCCGTTTACACCCCTACGCCGCCTTTCCGGCGGCCTCCTCCGGCCAGTTGGCCCTCTCGAACTCGTCGGGGCTGAGGTATCCCAGCGCCGAATGGGTCCTGACCCTGTTGTAGAACGACTCTATGTAGTCGAAGATCTCGAGTGCCGCCTGCTCGCGCCCGCCGAAGGTGCGGGCGTGCACGCACTCGCACTTGATTATGCCCATGAGCGACTCCATGGCGGCGTTGTCCCACGGGCTGGATATCGAGCCCATCGAGGGCTCGATCCCGGCGTCGCGCATCGTCCTCCCCAGGAGCAGCGACACGTACTGCGAGCCGTGATCCGAATGGTGGATGCAGCCCTCGGGCGGCCTGCGACGCGCGATCGCCATCCTGAGGGCGTCGTCGGCGAGCTCGGCCGTCATGCGGCCCGACATCGACCAGCCGACTATCCTGCGCGACCAGATGTCGAGCACCACCGCCAGGTAGAGCCATCCCTGGTGCGTGCGCACGTAGGTGATGTCGGCGAACCACGCCCTGTTGGGACCGTCCGCGCTGAAGTCGCGCTTGACCAGGTCGGGGGCGGCGTTCGCCTGCGGCGCGGCGGCCTTCCTCCCGCCCTTGGGCCTCTTGGCGCATCCCCTCGTGGTTCCGACCAGGCCCCTCTCGCGCATGATTCGGGCCACGCGTTTGCGCGACGTGCGCACGCCGTCCGCCCGGAGCCTCTCGAACACCTTGGGCGCGCCGAAGTGGCCGCGCCCAAGCCCGTACACGCGCTCGATGTCGCGCGCCAGCTCCGCGTCGCGCAGGTCGCGAGCGCTCGGCCCGCGCGAGCGCCATGCGTAGTAGCCCTGGCGCGTCACCTTCAGCGCGGCGCACATCTCCGAGACCGTCCAGATGCCCTCGTTCATCAGGACGAAGGCGAACCTCGCCCTCTTCGCCTGGGCGCCTACAGCTGCCTGCTGGCGAAGAAGGCGCTCGCTTTTAAAAGTATCTCGTTCTCGCGCCTGAGCCTCTCGACCTCGCGCTTCAGCCTGCGGTTCTCCTCTGCGACCTGGAAGGGGTTGTCGCCGGGCTGAGCCTGCGCGGCGTCGGCCCTCCTCACCCAGTCGGATATGCTTCCCGCGTCGCAGCCGAGCTCCCGGGCGAGGTCGGCGTAGGTGCAGCCGCGCTCGCGGTAGAGCTCGACCGCCATCTGCTTGAACTCGGGCGTGTACTTAGGCGACGGATGTCCCATTCTCTGCCTCCGTTTCCCCGTTTGCGACATCATGCCCAAACGGAAGTCCATGTGTCAACGGAAACGGGGTCGATTCAGACAGGGCGGTCAAGGCGGCAGCCCGCTTCCTCGAGGTCCGCGGCTACGAGACGCTCGCGACCGGGTGGAAGTCGCCCGAGACGAGAGGAGCCATCGACCTGGTTGCACGCGACCCCGAGTCCGACGACCTCGTGTTCGTCGACGTCTCCGCGCGCCCGAACTCCGGCGCCGGCTTCGGCGACGGGAGGAACGATCGCGAGACGATGGAGCTGCTCGCGGTCTCCTGGCTCGCCGAGAACGACTTCGCCGAATCGGTCGGCGTGAGGTTCGACAAGATCAGCATGATCGTCGTCGGCGAGGACCGTGCGCTGCTCAGGCACCACATCAACGCCTTCGGCGAGGCCTAGGACCTCCGGGCCCGCCTGGGCAGGCCCCCTCTGGACGGAGGGGGCCGTTTGCAGGCGGCTCGCCCCATGGCGAACCGCCACCCCATGGCGAACGGTCGGTATTAACAGAACGTTTCCGTTCTGTATACTCGGGGTAAACGCCATCGACAATCGCAGAGAGGACGGAGGAAGCATGAGGACGCTCGCGATATCGAACTACAAGGGCGGGGTCGGAAAGACCACCACTGCGGTCAACCTCGCCACCATCTACGCCAGGCGGGGCCTGAGAACGCTCCTCATCGACCTGGATCCGCAGGCGTCCGCCACGGACTTCTTCGGGCTCTACGACCGCGCCGCGGCCGAGCGTCGAGGAGCCGTCGAGCTCCTCTACGGGAACGCGCCCGTCGGCGACGTGGCCTTCGAAACCGAGGCCGACGGGCTCTCCGTCGTGCCCTCGACCATAGAACTCGTCGACCAGAACGAGCTGCTCCTGCGCGAGCAGCGTCTTCGTTTCGCGCTCGACGACTGCGCGGGCGACTACGACGTCTGCATCGTCGACTGCAGCCCCACGATGAAGCGCCTCGCCTTCAACGCCTACCTGGCCGCTGCGGGCGACGGCATGGTGATCGTGCCGGTGAAGCTCGACTCCACCGTCATGCGCGGCACCGCCCTCACGGTCAGCGCCATCGAGTCCATCTCCGACGCGCTGCGCGTGCCCACGCCTTCATGGCGCATACTGCGCACCTGCGTGCCCGGCCTCATGACCAACGCCGAGGCGACCGGGGCCGAAGTGCTGGACTCCTACTTCCCCGAAAACCAGTTCGCCACCGTCATACACGCGAGCTCCAAGGTGTGCGAGGGGAGCTGGCAGTGGCAGCCCGTGGCGACGTTCAAGCCCGACAGCCGCCCCGCGAAGGACTACGAGAGGCTCGCAGAGGAGGTGCTCCATGGCTAAATCGGTCGCATCCGGCTTCACCATCTCGGGCTTGCTCGACAGGAACGCGTCGACCCGAAGCGACTACCCCGTCGAGAGGATCCCCGTCGGCGAGATAGCCGACCATCCCGCCAACGCCGCCTACTCGATGGACGATGCGGGCATAGCCCAGCTGGCAAGGAGCATAAAGGAGGAGGGGCTCACCGACCTGCCGCTCGTCCGCAAGCTCGACGACGGGGGCTGGCAGATGGTGAGCGGGCACCGCCGCAAGGCGGCCTACGCACTCCTCGCGAAAGAAGACGAGAAATACGCCCAGATCCCCTGCCGTGTCATCCGCGACATCACCGACGAGCAGTCCGTCATGCTGCTGCACGCCGCCAATTACTTCGTGCGCAGCCTCACCGTATCGGAGCGTGCAGCAGCGAGCCGCGCGCTCGGCGTGGAGGTCGAGCGCATGAGGGCAGAGAACCCGGGGCTTGCGGGCGTGCGCACCGAGGACATCAAGGCGGCGATCATATCCGAGCAGACCGGACGCAAGGTATCGGGCAAGACCATCCAGCGCCAGGAGTCTCTCGCGCGCAAGATCGAGGAGAGGCTCACGCCCCAGTGGCGCGAGGCCGCGCTCGCGGACGCGCTCTCGGCGGACGCCGTGGGGATCCTCGCCGATCTGGATTCCGATGCGCAGGACCGGCTCCATGCGGCATGGCGGGCGCAGCCCTTGGGCAAGAAGGAGACGACCGAGTTCCTCAAGAAGTCGACCGCCGAGCCCGCCGCCGAAGAAGACGCGAAGGGTCCCGCGCCCAAGCCCGCGGCGGCGCTCGCAAGCGCCCTTCGCGCGCTCAGGCGCTACGAGTCGAAGGCGGAAGAAAACCCGCCGAGCGAGCTGGACAGGCAGGCGCTCGGAGAGATCGCCGAGACGGCGGAAGGGCTCCTCGGAGGCAGGTAGAACCCGCGCAGGAGCCCCTGCGGGGCGCCTGCGCCGTTTCCAGCAAGTAGCCTATCTCGTATACACGAGATAGATGGCGGCCGGGGCGCCTTCCGGCGTCCCGCTGCCCCGCCCCGCCGCCGCAAGCGCAAGGGGAGGGGCGGTGCCGCCGGGCGCATCTCGGCACGAGACCGCGCCGGGCGCCGCCATGCGGGGGATGCCCCGCGCCCCTCCAACACAGAAACGCCGCCGAAGCTTCCACACATCGAGGCGGCGAAGGATGCGAAGGAAGAGACGATGACGAAGGTCTTGAAATACGACAACGTCCTCACCGCCCGCGTGAGCGACGCGGACTTCCGCGCGGTATGCGAGCGCGCGGACGACGAAGGGCTCACGCGCTCGGAATATCTGCGCTACGTCGTGCGCATGGTCGCCGACGATCCCGAGAACGCGAAGCGCGGCGGGGTGCTGCTCGACGGCCTCTCCATGCGCAAGCTCTCGCGCGAGCTCGTCAAATGGGGTCACCACTACAACCAGGGCGTCCACGCGCTGAACTCCATCAAGTTCGCGCTCGACCACGGACGAGGCGACCTGGAATGGGTGTCCGGCAAGCTCGACGAATGCGCGCTGCTGCTCGCGCAGGTCGAGGACGGGCGCGGCGAGCTCTCCCGGAAGATCTCGGGGCTCGCGCAGCACGCGATAGTCGAGGGCGACTGACGATGCCGCTGCTGAAGCCCATCGCCGGGCACACCGGGTGCGCCGGGATAAAGCGGTACCTCGAGAAGGGAGGCCGCGCACTGGGCGTGCACGTTATGAACTTCGCCTGGCAGGAGGAGCACACCTTCGAGGCGGTCTCGGAGGCACCCGAGGGCTTCGACTGGGCCGCCGCTATGGACGCGACGCGGCACGCGTGCGGGAACGACACCCCGTACCGCGGCAAGCCAGCCCGCACCTTCAAGCACTTCGTCATGTCCCCCGACCCGCAGGACGGCCTCTCGACGGAGCAGGTGGCCGAGCTCGCGCAGGCGTGGGCGAAGAGACATTTCGCGGACTTCGAGGTGGCGATAGTCCTACATGACGACAACGAGGGCAGGATCCCCCACGCCCACATCGTGGTCAACAACACCGACCTCGTCACCGAGCGGCGCCTGCAGACCCCCGACCCGCTGGAGCTCAACCGCAGCCTCCAGGAGCTGGCCGAGGAGCTCGGGTACCGCTTCATGCGCGACGAGGTCGTGAGGGAATCCGACGAAGGACCGGCTCGGAAAGCGACCCCGTCGACGATGCAGCGCGTGTATGAGCGCCGCGCCGAGAGGGAGATCGCGAAAGAGGGCGGGTACTCCTGGGTCGCCGACATACGCAACCGCGTGACGGTGGCAAAGGCGCTCGCCCGCAACGAGGACGAGTTCATGGCGGTGCTCGCGACGCTCGAGGTGGACGTCTCGCAGAACTCCGAGAAGTCATGGAGGCGAGACTGGATCTACTCGCTCGCCGACCACCCCACCTGGCGCATAGGGGGCGAGAAGCTCGGCCTCTCGTTCGGACAGGAGGCGCTCAGGCGGCGCTTCGGGAGGATTGCCGCATGGCGCCCCACCCCGGCCGCCTCGCGCGAGGTCCTCTCCCATGCAGCCGAGGCGATCGGCCTCAACGATCTCGCGGAGCTAGGGCGGCTGTCCGCCGCCATCGAGACGTGCATGGCGGTGAACGCCCACAGCATCGCGGATTTGGACAGGAGGATCGCGAGGCTCGAGAGCCATGGCGAGGGCGATTCCCGCGAGCGCGCGAGCTCCTTGCGCGAGGTGCGCGAGTACGTGGCGCAGAACAGGCTCCTGCCCAAGACGGTCCAAACGAGGCGCCCGAAGGAGGAGAAGTCCGGCGAGACACCCGTGAAGCGCAAGGGCGAGGAGCGTCGGAGCCGGGAAACTCCGGCGCGGCAGACCTGGCAGCGAGATAGGAGGGAGGAGCGATGAGGGTGGAGATCGCCTACGAGCGGCGCGTCGAGGTGTTCGACACCGACCGTTTCACCGAGGCGCAGCCGTTCTCGGGAAGGAGCATGCTCGCCGACTTCACGCTCGAATACGAGGCTGCCGAGAAGAACGGCCTCTGGCTCACGGCCCACTGCTACGCCGCGAACGAAGGCTACCGAACCGACGGCGAGGATGTTCCCGAGGCACGGCGCGAGAAGGGCTGGAGGTTCCAGCTGGCAAGCCCCAAAGAGGCCGGCGAGCTCGAGAGCGTCACGATGGACGGCGAGACGGTGCTCGCGAGAATGTTCGGCGAATTAGTAGACGTGATGAAGCTCGACCGTGCCTCTGCCCTCTTCGCCGGACCCGGAGGCTCGGTCGCAAGCCGCATAGCGCGGCTGAACGATTACCTCTCGAACGCGGACGAGAGGCTCGCGGCGAGCTCCGTCCTTATGGCGGAGGCGATAGGCGTCGCGCCCGACGTGCTCGAGTGCGCCATAGCAGCCGAGGCCGCCCAGATGGAGCCCGCGGACGACGACGAGAGCGACTGGATGGAAGGATACGGAGATGATTAGAGCGATATTCAGGGGAATCGGATCATTCGTGCGCTGGCTGTTCAAAGCCGTGTTCCGCTTCATGTGAGCTTGCGATCGCGCCCCCGCCAACCACTGGAAACAAAATATGAAATGTGACATAATAATGTACATTAAGATGCAATAGGAAGGAGAACCAATGTCGTTGTGCGTACCCATCAAAGACCTCCGCGATACAGCCGCATTCGACGAGATGGTCTCGACGAGCCCCACCCCGGTCATCGTGACAAAGAACGGCTACGACCGCTTCGTATGCGTGAAGAGCTCGGATTTCAGCCGATGGGAGCAGGCGGAGGCACGTGCCCGTTTGCTCGAGCGCATCATGGTCTCCGAGCGCGAGCGCGCCGAAGGAAAGAGCGTCGACGCTTTCGAGGCGACCAAATCCTTGAGGGAGAAGTATGGCCTGTAGGGTGCGGATACAGCCAACCGCGCTTCGCGAACTCGAGGGCACGGTCGAGTACCTGCTCGGCTTCGGGCCCAACACCGCGTCGGCGTTCCTGGACGAATGGGAGAACGTCATCGAGTGCTTGAAGGACGGATCGGTGGAGCACCGTCTCTCGCGTTTCGAGCCGCTCGCGAAGCTTGGTTATCACACCGTCCTAGTGAAAGGCTACATAGCCCTCTACTTCAAGGAGGGGGAAGACGTCGTCATCGCCCACCTCTTCCATCAGAGCCAAGACTACGCGAGCATCGTCTTGAACGGAGAGTGACATGAGCCCCGCACAATACTGCGCCAGATACGGCATCGCAGAGAGCACACTGAGAGGCTGGCTGAAAAGGGGGCTCATGGAAGGCGCCGAAAAGTGCGGCGGCATTTGGGACATCCCAGAAGACGCGAGGGCGAGATACGAGCCGAGGAAGAAAAAGAACCGCACACAAGACGACAACCGATGGGATCTGCTCAAGGCGCTGAAAGAGCGGCGTTACGTCGACGAGAAGGTGCTCCTCTGCCAGAAGGCGGACTTCGTGGATCTGGCAAACGATCTGCTGGACAAGGGGTTCATCATCATGTCGAGCACCCCCTGCGACGGAAAATGGAACACGGGATACGCAATCTCCCAACTTGGATTGGACGCAATCGAATCCAGATCGAAGAAAGACTTCTTGGAGTTCTGGAAGGCTACATGCAGCGGAATAACCAGCGGGGTCGTGGAAGCTCTGCCCCGCTGATGGAATGCCGGAGAAATGACCAACATGGATGAAATCGCCACATACGAGCGAGACCTCGCGAACATGGAGTCGAGGATCGAGAGTGTTTTCGCCGATGCCGACGTAGAGGCAGAACTGCCCCAGGCCGACCTGGACATGCTCGACGTTTGCTTCTCGATGGCATCGGGATTGGTCGGCGTGTTCGTCGCGACGAACGACGATGTCGCGAAGTGGCTCGAGAAAGTCCATGATGCAGCGTCGGGCAATCCCGGCGATTGCGGGGTCGTCCAGCAGATGCTCGGCTCCCTGCTTTTCCACAAAGGGGACGCCTTGGACGTCTACGCACCGGAAGAAGGTTTCATCGCCCGCAACGGCGAAAGGGCATACGTGATGTTCCATAGGCTGCTGTTCGGCCACGATGTGCTTGCGACGGGCAGGGGGCTCATGCCCTACAACCCCTTCGAGCTGATGTACCAGCAGAAACGCCTCATGGGCATCGCGCAAGCAGTCCGTCACCTGCTCGCCGACACGATGTCCAAGCAAGGGTTGCCCGTGCCTGGAAGCTCGTACCTCGACACCGAGCGGGAAGGCGGCAGGCCTTGGAACCGGATCATCGACTGGGTTCAAGAGCTTTCCATCGAGGCGGGCGGCGACAAGAAGATGGCCCAGGAGATCTACTCCCACATGTTCACGATCCGAGCCCAGGACATCGCTGCAGGCGGCCTCGTCGCCTTCCTTGTCGGATGCTATGCCAAGTCCCGCGCGATAGAGGATCCCGTTCGCAAGGCGCAGATAGAGCTGGTCGGCACGGGCGTCGCCTTTTTCGGCCAGGCGGCGCTCGGCGCAGTGCGCCAGAAAGGCGTCCCTTACATCAACAATGCGATGGCGCCTCAGCTCGTGAAGGCCTACGGCGGCCTTCTTGCTGCAAGCGCGAAGCGCACGAAGCGTCTTGAAGAGAGGACGGAAAGGCTCTGCACCGCCGCGAACAGACAGATCATGAGGCACGACCGGATTTCCGAAGAAGTCGCAGCAATCGTCCAGACCCCCGTTTCCGACGATGAAGCCTCCGCATCGATAAGCAGCCTCATCGGATATCTGGAGGGAAGATGAAAATACCACAGCAGCTATTGGCCCCCATCGTCGGTGTGTTAGCAGGATGCTTCGGCATAGGCGTGGGTCTCATCATCCGGCAACCCGAGATAAACGAGCTGCACCGGCAGGTCGCTAAACTCCAGAAGAAAGCCGACGAGCTCAAGGAGACCGTCCGGAAGCAAAACGACGAGATATCCGCCCTCATCACGCGTTATCGGGCTCTGCAGGTCTGGCAGGTCATCCAGAAGCACGACCTGCGCAAGCAGATCGAGGAAAGCCTCGTCTTCCAATACGCGATGAACGACTATTTCTCCCTTATGGTGGACCGCCTGGAGACCGGACGGGACTTCAACGAGGTCGAGACAGCGTTCTACGCCGCCTTCTCGAAAATGCTGGATGGAAAGGAACTGGACGCCGACCAAATGGAGAGCGTCAAATCATACGTCGAAGCAACGCACAGCGCGCAGATTGAGGCGATGACGCCTTGCGACGCATCTGAGCCCATCGAGAGGATACGCAATTTCGAAGACGGGAAGAAGGAGCGCTTTTTCCATCTTCCGCAAATCGACCTTCCGAAATTCGAGATTCCAAAGGTCGAGATTCCGCTCCCATGGAAAAAAGAGTCCGAAGAAGAGCACCCGGACAAGTAGCGCCAATTCCCGCTATGGCTTCGCCTCTACGCCTCTACGCCTCTACCTCAGACACATAAATCAGCAGCAGAGCAGGTAGTCCAGCTGGCCGCACACCCTGCCCCGTCTGGAATCGATTCTAGCCTGCAACAGCAGAGGGTTCATTAGCCAGCGGCATAAGCTGCGACTTCAGTTTCGTCGAGAAGCTGAAGTCGCACGTACGAAAGATACTCTGGCCACTTTCGTCGAACACGTTGGCCATCGATAGCTTTTCTGTTGTCGTTGGCTTGCATCTCCTCATGCTCGCTCATTGCCCCAACATGAATGCAGCAGTTTCCCGCCATCGCGCAAGCCGCCATGGCCATGCCGATGAAGAAGCATGCGGTCGACAACATCATCCCACCTCCTCTTGCGCGTACACTATCGTCCTCTCATGCCCGTTCCACCTGCCGTAGCTGCAGGTGCAGAACGCCTTGACGCTATCTGTCCGGGCACCGTCGACGAGGGCTACGTCCGCCCTGCCGAGCAGCTCATCGAGCCAAGACGAGAGCTCTTCATCTGTGGCGAAGTCGAGCCGCTTGTGCTCGACGTTCGAGTCGACGACGTCTACCGCGACGACGCGCAGGCGCGCGTTTCCTTCGGGCGTCTGCAGGAGGATCTCGTCGTGCTCGGCGGCGAATCCGACATCTGAATAGCTTGCGAACGCGGAGAACATGCTGCCGTCGTTCATGTGGTGGGCGAACATGAGCGCGAGCGGGCTGTCGATCCCCCGTCCCGCGCAGGCGGCGTCGAGATAGGGGCATCCGTAGGGGTTCCACTCGCGGTAGACGTCGTGGTCGAGGTAGAAGGTCGGGTCGCCAGATCTCGCCTGCACCACCGGATAGTCGATTTCCGTGCCGGCAACGCTCACCCACGCCACGATGTCGGGGTTCACGGAAAGCCAGTATTCCCAGTCGACCGTCGGGACGCCATCGGATGCCGCATCGCTTCCCGAAGCATCTGCCGAGATAGGAGAGGGGTCTACATCCGCCGCCCTGTCATGGACGC
>OGGQ01003926.1_pt1 | contig 13128 bp, 14 predicted proteins | sample 1571191 | NCBI WGS metagenome assembly OGGQ01 (sample SAMEA2582061, study PRJEB24529) | metagenome | biome: Human gut stool | place: China | collected 2011
ACTGCGTGCCGCTCATCAACGGCTATCTGGATGCCGACAATGACTTCATGGACGCGCTCCATGCCGACGGCGCAGTGGCGGGCTTCTTCTGCTATCCCCTGGATACCCTCCGGGAAGAAGAAGGAACAGATAAGATCTTCGACTTCCGGGACAAGCTGGAAGAAGTGTTCACCACCGGCGACGGACCGGAGGTGCTCACCCTCACCGGCGGAGCCACCGGCCTTTTCTGCGGCTATGTGGACTTCATTGCCTGGGACATCCAGACGGCGCTCCAGATGGCAAAGGAGTTCTTCGAGTGCAGCAACATCCCTTGGGCCAGCTTCCACACCTTCCGTCGGGAAGCAGGCACTGTGAATCTGAAAACGCCGCCCGAGGAGGAACCGGACGATGAGGAGCAGGTCCCCGAGCTGGACGAGACGCTGACGGGCATGGACTATATCCCTTACACCCCGCAGAACGAAGAAGAATTCTTCCAGCAGCTGGAGCAGTGGAATGACGAGGACGAGTAGCCCAAGCTCAGCGCACACTTGGCGCAGAGTATCATCCATCTTCATTTCCTCCTCACCGTAAAACTGCACGCCGCGTGCAGTCAAGGGCTTTACGCGAAAATCGCATCCCACAACAGAGCTTGCAATTTTCGCGTGGGGAGGAGCGGTAAGGCAGCCGGGCAAAAAGATGCGGCACCCGGCCATTTCGCCGAGTGCCACCTGCACCATAAAAATATAAAACTATGATTTCCGAACCGAATTGTCTATAAACGTGGGCTATCCATCAACGGATACTCGAAAGAATCGGTCGAATAGCCCTCCAAACTCCACTTCGATAATATGTTCATGATCTAATGATGGATCAAGATAACTGACGATGTGTCTGTCTAAATCTATCATCGGAATTCCCAATGAGCGCATCAGATCTTCCGGTTTCATCTTCCCGTAGAGTAGAGAAGTTTCTTTGAGGATAAATTCAGCAAGAGGCATTAGCCTGGATTTATAAGCGGCTGCAAGTTCTATGGCTTTTTGCTCACAACCATTCTTGACCTCTTGACAACACAGTAAAATGCCATCAACTTTTGCAACTTGCGTTTTATATTGATTATCATATTTAAAAATACTCATTTTAACCTTCTCCAGTATTTATCGCCGGTTTAGGGGGAGGAAGGCTTTCCAGAAATCCCGTTTCTGTTGTTGCCAAGCTGTACCATGGTTGACCTCTCCTATTGTCGAGCCGGTATTGCGATGTAATATCGAGTAATTACTTCTGTGTTGTTCACTTGTCAAAATGGCCAGGGGTGAGTTCTGCTTTTGACCGATATGGTGGAGCTCATAGGGATTCCCCGTAGAGTCGATTGGATTTAGACCAGCTGCCACTCTCTGCGCATTGGTACGATTTGCCTCATCGGTAAAGTTCCAATCTATATTCTGTATAAACGCCCATTTCCCGTTTACCTTAGCAAGCTGCAATCCGGCATCTTTGTAGACATTATACTCATCTACAGAGTGGAAGTTTTTGATAAATTTCAGTGGCAGTTTACTTTCTTTCTGGATCATGGCGGCTTCATCCATAGTCAAACCGCCCAGTGTTGCACCTTTGAGCGCAGTGGCTTGGGTAATACCGCCTTCCAGGACACCACCGATTGCGCCCCATTTAAATCCGTCACTCCCGGTCAGTGCGGCAGAAGCAAGGGCTTCATCTAAATCTCCTGTTTGAATGCCCGTAACGACTCCGGCAGCGATGGAACTCATCGCACCAGAAGACAGGGCAACCACAGTGCCTGTTTTAGCAGAGGCGGCAAAAATCATACTGACTGCTGGTGCGGCAGGGGAAAATACAACAGACACAGTGACACAGACCAAGATTACGCCTGTGCCAATGGCCACATTTTGAATCACGCTTTCATAGATGTTTTCATATGCTTCAAACGGCTGAACAATCGTTTGCCCATCATTCCCCAGTGAGAATACATACCGTTCGCCTTGGAAAAACTCATCCAACTCAGCCAACGTATACCCAAAATAAATATTTGCCTGAGAGTTGTAGGAGACCTCCTCCAAATACTCGTTAGAGAGATAAAGCGCACTTACATTTTCTACAAAATATCCCTGACTGTTTAGTTCATCAATCAGTTCGGTATAAATGTTTTCCTCAACATAGGCGAGAAGTTCAGGATCACTCAGTTGTTCAAAACTGATTTTCTCGGTCTGTTGGGACTCTGACGAAGTAACATCCGTATCATCAATATTGGGTGTAGAACCGCTGCTCTTTCGCGGGGCAGCACACCCCGTCAAAATCATTACACAGATCAGCAAGAGGGCCAAAATGCGTTTCACGATTCTTCTTCCTCCCCTCCAGACGGAACAGATCTCTTCTTGTGCTTTCGTACGAATACGAGCACAACAACCAAGAGGATGAGCCCTACGCTACCCGACACGATGAGTACAGAAAGTCCTGTATTACCGGAAGCCAATGTATCGTCTGGTGCTTGGGATGATTCGGATATCTCTGAAGGGTCAACTGTCGGCAGAGTATCCCCGGTCTCTTCCAGCTCCAGCGGTTTTGAAAGAGCTGGGGTGCCATCCGCCTCGATCAGTGTGCCGTCCTCGGCAATGACTGCACCAGCTGCGACCCGATTTTGAATATCCTGAAGGGACAGGCCAGTGACCACATATGCCTTCAGAATATCATTGGTACCAACATAGATCATCTTCGTGGTTTGCTGATCCGTATAACGATTGGTCACTGTGATGGTGTATATCCCCTCATCAGTATACTGGCTTCCATCCTGAGCAGGCTTGTTAAATCGGACATCTTCCACCAGGCCATTGGTTCCCTCCTGGAGAATTTCCTTTTTGATGTCAATGTTCAAATATCGGGATTTCGCCAGATCCAGTGTGAAGCCATTTTCTGTAATGGCCTCGTTGGCCAGCTCTGCGCCAGTTTTTACATCTCGAGGGAAAATCATGGTATTTCCATTCCGGACAGAGAATTTAAAGGAAATCCGATAATTGTGATATGCGGGCAGCGGTTCCCAGCCAAGCAGATCCAAGCGGGTTTCCCGAATTTCATAGTCCAGGGCCACCTCATAGTCGCCCTCTTCCAGCACCGTGATCTCGGTATTGGCGGTGGTGCTGTCCTCGGCGGCCAAAAAGTCACAATAGGTGGTGACCGTAGAGTGATTCAGATAGTCCGTATGCTTCACAATGAGCATACCTCGCCCAAAGTCCTGCTGGGCCACGCCGAGCTGTTGGTCAAAACCATTCTTATCCTCAGCAATAGCCAGTTTTTCATTGCCGTTAAGGCAGTTAATATCCTGCTCCAAAGAAAACCAAAGGGTGACAGTATCGCCCGCATTTTTTAAAAATAAGGGGTCACCGTTCTCGTCCTCGATTTGGCGGGTATAATCGCTGAGATAAAATGTTCCCAGAGACCAGTCCCAGTGCGGATCATCTTTGTCGATGGGGTTCTCCTCTGCATAACCGGTATCCTTTCCCGCATTGACCAACGAGTCCGTCCCCAGATGATAGCCGTCCTCCGCAGCAAACACAGCAGTCGGAAGCATGGTGGCTAAAAGCAATGCCAGCGTAAGAATCGCGGCAAACCGGCAATATTTTCTCTTTCTCACTGCGTTTTTCCCTCCACGGTAAAGTGCCGCCGATGTTCACGCGGTCCCTAAATACAGGGTGTCCTGGTCAAAAATCATTGTCATCGGCTGATTGTGCAGCCGGTCTATGGTTTGGATATGCTCGATGAATGGCCTGACACAGCCGCTCTGGTGGTCCGCCAACTGCATCAGGACAGAGCACGCCTTTTCAGCTTCATGACTGTTCATTTTGTCCCCAGCCGCAATGAGTGCCTCATCCACAGGAGACCTGCTGAGCACCGGAACTTTTGCAAGCGCTCCACCGGCTGTCTTGCTGGCCGCAGCCAGTCCGCTGACCACACGGGTCTGCAGAGAGGATCTGGACATCTCCTCCAACCGAGTGTATACAACAGAGTAGAGATCGCGGTATTGCAGGGCCATCCCGTCAAGTTTAGAGGCAATACCAACAAGGTAGTCAGAAGTAAAGTTCTCCTGGAGCAGGATCTCGAGAAAATATCCAAAGCCATACAGATAGAGGGCCAATCGGTAGTCCTCCAGGTCGCTTTCTATTTTCTCACGCAACTTGCGGACATCCTGGTCACTATGGAGCACGGATCTCTTGCTCAGTTTTTTTGTAATCTGCTCCCGGCAGAAATCAATTTTCTGCCCGGACTCCCTGCGGACCGCCAGGACTTGCCCATGGTTGGCGGATTTATATTTTTCATCGTTCCAGTTGAATTTGTAGTTATAAAACACATCTGTCAGGAAGTCAAGGTTTCCCTTCAACTGGGATTTTTCCTTTTGAATGATGATGTCCAGCATTTCCTGCTGAGTTTCCTGGATTGTGTCCAATTTCTGATCGACACTGGCCAGGGCGGCCGCCATGAACAGCATGGTTGGATTACACAGAATGGGGGTCAAGTGCGCCTGCCCGGCAATTGTATTGCTGCCATTTGATAAGACAGTCCCTAAAAAATCTGGGCTGTTCGTAAATCGTGCCAGATGGGTGCCAGCAGGAAGCGTGACCTTATAGTATCCGCTTACCGCCTGGCCATGATTAATCACCTGCTGGAGCGCTACTGTGACAGGCTCCAGCCCGACTCCCAGCGCTGCCACTCTGGATAAAGGAAGTTTCAAGTAGGTCTGTGAGGCCAGTTCGTTTTCTACGATCTCTGGTGCCAGTTCCACAGCTGCTATGGCCTTTACAATGGATTCTTTTTCCATGACACGTTCGCCTCTCGTAATTTTACATACTTTGACATCCAGTATACTCAAAAATAAGAGGGGCTTCAATGCCTATTTATTTCTTTGTATAGGCGTGTTAAAAATTGATACGCCTGGCTTGAAAGAACACCTTGCTTCTTGATCGGATCGAAGATACAATACCCCAAACCTGAACATGAAAGAGAGCTCTTCTAACCAGGCAACAGTAGTTTACTGCGCCTGGTCAAGAAGGGCTCTCTGACCACATGTAAGACCACAGACAGCTTCGGATTACACGGAAACAGCGGAAATAAGAGCGTTAAAAAGTAATTGCTTTGGAGTGGAAAGGACTACAAATTACTATAAACAGCTATAAAAAATGCCGAGAACCTCTTTGGGAGTTTCAAGCAACAGGAACGAACAATTGCAAACAGATGCCTAATTAAGATTCTAAAAAGGCTAACGCTCTCATAGTTCAGAAAATACTATCCTTGCAGGAAAATGCTTCCCGGCCGGGAGCGGCGGATGCCGCCCCTGGTTGGGAAGTATTTCTGTTAGCAGAGATGGACGATGGAGCACAGAAGCTCTGCGCTTCGGAACTCCTGCCCTGACCTCTTGTCCGATGGCTCAGAGCAGGTGGAGTGCCTTGATCTTCTCCATCCGCTCAATCACCGCCACACCAAAGGGACACCGTTTCTCACAATTCCCACAGGCAATGCAGTCCTCCGCCCTGGCGCTCAGTGCCTGGTAGTGAGCCCGGATGGACTCTGGAACCTGGGGCTGCATCGCCGCCAGGTCGTAGAGCTTGTTGACCATGGCGATGTCTATGCCCTTAGGGCAAGGAGCACAGTGGCCGCAATAAGTACACTGCCCAAAATAGGCATGGCGTGGCGCACCAGCCAGGGTGCTGGCGTAGTCCCGTTCCTCCTCGGAGGCCGTCTCATAGGCCACCGCCTCCAGTACATGCTCCGGGCTGTCGTAGCCCGCCAGGATGCTGGCCACTGCCGGTCGGGTCAAAGCGTAGTGGATACACTGCACCGGGGTCAGCGCCACACCGAAGGGGGAGGTACTCGCGGAAAACAGCCGCCCACCAGCATATCCCTTCATCACGGTGATTCCCACACCTCTCTGTTCACACAGCTTATAGAGCTCGGTACGGTCCGGGTGAATGCCGCCCAGCCCCTCCAAGTAGTGCTCCGCGGAAAAATAGTCGTTCATATCCTCGCTGGCAGGAAGCAGATCGAACGCAGGGTTGATGCTGAACAAGAGCATCTCGATCTCCCCGCTCAGGGCGGCCAGGATGCCCACCTTGGGATTGTGGGTACTCAGGCCAATGTGGCGGATGATCCCCTTGGCTTTTTGTTCCTTCACATAAGCCAGGAACTCTCCCTCCATAATGCGGTGGAACTCAGCCTCCTCGTCTACAAAGTGGATCATACCCAGATCAATGTAGTCGGTCCCCAGCCGGCTGAGCAAGTCCTCGAAAGCCGGCTTCACCTTGTTCATGTCCCGGGTTCGGACATATTGACCGTTCTGCCAGGTGGCACCGAAGTGCCCCTGGATGATCCAGCGCTCCCTCTTCCCAGCGATGGCTGCTCCAATGTTGGAGCGCACATTGGGCTCCGGCATCCAGCAGTCCAGGATGTTGATTCCCTGAGCCTCACAGCAATTGATCACTGCCCTGACTTCCTCCGCACTGTGACGCTCCAGCCACTCCGCTCCCAGTCCGATTTCGCTGACTGTCAGCCCTGTTTTCCCCAACGCCCGATATCGCATAGAAACGCTCCTCCCCTAGTCCAAAAATTTTGTTCTGATGCCCCTTTGGCCTAGTCAGTATGTATCTTTATCTTACCATACTTTCTCAGCTGGTCAATGCCACTGCGTTTGAATAACTCTTTGACCGGCTGTCCTCATAATTTGAGTCTGTTATCTGGCTATCGTCTATCAAACGAAGGCAAAGCAGAACATGCCGAAAGCACATTTCAATCCGGATCGCTCAGGAAGCGAATTCTTTGTCCATAATATGTTGAAAACTGTTATGCCTGCTGTGTGGATTTCTTCGATTCTTTGGTTTTTGGTTTGATGTTGTTCTATGCTTGGGGGCGTTTCAGAGCGAATCATCAAGCCGATTCCCCGAGTATGAGCGTCAGCGTAGGCTCATCAATGGCCGTATATCCCTCAACAATCTCAAGTCCAAACTCAATTTCCCGAATATCAGAAGCAGAAGAAATCTGGTTATCTGCCAGCGAAGACTCCCATAACTTTATCTCGATGACAGCCGACTGTCCGTCTTCCAGTTCTTGGCCGTAATATGAGTAATCAGTCATAAATCCGTTTACCGAGAGTGAATTGTACACATCGTGAATAGTGCGCGTCTTCCCGCTGCTGTTTTCTGCCAACAGGAGTACATGCAAATCTGAGCTGTAATCGGAAGGGTCCTTTACAATGTCCTTGAACATGATTTTCAGCCCATTGCTGTTGTAGACCTCGGTACCTGTCCCATCGAAAGAGGCATTCACATCGGGAACAACAATTTCTACCGGGGTCTCCGCCGCGATTTCAAAGCCGTCCGCATTACACTGCTCCAAAGAGAGGGAAACCGCACCCACCTGAGTGATGCCATATACATTCCAATAGGGAGAGGCCAGCACATCCGAGAGATCTACATCCACAATGCAGCGTCTACCGGGATTGATGGCATTGCTGGACCATGTGGAGCTGTTCACCAGCAAACCATTGATAGCAATATCCGATGTGGACAAATATACCACACTGCCCGTGGCGTTCTCTAACTCCAGCAAAAGAGCAGTCTCTCCTTCACGGTTGGTCATGACACCACTGGAGAGCAGCTTTACCCCGTTTTTGTCATTGAGAGTGTCCTGTGAGAAATGTACCATTTCATATCCATAGGTATTCATGGCGGCACCGCTGGTAATGGTATTCTGATAATGGTCCGTGCCGTAGTCGTGAGTCTCAGCGACAGAGGTCTTGAGCTGGCAGGGGTCTGTGTAGGTGGTGTTGTAGTCGTCATCTGTCATGCTGACGCCGATCTCCATATCTGCAATCTCATCGATACCGTAAAGCATCAGGGCATCGTAATTGAAGCGGATGGAAGCATTGGCTTTCTTTCCGTTGGCTACATCGCAGTTCAGATAGCCGCCATCTATCATGTACCCGTTGATGGAGTTGCAGTTGTAGCCCAGAGAACCGCTGACAAAGGACAGATTCTTACCGCTATTGTTTTCAATGGTAAGGTTCAGGTCAGCAGAATATGCCGTATAGGTCAGGCCTGTGGCGGTGATCTTCACGCCACCCTCGTCTGTCAGAACCGTCTCGTCAAGGATAGCATCCGTATGGAACCGGCCCATGGTTTTATCGGTTTGCGCGGAGAGGTCCGGGATGGAAGCGCTTTCCGTCGTGGGAGGTTCGTCCGCGGGACCGCCACAGGCCGGCAAAATGATCAGCAAGGCAAGCAGTACAGACAGGATTTTCTTTTTCATGAGAGATCCTCCTTTGTATAAATGATTGGGATGCAATATTCGGAAAGCCGCTGGACTGTTATAGTGCGGCGATGTATGTTTTTGCCTGTTGGATTATCTCGTGCAGTTGACTATGCTGTCTCTCTAATTTTTCTATTTGAATCTGAAGAGCTGTCTTTTTCTCACAAGTGGGCGCATCGAGAAGGCTTTTGATCTCCTTGAGTTGAAATCCAAGCTGTTGGTAAAACCGGATTAGCCGGATCTGCTCCACCTCCGTTTCATCATAAAGGAGATGCCCATATTTATTTCTCCCAGAAGGAGCTACCAACCCTGCGTTCTCGTAACCCTGAATAACCCTCCGCGAAAGTTCCAGTTGGGCGCATACCTGGCGCAGCGTCTGTTGCATTTTCATTTCCTCCTCACCGTAAAACTGCACGCCGCGTGCAGTCAAGGACTTTTGCGCGAAAATCGCATCCCGCAACAGAGCTTGTAATTTTCGCGTGGTGAGCTGAAGAATTAAGGCAAAATAAGACAGGCCCTCTGAATCAAAATGTTCAGAGGGCCTGTTTCTTTGTATAGTGACATAAAAATTGATATGTGCATCTCTCAGAAAAAACTTGTGCACTTTTCGATGCAGAGGTACAATTTATCAAACTGAAATCTGTAACAGTATTCCTTCTGCGGTGTCCAGCTCCATATTCTAAATGTTCTAAGTCTTGGTCAAAACGCCCCTGCTGACCACATGCAAAACCACAGACAGGGGTGGAGCATGCGGAAACATGGGTGTGATGGCGGGCGGCTATGGCAATGATTAGTTTTCCTGCTGCTGGGCTCCCGATAACTGATGGCAGCTGCAAAATACTGGTTTGAACCGCATAGTGCAGTATCTGCCGCTACGAGCCACGGCGAGCTGGAGTTTGCCCTCCCCTCCCCTATTTCTGCGCAAAAAGCTCTGGAAATGGCATTGGAACAGTACGGCATCTGTCCGGACATTGTGGATCAGGAACCGGAAGATGCCACTGTGGGCGCTCTGGCAGATGCGCTGCGGCAGTCCGCCGTCTGGTACTTCTGGTGGGACTGATGAAACCAAAACACAGCCTATCCATAAAGAAATATTTTGCGCAGAGCGGCGTATTGAAACATTCCGAGGTGATACACATTGCTGTTTCATAAATTTGTCTCCCAGGAAGAAAGAAGAGCATTTGGTGGTTCTGATTTTATTGAACTGCAATACTGTCGGTTGCCTCACGGTTCTAACCTCAGAAGCATTATTTCAGTGGATGCTATTTCTCATTGGAAATTGGATTCTCTCTATGTATCTGGTGATGATATGGACGTCTTTTTTTCAAACTATCATACGATCTTCGATCATGGGATCTACAACAATGGAAAAAGCGGTGTTATTGACGTATTCGGCCTGAACTATTATTCGCCGGAATCGACAGCTCTCATCGTGGAACGAGTGAAAGAGAACCATCCTTTGGACTATGAGCCGTTGCTGCAGTGGTTAAATGATGCTAAACATTACAATGGATTTTATGTTTTAGGAGTATAGCAGCTTTTAAATTGCTGAAGAGATATCAGTAAAAGAGAACTTCCGCAAAATATGAAGGCAAGCTTCCTCCATACCTTATGTGGATGACCGCTTCTATTTTTTCAGGTTAGAAGTCCTGCAAACTACTCTTTAAAAACGGTGTTCATGCTGAACAAGGGATAAAAGATCTTCCCACAAGAAAAGCCGCCATCATTGGCGGCTTTTCTGCTTCACAAAGTTGTTTTCATAGACTTCCCTTTACAATTCAGGATACTCCAACCCCCACTGACTCCGGATACTGTCCATCAGCTTCATCATAGTAACAGACATCTCATGGGGTGCATCAGGACATTGCGTCCAGCCCTTGGAGATAGCCTCCACACAGGCAGCCAATTCATACTCAAAGCCTGTCACCTGCGGCGGACAAAGCGTCTCCTCCAGCAGCTGATGGTCGGTATCGTAGATACGCAAATACTCATAATTATTGACATTGCCCACTTCTGCATAGCCTTTTTCTCCGTAAACAACACCCCGGCGGTCCGTAGGACAGACGACACTGCTGAAGATAGATGCCTGAGCACCGGAGGCATAGGTGAGCACAATATTTTCAAATTTATCGACTCCAGTTTCGCTGAGGCTTGCAGACGAGCAGATCTCTGTTACCTCGTCCCCAAGAATCAAGGAGGCAAAGGTCAGGGGATAAATTCCTACATCCAGCAGGGCGCCGCCGCCCAGACTGCGGTCGTGGAGCCGCTCTCTGTGGTAGACGGGATAACCCAAATTGGCCGTGAGACTATGAATCTTTCCGATCTTGTCACTGGCAGCAAACTCCCGAAGCGTTTTTGCCATGGGCATATAGCGCGGCCAAATGGCCTCCGCCAGCAAAAGCCCTTTCTCCTGAGCCAAGGCAGTGACACGTCTGGCCTGATCCTCGTTAATCGTAAAGGACTTTTCACACAAAACGTGCTTTCCCGCCCGCAGACATTGTTCTATTTGAGAGGCGTGGAATACATGGGGCGTTGCAATATACACCAGATCCACGGCAGGGTCAGCCAGCATCTCATCATAGGAGCCGTAGGCTTTACAAAAGCCGTACTTGTCTGCCAGATTTTGGGCTCGAGACAGATCTCTGGATGCAACAGCATAACCGTTGACAATGTCTGTTTTTTGCACAGTCTCCCCCATACGCTGGGCAATGCTTCCCGCTCCCATAATTGCAAAATTATATTTCACACCAATTACCTCCTCTTTCCATTTGTTCGTCAAAATGCTCAGATCCCATTGATTGTTTATATTATAGCAAGAATGAAAACCTGTGCAAGAAAAATCCAGATTGTCTGCTTCTTATAAAATGATGAAATAGCGAAATATTGGTTGCCAATGACCTTCAACATTGGGTATGATGGAAATAACAATTTTCTCACTCGCTTCTACCTAAAACAGGAATGAACCTGCGAAATACGCAAGCATTAAGGAGGTATCAAACTTACCATGAAAGCTAAATCTGTTGCTTTGATTTTTGATCCGGAACCTTACCAGTGGGGGTTACGGGGTGATCCATTTCTGTGGCAGCTTCTAAAGAAACGGTATCAGACCGTGGAACTGCCATATTCCCCCGAAACTCTCCGTGAGGACATACTCAGCGTCTTTCGCAGTCTAACGGGCGAACTGCCTGAGTCAGGCAAAGACTGCTACGTAGAACAATTTGCTAAAACCCATGTAGGAATGTCAACCGGCTGGTTATGCGGAGATTTTTGGATCGGTACGACAATCCCGCTGCTGATAGAACGGCTGGAGCAAGCCAACCAATTTCAAATATGAAATACAGGTGAAAATCGCATGTGGAAAAAACGGATCGCAGTTGGGACTGTTATAGCAGGGTTCTTATTGATGTCAATACTGGGGTGGTTATCTTCTCACCCGATCCTTTCCTGCAACATTGAGATTCCGAAGGACTATTTGCAGGCCATTGAGGGAGAAGCGAAAGGACTGTACTCAAAACAAATACCGCTTGTTCCAGTTTATATCCATGTGGATAATTATATTGAAAACCGGGTATACTATACTATTTATTATTTTCCCGCAGGAACAGTCGGCATGTCCTATCAAGACGAGGACGGATACTGCATCGAGAAGCCTTTGACCGGGCTATAACACTCCATACAGAAATATTCAAACGAAGAAGGAAACAAAATGAAAGACAGGGTATGAACGCCCATATAAGCACGTACTCTTCTGGCAGCAAAACCCGGCCCACCAGGAATAAATTTCCTGATGGGCCGGGCTTTTGTCTCAGCTTTCTTCCCTTCTGCAGCGTTTTACCCTGGAAAGCAGAGATTATACCTCTGGCTTGGCTCCTTACATTTTCGCAAAGGATTTTTTAAATAACATTTTGATTGATTATAGCAGGCCGTTATCTATTCTGCGTTTTAGTTCACAAACCTTCTCCTCAATACTGTGGATCACTTCCAAAAAGACGTCATCCTTCTCTCCGGTTGGGTCTTCCAATCCCCAATCTTCCCGGTATCGACAGGGTAGCGACGGACAGGATACATTGCACCCCATGGTGATTACAATATCAACCGGGGGAATTTCAGATAGCAGCTTACTATATTGGTTCTGCTCCATATCCACACCATAGAGCTGCTTTATCAGCCGGACTGCGTCCCGGTTGATTTGTGGTTTCGTCTCCGTACCCGCAGAATAACTGTCAAACACATCGGCGGCCAGCTGCCTGCCAAGCGCTTCTGCTATCTGACTGCGGCAGGAGTTGTGAACACATACAAAGGCCACTTTCGGTTTTTGATGCATAAGGTTACCCCCGAACCTTCTGGATCAGAGCCTTGGCCTCATCCTTTTTCAAAACCTTGCCGTAGGACACGACCTTGCCATCCACCACCAGTGCCGGAGTGGTCATCACACCATAGGCCGCAATTTGCGCAAAATCTGTTACGTGGTCAATGGCAGTCTCCATACCCAGCTCAGCCAGGGCCTCATGGACTGCCTGCTCCAAAGCATTGCATTTGGCACAGCCGGAACCAAGCACTTTGACCCCGACCGTGGCTTTACCTGCCTCCGCCTGAGCCATTGCCTCAGGCGTACAGCTGCCGCCGCAGCAGCAGGAAGCCGCCTCTGTTTTCTTATTTCTGCTGAAAAATCCCATAACTGATACCTCCTAATTCAAATAAAAACAAATTGGAATATATTAAACCAGTAACCTACCAGGATAATCCCACCGGTACAAACTCCGATAAATAAAGCCAGCAACTTCGGTTTAATCGCCTTGCGCAGCATAATCATGGACGGAAGGCTCAGTGTTGTAACCGCCATCATAA
>OGGQ01003936.1_pt1 | contig 13101 bp, 16 predicted proteins | sample 1571191 | NCBI WGS metagenome assembly OGGQ01 (sample SAMEA2582061, study PRJEB24529) | metagenome | biome: Human gut stool | place: China | collected 2011
TGCTTGACGTGCAGGGGGTCACAGGTTCGAGTCCTGTACCGTCCACCAAACCCTTGGAAACACTGAGTTTCCGAGGGTTTTTCTTTTTGCGTTTGCTCATTTAGAGCGCCTGCCTGTTTTTGATTTTTGCAATAAGCAGGAGGTCTAAAATGAAGCAGAAAATCACCATGTATTCCACCCAAAAAGTTAGTATCGAGGAACGTTTCGAGCAATTTCTATCTGCCGCCGCTGCCAGTGGCTTTTCGGAAAAGACGTTGAAGATGTACCGGGAGCATTTGCATTGCATTTCCAAACATCTGGACATTTCTCAACCGTTATCCATCCTGACAAAAGCGCAGTTAGAGAGTGCAGTAGCTTCTATGCGAAAATCGGGTCTGTCTGCGAACTCTATCAGCAGCTATATGCGGGCGTTTAAGTCATTTCTGTCTTGGTGTGACCGGGAGAATTACGCTCACGTAGCAGCCCCGGTATACAAGCAGAAAGACACAGTAAAAGAGACTTATACAGATGACGAACTGAAAAAGCTGCTTAAAAAGCCCAAAACGGACTGCTCTTTCTGCGAGTATCGCAACTGGACAATCGTGCAATTTCTCTTGAACAGCGGTTGCAGAGCATCAACCATTCGGAATATCCAGAACAGGGACGTTGACCTTGACAGTAAGCAAGTCGCTTTTCGGCATACAAAAACGGGCAAGGTGCAGGTCATTCCCCTATGCTCCACATTGGCCGCTCACCTAAAGGATTATATGCAGGTCAGAGGGGGCAAGGCAGAGGATTTCCTATTTCCCAATGAGCATGGAGAAATGCTGACAGAAAATGCGCTGCGATTAGCGATTGGACGTTATAACCACCAACGAGGCGTTGAAAAGACTTCCATCCACATGTTCCGCCATACCTTTGCCAGAAAGTATTTGCTGGACTGCGGAGGAAACGCATTTACCCTCCAAAAGCTGTTGGGACATTCGACCTTGGAAATGACAAAACACTACTGCGCCATTTATAACGCTGACCTTGCCAATGGGTTTGATACCCTCTCCCCTCTTGAAGCTATGAGTGGAGGTCAGAAAGAAAAAATCTCCAAGCCAAAAGCGAGTAAGCAGGAGCACTAATTTGTACAATGTGCACAAAATCAGACTGGAAACGGAAAAATAATTTCAGCTTCCCCAAATGTCACTAACACCACAAAAATACGGGTGAAAAATGACGTTGACTGAGCAGAAAAGTGATTGAAGTGTGTAGAAAACCGTCAAAAACCCTTGATAAAGTTCAGCCTATGTGTTAGGATATAATCACAAAGCCCGATGAATGAGGATGCTGCTTGGTTATAAGATGATGAACGTGGTTGTAGATGATGCGATAGTTTTAAGGATGGAACGGGCATTGTACGAGCGCTCAATAAATTTATCGAAGCAGTCCTGTCTTATTGGCGGGGCTGCTTTTCTTTTGGACGCTCTTATATATGACGCCTGAAAGACGTACCAGTTTTTCGTTTGGATTGAAATAACAAAAAACCATTTCTGGTATCTTTTCTTGCACTATATACTAATAATTTGCTTTATAAGAACAGAAAAAGTACCAGTTTTTAAGACAGAGGAATTTTTATGATAGGAGACATTATGGTCGGCAAAAAATTTGACAGCGTGTCTGCTCTATACGAGTAGGTCACAGGAAAGCCCTATCCAAAAAGCGGGGCAAAGAATATCAAGGCGGCAAAGGCAGAACTGGATAGGTATGTGGTTTATCAAAAAGCCTGTGAGATAGCCCCTACAGAGAAGCGTAAGAAGCCTGTTATCGTCACAGAGGTATATGACCCTCCATTACCGGCAGAAACAGACAGGGGACGTTCTGGTGAGTACATTAAACTATTGAGGCCACTTCTCTTGTCTCAAGTTGCCTTTGATGGAAAGCTATGCGCCCTCTGTAATCTGATGGGATTATTTGACGCATACATGGAGGTGCTGAAAGAAAATCCGGTAGTCAAAAGAAAGTTAGCGGTCATCAAGAATGACAACGATTTGGACATCTGGAAGCCAGAGTTTTATCCCAAAATCGGAGAACGTTATTACGCCAGCATTTTGAAAGGCAATCTCAGGCGCAGAATCAAGTATGCTCTGGATTCCTTACAGAGGCAGGGGATTATCAGATGGAAAGAGATAACCCATATTGTCCCTGATATTTGTACAGAGACAGACGAGGGAGCAGAGGAAAGACCGGAGGCACAATCGGAAACAGACGAGCGTATCGCAGAATGTATCGAGCAAATCCGAGAACAGGCAGCTATGAAAAATTCCTGTCTGGACGCAGATTTGGTTATTTCACTGCTGCAATCTGTCTACGCAAAAGAAAAGCGTTGGGATTACATAAAAGAACAAAACCGATATGGGAGCATACAGCCCTTTACAGCGGACGAAAGACAGGAGTAGGCGTTAGAGAATTTTTCCGATTTTCTGCGTCAAAAGGCTTTCACAGAATACCAGCACCGAAAAGACCTTGCGCCAATGGCCGAAGTTCCGATAGGTGGAGATTTCTTTGGAACCCCCTATCTGGTAAAGCAATTTGCTCAGTTACAGAGGGTTTACACAGAACGTTTACTGGCAGGGATAAAGGCGTGGAAAGAAATCAGCTATCAGGTCATTGACCCGGAAAAAGCTTTGAAATACTGTCCAGAGGAATATGACCGGATAGAGGACGCTGCTGCTCTGTCTAAGCGCTTTGTGGCGTTCATGGATGGACAGATGGAGAAAGAACACGATATTTCCAGCAAAGACCTCAGAGGCGATTTCAAGACGTTTGGAGATGGCCGAGACACCAGAGAAAAATTGGTTGATAGCGAATCGGCTGTGAAGCTCCATGAAAGGTTGAAAGAGCTGTATGGTTTGTGTTGATATTGACTCTTCAAGCAAGACACAATCCCAAAGCCACCACATCCAGAGGAAGCGAACACCTTGAAGTGAACATATCAAAAATCACCCTATCTTTCCGAAATGGAGAGGACAGGGTGATTTCATTTTTCCAGTCTGAATTTCAAGAGAACATAAGGCTCAACTTCCAGAACAGTGGCGATATTGAACAGCAGTTCCAGAGAAAGGCCACGGTTCATTCTTGGGGCTTCTATGGAGGCTAAATGCTGGCGGCTGATACCGACCGCTTCTGCAAGTTGCTCCTGTGTTAGTTTCTTGGCTTTGCGGTAATATCCGATGGCATAGGAGAGATTTTCCATGCGCTCTGCATTGTCAAAATAGTGTGCCAGAATAACCACCCACCTTTATGGACAGTTTACCCAAAGCACACACGAAACAAAATAATTTATTAGACGCTATTGACGTTTTAAACACGACAATATATATTTAACTTAGAACAAATTGAGGAGGTAGTCTTATGCCCAACATAGAGACTTACTTGGAAAAAGAAGACTTGGAAAGCATAGGAAAATTTACAGCTACATGGGCTTTATTTGAGCAAGAGATTTTTGCGAAAAAATGTAAAATGGCAGAAATTGATAGCGTTATAAGCAGCGGAGAAATTACCAATGAAAATTTAGAATATTTAACTTCTGCACTAAGGAAAGAAATGATTGCTTGCAGCGGCAGTACAAATAATAGCCTTTTGAACCTGAAATTCAGGAGTAAGAATAGAAATGATAATACAAGTAAATTTAGACGTAAACAAACACAATTATGGTTAAACGAAACTATTCTGTGTACTTATCAAATCCCTATTTGGGTGATTTTCAGGATACGGTGCAATATGTTTCATGGAGAAAAAACACTGTGGAATTTGCATCGGCAGAAAGATATTTTTGAAATCTGTACAGAGATTCTTGAATTTTATGTTCGAGAAAAAGAAAATTCAGATGTTTGTACGCCTTTAGGAGCGCAGCAATAAGTGAACTCCACATAGGGAGGAATTTTATGGATGACTTCATATCGGCATTTTTCGTTGGAGCAATTATTTCATTTGTTATATCTTTGGTAATTGGCATTTTAAAATTACTTACTGGCACCGCTCCAAAAGAAGACAAGCAGAATAATGCGATTTCAACAGCGGATGAACTACTGAAATTCAAAAAGTTACTTGATGAAGGTGTTATTACTCAAGAGGAATTTTATCAGAAGAAAAAGCAGCTATTAGACAAACAATGGTAGTGAAAAAACGGCTTTTTAGAATTGGGAGGAAAAAGATATGTTTGAGAATGTTGAAAAGAAGTTGAAGACTTACGCAACAGTAAATTTTGTCGGCGTCATTATTGTTGCACTTTTGCTATTGTTCACCGGAGCGGTAGAATTTCGACATGCAAGCGGCGGTGCAGTTCTGGTTTTGTTTTTGGCGTATGCTTTAATTGTATATTGTCTGCTGGCGTCTTGCTGGTTCATTCAGGCTTTTGCTGAAATAACCGAGAGCGTGAAGCAAATCGCTAATAGCACAAAACAGACAAATGAGATTTTGCAAACAGCTTTTGCTGGAAATATTTCAGAGGAAAAGAAGAAGGCCCATAAACTTTTGCTGGCAGAAGCAGAAGCGGCCCGTATTGCTGCTGAGAAGAAGGCTGAGGCAGAACGTATTGCTGCTGAGAAAAAGGCTGAGGCAGAACGTATTCTTGCAGAAGAAAAACGTGCCCTTGCAGAAGAAAAGGCGAGACGCCATAAGGCATATTGGGCAGAACACACAGAAGAAAGAAGTGCGCTTCTTGCCAAAAGAAGGGAAGCTGAAGAGGCGTTAAAAACTGTTGGGAGCCTTGCGGGAAAAGAGCGAGACCAATTGCAAAAGCTGATTAGTGGCATTGATGAAGAACTCAACAAAGAGCGGTGAGGTGATTGATATGGACGATAAGCTGAAGGAAATGCTTGATGTCGATGTCAGCAAAATTGCTGAAGAAGGCAAAAAGAGCAATCGGTCTAAGCTACAAAAAATTATCGTTGTCACAGTTCTTGCCGTTGTTATTGGAATTGTAGCCTACCTTGGTTTAAAAGAAACCGCATATAGAAAAGCGCTTACTTTAGCTGATGAAGGAAACTACGCTGAGGCTATGACTGCTTTTGAAAATCTAAAGGGCTATCGGAGCAGTAAAGAGAATGCGGAAAGGGTAACTCATGCAAATAATTTTATGAAGTCTGCTGTGAGCCATGCTCAATCAGAACAGTTAAGCAAAGAACTTTCAAGCTACAAAACAGTTTTCACAGATATAAATTTTGATACATCATTTGATTGGCGTACAGAAGCCTTTATTATTCGAGTTTCTTCTGATAATTTTTCAAAATCCGATATGGAGGTAACTGATGAACTGGCTTCGGCTATTCTACCATCTTTTATAGCCTTATGCCATGATATTGATAGAAGCAGTCAATCTATACAAAACGCTTGTAAAGTTTCCGGTGGATATTCCGTAGACTGTTCAATAGAGTGTATCGGTACGGATGGAGAGATTCTGTATTCTTCTCTGAACGGTGAAGAAAAAATTTCTTGCATTGATATTACTGCTGCGGAGGAAACATTGTACGGACAAAGCTATCAGAAAATGGTAGATGCTGTAGATGCAAAAGAGTATGCCAAGTGTTATGAGATATGGGATGTGCTTAATGCGGACGGGTACTATGACCTCTCTTACAAGGACATTTCGGACTACTACTATTATGCAAGGGCCATGAGTGCCTATACGTCCAGTGAAGCTGTCAGCCTATCCCAGCTCCAGAGTGATTTGAATAATGTATCCGGAGATTTCAAGGATGCAAAAGACGTGAGAACAAAGATAGCAGAGATAGCTGAAAGTGCCAAGACTGCGTTGAACGGAACATATCACAAAGATTCCTGTGAACTTGAAATCGGAAGTGAAAGCCTTTCTTGGAAAATTGTTTCCGGGAGTAAAAAGGGGAATAGCCTGTCTGCCAAAATCGATGACTATTTCATAAAGAATGGAAAGATTTCTCAAGCCCATGCAGTAGAAGAAAATTCTGATGGGCAAGAGGGAATCAACGTTACGAAAACAGATAGTGGTGTCAAAGTAACTTTTGATAATAGCGATGATGACGCTAAATACGGTGGGATGTATTTATCCGGAGCTGTGCCTGAAGAGGTAAAAACAACAAAGACTGTTTCTAATACTACGGCTAATGGTAAAGGCTCATCTACCGTTGGAACATCTACGCCTGTGTCCGTAACGGGAATATTGGCTGATATACAAGGAAGCTGGAAAAGAGATGACTATAAACTAATAATAAAAGGTAATACATATACACTGAATGGAAAATCAAATTCTATCGACGGAGTTGTTTTTTGTTCCGAGTCGGGAACCGTAACAGTAGGGGAAAAATACGGCGCATACTATTATCTTTATTTTAACTACACCCAACATAAAGAAACAAACGAACAGGGAGGACAAATAAACCCACATGAGAAGGGTGGATTTGGCCTTCATGCGTATTATGATGATAAGGGGAAAGCACAAATAACAGGATATACAAGAATAGGATAACTATAGGAGCAAGGGGACGGTAGATTGCCGCCCCCTGCTTTTATATATTTTTTGATACCAACCGATAGAAGCTACTTCGTTTCAGCCCGGTCAGCTCCATAGCCCTTTTTGATGTAATTATGCCATCCTGCCACTGAGCATAGACCTCGTTCCAGTTTTCGGGCGTTTGCAAGGGAGGACGCCCCAGGTGCTTGCCTTTTGAACGTGCAGCTTCAATTCCTTCTCTCTGACGCTGGCGGATGGTGGTGCGTTCCTGCTGGGCGATAGTTCCCAAGACCTCAATAAGAATGTTGTTCACCATCTCAAAGACCCATTCCTGACCTTCCGGCAAATCCATCATCGTTGTCGGCAAATCAATGACTTTCAGACGGATTCCGTTGTCCTTAAAGAATTGCAGTTCGTTATGAATGTCCTGCTTATTGCGGCTCAGACGGTCAAGGGATTTGATAACCAGCGTATCACCAGACCGCAGAATGGTGCTTTTCAACGCCTGATAGCCTTTTCTGTCTAAATCCTTACCAGATTCCTTGTCGGTGATAATCTCACGCTCAGAAGCGCCCAGAGAACGAAATGCGGCAAGCTGGCGGTCAAGGTTCTGTTCCTTAGTGCTGACACGGGCATAGTAATACGTTCTGTGTTCCATGCTGTACCTCCTAAAAAAGTGTGCAAAAAAGCCGGTGAATTTCCGAACATATCCCAAAACTCGATTTGGTAGTTTAGGGATGGGGAATTCACCGACTTTTGATGTGTGCCAGAAAGTATACCTTTCTGGACAAGAAAACGTGATAAATGACTATGAAATTGTTAAGAGAAATCGTTTCTGGTGGCGGGGGCGTATAGATATAGCCCCCTGACCTTGCGTGGATTCTGGTTAAAAATATCATTACTATTTAACACGCTATCACCATCTCCGCCTGACAGTCCATACAAGCGATATGGACACACTTGGTAGCCCTCACTGAATTGCCGCAGCAGGGGCAGACATATTTGCGGCTGCTGGATGGCTTCGGCGGCGGAGGTGTGGGATTGCCATTATGGCTGCCTGTGCCAGAGACAGAGATACCATAGAACTCGTTCCGAGTAATAAGGATGTCTGAAAGTTCATTTTCAAGCACAAAGTCCAGCAGTTCATCTGTTGGCGTTGTCAGCGTCCAGCCATATTTTTCATGGTGGGCCACATTCAGTCCGTGGGCTTCGGCAACCTCCTTGAAACGTCTGTTATGGTAGGTGTTGCCCCTGCTGGTGTCCTTAATGCCGTGAAGCTGGCAATAGTAGTGGCACATCTCATGGAGCAAGTCAGCACAGATAAATTCGATGGGTCTTGCTAATGTCCCCGCTCCAATGTTTATCTCATGGGTGGCTCCGACAGTGGAAACCCATGTATCGTCCCGGACAGAGAAATGGGCGTAGGCTTTGGGGGTACTCTGGATAGTCAGCGTGGGTCTTGCAAGTTCATTTTCAAAAAAGTGCTGGTTCAGCAAGTCAAATAGCTTGTTGAGATAGCCAGCGACACGGTTATAAGAAGTCAGTTGCTTCATAATAAATCCTCCTTGAAAAAGGGGAGCGGATACAGTATACTCAGACTGTACCCGCTCCTGTAGTGCGGTTAGATGGCTCTTTGTCTGGTGCTTGGTAGGCGTTCAGACAAGGGGCTTTTCTTATGCGCTGATAGAGAAGCGCCGGGAAGAAACCTGTTTGGTAAAGGCTTTGTAGACCTCTTCACCGAACTTTTCCTTAAAGGACTTGGTATCAAAGCGAGTGGAAAGAACAGAAGTCCAGCGCACGATGTAGCCTCCGGCAGACAGTTCTTCGGTGTCTGCTGCTTCCATTTCTGCCTTGATGCTGTTGCGGACAGTTTCAGCTTCGGCCTTGGTTTCTTCGATAAGGGCTTCAAGGGTTTTCAGGGTTTCGATTTTGGCGATAAGTTCATTGCGAGACATTATGATTCTCCTTTCTTATTTTGATTTTGTGATTAGCAGCTTCCCAACAGGAACAAAATGAGGAACAGCATGGAGAAGCAGAACAGGATACCCTCACCAGTCATGGGAACACCCCCTTTCGATTGAATGTTGTGGTTCAATTTTTGCGGTCATTATCTCCGCAATTAAGCAGAATGAAAATGCAAGCAATCACAGGGACAAGCACCATAGCCCACATGAAGAACGAGAGCACATCATCAAAAGGGCTGGTGATACCATTGACGGATACCCAGATAGCGATAAACCAGTAGATAATTGCAATTCCCATAGAGAAAAACCTCCTTTCTTTGAGTGATGGATATATGAAAAAAGGACTGCACCAGCATGAACGCTGATACAGTCCTTGGATAGTTGAATTTACATTTTGGGGGTAAAAAAGTAAGTGAAGATAGGTCTGTCATGGTTCAGGTCTGGGGTCAATCAGAAATAACAGTCCTAAGATGTTTTTGCTTAAAATGTTTACAAAACGGCGATTTTGTGATATACTGTTAAACAAATAAGGCAGGCGCTCTGACTGGCAAAAAGGCAGGCGTTTGTTGCAAGGAAAAACAGTAAAAAACCCAGTAATTTCAAGGGTTCCGTTTCGGACGGTTAGCTCAGCTGGCTAGAGCACCTGCTTGACGTGCAGGGGGTCACAGGTTCGAGTCCTGTATCGTCCACCAAACAAATCCCTTAGAGCCGCAAGGCTTTGAGGGATTTTTTGCTGCCCCCAAAGCCCTTTGACCCTTTATCTGACCCTTTACAGGTTGAGAACCTTTGTAATGAAGCCCTCCATGCGCTGAGAACTTGCGGTTCGCATGTCATCTGTGAAGTGACCATAGACGTCCAAGGTGAACGCCGCTGTGGCATGGCCGAGATTGCTTTGCACGGTTTTGATGTCATCTCCAGCCCGGATACAGTTAACGGCGTAGGTGTGCCGCAAATCATGGATTCTGGCGGAGGGAATTTCAATTTGATTGACCATGCGTTTGAAGCTGTCATATAGAGCCCGGTAGGATATATAGCGGCCAAATTCGTTGGTAAACACCAATCCAGTATCCTCCCATGCGGGGCCAGCCATCAGTTTTTGCTCTGTTTGATGAACTTTCTGCGCCCGGAGCAACTTCATCACATAAGGGGCCGGAGTCAAGGTGCGGCTTTTATTGTTTTTGGGTGGCGAAAAGTAATATTTGCCGCCTTTTTCCTGCCCCTTGCGAAGTTGTTTGTCAATAAGGATGGTGCCTTTTTCGAAGTTGACACAGTCCCACATGAGCCCCAGAAGCTCGCCCTCCCGCATTCCTGTGAAGAGATCAACGGTAAGCGGGAGTTCATATTTGCTGCCTTTTAGGAGATTCAGAAGCTGAGCGGTCTGGTGATCGGTCAGCGGATGGATCTCCTTTTTGACAATTTTTGGCAGAACGCAGGCCGATGTGGGATTGTACCGGATATAGTTCAGCAGCACAGCTTGCTGGAGGGCTTTGTGAAGGACACCGTGAATATTCTTGATGGTCTTGCTGCTGAGAGCTGGTTGTCCATCATGTCCCTGAGACAGCTTGTTGTATAGATGTTGGATCGTATGAGCCTTTAGTGCTTCCAGTGGGATGTTTCCCAGCTCGGGGCGTAAATAGAGCTTCGCCTGCCGCTCATACAGATAGGCTGTAGATGGTTTTATGCCGATTTGGTAGTCTTTCAACCAAATATCCAGCCATTCATCAACTGTCATTTTACAGGGTTCCCGATAGGTTCCCGCATCGATCTCCGCTGTGACCTCCGTCAGCTTCTGACGGACTTCTTTTTGTGTCTTGCCATAGACGGACTTTTGGGTCTGTTTGCCCGTCTTTGGGTCAATGCCGGTGGTATAGCGGGCCTCCCAGCGCCCGTCGGAGCGCTTGCGGATGGTGCCGCTGCCCTTTGCGTTCTTGGTATTGCTTTTCACATGTACCTCTCTTTCCTCTGAAATTATAAAACGGCCAGTCAGTCCGTTGTTTAGCTTTGTCTGTCGCTATCCAGCCATGCCACGAATTCTTCCAGCGATAGCTTCCCGGCAACACAGTCATCCCGCTTTCTGCGGGCCTCCTGAGACCAGGTATTGAACTCCTCCCGCGTCATCAGACCATAGCGGATACGGGCGTTGTGGGCCTTGTAGGAGCGCTTATACTCCTTGATGGCTGGCTCCTCCAGCTTCCGTTTCTCGTAAAGCCGGAGAGAACCCATCTCCTTGCAGGTTTTTGTAGAACCATCAATGAGTCGGTCGCAAAATTCCAGCCGGGTATTGCCCATAATGCCGAAGTAGCGTCCGCAGAATTTACAGACGCGGAATCTCAGATCCCGGCGGATATACTCCGCAAGGATAAACTGCGTAAAATCTTCCGCCCTTTCCGTATTCAGCGTGTCGGCAAAGAAGTCTTGAATGTCATTCCGCTGTTCTTCATTCAGAATATCATCGTATGGGAAAAATCCATTTGCTCCCTTCATGACAGGGCCGTAGGATACCTCACGATAGCTTAGCGGAAGATAGTTGTTCCATTCCGCCGCACCCTTTTCACCCAGCGCTTGACGCTGCGCAAAGTACCGCGCCGTCATATCCTCCGGCTTACTGGCCTCGAAGAAATTCTCCGCCAAATACAGCAGTTTCGGCTGTAATTCCGTGTAGTAGGTCATTTGGCGCTCGATTTCATCCGTTCCCAGTCGCTTCCCCTGTTCATAGTATAGCTGCTGCCGCTGGATGCTGGCCGCCAGCGGCGCAAACGCGGGACTGCACCGCAGCCAGTAAAGGGCAATGCTAAACAGTTGAAGGAACTGTGTATCCACATCATTTCCCGCCCGTATTTCCTTAAGGCATGTTTTGATATTCCCCAGATGCGCCGGAAACACCTTTAAGTCTGCGTACAGAAACTCCGTCAGTGCCGTACCAATGGGATATTCCTTGTGGTACAGCGTGAAAATGCCCCCCGGCGTTTTCGCTTCTGTCCGAATTTCAAAGCATTCCGTAACAGAATCCATATAGCACGCTGCCCAGATGCGATTAGTTGGCGCAGGCGGATTTTTAAACGGATACATACAGCTTCCTCCATAATAGACCGACTGATAAAAAATAATTTCAAATAGGCTATTGACAATACAGCAGCCTTTGATTATACTGTTTTCGCAATAGGCGACTTACTAAGTCTTTTATATCATTAAAAGTCTATTGTGTCAAGAACAATTTTCAAAGGAGGTCACACATGAACAACAACTACGAAAACCTGCCCGCGGTGCTGAATGCCAATCAGCTGGCTACAGCACTGGGCATTTCCCGTGCCGGAGCCTACCAGCTGCTGAACACAGAAAGCTTTCCCACCCTGCGGATCGGCAAGCGGCTGCTGGTGCCGAGAGACAAGCTGGTGGAATGGATCGAACAGAACACAGGAGGCGGCCATGTGGGAGGATAAAGAAACGACTGCCCCAGATCCATCTGTTGCACCAGATGGGGAGCAGCCGTCCGCGCTTGCACGCATAGACAGTATAGCAACTTTTGAGGAAACAAACAAGCAATTCGGCAAAATGCGTATCTTTTCCATGCCGGAGCTGATGGACACCCATTTCCCATCCCGGCCATGTATCATTGAAAACTTGCTGCCAGCGGGGACATACCTCCTCGCTGGCGCTCCCAAAATCGGCAAATCCTTCCTCGTCCTGCAAATGGCCTATCAGGTGAGCGCAGGAGAGCCGTTTTTAGGCTTTCCCTCCCGGCAGGGCACAGTTTTGTACCTTGCTCTGGAGGACACCTACGAGCGATTGCAGAAGCGTTTGGCACAGATGACAGAACGGGACAGTCCCGATCTGGTGCTGTCCGTTCTGGCGGACACGCTGGAAGAAGATCTGCTGGAGCATCTGGAAAACTTTCTGTTTGAGTACCCGGAAACGGTGCTGGTCATCATTGACACACTCCAACGCATCCGGGGACGGACGCCGGACAACGGCAGCTACGCCGCAGATTACGATACCATCGCCAAGCTGAAGGCGTTCTCAGACCAACGCGGCATCGCCCTGCTGCTCGTTCACCACACCCGCAAGGAGGGGGCGGAGGATGTGTTCGACACCATCTCCGGCACCAACGGCATCTTGGGGGCGGCAGATGGAGCCCTGGTCTTGCATAAGGACAAGCGCACGAGCGGGGACGCCATCCTCGATGTGGTGGGACGTGACCAGCCGCAGATACGGCTTCACCTGCACTTCGACTCTCCCCATAGTCTCTGGCAAGCGACGGAGGTGGAAACGGAGCCGTTCAAGGAGCCGCCGAACCCGCTGTTGGAATTTCTTTCCCGGCTGGTAAATGAAGAAAATCCACTGTGGAGCGGCACGGCAACGGAACTGGTACAGTGTCTTTCGGAGATGGACAGCGCACAGGCTATTTCACCCAACTGGATCGTGCGGACGCTGAACGTGCGGCAGGATGACCTGCTGCGAAAGTACGGCATCCGCTACGGTTCCCGGCGCACGAAGGATGGAAAGGTCATCCTTCTGCGGTGGGAAGGTGTACGGTAATGTACGGTATGTACGGTAAAAACGGGAGTGGGGTATCCCCCGAAAATACCGGACATATCGGACATACCGTACACCAGAGGGCTGAATGCCCTGTCGCACCGACAGGACATTTCGCCCGTTTCAGGGAGTCCAGAGGGAACGGCTGGC
>OGGQ01003938.1_pt1 | contig 13096 bp, 13 predicted proteins | sample 1571191 | NCBI WGS metagenome assembly OGGQ01 (sample SAMEA2582061, study PRJEB24529) | metagenome | biome: Human gut stool | place: China | collected 2011
GTATCACCAACGGTACCGGCGGTAACACCTTCAGCCCCGATGTGGTTGTGTCCCGTGCCCAGGCCGTGACCTTCCTGTATCGGGAACTGGCCTAAAAACTTTGAGCCAGATGGCTTCGGCACAGAGCGACTGAGCCATGTAACCGCAAAATAAAATAAAGCTAATGGGGAGAGGTTCCTGCTGGAGCCTCTCCCCATTATCCTATTGCCCGATATAGTCTTAATAGGATTGCCAACTAAATTGCTCTCAACCGAATAATATGCTGGGTCATTATTCGGGCATATATCATCCTATTTTCTATTTGATCTCAGGTTCCAACTCATCAAATTCAGGGGTAGAGAAGAATTCACCCAATGTGATCTCCAGACCATCGCACAGCTTTTTGATCGTGACAATGGAGATGTCCTTCCGGGCCTCATCCAGCATACTGTACACCGTGGACGGCGTTACTGCTGATAGCGTGGCCAATTCGTTTGGCTTAATATTTCGTTGGCGGCAAATATCCAGAAATCGGTTCACAACTGCCTGCTTTACTGCCATATCGCACTCACCTCGATATGATAGTATTCGTTTATGCGCAGTCGCGTATACGCGGTTGCGTAATGCGGGGAAATAAAGTATAATATACGCATCGGCGTAATGTTTTCTGTGTAGTCAGTTGTGACAACGAGGTGAGGGCCATGTTCACACAAGCCTGCTGCTTTACCGGACATCGTCCGCAGTCCTTTCCCTGGCGCTACAATGAAAAGGATCTGCGGTGCATGATTCTGAAGTTTCGGCTGAAGCATGAGATCATCCGCGCGCTCAAGAAGGATGGCATAAGACATTTTCTTACCGGAATGGCCTTAGGGGTGGACACATGGGCAGCAGAGATCGTACTGTCGCTGCGCAAACAGTTTCCCGTTACTCTGGAGGCCGTCCTTCCTTGCCAAGGACAGGATGCCAGGTGGCCGCTGGAGAGCCAAAAGCGGTATCAAGCTATCATAACCCAGTGCGACAAGGTAACGCTGCTTCAGACACGCTATACCCCTGACTGCTTTGACAGGCGCAATCGCTATATGGTTGACCACAGTGATCTTATCATTGCGGTTTGGAATGGTTCGCCCAGTGGGACAGGAAATACAATTTCCTATGCAAGGTCGCAGGAGAAACGGATCTACGTGATTCCTATACACGCCTGCGGGTGACGATTGTTCCGATAGTGGAACAATTATGCGTGTATTTTGCTGTATTTTCTGGTCGAAAAGAAAAAACCAAAACTTTTTCGCGAATTCATTGACAAAACACAGGGAGTATGCTATAGTAAGTTACGTAAAAGTCTCTCTTTGTTGTGCCGGATCATCCAGCACATCTCGTCTCTATTGGCCTGCTGGTCGGGTCTCGTCCCTCTTACAAAAACACCTCAGAAGCTATGCTTTTATCTGAGGCCTTATATGCTAAGAAGTCATTTTATCGACTGAACCAAGAGTATTTACCGCGAGGTGAATACTCTTTTTTGTTTTTAAAATCCAGGGCACCAGTGTATTTGATCCATACGCTGGTGCCCTTTTTTATATATATGTCCTTTTGTCCAGATGTTGATGTCAACAAAAGCAATTGCCAAGGCCCCATGGTACGGAGGGCAACAAATCCGTGCCGCACCCCCGCAACTAGCCGCATAACGCGGCCGGCATGGAGCCCTCCGAGAATGGCTCCCACCCCTGGTACGGCGACCAGGAGTGTCCCCCGCAAATGCCGTACCCGCCCCGGATGGGGCATGGAGACTGCCCCTGGATCTAGGGGCATCTCCCTCGTGTTTGAGCTGCTGTATGAGCCAGCTCCATCACGCTTAGACCCGCCCGTTATGGGGGGTGAACTGGTTATTTTGCACTTTAGTGGAAAATAACCAGTGAAGGGGGGGCGATACCGTGGCGGGTATCGGTCCTGATAGGGGTCACTATATCCCTCTATAGCAAAGATATGTGCCACTTTTAACTGCCCACTTGAACTATTGGGCTGGGGTGCCTGCCGTCATCCAATACGGCATTTTGTTGACGGAAATGGAGAAGAACTATGGCCAGTTTGAAATACATGATTGCACATATGCACGAGAACTTCTGCAAACTAAGAGATCCCTCGACCCCAATCGAGGATCGGGCTGCGAAGATGTACAAAAATCACGCTGTAAAATTTGGGGAGTGGTGTAAGGCAGAGCATCAGTGTAGAACCCCGGATGAATGTCGCACTCATATACAGGACTATGCAGATTGGCTGATTGCCTGTGGCAAGAGCCCTAACACCATCCACACCTACTTAGCCGGCGTATGCAGGTGGTTTGATATCCCTTTGGATTCGATTAGTAAGCCTAAACGGGTAGTGGCCGACAACACCCGCAGCCGGGGTGTCAAGGCCGTAGATAGCCGCAGCGATGCCCAGCCGGAGGCATCTCCTCGGTTGTACGACTTTGCCAAACTTGTCGGGATCCGTCGGGATGAATACAAGCACCTCCGTGGAGATGACTTAGTAGTCGACGAGTCCGGCTACCTCTGTGTCCGGGTCAGGCGGGGCAAGGGCGGCAAGTATCACGAGCAGCGGATCGCACCCGAGGACATGGACTTTGTCCGCAGCTACTTTGATGGATCGACAGATAATGTATTTTCAAAAGTGGAAATGAAGAACAAGATCGATCTGCACCACCTCCGTGCCCTGCGTGCTCAGCGGGCCTATCGCGAATACCTGGCACGTCTGGAGACTGATCCCGATTACCGGACACAGCTGACCGAGGAGGTGCGCCGGCGCTGGGTACGCCTGTGCGGCAAGCGCTGGGATCCCAAGCGTGTAGAGGGCAACTACAGCATCCGTGGAAATAATCGCCAGCTGGCTTGCGCCCACGGGCTGCCCGTCAAGTATGACCGGCTGGCGGTGATGGCCGTAAGTGTGTTCTGCCTGAGCCATTGGCGCTGCGATGTGACTGTGAGCAACTATCTCCTGGCAATTTAACGGCAACCTAGAATTTGAAATAGCCCTTGGGACGACAATCCTGTCTAAGCACTCTGCGGCCTGTATCCCTTATTTAAGGGCTTATTAAATACAACTTTACGAGGTGAGAAACATTGGATAACATCTCTCAGGATCAAAAACTTATTGAGTGGCCCGCCGCAGGAAGTAATGTTATCGAGGAGGTTAAGCAAAGTCTTGCTGTTAACAAAGATGGCAAGGTGGCCAATACTATCGAAAATTTCATCAAAGTATTATGCAAGGATAAGTTTTTATGTGGAGCAATTTGCCTTAATTTGCTTACTGGGCGTGTGGATATTGTACGAGATCTGGGCTGGTATCGAGAAAACGCTGCCAGGAGAGATTTGGACGATACATACCTCCTTTTTTACATGGAGCAGCGCTACGGCCTTACGAATGAAAAGAAGCTCAAGAACGCAATTGAAATTGTGGCAAACGAAAACTGCTATCACCCCATTCAGGATGTGCTGAATGATCTGGTGTGGGATGGAAAGTCCAGAATACGGTTTTGTCTGCATCGCTTCCTGGGGTCTGAAGAAAGCGACTGCGTGGAAGAGATGTTGAAACACTTCCTGCTGGGAGCGATTCGCAGGGTATTCCAACCTGGTTCAAAGTATGAAGAAATGCTCTGCTTGGTGGGAGGTCAGGGCGCCGGAAAATCATCTTTTTTCCGGCTGCTTGCAATCAAGGATGAGTGGTTCAGCGATGATTTAAAGCGTTTGGATGATGATAATGTTTACACCAAACTACAAGGACATTGGATCATTGAGATGCCGGAAATGGTTGCAACCAACAATGCAAAACATATTGAAGATATCCGTGCTTTTATCAGCCGTCAAAAAGAGACTTACCGAACCCCGTACGAGTCACAGCCTAAAGATCGTCTGAGACAATGTGTATTTGGCGGCACCTCCAACTCTTTGGACTTTTTGCCGTTGGATCGAGCTGGAAACAGGCGCTTTTTGCCGATTATGGTTCATCCGGAAAAGGCAGAAATTCATATTCTGGAAGATGAGGCTGCCTCTAGGGCTTATCTGCTGCAGGTATGGGCAGAAGCGATGGCTATTTATCGCAGTAACAACTATTCCATGAAGTTCTCAAAGGAAATTCAGGACGAGTTGGAATCCCTGCGGAAGAACTTTATGCAAGAAGACACAGATGCGGGGTTGATTCAGGCATTTTTGGACAGCTACAGTGGAAATCAGGTGTGCTCCAAGCAGTTGTTTCGGGAATCGTTGGGCCACGAATTTGGGGAGCCGACGCGGGGGCAGATTCACAATATCAACGAGATCATGAACACAGCGGTGACTGGCTGGAAGCCTTTCTCCAATCCCCGGATGTTTGCGGGATATGGCCGGCAACGTGGGTGGGAACGCCAGACCTCCGGCAACAAACCTGCTGACAACGAAAGATAAATTGCAGTACTTCAAAAAAGCGGGCCGTGGTTTTGGTCTGCCAAGAGCACAGAATACCTGATTTGCATAGTTTGTTGCCCAGCCTGTTGCCTGTTGGTTGCTAACCTTGTTGCTGAGAGCACGGAACAATAATGTTCCTATTGTCCCTGTTTGCCCAGAAATTCTAGTAAGTACTTATTTTATTAGCAACAAAAGCAACAGGATTTTGCAAGAAAAGTCTAGTTACAAGAGATAGTCGTCAGACGGCGGAAAACTGTTTTTTTGCTTTCGTTGCCGAAGTATGTTGCCGCCGCTCTTTGGCTGATGTTATTTATCGTGTAGTACAAGATATTTTGTAGAGATATTTTAGAATGGCTGCTCATAGAGTGGAATGTGGATCCAGACAAGTAAGGAGGCGGTACCTGTATTGAAAAAGCGGAAGCTCAATTACCGATTTCATAATCCCAATACAGCGGAAAAAACCGCCGACTATCTGTTGAAGGTGCTGCTTGAGGCCAACGCCCCAAAAGTGGAGCAGGCTATTGAGCAAGCCACCGACTGCCAAACAAAAAATACCCAGAAAAAGCACCTTGTGTAACCACACAGGGTGCTCTTTCCTGTTTACAACTGTACCGACTGTGGTATAATAAGGTCGTAACTGAACGACTTTGATGTAACTAGGGGGGGCAATATGAACATCGCTGCCTATTGCCGTGTCTCTACGGACAAGGAAGACCAACTCAACAGCCTGGAAGCCCAGAAGCAGTTCTTTGCGGAGTATACCCAGCGCACTGGGGACAACCTGGTGCGCCTTTATGCCGACGAAGGTATCTCCGGTACAAAGATCAAGAACCGCAAAGAGTTCCTTCGGATGATGGCAGACGCCGAGCATGGCCTGTTTGATATGGTGGTGGTCAAGGACATCTCCCGCTTTGCCCGGAATACAGTTGACCTTTTGCAGAATGTTCGCAAGCTGAAAGCGTTGGGAATCGAAACCCAGTTTTTGACCGCCAACATGACCAGTATGGGCAACAGCGAATTTGTGCTGACCATCTTTGGCGCACTGGCCCAGGAGGAGAGCGCCAATACCTCCAAGCGGGTGAAATTCGGCAAGAAAATGAACGCTGAGAAGGGGAGAGTCCCCAACATCGTCTATGGCTATGACAAGACCATCGGCGACTACTTCAACCTGGCCATCAACCAGGAAGAAGCGGCGGTTGTTCGTCAGATTTATGAGTGGTATATTAAGGATGGCTACGGGGCCGCAAAAATTTCCATCTTTCTCAATGAGCGGGGGCTGCGGACAAAGCGAAACTGCCAGTGGAGCCAGAATGCTGTCTGCCGCATCCTGACCAACGAACTCTATACAGGGAAAATCATTAACGGGAAACAGGAAGTCACCGACTTCCTCACCGGCCAGCGGGCGGAGAAAGACGCTTCCGAGTGGATGGTGGTGGAGCGGCCGGATCTGCGGATCATCGACCCGGAAACCTTTGAGCAGGCTCAACAGATCATGCAGTCCCGTGGACGAGCCTTCAAGGTAAACAAGGAGCGGCAGAGCAACAAATACCTATTCTCCACTCTCATCAAGTGCAAGGAGTGCGGCTGGTCCTTCCGACGCACCGTGCGCACCTACAAGAACACTTATGTCCGCTGGGTGTGCTCTGGCCACAACGGTAAAGGGGCGGACAACTGCCCTAACGCCGTGACGGTAGACGAGGAGGAACTGATCGAGGTTTTACAGGAGTACTTTGCCCAGCTGCTGAAGTCCAAAAAGAATGTCATCCGCTATGTTGTGGCGGAATTCCAGCGGGTCTATAAGGCAAAGGATGAAAACCTGAACTATGAAAAGGAACTGAACACCCAACTTGCCAAACTGCAAAAGACCCGCCAGAAATACATGGATATGTATGCTGATGATCTGATCTCCCGTGAAGAACTCAACGAGAAAATTGGCGGGATGCGCAAAGAGATCGACCGTCTGGAAAATGAATTGAAAATGGTGTCCTATCACCTGACCAAGGGGGAGCAGCTGGAATCCATCCTGAATCAGACCTTCCGGGAGATCGAGGACATCGCTGATGTGCGGCAGATGACCAATGCCCAGCTGAAAAGGATCATCCAGAAGATCGAGGTGGACAAGGACGGGAATGTGGATATTTACCTCCGGTTGCTTGGCGATTTGGGCTTGGACAAAACCGTTCTAATTTATCACGACGAAACATAAGGATCTGTCAGAACGTCTGCCGGCCTTTAATCGACCTCTCTATCTTCAGGTAAAGGGAATTTTGGATGAAAACAAGGCGCAGAGACATATTCGGGGCGGAATGGCCACACGAAGGAAATATAAAGGAATCTGATCCGGCAGGGGACGGCGGGCTTGTATCCCGCCGTCCCCTGTGTTAAAATATAATGAAAAAATTTGGCCTTTTGAAGGAAAAATACGGTTAAAAGGTTTCCATTATCCCCAAGTACAAAAGGAGAAAGAGCCATGAGCTACGCCGACCAGGTATTTATTCAAACTTGTCAGGATATTTTAAGTAAGGGCGTGTGGGATACCGACCGCCCCGTCCGTCCTCGCTGGGAGGACGGTACCCCTGCCCACACCATCAAGCTTTTCGGGGTAGTCAACCGCTACGACTTGCGCAAAGAGTTTCCCATCATCACGGTGCGCAAGCAGTTTTTAAAGTCCGCAGTGGACGAGCTGTTATGGATCTGGCAGAAGAAGTCCAACGACGTCCATCAGCTCAGCAGCCACATCTGGGATGCCTGGGCCGATGAGAACGGCACCATCGGCAAGGCCTACGGTTACCAGTTGGGCGTGAAGCACCACTATCCCCAGGGGGATATGGACCAGGTGGATAAGGTGCTCTGGGACCTCAAGCACGATCCCGGCTCCCGCCGCATCCTCACCAACCTGTATAACCACCATGATCTCAGTGAGATGGCGCTTTATCCCTGCGCTTATTCCATGACCTTCAACGTCAGCGGCAATACCCTCAACGGGATCCTGAACCAGCGCTCTCAGGATATGCTTACCGCCAACGGCTGGAACGTGATGCAGTACGCAGTACTGCTGCACATGTTTGCCCAGGTGTCCGGCCTGGAGGCGGGAGAGCTGGTCCATGTCATTGCCGATGCCCACATCTATGACCGCCACGTGCCCATTGTAGAGGAAATCATTGCCCGCAAGCCCTATGATGCACCTAAGTTCATCATGGACAAGTCTGTCACAGACTTCTACGCCTTTACCAAGGACAGCTTCCGCCTGGAGGGCTATCAGGCCCATCCCCTGGAGGAGAAGATCCCGGTGGCAGTATAAGGAGGGGACAAAATGAATTTGATCGTCGCAGTGGACCAGAACTGGGCCATCGGAAAGGATGGGGATCAGCTGGTCTATTTGAAGGAGGATTTGAAGCGGTTCCGGACGCTTACCAGCGGCCATACTGTGATTCTGGGCCGCAAGACTCTGGCAACCTTTCCCGGAGGGCGGCCGTTGAAGAACCGCCGCAATTTGATTTTGTCCCGGAATCCTCAATTCCAGGCGGAGGGAGCCGAAGTGTTTTCCTCTGTGGAGGAGCTGGTAAAGCAGGCGGACGGAGACGCCTTTGTGATTGGCGGCGCTTCAGTCTATGAGCAGCTGCTTCCCTACTGTGATACCGCTTATATCACAAAAATCCATGCCGGCTTTCCTGCCGATACCTACTTCCCCAATTTGGACCAGTCGGGCGAGTGGAAAGTAGGGGAGGAGAGCGAGAGCCTGGAGCAGGATGGGATCTCCTATCACTACGTGACTTATTCCAGAATCCAATAAAAATGCCGCGGGCTTTCGGTGTATCAGCGCCGAAAGCCCGCGGTTTTCTTATTCTTGATGTTCCAGCCTTGTGTTGATAATCAGTGTCCCAATAAACAAGAACAGCAGTATAGCGCAAAGGGTGATGGCTACTGCCAGAAGGATCGGAGACTTCCATGCCCCATAGGCAGCTAAAAAGAGAAAGGTTGCGCCACACAGCACATAGTTGGTGATTTGGAGCAAAATGTGGCTGGTTTTCATGACCAGGTAGCGGTCCCGCTCATCTGCCTGCTGTTCCAACTCCTCCAGAACACCTTTTTGGCTGAGTGAACGGGAATAATTGACCAGAGCTAAAGCGGCCAGCAGCACTGCGGCCAGGAGAAAGCGGTTGCCTGCTCCGGCAGCCCATGCGGATAGAGCCAGAATACCAACCGCAGTTGCTATCACGCCAGAAGCCAAGGCACGCTTATTTTTGATTTTCATAGCATTGATCCTCCCATTCTTTGTTTTCTTTCAGACAGCACAGCTCCTCCACCGTGGTGTGGAAGACCTGGGCCAATCGATAAGCCAGCATGAGAGAGGGGCTGTACTGCTCCTTCTCAATGGAAATAATGGTGCGGTTGGACACATGGACCAGATCGGCCAGCTGCTGCTGTGTTAACCCGAGCTGGGTGCGCAGCTCTTTAATGCGCGTCTTCATGACATGCCCCCTTGCTTAAATATGAAGTGCACTTCGTGTGAAGCTAACTTCATATTACAGCAAGAAACCCCTGGTGTCAAGAGAAATATGAAGGAAACTTCATATTGTAAAAGGACATCAAAAAACCGGCCTGGCGAACCAGACCGGAGAACATTTGGTCTGTCACCCGGAGCAGACCGATGCCCGGTCCGGGTGACAGTGAGGCGCACAGCGCCAAAGTATCAGGTTGATCCGGCGCAGCCGGAGCCTGGTGGAGGAGAGGTGTGCGGGACCTCAGCTCCTGCGGCAGGAATGGAGGGAAACCTGCCGCCAGTCAAGAAGGGGAAAACATCTGGATCCTTGATCCATCCATAGGATACCACACTACTGAGGGAAATCATCACGAAATTAAGACAAAAGAGTGAATAAAGTGTAAACAGGAAAAAAGTCCGCGCTCTCATTGCTGAGAGCGCGGACGGATTGGTCAGGACTGGATGCCCAGGCTGGTCCAAAGGTCGTTGTACAGAGTACGGGTTTCCAGAGGACGAACCAGATAGGCTTCGCAGTTGTTCAGAACAGTCTGAGGAGCGGCCATGATCTCGTAGAGCTCCATGTCCAGGGGCTCGCCGTAGGTCTCCTCATAGTACTCGGGATACTGCTCCAGAGCCTCAGCATTGGGAGAGGCGTACCAGATGTAGTCCATGTTCCGCAGAGAAGCCTCGGTGGAGCACATGAAGTTGATCCACTCCTCCGCTTCCTCCTTGTGCTGAGCGTCCTTCAGCACGCACATGGCATCCACGAACCAGTTGGAGCCCTCCTCGGGAACAACGAACTTCAGGTCGGGATTGTTCTCCAGCATGGTGAGGTAGTCACCGGCATAGTAAGCGCAGATAGCGGCGTTGCCCTGCTCCATCTTCTGGAACACCTCGTCCATGACGAAGCCCTGATACACGCCGTTGGCCTTGGCCTCAGCCAGCAGATCGTAGGCCTGCTGGAGCTCCTCTTTGCTGTCGGTGTTGACCGAGTAGCCCAGATCCATCAGGGCGATGCCCAGAGCGTCACGGGAGTTGTTGAACATCAGCACATTGCCGGCGTACTTGGTGTCGAACATGGCGTCCCAGCTGGTGATGGGCTCGTCCACCATGGTGGAGTTGTAGATGATACCCACGGTGCCCCAGGTGTAGGGGACGGTGTACTTGTTCTCGGGATCGTAGGACAGATTCTTGAACCGGTCGTCGATCTTGGAGAAGTTGGGGATGTTGTCATAGTTGAGCTCAGCCAGCTTGCCCTCTTCAATGAGCTGAGAGATCATGTAGTCCGAGGGGACGATCACATCGTAGTTGGCGCCGGCCAGCTTGGCATACAGAGCCTCGTTGCTCTCGGCAGTGGTGTAGTTAACCTTGATACCGGTAGCTTTCTCAAACTCAGTGATCAGATCGGTGTCAATATACTCGCCCCAGCTGCACACGTTGACCTCACGCTTGCCGGTGGAGCCGTTGCCGCCCTGGCTTCCGCTGGAAGCGGGATCATCCATGGCACAGCCGGCCAGACCCAGCACCAGAGAAGCGGCAAGGGCAAAGGCGGTCATTCGTTTCATAGACCATTCCTCCAGTTTCAAATCAGAATTATCTCAAGGCTCAGGGCCGGGAGATCAGGAAAGTTTTTTGGCTTGCTGTTTTTCCTGCCGGGACTCCAGCACGTTGACAATGACCAGCAGCAGAAGTACCGCGCCGAACAGCAGGGTGGAGATGGCGTTGATCTCCGGGCTGACCCGCTTTTTGGTCATGCTGTAAATAGCCATGGCCAGGGTGGAAGTGGTAGCGCCGGCGGTGAAGTAGGAGATGACAAAGTCGTCGATGCTCATGGTAAAGGCGATGAGCATACCGGAGACGATACCCGGCTTGATCTCAGGCAGAGCCACCTTCCAGAACGCCTGCATCCAGGTGCAGCCCAGGTCCTGCGCCGCGTCGATGAGATTCTTGTCCATCTGGCGCAGCTTGGGACTCACCGACAGGATCACATAGGGGATGTTGAAGGTGATGTGGGCGATGAGCAGGGTGGCAAAGCCCTGGTAGAGCCGGGGAGCGGTGAGCCGGTAGGTCTCCTCCATCCAGGTCACAAAGCCGTTCCAGGCCCCGAAAGCTGCCACAAAGAGCAGACACAGGCTCACACCGGTGACAATATCCGCATTCATCATGGGGATGTTGTTGATGGTGAGCAGAGGATTGCGCCAGCGGCGCTTCATATTGTAAAAGCCGATGGCAGCGAAGGTGCCTGCCACAGTAGCGATGAGAGTGGCCAGCACAGAAACCAGCAAGGTGGTGTAAACGCTCTGCATGATCAGCCGGTCCTGGAAGAGCTCCACGTACCATTTCAGGGAGAAGCCCTTCCATACCGCGCTGCTGTTGCCCGAGTTAAAGGAGAAGATGATCAGCAGCAGGATGGGGGCGTACAGAAACAGAAACACCAGTCCCATGAACAGGCGGCTGCCGAAGGAATTTTTCTTGTTCACAGCAGCATCGCCTCCTCTTCTCCCTCGCCGAAGCGGTTCATCACATACATGCAGATGATGACGATGACCATCATCACCAGAGCGATGGCGCTGCCCAGATAGGGATTATACGCACCGCCCAGGAATTGCAGCTCAATGAGATCGCCCAGCATCATCTGCGTGCCGCCGCCCATCAAACGGGAGATGGCGAAGGTAGAAACCGACGGGACAAAGACCATCGTCACACCGGACAGAATGCCGGGCAGAGACAGGGGGAAGATGACCCGGCGGAACACCACGGTGGAACTGGCGCCCAGATCCCGGGCGGCCTCCAGCAGGGAGTGGTCCAGCTTGATGATGACAGAGTAGATGGGCAGGATCATAAATGGCAGGTAGTTATATACCATGCCCAGCACCACAGCGCCCGAGGTGCCGATCATCTTAAAGTAGGTGATATCGGTGCCGAAGATGTTGTTGATGAGATTGAATAGGCCAATGGCGGAGAAAAACTGGTTGAGGAAACCGTTCTTCTCCAAAATGGCCAGCCAGGAGTAGGTGCGCAGAAGGAAATTCATCCACATGGGCAGCATGATGATCATCATGGCGGTGCGCTGGAAGCCGGGACCCTCCTTGGCCATAAAGTAGGCCACCGGATAGCCGATGAGCACACAGATCAAGGTTGCGATGATGGCCAGCTGGAAGGAGCGGGCAAACACCACAGCGTAGTCGCCCATGCGGGAGAAGTTAGCCAGAGTAAAGCCGCCGTCCGGGGGCGCGGCGGTAAAGGCGTAGATGACCACCATGATGATGGGGGCCACCACAAACAGAGCCATCCAAATTACATAGGGGATGGAGAACAGAGCCAGCTTATTCTTCTTCATCCGGGTCCTCCCGAGGGTCTTCCTCCTGGTCCGGATCGTAGGTGGCGTCGCCGATCTCGTCATACTCCTCACTGTAAGAGGAGTAGTCGCCAAACATGCCGGAATAGTGGCTCTTTTTCATCACGTGGAAGCCGTCGGGATCGATCTTGATGCCGATGTGGGAGCCCTCGGGGCAGAAGTCGGTGGTCTGAATGAGCCACTTAAAGCCATAGAAGTCTACGATGATATCGTAGTGCATTCCCTTGAAGGTAACGTTGGTGACGGTGCCCTTGAGCTGGCCCGCCGCCTCATCTACAATGTCCACATCCTCAGGGCGGATGACCACGTCCACCGGCTCGTCCTTCTCAAAGCCCTTGTCCAGGCACTGGAAGCGGCGGTTGAAGATCTCCACCACGCCGTCGGCGCGCATGATGCCGTCAATGATGTTGGACTCGCCGATGAAGTCGGCCACGAAGGCGTTCTTCGGCTCGTTGTAAATATCCTCAGGAGTGCCGATCTGCTGGATCTTGCCCGCGTCCATGACCACCACGGTGTCCGACATGGACAGGGCCTCTTCCTGATCGTGGGTGACGTAGATAAAGGTGATGCCCATGGCCTGCTGGATGCGCTTAAGCTCATTCTGCATGTCCTTGCGCAGGCGCAGGTCCAGAGCCCCCAGAGGCTCGTCCAGCAGCAGGACCTTGGGCCGGTTGACCAGAGCGCGGGCAATGGCCACACGCTGCTGCTGTCCGCCGGACAGGGAGGATACAGAGCGCTTCTCAAATCCGTTGAGGTTGACCACGTGGAGCATCTCCATGACACGGTCATGGATCTCCTGCTCAGGCAGTTTGACCTTGCGCTTGGTCTCCGGGTCCACCTTGG
>OGGQ01003945.1_pt1 | contig 13068 bp, 13 predicted proteins | sample 1571191 | NCBI WGS metagenome assembly OGGQ01 (sample SAMEA2582061, study PRJEB24529) | metagenome | biome: Human gut stool | place: China | collected 2011
CACGGTCTGGACGGGGTGGAGGACGGCGTGGTCCGGGTCCGGGTGTGGGCGCTGGAGGGGGCCACGCTGAGCATCTCCGTCACGGATAACGGCCGGGGCCTGCCCCCGGAGATGGTGGGGCCCTACGTACGCGGGCGGGAGCCCGCCGGACGGAGCCATCTGGGCCTTTACAACGTGGACACCATTTTGAAAAAACACTACGGCCCGGACTACGGGCTGACCTTGGACCGCCGGCCGGATGGGCCGGGGACCGTGGTTACGGCCACCCTGCCGCTTCGAAAGGAGGAGGACCCATGCTGAAGGTACTGGTTGTAGAGGACGAGGAGATGATCCGCAAGGGGATCGTTCTGGCGGTGGACTGGGCCGCCCTGGACTGCGTGGTGGTGGGCGAAGCCGCCGACGGAGAGGAGGCCCTGGAGGCGGTGGAGCGCTACCACCCCTCCCTCATCATTACGGATCTGAAGATGCCCCGGATGGACGGTATCCAGATGCTGGAGAAGCTGCGGGAGCGGGGCAACCAGGCCTACGTCATCATTCTCACCGCCTACGACAGTTTCTCCTATGCCCAGAGCGCCCTGCGCCTGGGGGCGGTGGACTTCCTTTTGAAGCCCTTCCACGACGGGGAGCTGGAGCAGGCGGTGACCAACCTGCGCCGGCGCATGGAGGCCGGGCAGCGGCTCCAGGAGCCCGCCCTGCCGGGGCTGAAGAAGGGGGACAAGAGCAAATATGTCCTTCAGGCCATGGACTACATCGGTGAGCACTACGGGGAGCAGAACATCTCCGTGGGCGCCATTGCCCAGCACCTGGGGCTGAGCGAGAGCCACCTGAGCCACCTGTTCCGCAAGGAGACGGATTACACCATTTTGAACTACCTCACCCGCTACCGCATCCACAAGGCTATGGAGCTGCTGCGGGACTGCCGGCTGAAGGTCTATGAGATCGCCGAGCAGGTGGGGTACCGGGACATCACCTATTTCTCCTCCACGTTCAAAAAAGTGGTGGGGATGAGCCCGTCGGAATTTCAGGACACCTGCCACTGAAGGAGGGACCGCGTTGATCCGAGGAATTTTATTCGATCTGGACGGAGTGCTCCTGTCCACCGAGCTGCTCCATTTCCGGGCCTGGAAGGCCCTGGCCGACCGGCTGGGCCTTCCCTTTGACCAGGCCCAGGGGGACCGGTGCCGGGGAATCTCCCGCATGGACAGCCTGGAAATCGTGCTGGAAACCAGCCCCCGGCACTACACACCGGAGGAGAAGCTCCGACTGGCGGAGGAAAAAAACGGCCACTACCGGGCCATGCTCCAGAGCCTGACCCCGGCGGACCTGCCGGAGGGGACGGAGGAGGTACTCCGCACCCTGCGGCGGCGGGGATACCGGCTGGGGCTGGCCTCCGCCAGCAAAAACGCCCCCCTGATTCTGGAAAAGACGGGTCTGGGCGCCCTACTGGACGGTGGCGCCGACGGGAACACCGTCACCCGATCCAAGCCGGACCCGGAGGTCTTTCTGAAGGCCGCCCAATCCCTGGGCCTGGACCCGGCGGACTGCCTGGGGGTGGATGACGCCGCCGCCGGAGTGCAGGCCGCCCAGTCGGCGGGAATGCTCACCGCCGCCATGGGCCCGGCGGCTCGGGCCGGCCTGGGCGACTGGAATTTGGAGACGCTGTCCCAGCTGCTGGAGCGGTGTCCCCCGCGGGAGGAAGCTACACACCTATGATTCAACTGATTGCATGTGACATTGACGGCACCCTGCTCCACGGGGACGAGAAGGAGATCACCCCCCGGGTATTTGAGGAAATTGACCGCCTGGCCGCCAAGGGCATCCGCTTCTGTCCCGCCAGCGGCCGCCAGTACAGCAGCCTGCGGCGGCTGTTCCGGCCGGTGGCGGACCAGCTCTACTATGTGTGTGAAAACGGCGCGGTGGTGTTCGGCCCGGGCAATCCGGGGCCGCTGCTGGCCAAACGGAGCATGGAGCGCCCCCTGGCCGAGGCGCTGTGCCGGGACATTCTGGCCGTGGACCAGTGCGAGGTGCTGGTGTCCGGTGTCAACACCAGCTACCTGTGCCCCAAGGAGCAGGACGTAGTGGACCACATCCGGTATTTTGTGGGCAACCACGTGGTAATTACCCGAGATCCCCAGGCCATCCCGGAGGATATGGTCAAGGTGTCCGCCTACTGCCGCCAGGGGGCGCTGGCGGTGGAGCCCCTGCTGGCCCCCAAGTGGCGGGCCCATTTCCAGGTGGCAGTGGCCGGGGAAAAATGGCTGGATTTTACTCTGGCGGACAAGGGCACGGGTATCCGCGCCCTGTGCGCCGCCCTGGGGCTGTCCCTCCAGGAGGTAATGGCCATCGGGGACAACTACAATGACCTGCCCATGCTGGAGCTGGTAGGAACGCCCTATATCATGGAGAATGCCGCGGAGGATCTGCGCCAACGCTTCCCCCACCGCTGTACTCGGGTGGAGGACCTGCTGGCCCAGCTGTAACCCCCGCCTGCGCCCCTCTCGGAACAAAAAAGGCCCCGGCCGTCTGTGTATGGACGGCCGGGGCCCGGTTTTTTCTCTGTGAGGCGGTCAAAGCCTGGGCTTATACTTGAAGTACATAAAAAAGGACAGCGCCACGGTCAGCACGTCCGCCGTAGCCTGGGACCAGACGATTCCGTACATCCCGAAGATGGAATTGAGCAGAAAGAGCATGGGGATGTTGAACACCACCCACCGGGTCACGCCCAGAAACAGGGAGATGTGTCCCTTTCCGAAGGCCTGGAACAGGTAGACAGTGAAGAAGCTCAAAAACATCAGGGGCGTGGCCAGCACCCGAATGCGCAGAAACTGGGATGCCATTGCCACCGTCTGGGCGTCGGAGATAAACAGGTTGGTAAACTGCACCGCGAACAGCTCATAGAGCACCACGCTGACAGCCGCAATGATCAGGCCCAGGCTCCGGGAGAGGCGGATGGTGTCATTCATGCGCTGCTTGCTGCCCGCCGCGAAGTTGTAGGCCACCAGGGGCATCATGCCCTGGCAGATGCCGATGCCCACATTCAGGGGGAAGCGCTCCACCTTCAGCACAATGCCGATGGCCGCCAGGGCCAGGTCCCCGTAGGCCACCATCAGCTTGTCAATGATGACATAGTCCAGATCAAACAGGAACGTGGTGATGGCCGAGGGCAGACCCACTGCAAACACCGCCGCAATGCTGTCCCGTCCGGCCAGTCCCACCCTGGGATTGAAGGTAATGATGGAGTCCCTGCCCGTCCGGATCACCACCACCAGAAAGAACAGGCAGGCGGCGCAGTTGGACAGGCAGGTGGCCACTCCGGCCCCCAGCACCTCCTGGCCGTCGGGCATCAGCACAAACATGAACAGGGGGTCCAGCGCAATGTTCAGCAGGCCCCCCAGAATGATGCCGGCCCCCGCCTCTCTGGACCGGCCGGTGCTCCGCAGCAGGTTGGACAGCACATTGGAGAGCACCGTGGGAATGCCTCCGGTGACAATAACGCACAGGGCATACTGTCTGGCATACAGATAGGTGTTGTCTCCCGCCCCCAAAAGGGCCAGAATGGGCTCCATAAACACCGCCATACCCAGAGAAAACACCGCCGCGATGGCCGCGCCCAGATACAGGGAGAAGACGGCGGCCCGCCTGGCCTCCTCCTCCCGCTGCTGGCCCAGCAGCCGGGCAATCAGTGCGCCGCCCCCGATGCCCGCCAGTCCGGCCAGGCAGAGGGTGATGTTGAACACCGGCAGAATCAGTGAGGTGCTGGCCACCATGTAGGGGTTGCCCGTCTGCCCCACAAAAAAGGTGTCCGCCATGTTGTAAATCAGCACAATGAGCTGGCTGGTCACCGCCGGGACAATCATCACCCGCAGCGCCTTGGGTACAGAATACGTTTTGAATATGTCCTCCCGGGAGGCAGATATCTGTTGTTTCATGGCTCTAAAACCCGCATTTCCCGATTTTTTCTGCTCCCATCTCCGAACGCGCCGCTGCCCGCCCTATGGAAGCTTTCTCCACAGTACTTTTTTATTATAGAGAGAGCCAGTGCCGGATACAAGGGGCGGCACATATTTTATTTTCCCCTCCCCGGACAAAACAGGGGGCGCTTTCGCACCACGGCGAAAGCGCCCCCTGTTGTTGTCTTTTTATCCGATGGCAATGGTGGAACTCTTGGGCAGCTCCTTCTTGGCCTGCTTGGGCATGGACAGCTTCAGGATACCGTCCTCATACTTGGCGGACACGTCCTCCGCCTTCACATCGCCCACATAGAAGCTCCGGCTGCAGGCGCCGGCGTAGCGCTCCTGGCGGATGTACTTGCCCTTCTTGTCCTTCTCGTCCTTATCCAGGCCCTTGGCGGCACGGATGGTCAGGTAACCGTCCTCCAGATCCACGCTGATCTCATCCTTCTTGAAGCCAGGCAGGTCGATGTCCACCTCATAGGTGTCCTCGGTCTCCCGCACATCGGTCTTCATCAGGTTCTTGGCGTGCTTGCCATACAGCGGATTGCGTCCATTCCACATGGGGAGCATCCCAAAATTATCATCGAAAAATTCATCGAACAAATTCTCACCAAAAATGCTGGGCAACATAAGTCATTCCTCCATTCATAGCACTTATCTTTTGCCCTGCGGGGGGAGCTCTTTTTGCTCCTCTCTCTTGGAACAAGTATGTTATAGCACTCAGGATTAGCACTGTCAACCATCGAGTGCTAATGTTTACAAAAGAACCAAGGTTTGTTCATAAAATATGCGATTTTTAAAGGATTTTTCCATAAAAGTTTTCGTTTTTTGTAAAAGGGATTATTTTCCAACCCGCCTGTGTTTTTTTGCCCGGCCCCGAGCAAAAATTTTTTATCTTCCGGCTTCCTTTTTCCCCGTTTTGATCTATAATTGAAAAAAATCAAAAGTTTTGTCGATTCCCCAGGTACATTGCGCCCAGCCTCCAAAAAATTTTCGATTTGATAAAACCGTTCTGCACTCTCCCGGCACTATACCATACAGGCCGGAGGGACCGACCCCACAGCCATGTCATCTACCATCTGCTAAAACAGATGGCTGTATGAAAGAAAAAGAGAGAAATGAAAAACAAGGAGATGTCTGCAATGAAAAAACTGATGGTTCTGATGCTTTCCCTGGCGGCTGTTGCCAGCCTCGCCGCCTGCTCCTCTCACTGCAAGGAGTGCGACAACGAGGTTTACAAGGACGGCTACTGTGAGTATCACTACGCCCTGAACGTAGCTCAGGACGTGGTGGGAGACGCCGCCAACGACCTGATGGATTCCCTCATGGGCGGCTGATTGGCCCCCATTTTCCTTCCGGTGATGTTCAGCAGCCCGCCTGACACCGGCAAGCAGAACGCTGCCCTCTCGGCTGCACCAACTATGTTCAGCGGGCCTGCACCAATCTGCACCAGACGGCCCGCGCCCGCGGCGCTGTCCGGCGTGAGGCGTGGTTCAGCGCCTTTCTCCGCCCCCGCAAGACGGAATTTCAATTTCATCTTGCGGGGGCTCTTTTTTTGCTTTTTTCCGCCTTCCCCTTATTTTTTTCGGGAAAATGGAACTGTCCGCCTGTCTATTTTGACCTTTACAAATATTTCAAATCCGTTTAAAATAAAGCGGACATTTTATCTGCACCGCGAACTTGGAGAGGCACCCAAAAACCGCCCCGGACACAGCAGCGGGCCGTGCCTTCCAAATCCTAAGGCACTGCTTCTCTCCGGACGCCGCAGCCCCAACAGCAACGGGGCGCGGCCCTGGAGCTTGGGCAGGCAAACATATGCAGGGGAGGACTGGCAGGTGAACAGCGCAGCGGCAAGGACCATTCTTATTGTAGATGACGAAGCCATCAACCGGGCCATTTTATCCAACATATTCAGCCGGGAATACGCCATTATGGAGGCGGAGGACGGCCAGGCCGGCCTGGACCTCATCGGCGAGCACTCCGACACGCTCAGCGCTATTCTGCTGGATGTGATCATGCCCCGGGTCAATGGCATTCAGGTGCTGCGGCGGCTGAACCGGCAGGGCCTGACTGACAAAATCCCCGTCTTTCTCATCACGGCGGACGAGGGCAGCTCCACCATGCGGGAAGCCTATGAGCTGGGCGTGATGGATGTGATTTTCAAACCTGTGGTGCCCTATATGGTGCGCCGGCGGGTCAACTCGGTGGTGGAACTGTTTCAGGCCCGGCACAGGCTGGGTGCCGAGGTGGAGCGGCAGCGGGAAGCGCTGCTGCTTCAGGCCCAGCAGCTGGCGGAAATGGGCATGGGAATGGTGGAAGCCCTCTCAACCGCCATCGAATTCCGAAGCGACGAGTCCGGCGCGCATGTGCGCCGGATCCACGACATCACCTGTCTGCTGCTCCGGGACACCCCCCTGGGAGAGGGGCTCACCGAGGATCAAATCGCCCTCATCGGCGTGGGCTCCATCACCCACGATGTGGGCAAGATCTCCATTCCCGACTCCATCCTCAACAAGAAAGGGCGGCTGACCCCCGAGGAGTTCGAACTGATGAAAACCCACACCGTCAAAGGGGCCGAGCTTCTCTCCCGCATCCCCCAGATGCGCGGGCACGCCGCTTACCAGTACGCTTACGACATTGCCCTGCACCACCACGAGCGCTGGGACGGCGGGGGCTATCCCGACCATCTTGCGGGCGATGCCATTCCCATCTGGACCCAGGTGGTCTCCCTGGCCGACGTGTATGACGCCCTGGTGAGCAAGCGCTGCTACAAGGACGCCCTGCCGGCGGAGGCCGCCCGGGACATGATTCTGGAGGGACAGTGCGGCGTATTCAACCCCCGGCTGCTGGAGTGTTTCCAGCAGGCCGAGCCTCTGCTGCGCAAATTTTACCAGACCGCAAAAGGAGTACAGGAATATGGATGAGACGAGGAAAACCCAGCTGGAGTGCGCCGGAGTGGATGTGGACGAGGCCCTCAACCGCTTCATGGGCAACGAGCCGCTGATGATGAAGTTTCTTCTGCGCTTTCCTGCCGACGAAAACTTTCCCAAGCTGAAGCAGGCCATTGCCTGTCATGATACCAGCCGGGCCTTTGAGGCCGCCCACACCCTGAAGGGGGTAACGGGAAACCTGTCTCTGAAGGCCCTCTACGAGCTGCTTGTCCCCCTGGTAGAGGACCTGCGGGGCGGGGACCTGTCCGCGGCATCCACCAGGATGCCTGAGCTGGAGGCTAAGTACGCACAGGTTGCTGCCGTCCTGGGCCAGCTGGCCTGAACACCGGTGGAAACAATTCAACACCCGGTAACGTCGTGCATCCACGGCAGGTACTGCCGAAATAGACAAGCTGCAGAAACCGTTTCCTGCCGGGAGCGGTTTCTGCGGCTTTTTCCTATGGACGGGCACGACTCCCTTGCGCAAAGGGTGTGAAAGCGCCATGAAAAAACGGTGTAACCGCCGGATCATCCGGGGTTACACCGTTTTGTTTTGTGGAATGGTTTGGCTCACAGCAAAAGCAGCGTCTCGCTCAGCCGCTTTCCGGCGGTGCCCCCGAAGTCCTCCGCCCGGCGGATACGCAGGAAGGAGGATCCGTAGATCATCCGCTCATTTTCCAGCTCGCTGTCATCGCCCAGGAAAATGCCGATGATATGGACGCCCTCCCGGCGCAGCTTCCGGACCTGGAAGCAGGTGTCCCGGATGGCCGCGTCTCCGATATACCGCTCCGGGGTGTTCCGCCGGACCCGGCCGCTGACCATGTCATTGGGCAGGCCGTCGCTGAAGACAATGACAATCTTGTGGTCCTCCCGCCGCTTCAGCAGGTCCACCCCGGCGGCGGCCAGGGCCAGCCCGTCCCGGTTGTTGGAGGTAGCCCGGTACTCCAGAATCTTTTCATCGGCCTCCGGCTTGTCGTCGTAGTCCCGGAAGCGCCGCAGCACGGTGTGGTCCCCGTAGGTACAGTAGCTCATCACCCGGTGGGGAATCTGGATCCGGCTCAGGGCGGAGCTGAACAGGTAGCTCTGCAGCGCCACCATGGACTGGCGAACCGCCTGGGACCCGCTGGCGTCGATGAGCAGCTCCACCACCACGGTGGAGTCGTCCTGGCGGAAGATCTTGTGAAAGAGCTGGGGCTCCTGGCAGCGGCCCACCTTCCAGAGGGCGCTGTTGACCAGCACGCCCCGGTCGGAGGGATAGACCTCCGGCTCACTTTTCAGATTCAGCGCGTTCCGGAAGGCCTGCTCAATGCTGCGGATGCTCTGCCGGGCAGAGTCCCGGTGCTCCTCCAGCATACGCAGGTTGGCGTCCCGGGAGGCCCGCATGGATCCGGCCCGGTCCGTGGTCTCCTCATAGGCGCTCTCCGGCAGTCCGTCGGTAAACAGCAGCCTGCGCCCCTCGTGTATGCCCACACACACCGCGTTCTCAATCTCCCGCATGGCCTTTTCCGTCTGAAAGCTGGGGCCGAAGTTCTTGGCCAGGTACTCCGGAACCGCCGCCAGCTCCTCCTCCGACAGCTCGATGCCGTCCGCCGCCAGCTCCTTGGCCCGCTGGTACGTCAGCTCCTCATCCGCGTTTTCCGGATCCGCCGCCTCCTCCTGCTCGGGGGCGAGATACTCCCCTTCCCACAGGTCGTCGTCGGAGACCTCAAACTGGGACAGCTCATCCCGGCTGTGGTCGGGGGCAAAGTATTTGGTAAAGACCCTTTTATACAGCTGCACCGCCTGGTCCACCAGGGCCCGGGCATCGGTGCACTCCTCGCTGCCCTGAGCCAGCTGGACAAACTGCTCCAGCACATTCTCAAAGCCGATAAAATTGCGCAGCACCCGGCGGCTCTCCCCGTTGCCCGCCTGGGGGAACTGCTCCGTCAGCCAGTAGATGTTGAGCCAGCCCCGGGAGGAGTACCGCAGGCGCAGAGGGTCGGCGTCCAGCAGCTCCTGGGCGGCCTGCTCCGCCATGGCCGGAATGCCCGGGCGCTCGGCCGTCAGGCGCCGGCGCACCGCATACTCCAGGCACAGGTGGGCAATGGGCAGCAGCACATGCATGTCAAAGGCCGCATACCGGTGCCGCCGGAGCCACAGGTTCAGCTCGTCCAGCCCGAACAGCTTGTCTCCGCCCCCCAGGATAACGCCCTCATAGGCCGCAATCATTCCGCCCGCCTGTTCATAGGGATCGCTCATCAGGCGGATGTATTCCGGATATTTCCGTTTCGTGTGGTTTTCGGAAACCGTCAGAAACAGGCTTTCCTCTCTGTCAATACTCACTGTATTCTCCCGTTTCAGCCGAAGCGTGTCATAACAACATCCTGAACCAGCTGATACTCATACTCGTCAAAGCACTTGTTGGTAATATTGATGGTAATGGCGTCCTTGGGACGCATCCCGTCGGTCATCAGGCGCAGGGCGGCAATCATGCCCCGCATATCCACCGGGTGGGTGGACACCTCGCCATTGATCGCCTTCTCATTGAGATCCATGAAAAGTCCGATGCAGCGGTCAATGTTCTCCTCCGCCGCCCCGGGCACGTCCGCCTTCAGCAGCTTGTGCAGCTGGTCCTCCTTCAGGGTGGGCATACGGATCACGGTGAACCGGGAAACCAGGGCCTCGTTGAGCTCCCGGGTGCCGGCATAGCCGTAGTTCATGGTGGCAATAAAGCGGGTGGCCGGGTGCATGGGGATGCACTCGTAGCCCGGCACATCAATGAGCCGGCGGTAATCCAGCACCGAGTGCATGACAGCCACCGCATCGTTCTTTGCCATGTTGATCTCATCCAGAATGCAGAAGCCGCCGTACAGGGCCGCCTGGGCGATGGGTCCGTGGCGCAGGCGCACCTCCCCCTCCACAAAGGTGTCGGTGCCGATGAGGGTGCTGCTGTCGGTGTTTACATGGAAGGAAACATTGTAGATGGGTCTTGCAAACAGCCAGGCCAGGTTGTCCGCCAGGATATTCTTTCCGGTGGCCTTTCCTCCGCACAGCAGGAGGTTTTCCCCCTGCAGCAGCGCCGCAACCGCCAGCTCAAAAATCTCCCGGCCGATAAACTCCACCGGCGGCTTGGTAATACGCCCCTGCACCGCCGCGTCCGCGGAGTAGCTCTCCTTAAACTGTTCCAGTCGAATCTTCAGATCTTCTCTCATAGCGTTCTCCGTCTTCGCCTTTCCCCGGGCAGACGCCCGGCCGTTCCGTCACAACAGCGCCGCCTTGGTCCCTGTTTGTGTTAATTCGATTGTATCGTTCCCGGAAAAGCTTGTCAATGGGCTTTCATAATCTATTCCGGAGAAAAACACCTCTCCTTCCACAGTTTACGGAAACAACAGGCCTTTATCCGCCGCCCGGAAGAGGCAAATCTAAGACTGGCTTACGCCGGAAGCTGCACTCCGCCCGGCAGGTCTTTGCACAGTCTGGCGGCAACCCCCGCCCCCCTTTTTGTCACGCCCGGGGAGCGCTGTACCGGCGGCCCTTTCCGGACCTTATGTTCTTCCGGCTCATTTGTGAATTTTCTTTCTGGGGCCGTTGCATCTGATTCCATTGTGTACTATGATAGAGTTACAAATGTAACCGTTCTGACAGGAGGACACCATGAACCACAGCCGGGAAAAATTGCAGAAGCTGGCCCACGTGGCCCACCGCTACTATCTGGAGGACTGGAAGCAGAGCGACATCGCTCGGGAGCTGGGCGTATCCCGCCCCCTGGTCAGCCGGATGCTGCGGGAGGCCCGGGAGCTGGGCGTGGTCAAGATCCTCATCTGTCCCCCCGCCTCCGATTCCGCCGCCCTGCTGGAACAGCTCCGCCTGTCCAGCTCCATTCGGGACGGCGTTTTGGTGGATGACGGCGAGGACGACGACGCCACCAACCAGCTGCTCTCCCAGGGGGCAGTGCAGCTTTTGTGGCAGCTCCGCTCCCGGCGGCTGGGCATCGGCTGGGGCTATCTCATCGGCCAGCTGGTGACCTGGCTGGAGAAGCACCCCCAGCCGGACAGCCCCGTCACCGACATCTGCCCCCTGGTGGGCAACGCCAACATCCCCGCCCGGAACTACCAGTCCAACGAGAACGTCCGCCTGATGGCCCAGCAGCTGGGGGCCGCGCCCCACTTCCTCTACCTCCCGGCCCTGCCGGAGGGGCTGGAGGAAAAGCAGCTCCTCTGCTCCACGGAGGTCTACCGCCAGATCCACCAGCAGTGGGAGCAGCTGGACACGGCTCTGGTGAACATCGGGAACTACCCCTCCAGCCCGGACTTCGCCTCCCTGGTGCGGTACGGCAGCCTGCTCCAGCAGTACCACGCCTGTGGCCGGATGCTGGTCTACTATTTCAATGAGCAGGGGACGGTGATCCAGTCGGACCAGGACTTCGCCATCCAGATCCCCCTGGACACGCTGCGCCAGTGCCCCCGCATCATCGGCGTCTGCTCCGCCAACACCGGCGCGAAGGCCCTGCTGGGGGCCCTCCGGTCCGGGGTCTTCACCCATCTGGTGGCCCGGTCGGAGCTGGTGAAGTCCCTGCTGGACCCGCAGTGAGTAACATATGTAACCTCCCGGACGATAGTTTCATCCGGGAGGTTTTTGATTTATGCGCATTATCCATAAATCAACCCTATTCATTCTATCAGATATGGAAAATACGTGCTTTCCATATTGACTTTTGTAACCGTAAGTGATACCGTGGACGCACAAACGTAAATCTTCCATGACTTCAAGGAGGAATCCTTATGATGACAAAAACGGACCTGGCCGCCCGGCTGAAGCACGCCTGCGCCGCGGTCATCGCCGCTGAGCAGGAGCTGACGGAGATCGACTCCAAATTCGGCGACGCGGACCACGGCCTGACCATGGCCAAGATCGCCCGGGCCATCACCGAGGCGGTGGACCAGTCGGACGGCGGCATCCAGTCCATGCTGGACGACGCGGCCATGGCGGTCATGTCCCTGAACGGCGGCAGCGCCGTGCCCCTGTGGAACACCTGGCTGGACGGGATGCAGGAGGAAGCGCCGGAGGGGGAGGAGATCGACGTCCCCGGCCTCCAGGCCATCTTCGCCAAGGCGCTGGAGGAGCTGAACGACATGTCCGGCGCCCAGGTGGGCGACAAGACCATGATGGACGCCCTGATCCCCGCCAGCGAGGCCATCGCCGGCTACACAGGCCGCCGGCGCGGAGAACAGCAAAAACTTCGTCTCCAAGTTCGGCCGGGCCAAGAGCTACGGCGCCCAGACCATCGGCACGCCGGACGCCGGCGCCATGTCCATGTCCTATTTCTTCCAGGGCCTGGCCCAGGCGTGATTTCACTCTGTATTTCAAACGGGAGGTTTTTTCCATGAAAATGAAGAAGTTCATCAACGCCCCTGAGACCATCACCGACGAGGAGCTGGTGGGCCTCGGCCTGGCCTATCCGGACATCCTGGATGTGGACGGCCACCTGGTCATCAGCAAGGACCTGGCCGACGCGGACCGGGTCACCATCGTCACCTACGGCGGCTCCGGCCATGAGCCCGCCCAGGCCGGCTTCGTGGGCCGCGGCATGCTGGACATCCAGGCGGTGGGCGACATCTTCGCCGCCCCCAACGGCCAGCTGGTGTTCGACGCCATGAAGCTGGCCGACAAGGGCCACGGCGTGCTGCTGCTGACGCTGAACTACGCCGGCGACCAGCTGGCGGGCAAGCAGGCCATGAAGCTGGCCAAGAAGGCTGGCCTCAACGTGCGCCAGGTCATCACCGGCGAGGAGATCCAGTACGATCCCAACGGTGAGGACAACAAGCGGGGCCTGGCCGGCGCGGTGGCGCTGTACCACATTGCCGCGGCCGCCGCCCGGGAGGGCAAGAGCCTGGATGAGGTGGCGGAGATCGCCCAGCGGTACGCCGACAACATGGCCTCCCTCACCGTCAAGTCCACCGACGCCACCCACCCCCAGAACGGCATGTCCTTCGGCGACCTGGGCGAGACGGACCTGATGGAGATCGGCGCCGGCCAGCATGGCGAGGGCGGCGGCGTCCGGGTGCCCATGATGTCCTCCAAGGACACGGTGGCCCATGTGGCGGAGGCCCTGTGCAAGGCCCTGGACCTGAAGGCCGGGGACAAGACCTTTGTGATGATCAACGGCTGCGGCGCCACCACCATGATGGAGATGCTGGTGCTGTTCA